>Ga0126377_10003016_pt1 | contig 11781 bp, 7 predicted proteins | sample PanSoiMetPlot_22_FD_92647 | JGI IMG/M metagenome (GOLD analysis project Ga0126377, IMG submission 92647) | Tropical forest soil microbial communities from Panama - MetaG Plot_22 | ecosystem: Environmental > Terrestrial > Soil > Tropical forest > Bulk soil | place: Panama | collected 2016-02-17
GTCGGCGCCCTGAAAGGGCCGCAGGACTGTGATTGGGCAATAAGCATTAGGCGTCGGTCTGTCGCCCCTGCCGGGGCTGAAAACCGTTTACTACGACGTTCCCGGTGGCTCCCCGCCACTGGCTAATTTCCTCCAGCGCCTCCGGCGCGAAGAATGGCGATTTCGTGATTTACTGACCGTACCTAAAAAATGAACGGTTTTTATCGGAACATCAAACGCCGCGAAGGTGATCTCTTCCTGATCGCCGGCCCCTGCGTGATCGAATCGAAGGATCATGCGATGATGATGGCCCGCGAGATTTCGCGCGTCGCATCGAGGCTTGACATTCCTTTCGTCTTTAAAGCCTCTTACGACAAAGCTAACCGCTCTTCGGCCCGCTCGTTTCGCGGCCTGGGGATGAAAGAAGGGCTGAGCGTCCTGCGACAAATCAAGGAAGAAGTCGGCGCGCCCGTTATTACCGACATTCACGAAACCCATCAGGCCGATGAGGCGGCTCAGGTCGCGGAAATCCTGCAAATTCCCGCGTTCCTCTGTCGCCAAACAGATCTGCTGCTGGCGGCGGCCGCGACCGGGCGCGCGGTCAACGTCAAAAAGGGTCAGTTCCTCGCGCCGCTCGATGTCCGCAACATCATCGAGAAACTGGAGGCCGCGGGCAATCGCCAGATCATGATCACCGAGCGCGGGACGAGCTTCGGTTATAACAACCTGGTCGTGGATATGCGCGCCTTCCCGATGATGCGGCAATTCGGATACCCGGTCGTCTTCGACGCCACGCACAGCCTGCAACTGCCCGGGGGCTTGGGCGACTCGACCGGCGGGCAATCGGAATACGTCGGGCATCTGGCGCGCGCCGGCGTGGCCTGCGGCATTGACGGATTGTTCATGGAAGTCCACGACAACCCGCCGACGGCGCTGAGCGACGCGGCCACCCAGTTCGCGCTGGACAAACTCGAACCGCTGCTCGAAACTTTGCTCAAGATTCACGAGCTTGCGCGGACAAACACGGCAAAGAAGCAAGAGCCGTAGCGCTTCTCGGCTTATCCGGTTGGTTATGTGGATGTACGCATTACGAAACGTTGCGCGAAAGCCGCGCCATTACGCGCCCGGCCAAAAGGTCATGTCGCCGCAGTTCGCAATCCGCTCAATAACTTCGCTGCCCGCGCAGATTCCCGGCTTGAAAGACCGTGGCATGCTCAGGGAAAATTACCGGGCCGGCGTGACGATCTTCTATCCCGAGAAAGTCCGCGACCGCGCCATCTATGCCAATCCGCGTCAATATGCGGAAGGCGCGCCTTACGTGACGCTCAACGGCGAGATGGTCGTGGATGGGGGAAAAAGGACCGGCAAATTGCCGGGCAAGGTTTTGACGAGATCGGGCCGCCGGCAAAACACAAAGAATCAACCATGATTAAGAAACTTTTTTTCTGCTCCATTTCCATTCTTCTGCTCTCCTCAATCGCCTTCGCGCAGGAGTTCGAGATCAAGAAATACGAGATCAACGCGCGCGTCGTCCCCGAAGAACAGAAGGTCGACGCGCAGGCGAAGCTGCGTCTGGTCAACCTCTCGGACCCTGATCTGGGCGAAAGGATTCTGCTTTCCCCCGACAACAAGCCGCGGCTGTCGTTTTACCTCAACCCGAAGGCGAAGGTCGAAGCGATGAAGGTCAACGGGGTCGCCGCGCAGCCCAAGACCGCCGAGGACACGCGCAACAACCTGATGCGCGTCTACATTGAGATGACGAGCGCCATAATCGGCCTGCGCGAATTCGACGTCGATTTGACATACTCGATTCCGGCTACCGATCGCGGCGCGACGCTGCACGTTTCGAGCGGGGAGACGTTCCTGCTCCCGCCCAGCTTCTGGGTTCCGGTAATGCACACTCCGTACGCCGATCATGGGGCCGACACAGCGCCGTTTTCGCTGACGGTCACGGCGCCGGCCGGGTTGAAGGTGATTTCGTCGGGGGTCCGCAAGAGCGAAAATTCGTTTGAACAATCGCTGGCCGCGCAGCCTTTCTTCATCATCGGCGATTACGACGTCGCTTCAAGTGGCGGCGCGGACCATCCGGTCGAAGTTTATTACCCGCGAGGTTCAGGCGAGGTCGGGAAACAACAGGCCGAGCGGATCGCGGCGGAAGCCGAGCGCGCCGTCACGTTTTACGCCAAATACTTCAACGTCGCGGCCGTGGAGCCTTTCCGCATCGTCTCTACTCAGGCGCGACAGCTCAACACGGCGACCTCTGACTCGTTCTCGGCCTCCCGCGAAACATCGGCGTCAATGGTCGGCGCGGTCACGATTGACGAAAACGTCTTCCGCCGCGATGCGTTAGACCTGGGGATGATCGAGCTGCTTTCGGGCGCGGCGGCCAGGGCATGGATTGACGGGCAGGTTCTGTTGCGCGGGCGCGGCGCCGGAATGTTGCGCGACGCGCTGCCGATTTACCTGGTAGCGCAATATCTGGGCGACCGCTTCGGGGCGACTCAACGCGACGCGGCGTTCGAACGATTCCGCCGCGCCTACGCGACAATCGCGCGCAATGACGCGCCGCTTCTGACGCAGAGCCCGCTCGACCGCAACTACGCCACCAGCGTCTACAACAAGGGGGCGCTGGTCTGGCGGATGATCGAAAAGACGTTCGGTGGTCCGGTGTTAGTGACCGCGCTGCGCTCATCACTCTCGCGCAGCAAGGTCGACTCGCTCAGCCTGGTCGGATGGCTGGCGCCGCAACAAAACCAGCAAAGGCGCGCTGCGCCACAAGCGGCCCCCCTCTGCCAATTGTCGCGCTGCGTGAACTTCAAAGAGAATCTGGTCACCGCGGGCGCCGATCGCAAACTCGTCAACGAGCTTTTCAACAACTGGATCGAAACCGTCGTAGACTCTAATGGCGCAGTTACGGTGGCTCTACCCGACTTCGCCATCGGCCAGCCGCAAAATACGGCCAACGGCGTAGAATCGACCGTCGCCAATTTCGGCAGCGGAGAATTCACGGTCGAGGTCGTGGCGACAAACGACAAGGGAGAGAAGATTCCCAAGACCGTGACGGTCAAGGCCGGTGAATACGGCTCGGTCAGTTTTCCCGCCGGCGTCACCATCAAAACCATCGAGGTCGATCCCGACAAAATCTGTGTGCAGAGCGATTACTCGAACGACGTCTATCCGCGCCGCCCGTCGCAATCCGAGGCATTCGGCCAGGCCAATCTGGCCTTCAGCAAAAACGATTTCGCGACAGCCGAGGTGAAAGCCCGCGAGGGTCTCGCCGCATCCGATTCCTCTGGCGCCCCCTCTAGCGCGCCGACGCTTAAGGCGCTGCTGGGCCGCGCTCTGCTCGCCCAGAAGAAGAGCGACGAGGCCGCGAAATTTTTCGACGACGCCCTCAAAGCGGAACCGCTGCCCATCCAGGCCTACGGGATGGCGCATTTCGGCCTGGCTGAACTCGCGATGCAGCAGAACAAATTCGACGCCGCGGCGAAACACTACCGCTTCGCGGCGGCGGCGGACCTCGACGCCGCGACGACCATCGCCGCGCGTGACGGAGCGCTCAAGGCCGAACGCGGCGCTAATGCCGTGAAAATCCCCGATGACATTCGCGCCTTCCTGCAAAAATTCGACTCCGCCGTGCTCCAGGGCGGCTCCGCCGCGGTCAATCAATTCGTCGAGTTGGGCAACCTCAGGAAGTTCGCCCAGAATCTGGTCGTCAGAAAACCCTCGGTCTGGGTGACTGAAGCCCTCCGCGCCGAAGAATGGGACGCCAGCCAGGTCGCTGTGGACGTGACCCTGAAGATCAAGATCGAAGGCAAAGATTATGCGGGACGCGCCGTCTACGTCATCAGCCGGGCGGGTGGTAAACTGCTCCTGAGCGAAGTCCCGACATTTGATGTTAAATAGGAAGGAGTCGTTCATTCGGTAGTGGGCGACTCGGGAGAAACAATGAAAATGGACAGGATTTACGGGATTTCGCGGGATTTTGCGGATCGGGTTGAAACCTGAAAAATCCCTTCAATCCTGTCTATTTTTCACAGGCGCGCCATGGCGTCCTCGGAAGAGCGACTGCGACTTTCGATCAAAGGACATCCGGCGCTCGAAGAAAAGAGCGAAGTCCGCTTCGCCCAACCATCTCAGCCACTGGAAAACCAATGAACAACTCAGACGAGATTATCGCCCGCGCCCGCCAAATCAAGCTTCTGCTACTGGATTGCGACGGCGTCTTGACCGACGGCGGCCTGCATTACACATTCGACGGCAAGCGCGTGCTGGAAGGCGTGAAGGTCTTTCACATTCACGACGGTCAAGGGTTGAAGCTCGCGCGCGAGGCCGGTTTGAAACTCGGCATAATCAGCGGCCGCGTCTCGCCGGCCTTAACCGCCCGCGCCCGCGATTTGCAGATCGACTACTTGCATCAAGGCATTGACGACAAACTCACCGTTTACGAACAGATCAAAATCGCTGAAGGGCGCCCCGACGACCAGATCGCTTACATCGGCGACGACCTGCCCGATCTGCCCGTGATGCGCCGCGTGGGGTTGGCCATTGCCGTCGCGGACGCCGTTGACGAAATTCGCGAATGCGCTCATTTCGTGACGAATAAACCCGGCGGGCGCGGCGCGGCGCGCGAAGCCATCGAACTGATCCTCAAGGCGCAGGACAAATGGCTCGAATCGCTTCTCCGTTATTCCACCTGATTGTGACAGATGCAAAAGCGTCACGGGCGCCAAAGCCACGGACACGCTTCAGCCACTATGATCGCGGCGTTTGAAAGTCGCATTTATATCTGAAATGAGTCCTTCATGTCGCTTCGCGGCGCCCTGAAGGAATGAAAACGGCCCCTGGGAGCGCCGGCCATCCCTGTTTGCGTCATATCGCTCCTTAAGGAGCTCCCCGCAGGCAAGGATGGGCGCCGCTCCCGGGGATAATCAGAGGAGAGATCAATGGCTGAAGAGGTCTATATTACTGCCCTGGGCAAGTTCCTGCCCGGCCCGCCCATTTCCAACGAAGAGGTGGAGGACTACCTGGGAATGATCGGCGGCAAGCCCTCGCGGCTCAGGGCGCGCGTTCTCAAGCAGAATGGCATTCTCAGCCGCCATTACGCGATTGACCGGGAAGGCAAGGTCAATTATTGGAACTGCGATCTGGCGGCGCTGGCGGCGCGGGACGCGGTCTCGAAATCGGAATTGGCGCTGGCGGAGATAGAGATGCTGGCGGCGGCGACATCGCAAAGCGACCTGCTGGCGCCAGGATTTGCCAGTCTGACGCACGGGCGGTTGCAGGCGCAGCCGTGCGAGATCGCCAGTCTGAGCGGCGTTTGCGCCAGCGGCGTGATGGCTCTCAAATACGCCGCCCAAAGCATCTTGAGCGGCGGGCGCCGCAACGCGCTAGTCTGCGCCAGCGAATTCGCCAGTCGCTTCTTCCGTCGCGAATTGTTCGAGGAGACTCGCGCGTTCAAGGAGGAGGGCCGCGTCTCTTTCGACTCCGAGTTTTTGCGCTGGATGCTGTCGGACGGGGCTGGCGCGGCGACGCTCGAATCGCGGCCCAACGCGCGCGGGTTGTCACTGCGCATTGATTGGATTGATCTGGTCTCCTACGCCGACCGGTTCGACGTCTGTATGTATGCGGGCGCGAACAAAGACGAGGAGCGCCGGCTGGGCCGTTCGTGGCGCGATTACCCGAATTTCACCGCCGCGGCCGAGGACGGCGTGTTTCTGCTCAAACAGGATGTCCATCTGCTCGACAACATCGTGAAGCTCGGCGTGGCGCGGTATTTCGAGTTGATCGAGCGAGGGCGCTTCAAGCCTGACGAAATTGACTGGCTGGCCTGCCATTACTCATCCCACATCTTTCGCGGCAAGATCATAGAACTTTTGGAAAGAGGCGGCGGGATGATCCCCGAAGAGCGATGGTTCACTAACCTCTACACCAAAGGGAACACTGGCGCGGCTTCGATATTCATCATGCTCGAAGAGCTCTTCAACGAAGGGCATTTGAAGCCCGGCCAGAAGATTTTGTGCATGGTTCCCGAAAGCGGGCGGTTCGTCGTCTCGTTTATACTGCTCACTGTCGTTGGCGCCGAGACCGCCGTCGGCGTCATTCGGGGCGAAGCGGTCGATGCGAAAGAGCCGCCGCCCGATCGGGCGCCCGATCAGGAGAATTCTGACCTGCAACGCTCGTTGATGCGGCGGCTGGCTCAAGTGTGGGTGGATTTTGAAACGCGGCTCGACCGGGCGCCGATCGTCGACAAGCTCAACCGCGGCAAATTACGCATTGAAGATTACCGTTCGCTGTTGCTCAACCTGCGCCAGCAAGTGATGGAGGGCTCGCGGTGGATCGCGCGCGCCGCGTCAAACATCACTGTCGAATACTTCCCTCTGCGTTCGATGTTTATCGGCCACGCCGGCGAAGAGAGCCGCGATTATCAGATGATCGAGCGCGATTACCTGGCGGTGGGCGGCAGCCTGGAAGAGATCCGGAGCGCCGAGAAGAACATCGGCTCCGAAGCGCTTTCAGCGTGGATGTTCCACCGCGCGAGCCAGGAGAACCCCTTCGACCTGTTAGGCGCGATGTTCATCATCGAAGGGTTGGGGGCGCGGATGGCGCGCCGATGGGGACTGATGATCCGCGAGCAATTGGGACTCGACGAGCGACAGGTGTCCTTCCTGCTCTATCACGGCGCGAACGACGACGATCATTTCGCCAAATTCGAAGCCGCGATCGGGAGCGGCGCGCTGACCGAGGAATTGGCGCGGCGGATCGTCAAAACCGCGAAGGTCACTGCGCGGCTTTATGCGCTGCAACTCGAAGAGTTGGGCAATGTGTGACGCCCAATCAATAGAATTCAGGAAAATGTTCTTGCTGCGCCGGAGGCGCTATGGATATTAGCCGGTGGAGAAACCACCGGAAGATAGTCGCCGAAAATTCTCCCAGCCCTGAAAGGGCGATAGACCGAAGCCTTAGTCTAGCGCCCTTTCAGGACGCGGATTCCCATTGCATTCGGTACCGGTGGTTTCTCCACCGACTAATATCCGCTGTCCCTCCGGGACGAAGATCAGAAAAAATTTTCCTTGAAATCTATGGAGTAAGATATGCGATTCTCCAACCGACTCGACTTTCTAAAATATGATCAGCGCGACCCGGACCCGTGGCTGGCGCTCTATCTCGACCGCAGCATTCAACTCGACGACGAGGCGAAAGCCGCGATGCTGCTTTCCATGAGGTCGAAGTCGCGGCAGTTCCTGCTGCCAGTCGTGAGGCCCCTGGCGCGGCTGGCGATGATAGTTATTCAATTGATCAAGATCGTCGTGCCGAACCGGTTCACTTCATCGAGGCTTCTGCACCGGTTGATCTACTGGGGGCTGAAATATTTCGTCAGTCCAGAGGCCAATTTCCTGATCGTGCGTCATCTTCACATCGGCTCCGAGATTCTGGCTTTTATCGCGAGCAACGTTCCGGGCGTCAAGACGGAGCTTCACCGGCTCAGACCGCGCAATCTGGAAGACCTGCTCGACGATTTTTTCCTCAAGCACGATCTCAATCTGTTCAACTTCGTCATCCAGTTGAACGGCCAATTGCGCGAGCGCGGGGGCGAGGTCGAACCGCCGGCGCAAATAGACTTCGACTGCATTACCGACGGCCCGTTCCCGATAGAGGAGTTCCCATGCCGCTGGACTAACGCGATTGACGCTCAAACGGCGATTGAAATCTACACCCCGCTCTACCAGCTCTTCCTGACCGACAACGATTTCTGGCGCGCCTCAAATTCGCTGCAACTGGACGAGACCGTGGCCCTTTACGTCGCGCGCATTCTGAACGAATCGCATCACCTCGGCCTGCTCAACAACAAACACCCGATCGTGCCGCTCTCGACGCTGGCGGCCGGCTTTCGGCTGATGCTGCACGGGTTGGCGGCGGAGACGCTGCACGCGACGCTGCGCGAACAGAAGCGGCGTTCGATGCGGCAAACCTCGCGGTAAAGCTAAAGGCGTTGCAAACAAGCCTGCTTCGACTATAATCCATGCGCGCCAGGGGTATGGCTTTGGCGCCTTGGCCAAAGTTTTTTCAAGAGGTTCACCGTCACATGAGCTATCTGTTTTTCCTCAGCTATGCGCGAGAGGACAATAAGTCGGACGGGCTAGTCAGAAAGTTCTACGAAGACCTGAGCAAAGACATCGCCGGGAAGATAGCCGACTCGCCAAATGACGTGGGATTCTTCGACGGCGCGGAGATAGAGCCCGGGGCCATCTGGGATCAAAAGCTATCCTCCGCGCTGCAGCAAAGCGGCGTCTTCATCGCCATCTACTCGCCATTCTACTTTCGGAAAAAATTCTGCGGCAAGGAATGGGCCGTCTTCAGATCGCGCGTCGAGGCTTACGCGAAGAGCCTGCCTCAAGGCTCTGATTTCCCCAGCCTGATGTTTCCGGTCTTATGGCAGAAAGAAGGCTATGTATTGCCGGTCATCCCAACGGCGCTCGACAAGGTTCAATACAAACACGACGATTATGGAAAGGCTTATGCCGAGCAGGGGCTGCGCACGATGCTGCGAAACAGGAAGTTCAGGCAGCAATACGACGACTTCATCCCCGTCCTGGCCGACCTCGTGATCGAGGCGTCGCGGAAACATAAGCCGCCCGCATTGCCGAATCTGCCGCCTCTGGACCAGGTCGTGGAGACATTCCCGACGCAGGACGCGCCCCCGGCGCAGGACGCCCAGCCGCAAGTCGCCGGCGCCAATCCGCGCTACGTGAAATTTATCTTCCTGGCCGGGCGTAAGCAGGAGTTGAAGCCTTTCAGGGCCAGCCTCGACCCTTACGGCGAGAGCGGCGGCGAATGGCGTCCCTGGTTGCCCGATCCGAGAGACGAAGTCGACCTGCTGGTCCAGGACGTGGTCCAGCGCGAGAGGCTCATTTCGGACGGCGTGATCGCGCTCGACAATTATCTGGAGGAGCGGCTCAACGAGGCCGAGAACAGTAACAAGATCGTCGTCATTGTGGTCGACCTGTGGACGCTGCAGTTGGAAAGCTATAGCAAGCTGATGCGCGACGTCGTCGATCCCAAACAACTCGTCAACTGCGTCATCGTCGTGCCATGGAATCCGCAGGACACGGAGGCCGTGAATCAGCGCCAGACGCTCGAAAACCTCCTGCAGGCCACATTTGTCAGGCGCACGGCGAACGACTCGCCCGACCTCCTTACGCAGATAGATTCGGCCACGAAGATGAAAGACCGGCTGGCCGCGATGCTGCAAGTCACCAGAAGCAAGATCATCAAACGCGCGGAGGTTCTGCGAAAGGCAACGGGCGCCGAAGCTATCGCGCTCTCGAATATCCAAGGCCCAGGGGGGCCAGGGGGAAACTGAATGATACCTCGCCGCGAAGAGGCGTCGATGGACGAGACACTGGGCAACATCATTACCTTCTATTCCTACAAAGGCGGCACTGGCCGTTCGATGGCGGTGGCCAACGTCGCCTGGATTCTGGCGAGCAGTGGCAAGCGAGTTCTGACTGTCGATTGGGACCTCGAGGCTCCGGGGCTGCATCGCTACTACGCGCCGTTCCTGAGCGACAAAGACCTGACCAACTCGGACGGATTGATTGACCTGCTGATCGAATTCAGAGACGCCACGGCCATCGGCGGCGCCGGCGAGAGCGACGACAAATGGCACGAAGCTTACGCCGACATCGCCGCCTACGTCGTTTCTCTCGATTGGGACTTTCCGAGCGGCGGCACGCTCGACATCCTGCCCGCCGGGCGGCAGGGGGCTTCCTACTCGGCGCGAGTCAATTCTTTCGACTGGGTAGAGTTCTATGAGCGCCGCGGCGGCGGCGTCTTTCTGGAAACGATCAAGGAGAAGATGCGGGCTGATTACGATTATGTGTTGATCGACAGCCGCACGGGCGTCAGCGACACCTCGGGCATCTGCACGGTGCAGATGCCCGACGCAGTGGTCGTCTGCTTCACGCTCAACAACCAGGGCATCCAGGGCACCGCCGCGGTCGCGCATTCGATTTATGAACAGCGGCTGCGCAAGGGCCGCGACGTCGCCATCTTCCCCGTCCCGATGCGCGTCGAGCCTTTCGAGAAGATCAAGCTGGACACGCGCCGCGAATACTCCAAGAAGATGTTCGAGGTCTTCCCCGCTCACCTCTCGCCGCAATCACGCGCGCAGTTCCAGGAAGACACGCAGGTCAAATACCTGCCTTATTACGCCTACGAGGAGATTCTCGCCACCTTCGGCAACAGGCCCGGCGAGAGCGAGAGCACATCGCTGCTGGCCCCGGCGGAGCGCCTGACAGCCTACCTGACCGATTATCTACATGGCGAGCAGATCAGCCGGATGGAGGCCTCGGAGTATCTGGAATCGCGCCGCCGATCGATTCTGGCTCTGTTCGAGGGCAAACAGATCACCGCCGATCCCGCGCAGTTGTTGGTCCAGTCGGCCGATGCGACCTGGGCGGGATTGAAGCCGGGAGATGAGAAGGTGGCGCGGCGGGCGCTGCTGCGGCTGGTGCGCGTGGCCGACGCCGGCGAACAGGGCGGCGACACGCTATTGCTCGTCAGGCTGTCCGAATTCGATCAGGCCGCCCAGACTGTCCTGAACAATCTCGGCGCCACGCCTCTGGTGACAATAGAGCGCGACGCGTCATCGGGAGAAGCCACCGTCCAACTCTCCGGCAACGACCTGCTGCGCCACTGGCCGCTACTGCAAAACTGGATTCAGGAAGATCGTGAATTCCTGCTCTGGCGACAGAAGCTAAACATCGCCATCGCCGAGTGGAAGAGACTGAACGAGGACAATGGCGCGCTGCTCGGCGGCGCGCCACTCGAACTGGCGAAGAAGTGGCAAAGCAGCCGCGCTGAGGACCTCAACGAAACCGAGATCGTCTACATCAACCGCTGCGTCGCCGAAGAAGAGCGGCGGCGGCGCGAAAAGATCGAGCGCGAAGAGCGAGAGAAGTTACACGCCGCCGAACGGACGGAGTTGCAACAACAGACAGAGGTCTTGATCAAAACCAGTCAACAATCCCGACGGCGCGGCCGGTTGCGCACGACGATCGTCGCCGTCGTGGCGCTGCTGGCGTTGACCGCGTTCGGTTGGTGGGCTTATCAGCGCTTCATATCTCGGCAAAAAGCGGCTGACCTTACGGCGCAGGGCAATGAGATAGAGAAAGAGAATGTCGACAGGGCCATCGAAAAATACACCCAAGCCATCGAAGTCGACCCGTCTTATCCGATAGCCTATTCCAGTCGAGGGCGCGCTTATTTCGGAAAGGGCCGCTTCGATGATGCCCTGGCCGATTTCAATGAAGCGCTCAATCTGGATGCGAACAACCCGAGCGCTTATGTCGGACGCGGGGATGTTTACTGGCAAAAGGGCGATCTTCCCAAGGCCAAGGACGCTTACGATCAGGCCATCAAAATCGCCCCAACGCTGGCCGAAGCATACACCAAGCGCGGAAAAGTTCTTGTCGCTCAGGACCACCCGGACGATGCCCTGAAAGATTACAATCACGCGATCGAACTCTCTCCCAATAACCCGGATGCCTTTCTCTGGCGCGGCGAAGCCCGTTCGAAGTCACGTGACTACGACAAAGCGTTCTCCGACTTCAACAAAGCGCTAGAGATGAACCCGAACTTAACCGAAGCCCACATAAAGCGCGCTGAAGCATTTGAACTCCGCGACAAGCCAGGAGACAGCGACCAGGCGATCAAGGAATTCACGCAAGCCATCAAGCAGACTCCTTATGATCCAAAGGTTTACTTCCATCGCGCCGAGGCATATAGGAAATCCACGAA
>Ga0126377_10003018_pt1 | contig 11781 bp, 6 predicted proteins | sample PanSoiMetPlot_22_FD_92647 | JGI IMG/M metagenome (GOLD analysis project Ga0126377, IMG submission 92647) | Tropical forest soil microbial communities from Panama - MetaG Plot_22 | ecosystem: Environmental > Terrestrial > Soil > Tropical forest > Bulk soil | place: Panama | collected 2016-02-17
ACCTCGCCGCCCAGGAAGAACGGGCTGACCAGTTGTCGTTCGGGCGACATCATCTCCATCCGCCACGACTCGCGAGCCAGTGGCGGCACCGTGACCAGATCGTTCTTCTCGACGAAGTCAATCGCCTCATACGCCAGGTCTCTGATCATCTCCGGCTGCTTGCCCGGCTCGACATATTTGTTCTTGACGTGTTCGAGCGCCTTACGCCAATCGTCGCCGAAGCCCAGCTCGCGCGACGCCTTCTTCATCTCGCTTTCGCACCAGTCCAGCTCTTTCCAACCGATGGCGATCAGTTCTTCGGGCGTGTAAGGGATCATCTCGGCGGCCAATTCGACCATCAATCCGTCGCGGCCAATCGGATCGCCGATGATATCGCTGGAATCGCCCGCTCGCGCGGCGCCTCCGCCTCCGCCTCCGCCTCCGCCAAAGTTCCCTCGCCCGCCGGCGCCAAATCCGCCTCCGCGTCCGCCTCCGGCGCCTGGCCCTCCTCCACCAGTGGCGCCCGGTCGCGCTTCAGCCATCGTCGGAGCTGCCTCTGTCCGCCGCAAACCCGCCATTCTCTCGCTCAGGAGGGCGCCATAAGCGCCGAGCGATTGATCCACCGCTTTGTAAGGCTCGTCGACCCACCAGGTGAAGAGCGGGTCGTAGCCGTTGTAATAACCGAACCACGTCCGCAGAGTATTGCGAAGGGTGTTGACCGTGGCGGCGGCGCGATTGGCGACCGTTCTCTTGACCTTGCCCTGCTCGCCTCGCAATTCCGACTCGACCGATCGGCGCGTAGCATCGATTTGTTTGTTCAGGTCGTTGAGCGTGGCGGCGATCTTCGCGGGATCGATCTTCTCCATCCGGCGGCGCTCTTCGGCCAGGTCTGTGATCGTTTGCGCGAAAGGCGCAAACGGCGCAACCTCGGCCAACGCTTTGCTCTCCAACTCTCCTTGCTGCAATTCGTGATTGAGGTGTGTTTTGAAGAGCAGGTAATCCACCTTGCCGTCCTGACTCAGAGTGTCGAAGTTAAGTTTGGCCAGCGTGGCGAGCCAGTCGGAGTAGAACTGTTTGAAACGCGCCCGCCGCGCCGGCGAGATCTCGACCGGGTAAGATCGGGACAGACTGCCCCGATCGGCGACGTAGCGCTCGATCACGCTGCGCAACTCGCTCGAAGACGAGTCGAGGTCTTTTAGGTCGGGCGCGTCTGAAGCGGCGCCTGACGGTTTTTGTCCCGTCTCCAGATACGCGTTTGTCTTCGTGGTAAAGACGAGGCTTCCGCCCAAAACGATCGCCGCGATCAGACATGCGGCCATTCTCAATTTTCGACTCGACATTATCGGCATCTCCCTGTTGTCAGGCTCGCTCAAATAAGCGCTTGGTTAAAAGTTTTGCGGTGTAAGATGTGGCGCGAGTAGACAACTCGCGTCCTGGCGGCGCCAGCCACGGGTCGGGCATTGTCATTCCCATTGAATGACTCTGTCTTGTATGTCTCCCAGATGTCTTGTACCGGATTATGTCGTCGCTCAGCCGAATGGCTGATCAATCGAAATGCTCTGCTTGGTGAACATCTTGGGGCCTTCTTCGGTAATGTAGAGGCAATCTTCCAGGCGAACGCCGAACTCGCCATAAATCGCGATCATCGGCTCGTCGCTGAAACACATTCCCGGCTGAAGCCTGATCTTGTTGCCGCGCACGAAGTTGGTCCACTCGTGCCCGTCCAATCCGATGCCGTGGCCAGTGCGATGCGGCAACCCCGGAATTTTGTAATCGGGGCCGAAGCCTGCGTCGGTAATCACTTTGCGCGCGGCGGCGTCCACCGACTCACAGGTCGCGCCGATTTTCGCGGCGGCCAACGCGGCGTCCTGCGCTTTGCGCTCCAGATTCCAGATTTCGGTCTGGCGTGCGGTCGGTTTGCCGAAAACGAAGGTCCGCGTGATATCCGATTCGTAGCCTTCGACGCCGCATCCGCCGTCCATTAACACGACGTCGCCTTCCTTGAGTTGTTGCGGCTGGACGCTTCCGTGCGGGAAGGCTGTATACTTGCCGAAGCCGATCAGAGCCGAACCGGAGCTGCCCAGCGCGCGGAACGCCGCGCTGACGTTAGCGCCGAACTCATATTGTGTCATTCCCTCTTTCAACGTCGCGGCGGCTGCCTTGAAAGCGGCGATGGTAATATCGTTGGCGCGCTGCATCAGAGCGATCTCGGCCGGCGATTTGATCATGCGGCAGCCGGCCGACACCGGGTCGGCGCTGACATATTCAAGGTTCCTGGCCTCATTGCGAATCCCGTCGAAAAGAAAGAACCGCACCCGCTCTTCCATCCCGATGCGCCCCGTGCGGACGCCGCGGTCCTTGAATATCTGCGCGACCAGCTTGTACGGGCTTTCGTCCTCTTCCCAGGTGCGGACGTCCGAGCCGAAGCGGATCAGTTCGCGCGCTCGCATCTCCTCGAATTTGGGGCAGACCCATGCCAACTCGCCGCGCGCCGGGATGACAAGAGCGAACATACGTTCGCTCTGCCCCCAGCGCACGCCCGTGTAATAAAACAGGCTCGACCCTGATTCGAGGTAAATTGCGTCGATTTTATTTTCGACCATCAGCCGCCGAGCTTTCTCGATGCGCGCCAATCGCTCGTTGTCGGTGATTGGATCGACCTTGCCGGGCAATGGGCGCAGTTGGCGGATGGTATCAGGAGTGTTTTGCGCAACAGTATCGTCGGCGCCGAGGAGCGCCGCTCCGGCCGCGCCGCCCAGGCTGGTTGCCAGTCGTAGGAAATCTCTGCGATCTACACACATATCAAATACAAAGACTCATTTCAGGCTCCGGCAGTTGCGAATCAGATCGAAAATTTTGGATCGAAATCGTTAAAGTCGACCGGCGAAGGCGCAAAAAAGAGGCTGCGCAGTTGTAAAAAGTTGCAAAACTTACGCCACAGACCAGGGCGATCTTGTGTATACTTCGACGCAAACAATGGAAGGGTCAGCAATCTCCAGAATTAGAGCGCTTCTGAAACGGCGCGCATTCGCCATCGGCGGGCTGGCCGTGACCGTTCCGCTGCTCGTCATCATCTTCCTACAATACACCGCCCTGACTACCCTCAACAAGACGATCCCGGCTTACCGCAAGCAATTGATGAGGCAATATCTGATGTCGGTGGTCGAGGACTTCAGCAATTTCTACAGGGGCAACGCTGAAAAAGCTCTGGCCGTCCCGCTCAGCGCAATTGACCTTCCAAAGAGCGGCGTGATCAAGGATGACTACGACTGCGAGACTTCACAGAGAATTGTGACTCCCGTGGCCGAGCATTTCAAAAAGCAGGATTTCAAAGGCGTCAAAAGTTACTTCATCGCCGTGGCTACCGAGCATGAAGGCGTGGAGGGAAGCGAGGTCTTCTTTTACGACCCGACGAGCCAGGCCATGATCCGCGACTACGAAGCGATGGAGATTGTCGCCATCAAAGTCGCCTGCGCCCCATATATGGTCTACATTCGCAGGGGCATCGAACTTATACCGCAGGCGCAGAGCGTTGACCGGGATCCGCGCGCGCGTCTCATGGTTAAGCCGATACTCAACGAACGGAACAAGGTCGTGGCAGTCGCCGGCATGACGATCGATTTCGAATACTTCCTCGACACGGTCCTCCCCGAAGCCATCCGCAAATCGCTGCCGGAGTTTCTGCCGTCCGAAGACCAGGACCCGATCACCTCTCTTTATTTCCTGTCGAATTTTCAAATCGCGTACGACGGGAAAGGAAAGCAGCTTGCGCTTTCGGAGGGTGAAAAGAGGATCAAGGCGGAGGCGTACCAGCCGCTCATCTCCGTCTTCTCGAATTCCACCCTCTCGGTTCGGCTGAAAAACCTGACCGCCGAGCAATTTGCGCGGCGCAACTTCATGATCAACCTTTCGCTGTGGATAGTGATGACGCTCGCCCTGATCGCGGCCGTCACGCTGATGCTCCGCACGGCGTCGCGCGAGATGAAGCTGACGCAGATGAAGGCCGATTTCGTCTCGAACGTCTCGCACGAACTGCGCACTCCGCTCGCCTCGATCCGAGTGCTGGCCGAGTTGTTGAACCTGGGCCGCGTCAACCAGCCCGACCGAGTGCGCGAATACGGCGCTTACATCGAGAGCGAAGGCCGCCGCCTGACCAACGTCATAAATAACATCTTGGATTTTTCGCGGATCGAATCCGGGCGCAAGCTCTTCCAGTTCGAATCGTGCGACCTCAAAGAGTTGGTGAACGGGACGCTGGACGCCTTCGCCGTCCACCTCAAGCAGAACGGATTTACGCTGTCATATGAAGCGCCTCAGAACGCGCTCCCCGACGTCGTTCTCGATCCTGACGCGATCGCGCTCGCGCTGACAAACCTGCTCGACAACGCGATCAAATATTCGAGCGACATGAAAGAGATCAACGTCAGCGTCACCCAATCCGACGGTTTCGTGGCCGTGGCGGTCAGCGACCGCGGGATCGGCATAGCGGCTGATGAGCAAGAGAAGATTTTCGATAAATTTTACCGGGTCAGCACCGGCCTGGTTCACGACGTGAAAGGGAGCGGCCTCGGACTGTCTTTGGTCAAACACATCGTCGTGGCGCATCAAGGCAAGATTACCTTGCGGAGTAAGCCGGGCGAGGGCAGCACGTTCACGATCCATTTGCCCGTCGAGGATCAACAAAGCGAGCATCAGGTCGGACTCGCGAGTTCAGACGAGGCGTTGAAAGGCATAGACGGCGCCAATTACAAATTCACTGGATGACCTGGCGAGCAAAGCGCGTAAGACCGAACAGAAAAATGTGGGACAGAAAAATAAAGACAGAGCTTGGACGCTCTTATTTTTCTGTCCCACATTTTTCTGTTCGGTCTTCTTCCCTCTCGCGCCCATACTTCAGCGTTTTTCTCTGGTGAGTATTTTGTCAGCCCCGGTGGCCTTAATCTGGATCAGTTCGTTGATCGAAACGTCCTTCAATCCGAGGTCCCGCATCTTCTTCACGTAATCGGCCGTTATGCCCATCGCTTTCATCTCGATCAACTTGTTCACAGGGATGTTTTCGAAACCAACCGAGCGCATTTCCTTGATGTAATCTTCGTTCACGCCCAGGGCCTTCAATTCGATCACCTTCCTCAGCGACAGGTCGTCGAAACCCAGCGACTTCATCGAGCGGATGTAATCCGGATTTATCCCCATCGCCTTGATCTCTATCAGATTTTCAGCAGACAGCTTGCCGAAGCCCCAATCCTGCGCTTCTCTGGCGAACGCCGCGGTCACGCCCAACGCCCTCAGGCCGAACAACTGATGCAGAGTCGGTTTGTCATAGCCGAGCGATTTCAATTCGTTGATATAGTTCACGCTGACGTCGAGGGCGGCCATCGAGAAGAGATTTTCAGTCGTCAAGTCGTCGTATCCCAGATTTCGCATAGTTGCGATGAATCCGCTGTTTGGCGTGAATCTAAATTCTCCGACTCCCTTGCCGTCTTTGAACAGCCCTTCGAAGTAGACCGTGCCCGCCTCACGCCTGAGCGTGAATTGCACATTCGAGTTGGCGTTCGGGTTGAGGCCGGTGAAATCTTCCAGCGGGAAATCGCTGCTCATCTGTGATCCGCCCCTTCGCGCGTCGGTATTGCGGTTGAGCGACAACCAGAGCATGGGGCCTTTGTCGGTCTGCTTCACTTTCGCAGTCCAATAGCCGCTGATCGTCTCCTGAACGGCCGTGGTCGGCGCGGTATAACCTCGCGTGAGCTGGCCGAGGGCGGCTACCACAAGAGCGATTGCCGAGATCATCAATGCCTTCTTCATCATTAATCTCCTATCTTGGGAGCTCAGGTCGTTGGTTTATTCACTAGTCGGCAGAGGCTCTTTCGTCCTGGAGGGACGCTGGATATTAGCCGGTGGTGGAACCACCGGTACCATGTTCAATACTCATCCCAGCCCTGAAAGGGCGGCAGACTAGACTCGGTGCGTCGCCCCTCCAGGGCTGAAAAGATTATCTGCCGCTGGTACCGGTGGTTCCGCCACCGGCTAATATCCGCAGCGCCTCCGGCGCAAAAACTTGCGAAAACCCAATGGCCTGCGCTCCCAGGGATTTCAACGCTTCTCCCTAGTGAGTATCTTGTCAACGCCTGTGGCCTTCATCTCAATCAATTCGTTGATCGAGACGTTCTTCAGCCCGGCTGCTCGCATCTTCTTTACGTAATCGGCGGTGATGCCCATCGCTTTCATCTCGACCAACTGGTCGAGACTGAGCTTGTCGAAGCCCAGTTCGCGCATCTCCTTGATGAATTCCGCGTTCACGCCGACGGATTTCACCTCGATCAATTGTTTCAGCGACAGGTTGTCGAAGCCAAGAGCCTTCATCGAGCGCGCATACTCCGGGCTGATGCCCATGGCCTTGATTTCGACCAGATCGTCCTTGGAGAGATTGCCGAATCCCCAGCCCTGCGCTTCTTTGACGAAGGATTCGTTCACGCCCATTGACTTCAGTTCGGTCAATTCATCCGCCGTCAGTTTGTCGAAACCCGCCCGCCGCATTGATTCGACGAATTCCGGATTGACGCCCACGGCTTTCAACTCGACAAGCTGTTCGATCGTCAGGTTGTTATACCCGGCCTGCTTCATCCCGTTGATGAAATCAGCGGACATTCCGATGGATTTCAATTCCACCAACTCTTCGATTGACGGATTGCCGTTCGTCCAACCGCGCGCTTGCTTGATGAACTCTTCGTCAATGCCTAGCGAGCGCAGTTCAATCGCCTGTTTGGTGGTCAGTTCGCTATAGCCCAGTTTTCGTATTGATTCGATGTACTCCGGGGTCACTCCGACGGCCTTCATCTCGATCAGTTGCTCAACAGTCATCTCCCCGGATTTACCCTGCCCCTGCCCCTGCCCCTGCCCGGCGCCTTGACCTTGTCCCTGCCCGGTTCCCTGCCCAACGCCATCGCCATCGCCGATCTGCTTCTGGCGCTCTTCGGCTTCACGGGCTTTGTCACGCCCTCCTTGATCCTGTTGAAAAAGATTCGCCGCGAACGGCGGGTTAGACGGGTTGACCGAATTGACAGACGCCTGACCCTTTCGCGCCGAGGCCTCGGAGACGCCCCACGGTTGCAGCATCGCCAGCGGCGCTGTCAAAACAGCGGCGATAACGGCCGCCAGAGCCACCTTCAGGCCGTTAACGCCGCGACGTCGCGCGTTCGGGTCCAATATCGAACGCACGCGACTCTCGAGGTGCGAGCACGCCATTCCGACCGCCACCGGCGAGCCGCAACTGGCGGCGCCGAACGTACTGGCGATCCCCACCAGGTGGCTCGCGTAATCTGAAGCCTTAGCCCCGGTCTCCAGCACGTGATCGTCGCAGGCCAGCTCGCGTTCGACACGCAACCGCCACGCGGCGAACCAGACCAGGGGGTTGAACCAGTAGACAGCGCAGGCCAGTTGCGCCAGCGCCTGCATCAAACAATCGCGCCGCTTGACGTGGGTCAACTCGTGCGCCATCACGATCCATCGGCATTCCGTGGACCATTCATCAGCCTCTTTCGGCAATAGCACAGCCGACCGCATCAATCCCCAGGTCATCGGCATCGAGATTCGGTCGGTCTTGAAAATCCTGACGCGCCGCCGCAGACGCAATCTGGTAGCCAAGGTCCGCGCCAGCGCGATCCACGAGCTTTCGACGCCCTGCGCCCGCCGCGTCAACAACCAGACTCTGGCCGTGCCAACCGCCATCCGCGCCAGCACCACAAACGCCCCAGTCAACCAGGCCAGCGACAGCGCGACTTTCCAATCGAAATCATTCCTGGAAGGCGCGACAGAGTTCGACGCCGCATTGAACCGTGGCGAGGTGAGGTTTGAGGCTGGAGATTCCGTTCCGACATCTAAGGGCTGGCGCTGAGCGCGCAGGCCAGCTTCGGGTTCTCGCCCGCGCTCGAATTCCGGCGCCGCCGTGATCGCCTCGAAACCGGCAGGCTCGCGCGATCCATTACTAACAGAGGCGTCAACAGAGAGGTTAACAATTGTCGCCAATGACGGCAGCGCCGCTATTCGCCAGGACGGCAGCGCGACCGATAGCGCCGGCAGCGCCAGCAAACTGGCCATCGCCACGCTCCAAACCAAGTGCCTGGACGAGGCCGATGCCCTCCGCAACGAGCGGGCGCCCAATCCGGCGGCCGACAAAATAACGGCGCTTTTGATCAAGGTATCGAGCATCAGTTGAAACAACGCGATTGATTGCGACGACAGGCGAACCATATTCACCTTCCTTCCTTTCGGGCTTCCTCGATCAATTCCGAAAGCCTGTCCAGTTCTTCCTGTGAGATTTTCGAGCGCGACACGTCGAGCAGAGTGGCGACGGCCTGTTCGATCGAGCCGTCGAAAAAGGTCAGCAACATCTGTTTGAGCGCCGATTTCTTCGCCCGGTCGCGGGCCAGTGTGGGTTTGAAGACGTAGCGCTGGCCGTCCTGCTCGTGGCGCAAATGGCCTTTCTCTTCGAGCAATCGCAACATGGCTCGGACGGCCGAATAGCTCGGCGGGTCGGGAAGGCTCTCCATAACCTCCACCGCCGTGGCCTGACCGCGCTGATAGATGATGTCCATGATCTGCCGCTCGCGGCGGCTCAGGTTAATGTGGGCTTGCTTGCTCATCTGCGGCTCCTGCGGAAATTAACCACGTAGTAACGATTGAATCGTTACTACGTGGCATGCGCTCCTCTCAGTTCGTGACAACCTCTCTCAATAAGCGCGACGCCCGTTGGGCGCCAGCGTGCTAAAAATTTAGCACCAGACCCCGGCGCCGGTCAAGCGCAAAATGCTATTTTTTTAGCATCATTCGCGCCTCAACACGACCATCGGGCGCGCCTTCGTCGCCCGCCGCGCCGGAACAAGGTTTCAGGTTTCAGGTTTCAGACAGGAACCTGCGAAGTCTTTCTTTTACTGACACCCGACACCTGGAACCTGGAACCTGGAACGTGAAACCTGACACCTGACACCTGGCGCCTATTCGGTTCTGAGCGCAATCATCGGGTCCACCTTCGTCGCCCGCCGCGCCGGCAGCAGGCAGGCCAGCAGCGCCACAATCGCCAAAAGCAAAGCGATTGCCATGAAGGTGATCGGGTCGGTCGCGCCGACGCCGAACAGCAAGCCGGTCATCAGGCGCGTCGCCGCAATCGCCGCCACCACCCCTATGCCGACGCCAATCCCGGCCAACATCATTCCCTGCCGGACGATCAGCCGGAGCACGTCGCGGGTTTGGGCGCCCAGCGCGACGCGGATGCCGATCTCCCGCGTGCGATGCTCCACCGTGTAGGACATCACTCCATAGACGCCAACCGCCGCGAGCAGCATCGCCACCAACGCAAACAGCCCCAGCATGAGCATGGCGAATCGCCGCCGCGCCAGTGATTCCGAGAACCACTGGTCCATCGTCTTAACGTCGTAAATTGGCAGGTTCGGGTCCATCGCCCGCGCCTCCCGCGTCACGGCGGCGGCGATGCCGGCCGGGTCTGCGGTCGTGCGGGCGACAACGGACAACGAACCGGCGCCGTTCTGCAAGTGCGGAGTGTAGAGCGCGACGCGGGAATCGGTATCCAGCGCGTAATGTTTGACATTTCCCACCACGCCGACGACGGTCATCCAGGGGGCTTTGCTCTGGGGGCCGCCAAATTTCAACCGCTTGTCGATGGGGTCCGCGTTGGGCCAGTAAGTACGGGCCATATTTTCGTCAACGATCACGACCTTCGCCGACTCTTTCGTGTCCTGCTCGGCAAAGAAGCGTCCGCGGATGAGCGGGATCTTCATCGTCTCGAAATAGCCCACGCTTGCGTCGCGCCCGTCGGCCTGGATCATGCTCTGCCCCGACGAGGCGTCATAGCCTTCAATCGTGATGCTACCCCAGCCGATGCCACCGGTAAGCGGCAAGGTGGAAACGCCTCCCGCCGCCTCGACGCCCGGCAGTCGCCGTATCCGCTCCCACAGTTGCTGGTAAAAACTCACGCGGCGGGCTTCATCCGAGTAAGCCGGGCCGATCAGAGCAATGCGCATCGAGAGGACGTTTTGCGGCGTGAATCCCGGGTCCACATGCTGTACGCGAACAAAGCTGCGGATCAACAGTCCCGCGCAGACCAACAGGACCAACGACAAGGCGACTTCCGTGACGACCAGCAGATTGCGCAACAGGCGCTGGCCGCCGCCCGCAAGGCTGCGCCCGCCTTCCTTGAGCGTTTCGCTCAAATTCATCCGTGAACCGCGCAGCGCCGGGGCCAGCCCGAACAGAACGCCCGTCAATACTGCGACGGCGGCGGTGAACGTCAGCACTCGATTGTCTACGCCGACGGCAGCCAGGCGCGGAATGTTGCCCGGATTGAGCCAGCGCAACAGCCCCAGTCCCCAGATCGCAAACAGCAAGCCGAGCGCGCCGCCCGCCGTCGACAACAGAACGCTTTCGGTCAGCAGTTGCCGCGCCACGCGCCAGCGTCCCGCGCCGATGGCCGTGCGGACGGCCATCTCTTTTTCACGCGCCGCTGCGCGCGCAAGCAGCAGGTTCGCCACGTTGACGCAGGCGATCAGCAGCACACAGCCGACCGCGCCCAGCAGTACGTACAGCGCCAGGCGAACGTCGCCAACCGCCTGCTCCAACAAAGGGCGAATGCTGAAACTGAAGCGGCGGCTCTGCGGATAGCGGTCCGGGAATTGCTGCTCCAACCGGCGCACGGCCAGATTCAATTCGGTTTGCGCCTGCGCGATGGTCGCGCCTGGTTTAAGCCGCGCCAGCACGTTGTAATTTTCGTCACCTTGGTTGTTCATCCTGTCCACGCTCAGCGGCAGAGGCATCAATATATCCGCATGCGCCACGCTGCCCACCGTCGGCATCACTTCGTGATCGAGCGAGAAGTCCGGCGGCATCACGCCCACAATGACGTATCCGCGACCGTTGATCGTGAGCGTGCGTCCCAGCGCCTTCGGGTCGCCGCCAAATCGGCGCTTCCAGAAGCCGTGACTCAGGATCACCGTCAGCGTTTTATCCGGCGTGTCTTCTTCGGGCGTGAAAACGCGCCCCATCGCCGCCTGCGCTCCGAGCAATGAAAATACCGCGGAGGAAGCCCGCACCGCGCCCAATCGCTCCGGCTCGCCGTCGCCGGTGACAATGGCATTGCCCCCCTGAGCCAGGGCGAGTTGCTCAAAGACGCTGTTTTCGGACTTGAGCGCGGAGAACTGTCCCGGCGAAGGCCAGTCCTGAGCGACATTCGCGCCCGGCGAATGCGTCCAGATGATCGCCAACCGCCCGGCGTCGCGGTACGGCAGCGGATTCAACAACAATCCGTTGACGATACTGAAAATCGCCGTGTTCGCGCCGATGCCCAGGCCGAGCGTGAGCATGGCGATCAATGTGAAGCCGGGATTCTTCACCAACATTCGGGCGCCGTAGCGCAGGTCTTGCCAAAGTGTCTGCATAATCCCCCTTCGATTGCGGATTGCGGAGTGCGGAGTGCGGATTATTGACTCCGAATCTGCCGCCCGGAATCGCGAGTTGCGAATCTGCGATTGAAATTCTCCGCAATCCGCAATCCGCAATAGAATTATTCGCATCTGAGCGCAATCATCGGATCCACTTTCGTCGCCCGCCGCGCCGGAATCCAACACGCCAGCAGCGCAACCAGAGCCAGCAGCAACGCCACGCCGACAAACGTCGTTGGATCGGTCGCGCTCACCTCGAACAACAACTTCTTCATCAGTCGAGTCAGCGCCAGCGCCGTCATCAGCCCCACCGCCAAGCCCAACGCGACGAGCCGCAGTCCCTGACCGACGACGA
>Ga0126377_10003019_pt1 | contig 11780 bp, 15 predicted proteins | sample PanSoiMetPlot_22_FD_92647 | JGI IMG/M metagenome (GOLD analysis project Ga0126377, IMG submission 92647) | Tropical forest soil microbial communities from Panama - MetaG Plot_22 | ecosystem: Environmental > Terrestrial > Soil > Tropical forest > Bulk soil | place: Panama | collected 2016-02-17
CTCGAAGCAAGGCAATCGACACTTACGATGGCTGCTGGTCTGTGGCGCCATGGCGGTCATCCGATACGCCCGACGACACGGCACGAAACGGCCCTGGCTCATTCGCCTGATGGGGCGGAGGCCGACCAAAGTCGCTGCCGTTGCGCTCGCCAACAAGATCGCCCGCATCGCCTGGGCCACAATGGTGCGGGGCGAGCGGTTCAAGGAAATGAAGTTGCTGTCGGCCGCCGCATAGGCCTCAACCAGAGCAGGAGCGAATTGGCGAGGGCATGACGACGTAATGCAGATACGGTCGTTCCGAGGGTTAGGAGAGCCCGTTTGGGGTCAACGCACTTCCAAGTGCGCGGTTTCGATTGGGGCCTGATCCGCGGAGAGCATTAGGGCCAGCGGCCGACCGCGCCGCACAAACAGCCCGGACACGTGACCGCACCCGACCAATCTGCAGCTACGTAAGAACGTTCTTGCCAAGGCGCCGTCCACGCGTGACCCGAAGCCGTCATAATCGTCGGTGTCGATGGCTGCCTCGGTGATTTCGGCGTCAGGAAACCAACGCAGGACATTTGGGCATAGGACCTGCGACCTGCGGTTCTGACCGTGCGGAGCTCGCGTCTGATGCTGTCGGGCCTGCTTCTACCCTGATCTCGACCTGATACGTCCTGGCGTCCGACGGCACTCTGGCTGTGTACTGCATGGTGTCGAGCCCGGTGAAGCTTGCAAAGGACTTATAGATGACTAAGACGCCGCTGACTCTCTTTCCGATGCAGTGCTGGTTCCTGCCTGACCATCTCTCTCTCACGCTAACCATGCCCGGCCGCACGCAGACTGTCCCACCCTTCGGAGGAATGTCCAAATCGATTTGAGGCGGCTCCTCCCTGCTTTCGCAGGTATCCTTGATGCGGACGTGCCCGTTCACCGCCAGCTCTTTCTGGGTCGTGCCAGTCTTCTTCAATTTTTTGATCTCTGCCGCGGATGCTGCCGCAGCAAGGCTGAAGACCGCCAAGGCGAGGGCGATCGTGCGCATGGTTCGCCTCCTGCCGAGCTGCCGAGGAGAGTGCCTGCATTTCAAGGATAACAGATTGCCGGTGTGAATTGCTAAAATACCTGTTGGCCTCGCCTAAGCTCCTACGGGTCCCTCTGCTGGGCCCTCGCGGCCGTGACCTCCAAAACCCCTCTGACTCAATGATTGCGACCATGAGATCGACGAACCCTGCCGTGCGTTGCGGCGGTGCATGAGTCTGGAATTGGCACCGAGCGGACGTGCTAGCGCGCCACAACCAATTCTGCTTTCGGCTGTATTGCCGACGTGACGTGCCGCAAAGCGGACTCGGCCCGCGTGACACAGGCCGACGACCGGGCCTCGATTCAGAACAATTGCGAATTTTGGCGATTCGCCTCGCCACTTCAACGACATGCGTTTTACAAGGCAAACCCGAGAAAGCCCGTATTTCCGCGCATCGACCCGCCGATTTGTAAAACACTCGCGAGAGCCTCCATGACCGACCACGCAGCGCGGCCTAGGGAGGCGCTCGCCACCTAGTGCGGCCCCCCTAGACCCTTGTGCCGCGACTGGCGCATGATGGCTGCCTGCCCGCCATTCATGGATTGGTGCCAATGAGATTTTGGCCGACCATGACGACCCGGTTTGCCGCAGCACCTCGGCCAGTAAGAATTGCGTGCATCGGGTTCGCTGTTCTTCTCGTCCTCGGCTTGATCGCCGTCGTCGCACGTCTCGTGTTCGGTCGCGACCCGGTAGTGACCTTCAGCGAGGACCTCGGCCTTATCATCGCAATTTTCGTCCTGCCGGTAGTGCTCGGCTGTGTGCTGATCGTGCTCGCCCATCGGGGACTCAAAGGCATGATCGAAAAGTAATGGCGCGGCGTGGTCTTCCCAAGCCTGAACGGAATCGCGCCCGCGAATCGCTCGCGAGAATCCAAAGCCTTGCTGGTCCACGTCTCGTGATCATCGCAATCCTTATGGGCGCATGGGCCATCTTGGTGGGCGGCATTTTCCTTTGGTTGGCCGTTCGCGCGATCTAACGTCCGATGCCCGACACCCGCCACAGCCGTCGCCGTCTCCTGCCCGATCACCGCCGCGCCCTCGAATTGCTCGCCTCATGCCGCGATGGCTGCCCAGAGGCGATGATGGTCGCGCACGGGTTCACGGCTCGGCAACTGACTGCGTTAGTCCGCACCGGCTTGGCGACCGCGACGGCCGAGCGCGTGATCGCGGGCAAGACGCCAATGCAGGTCACGCGCCTGCGGATCACGGATGCGGGGCGGCGGGCGCTGGCGGACTGATCAGGCAGCGGCTCGGCGCTCCGCCCCGTCTATACTTGTCGCCCGCCGTACCCATACACTTCCCCTATTTCGATCGCCGGATATCGAGAATGTCCAATACGGGGCAATCGGGCGCTGTCCTGCCCGAACACCGGGTCACGGTCTTAGTCAGCAAGCGTTCAAGTTTTCTTAGGTCGCCGAGCTTCGCCCGGATGTCTTCGAGATGGTGCGCGGCTATTTCTCGAACCTCGCGGCAGGACGCTTTTTCGGGCCCACCAAGTCGAAGCAGGGCGCGGATTTCATCGAGCGAGAATCCCAACTCTCGCGACCGCCGTATGAAGACCAGGATACGAAGAGCCGTCGAGTCATAAACGCGCCGACCGCTGGCCGTGCGCGGCGGCGAGACCAGCATCTTGATCCGTTCGTAGTAGCGGATTGTCTCGATGTTTACACCGCTCCGCCTTGACAATTCGCCAATGAGCAGGTTTTCGTCTCGCGAAGACGTGATCGCGCGCATGAAATACTCCTTGATCCTGTAGTCGCTACAGGATGCATCATGCCGCTACGACGATCAATTGCCGTCGGCGAGGCGCTGACCCGACATGTGTGACCGCGCGCTTATCACGACCGGAGCAATCGGCGCCGTCCTTGCAGCGATATGTTGCATGACGCCGTTGCTCGCCGGCCTGTTCGGCGCGGTGGGGCTTACTGCTTGGCTCACCAAAGCCGATTATGTACTGATCCCGGCGCTAATCTTGTGTCTCGCGCTGGTCGCCTTCGGCCTCTACCGCAGACGCCTGCACCACTCATGACACATCGATATCCGACCGGAGCCCGCGATGTCGGCTACATGCCTTAGGAAGCGCCATGATCTTTGAATCTGTCATCACCTGTCCGCATTGTGCCACTGCGAAATCGGAGACCATGCCGACCGATGCCTGCCGATTTTTTTTACCTGCACCGGCTGCCGCGCGACACTGCGGCCGAAGGCGGGCGATTGCTGCGTGTTCTGTTCTTATGGCTCTGTGCCGTGTCCGCCGATCCAGGCCGAGCGTTCCGGCAAAGCCCACGCCGGTTCTTGCCGCACGAGGTAGTCCGACATGGCAAACGAGACTGTACAGAACGCTCGCGACTGGTTACGCACCCCGCGCACGAGCCTATTATCATGGTGGATTCCTCAGGCAGCTATAGTTGCCGGTCTGTTTGTCCCTATGCCGACTCGTGTCGCTATTTGGGTCATCGCGCTAGTCTGGATGGGGACAGCGTGCATGCTCAATGCAAGGCGTTGCGGTCGCACGCACTGCCGCTATACCGGCCCATACTATCTCGCAATGATCGTGCCGGTGCTCATACTTGGTTCGGGGCTTGTCTCTGCCGATTTCTACGGATGGCTTGCGATGGCCGTCCTCATCCTTGCCGGAAGCAAGCTTATTTGGTGGGCCTCAGAGCGGGCGTGGGGCAAGTTCTCGTAGCCATCCGCTACCGGGAGTCGTATCGACGTCGCTGTCGGGGAGCAAGTCACGTCACCGGTCGAGCCCGCGCCGCGCGATCTCGTCCATCCCGCATCCATCAGGTTTTCCCCGTTAGGCGTTCCAACGTTTGGTGGACCAGATCACGGTTCGCGCGGTGAGCCTCCGCGCTTTCCTTGAAAGTTTCAAGCAGGTCACAGGCGATAGTCACGTCACGGCCCTCTGCCTGCATTCTGCCAACCAACGCGCTCCAATCTAAGACTATTCGTTCGTTCGCGGCAGCTCGCTGACTTGCGCTGTTCAACAGCACTCGAAGCGCCTCAATCCTGCTCTCTGGATCATCTTGGCTATGGAGCGTGGGCGGGCAGGCTGTCCTGTCGGATGACACCATGAGACGCTCAAGCTCGACCGAGCGCCTCAGCAAGTTTTTGGCCAGTAGGCCGAGATGCACCTTTAGTGCGGACGAGCGGGCAGCCTCGGCACGCTCGGCAACACGCAACGCTTCGTCGCGGCAATCTGTCGGGTCGTTCGACATCGTTCGCCCGTCCCATCGAGCGCAAATGCAATGACAGGTGTCAGTATCGAATAGCCCGTTTTATGTTGTCTAGAAGCGCAGCCCTTTTTCAGGGTTCGCCCCACCCATAGTTCACGGGAAACCCTGATTCACTGCCGGTCGCTGATACCATCGACCGCAAGTCTGCGAAGTGTCTCAGTCGTAGCCGCCAACAAAAAAAATGAGCAATGCGCCGACCATCAACAGGGCAAGGACAGTAATGGCAACCCCGACAATCACCCGGTGATCTGCAGTCTTGACCTCCTTAGGGTCAGCGGATGTTTGCGCGGCTCCGATACCGAGCCAGAACAGAAGGTTACCCATGGATGACCTCCCTATGAAATCACCGCGGATTGTCGCACTTCCTCGAATGAATGACTAGGTACGTCAGCGGTCAAGCCCGCGCCAGGCTATCTCTTCCATCCCGGCGCGCACCTCGTCGTCGGCGTAGGCGAGCTGGCCCGAATCCCTGAGCCTGCGGATCACCGGCCAGTCGTCAGTGCCGACCGCATGCGCCTCGCGCGCGCCGTCCGGGAAATTGAGTTCCAATCAGGGATCGGGCAGCACCCATGCATCCAGCGACCTCGAATCCGTGGCGGGCCTTTCATAGGATTGTTCGATGATGGCGGCACCGGCACGCCATCGCATCCTGCTATGTGGTGGACATCGTGGCCGACGACACCGACCCCTTGGACCGGCCGTCCGCTTTCGGGCTATTCAACTATGCAGCCTCGTTCCATGCGGCCGGTGATCTGATTGCCGATCAGGGCTTGGCGGCGACCCATCCTGGCGCGCCAACCACCTCCCTATATGTTCACGCCATCGAACTCTATTTGAAGTCCTTCCTTCATCTGCGCGGCACCTCAATCGCAGCCCTCAAAAGCATCGGCCACAGATTCGGCAGGTTGCGAGCACAGGCCATCAGGGAAGGACTGGCAATCACCGACTCAGATGATGTGCTATTGGACGAGCTTGCCGAAAGCGATCTCTGGGGAGGTTCCAGATACCTGGAGAGCGGCTACTTCGAAGGCGTTCCCACCGCAGCGACGCTTCGTGACACCTGCCGCAGCCTGGCTGTTCTGGTCGGCAAGGCGATGGCTGAGGCAGGGCATACTGTGCGAACACCTGGTCATCGAAAGCCGTTCTAGCGCATGCTCCATGGCGTGGCAGTGGGTCACTTTTGCAGGCTTCGGCCTCCGTAAGGGCGTGCGGCCGACGTCATGCTGAATTTGCATACCGTCGTCGCTCGACGCATTCCTGTAAAAAATTATTCCACCAGTGAGTCGGTAACCTGCGGGCGCTAAAATTGAGGTAAGGGCGCGCCGCGCCGCATTGGGCACTCTGGATTTTGTACATGCCCCCCGGCCCTTGTTGCTGGGCACGATCGTGGTGGCACTCCCCCAGGTCTGCCCCAGTATTGTCTATCGATTTGCTGGATGGCGCGGATCGATAGGCCAGCCGTCGCGATCGATGTCGCTGGCGTAACGGCGCGCTTTAGCAAAATGGTAGCGTTTACTCGATCACCTCGTCGGCGCGCGCGAGCAGCGTCGGCGGCACTTCGATGCCGAGCGCCTTGGCGGTCTTGAGATTCAAGATCAGCTCGAATTCCGTGGGCTGCTGGACAGGAAGGTCGCCGGGCTTGGTGCCCTTGAAAATCTTGTCGATGACGAGCGCCACGTTGCGCCGGTAGGTGGCGTGATAGTTCGCCGCATAGGCCATGAGCCCACCCGCCTGCACCTGCTCGTAAAAGCTGTAGATGGAGGGCAAGCGATTCGTCGTCAGGAACTCGGCGATTCGCGTCCGCCCGATCATCAGCGGCCCTCGGTCGGCGGTGACCAGCACAGCACCGGGCCGGTCGTTGCGTAGCGCGGGCAAGGCGCGCTCAAGATCAGCGACTGAGGACACCGCCACAGGATCGAGGCGAAGACCCAGAGCGGTCGCGCTTGATCGCGCGCTGTCGAGGGCGAACAAGGAGAAGCTGTTCGCAGGATTTACCAGGACGGCTACGCGCGACAAGGACGGGAGCAACTCCTTTAGCAGCTCTAATCGTTTCCCTTCGGCGTCGGCGGCCTGCCCGGAGAACCCGGTGACGTTGCCCCCTGGATGAGCCAGATCGCGGACGAGACCGGCGGCGACAGGATCGCCCGTTTGCACCACGATTGGGATGGCCTCGGTTGCTCGTTTGGCCGCAACGGAAGCGGGTGTTCCCAAGGCGACGATCACCTCGACCGGCAATGCCACCAGTTCGGCAGCGAGCCCGGGGTATCGCTCCGCTTGGCCGGCTGCGAAGCGGTACACGATCTCGAAATTCTGCCCCTCGACGTAACCCAGCATGCGCAGCCCCTGCTTTAGGCTGTCGATCGGTGGCCACCGCTCGTCCGCGAGAATACCGATGCGCCGCATCCGCTCCGGCTGCTGCGCTCGCGCTGCCAGCGGCCTTATCGCGACCGCCGCACCGCCGAGGGTCAAGATGAACTCCCGCCGTCTCATTCGATCACCTCGTCGGCACGGGCGAGCAGCGTCGGCGGAACGTCGAGGCCGAGCGCCTTGGCGGTCTTGAGGTTGATTGTCAGCTCGAATTTGGCTGGCTGCTCGACCGGGATTTCGGCTGGGTCTGCACCCCTGAGAATCTTGTCGACGTAATCGGCGCTACGACGGAAGAGGTCGATCAGATTCGGTCCGTAGCTCAGCAACCCACCGAATTTGAGCACCGAGTCGCTGAAAGCATAGACCGCAGGCAGGCGCGCCTTGGCGGCAAGATCGGGTATGCGGGCATCCATCGGGTCGGCAAGAACCACCACGGCCTCGCAGTTTTCGCGCAGCATGGTTGCGAACGCGTCTTCGACATCGGACGGGTGGAGAGCCGCGATGGGAACGATCGTCAACCGCAGCGCCTGTGCCCCGGCGTAAACCTCCTGAATCAGCGAGGTGTGAACGGGATTGCCGGTCATCAGCGCCGCGACACGCTTGGCGTCCGGCGCGAGCGCATGGAGAAATTCCAGCGACTTGGCGGATAGGTCCGTGCTCATGAGCGAAACGCCGGTGATGTTGCCGCCGGGTCTCGCAAGCGATTTGACGAAGCCGCTCCCGATCGGATCGGCGGTCGGACCCATCACGATCGGTATGGCAGATGTCGTCTGTTGCAGTGCCGATACCGCTGGCGTAACGGTGGCGAAGATCACATCAGGCCGCAACGACACCAGCTCAGCGGCAAGTGCGGGAAGCCGCGACAAGTCTCCCTCGGCTCGGCGCGCGTCGAGAATAAGGCTGGCACCCTCGACATAACCCAATTCCCGCAGCCTGAGCCGGAAGGCGTCGTAGAAGGAGCGCGTCGCAATATTCTCGGGCGATGGCGAGAGATAACCGACGCGCCAGACCCGAGAACCCTGCTGCGCGCGCGCCGCGAGCGGCCACGCGGCCGCGCCACCGAGCAGCGTAATGAACTCCCGGCGCCTCATTCGATCACCTCGTCGGCGCGCGCGAGCACGGAGGCGGGGATGTCGAGGCCGAGCGCCTTCGCCGTCTTCAGATTGATCACCGTCTCGTACTTCACCGGCGCCTGCACCGGCAGGTCGGCGGGCTTCTCGCCCTTGAGGATGCGGTCGATGTAGCCGGCTGCGAGCCGATAGTTGTCGATCAGATTGGCTCCATAGGAGACGAGGCCGCCGGCGGCGACGAAGAAGCGCTCCCAGTAGATCGCGGGCAGCTTGTGCTGGGCCGCCAGGGTGATGATCTGGTCTCGATGACGTATCGCAGCCCCGCTCGCTGTCAGGATCAGACCGCCACTCGGAATGCGGGCAAACGTTTCGACGGCGCGCTCGATCTCGTCCGGGTCGCGCAAATTGAGCGGGGTCACCTCCACTCTGAGCGTCGGCGCCACAGCCTGGATGACGCCGAACTGGGCGAGCCCGGTGACATTGGCGGTGGTATCCCGAAGAACCGCCGCACGCTTCACGCCTGGCGCGATCTCTTTGAGCAGCTCCAGCCATTTGCCGCTGAAGCTGTATTCGAAATTCATGAAACCGGTGGCATTGCCGCCCGGCCGCGCCAGGCTTTCCACGTAGCCGGCGGCGAGCGGATCGTTGGCGACCGGGAACACGATCGGAATGGTGCGGGTCGCCTGCAGGAGTGGCGGCACCGTCGAGTCGCCAGTCGCCAGGATGACGTCCGGCGCGAGCGCGGCTAGCTCGGTCGCGTGTCGGCCGATGTCGGCAGCATTGGCGGTGGCCCAGCGGACGTCGATGCTCACGTTGCGGCCGACGGACCAGCCCAGCAGCGCCAACTCCTGCAGGAACACCGCCATGCGGGTCTGAAAGACAGCATCGTCTGCGGCGGCAGGCAGAAGCACGCCGACCCGCCGCATACGCTCGCGCTGCTGCGCTCGCGCCACGACCGGCCAACCCGCCGCCGCACCGCCGAGCAGCGTGATGAAGTCGCGCCGCTTCATTCGATCACCTCGTCGGCGAGCGCAAGAAGTGTCGGGGGAATTTCGAGGTCGAGAACCTTTGCCGTCTGTACGTTGATGACGAATTCGAACTTACTTGCGAGTAGGATCGGCATCTCGGCTGGTTTCTCGCCCTTGAGGACGCGCCCGGTATAGATACCGGTCTGGCGAAACTGTTCCGTTGCGTTTGATCCGTAACTCATCAGTCCGCCAATCTCGGCAAATTCGCGCGCTGGATATATTGCCGGCACCGCGTGACGCGCGGCCTGAGTGACGATTTGGACGCGACGGTTGATGAACAAGCCTTGGGGGGCGACCAAAAGTGCGTCAGTCCGCCGTTTTATCAGGCTGGCAAATGCAACATCGATGTCATGACGATTGTTGGCATTGAGAAGGTCAACTTGACGACCGATCGCCGAAGCAGCCGCCTGTAGAGTTCTGATCACAGGCTGAGCACTCGCATCGTTCGGATTAACGAGCGCCGCAATACGAGTGGCGTTTGGCAGCAGTTGATGCAAAATTCCGAGCCGCTTGGTCCCAACCTCTGCGCTCATGGCACCGACACCGGTGACGTTGCCGCCCGGTCGATTGAGACTGGTGACCAAGCCAAGCTCGATCGGATCGCCGCCGGTGCGGAAGATGATCGGAATCGTCGTGGTGCTGGCTTTGGCGGCAAGCGTGGCTGGTGAAGTACCGGGGCTGACGATAACGGTAACGCGGCGACGGACCAGATCGGCCGCCAATTCCGGCAGCCGCTCGGGTTCATTGTTCGCCCATCGGTATTCGATCTCTACGTTGCGGCCCTCGGAGAAGCCGACCTCGCTCAAGCCTTTGCGGAATGCCGCGAGCATCGGTGCGCCGGCCTCGGGCGCACCAGAATAGAGATATCCGACCACCGGCGTTGGCGGTTGTTGCGCCCGCGCCGCCAGCGGCCATCCAGCCGCCGCGCCGCCGAGCAGCGTGATGAACTCGCGCCGTCTCATTCGATCACCTCGTCGGCCAGTGCAAGCAGCGATGGCGGCACGGTAAGGCCGAGCGCTTTCGCAGTGGCGAGGTTGATCACCAATTGGAACTTGGAGGGCTGCTCGACCGGAAGGTCAGCGGGCTTCGTACCTTTGAGAATTCGGTCAACATAGAGCGCTGCCCGCCGATATATGTCAGCGTAGTCGGGTCCATATCCGATCAACGCCCCCTCTCTTGCGGCATCCGGCCACGCAAATATCGTGGCAGCTCCATACTTTGCCGCTGTCTCAACAAGCAGTCTTCGATGCCGATATGTAAATGGGCCGGGCTGAATGATCAGTACCCGCGCTCCGTCCGCCCTCATGGTAGCAATAAGGTCGTCCAATTCAGCGACCTCACCAATCGCTCGTGATCGAAGGTTTAGACAGGCGGATTGAGCTGCTCTCTCAGTGGCCTGAAACCTCTGCAGTCCGTTTGCCCACCCCGTATACCAAAGATAGCTGACCGTCTTGGATTGCAAGTTATCCACCTGCCTAGCCAGGTCCACATACTTGCTGCTCAGATCAAGAAGCACGTCGCTGAATCCGGTGACATTGCCACCAGGGCGCGCGAGGCTGTCGACAAGCCCGATCCCGAGGGGGTCTCCCACAGTGATGAAGATGATAGGAAGCGTCGATGTTTGACGCTTGGCCGCTACGGACGCGGTCGTCCCAGCCGGTATCAAAATTCTGGCACCGCGCTGGACTAATTCTGTCATGACTTGTGGAAATTCGGATTCGCTCCCGACCCACACGACATCTATCCTAACGTGCTGGTTCTCAACCAATCCAACTTGGCGCAAGCCCTGCTTGAACGCTTCGACGAGCGCCACGTCATACTGGTTGGATGGAGAGCCAAGGGGCACCAGACCTATTCGGGCTCCATTTTCTGGCTGCTGCGCCCGCGCCATCAGCGGCCACGCTGCCGCCGCCCCGCCGAGCAGAGTGATGAACTCGCGCCGCCTCATTCGATCACCTCGTCGGCGCGGCCGAGCAGCGGCGGTGGCACCGTGAGACCGAGCGCCTTGGCGGTCTTGAGGTTGATGATCAGCTCTACCTTCACCACCTGCTGGACCGGCAGATCTGCCGGCTTATCGCCTTTCAGAATCCGGCCGGTGTAGACGCCGGCCGTACGAAACGTGTCCGTAAAACTGGCTCCGTAGCTCATGAGGCCGCCGGCCGCTGTGAACTCGCGAGACTGGTAGACAGTGGGCACGGCGTGACGAACCGTCAGTGCCGCGAGCTGTTCGAGCCGGCTACTGAAGAATGGATCGGCGCCGATCACGAGCGCGCCTAGCTGCCGTTGGATCAAGGTTGCGAAAACCGTGTCGAAGTCGCGATCAGTGCTCGCATTCAGGATATGGAGCTGTAGCCCGAGGGTATGGGCCGCCGCTCGCAGGTTCTTCGTTGTTGGCTCGGCGAGATTCGGATTGGTCGGGTTGACGAGTAGGCCAACGACGGTTGCCATGGGCACCAGCTCGTGCAGCAGCTCCAGCCGCTTCGGTCCTACCTCGATGCTCAAGAAGGTCCCGCCCGTGAGGTTGCCGCCCGGTCGGTTGAGGCTGGCGACAAGTCCAAATTGGACCGGATCCCCGCCGATGCTGAAGACAATGGGAATTGTCGTGGTCGCGGCCTGGGCCGCGAGTGCCGCTGGCGTGCTGCCCGGGGTGGCGATCACGGCCACCTGACGACGGACCAGATCGGCCGCCATAGCCGGCAGTCGATCGTTTTGGCCCTCCGCCCAGCGATATTCGATCGCCACGTTCTTTCCATCGACATACCCGATCTCGCTCAGGCCTTGGCGGAAGGCGAGCAAACGGCTCGCCCAGGCGTCAGGCGATGCGCTGCCGAGAAACCCGATCACCGGCATCGCCGACTGCTGCGCGCGCGCCGCGAGCGGCCACGCCGCCGCCGCACTGCCGAGGAGCGTGATGAACTCGCGCCGTCTCATTCGATCACCTCGTCGGCGCGGCCGCGCAGCGAGAGCGGCACGGTGAGGCCGAGAGCCTTGGCGGTCTTGAGATTGATGATCAGCTC
>Ga0126377_10003020_pt1 | contig 11778 bp, 9 predicted proteins | sample PanSoiMetPlot_22_FD_92647 | JGI IMG/M metagenome (GOLD analysis project Ga0126377, IMG submission 92647) | Tropical forest soil microbial communities from Panama - MetaG Plot_22 | ecosystem: Environmental > Terrestrial > Soil > Tropical forest > Bulk soil | place: Panama | collected 2016-02-17
GCCGCAATTGCCAAACCTGAAATGGATGCAGTCCATGTACGCAGGCGTCGAAGCCCTGATGGATCCGTCACTGCGCCACGATTATCTGCTTACCAATGCGCGGGGCGTGTTTGGTGAGTTGATGTCTGAATATGTATTCGGATATTTACTGGCGCACGAAAAGAAAATCTTCGAGCGCTATCAGGCACAACAGGCAAAAAAATATGACCGCTTCGAATCAGGCTGGTTGCGCGGCAAGACACTTGGCCTGCTGGGCGTAGGTTCCATCGGTGGGCATATTGCTGGAATGGCAAAGCATTTCGGGATGACCGTGCACGGCTTTACGCGCGGGAGTAAGACAAGCACACATGTGGACAGATATTTTCATACAGCGAGCCCGCCCTCACCCCTGTCCTCTCCCGAGGGGAGAGGGGGTCTTATTGCATTTGCGAATGGATTGGATTACCTTGTCATTGTTTTGCCCAGGACAGATGGTACAAATAAGATAGTGGATACAGACCTGCTCTATGCCCTGCCAGCACACGCCATCGTGATCAACGTTGGGCGCGGGAATGCAGTGGATGAACCCGCGCTGGTGGAGGCATTGAACAGCAACAAGATTGCAGGTGCTATATTGGATGTGACTGCGGAAGAGCCGCTCCCTGAAGATCATCCATTTTGGACGACACCGAATCTATTGCTGACGTTTCATACTTCCGCGATCAGTTACCCGGAAGACATCACGCGATTATTTGTCGAGAACTATCATCTCTATATCGAAGGCAAGCCATTGAAGTATCAGGTTGATTTTGAGAGAGGATATTAATCATTATGTCATTCTTCGCCGCTACACGACCAAGAATGACATATCCAAAGAAAACCATGCCACCTACTCTTGCCGACATCCAACAAGCCGCGGAACGGATCAAATCTTATGCACATCGCACGCCGGTATTGACTTGTGAGAGTCTAAATCAGCAGGTCGGTGCGCAGGTGTATCTCAAATGCGAGAACCTGCAAAAAGTCGGTGCGTTCAAATTTCGCGGGGCGTGTAATGCAGTTTATTCGTTGAGTGATGAGGAGGCCATGCGCGGAGTATGCACCCACTCATCGGGAAATCACGCGCAGGCGTTAGCACTAGCGGCGCGGATGAGAGGCATCCCAGCGTATATCGTCATGCCAAACAACGCCCCACAAGTGAAAAAGGATGCAGTTGCGGGTTACGGAGGTATTATCACATTTTGTGAGCCAACGCTCGAAGCGAGAGAAAACACATTGGACCGGATCAGGCTCGATACAGGTGCGACCGTAGTTCATCCGTATAATGATGAACGAGTGATTGCAGGCCAGGGCACTGCTGTGTTGGAATTATTGGAGGATGTCCCCGATTTGGATGTCATCATCACACCCGTCGGCGGCGGCGGACTCGTGAGTGGGACATCCATCGCGGCAACTGAATCGAAAAAAGGAATCCGCGTCATTGCCGGCGAACCTGAAATGGCGGATGATGCGTATCGCTCGATGCAAGAAGGGAAAATTATTCCATCTGTGAATCCAAAAACTATCGCCGATGGTTTGTTGACATCACTGGGGCAATTGACGTTTCCGATTATTCGCGAACATGTGGAGCAAATTGTCACTGTGAGCGAAAATGGAATTATCGATTCGATGAAATTTATTTGGGAGCGCGCGAAGATCCTGATTGAACCTTCTGCGGCTGTGGCAGTCGGCGTGTTGTGGGAGAAGAAAATCGATTTGAACGGTTTGAAGGTTGGGATGATTCTCAGCGGCGGCAATGTGGATTTAGGCAAACTGCCCTGGCAATAAAAAGAAATATTTCAGAAGTTTGCGAGCGCAGATTCTTGTTGTGAAGACTTTGTGAAAAATTTTCGAGGCCTGTAAACGGACAGAGCGTCGCATGTTTTCATCGTAAGAGACCCAAAACCTCCGGCGTCTTTAGTTTCATCCACGCTGGTCTGTGTTTAGAGGTGAAAAGATGAGAAGAAGATTCGGAAAACAATTCGCCATAGTCATAAGGGCCCTAATTATCGTACTGAGTGCATGTAGCCCGGCATCCGCAGCAACACAGACAATCGAAACGGCAATTAATGTGCCAACGAACGTGCCTGCACCCGCCGCGACGGAAACTCCTACACTTGTACCCACTATTGCATTTAATCCCACGCCGACGCTACACCCCATGTCCATTCAGGCATTACGGAATGGAATTTATCCCGGCAGTGACATTGTTATCGAAAAGGAATTGGATCGCGGCGCTAACTATCGCCGTTATTACGCCTATTATCTTTCAGAGGGATTAAAAATCTACGCATTGTTAACCGTTCCAGACGGCGAACCTCCCGCAGGCGGCTGGCCCGCCATCGTATTCAATCACGGCTATATTCCCCCGGATGTATATAAAACCACCGAACGTTATATCGCTTATGTCGACTTGGTCGCCCGCAGCGGTTATATCGTTTTCCGCATCGATTACCGTGGACATGATAATTCTGAAGGAACAGCCAGCGGCGCCTACAGCAATCCCGGCTATGAAGTGGATGTGCTCAACGCTGTGGCCTCGCTTAAAAGATTCCTACAGGCGAATCCTGAAAAAATTGGCATGTGGGGACATTCGATGGGCGGCTTCCTGACGTTGCGCGCGATGGTGGTCTCGAAAGATATCAAAGTAGGTGTGATTTGGGCGGGCGTGGTGGGTTCGTATCCTGATATGCTTTACAACTGGCGGCGTAACAACCCGGGGGTTACTCCTTCCCCATCGTCCACTTCACGAAGTTGGAGACGCGGCTGGGTTGATTTATACGGTTCACCCGAAGAAAACCCCGAATTCTGGAATTCAATTTCTGCTAATTCGTATTTGAGCGATTTATCAGGTCCGATTCAATTGCATCACGGCACGGCCGATGCCGATGTTCCGCTGATGTTTTCAGAGAAGTTGTGGCAGCAGATCATGGATGTAGGGGGATACGTGGAGCTATACAAATACGACGGCGATAACCACAACATCTCGAATCATTTCAGTCAAGCCATGGGCCGCACGATTGAATTTTTCGACCGCTATTTGAAGGATAATTCCAATTGAGCTGGATCAATCGAAGGTCAAGTAAGACCAGACCCCAATCTGGAAAAAAGCCGATCCATTCCTAATCCTGTAAATAATAAGGCACATCGATAATCACGCGCTGAAACCCCAACTGGTGACGGTGATACAAGAGAGCAGCTTTTAACAACCAGGCGGTTTGATTGTGCAGAATCGCCTCCCACCAATGAGCCGGGATAAACTCAGGCAATACCACCGTCGCCTGTTGGCCATCGTTATGTTCCTGATCGATCTTATCTAGAAATTCCAGTAGTGGCTGAACAACAGAGCGGAAGGGAGATGGGATGACAACAAGCGGGATATCGGGCCAAAACCTCCGCCACTTCTCGCGCACTGCTTCTCCACTGCCCGGCTCTAACTCCACAAAGACACCGATCACGTTATTTGAAATTGTCAGTGCATAGCGCATGGCATCCACAATACCGCGATGCACACCTGAAATCGGAACCACGACCCGTAGCTGGGATAGCGGCCGCAAGGTCGGAGGGAGGCCATGCATGGAAAGTTCATGTTTGAGGGTGCGGTAATGGACGCGCACCCTCAAGAAGACAAAGACAATGCACGGGATCAGGATAATCGTAACCCAGGCTCCCTCCCGAAATTTTGTAATCCCTACCACCAACAATGTCATACCCGTTGCGAGCGCACCGATGCCATTGGCAATCATCTTGAGTTGCCAGTGAGGCCCGCGTTCGCGCCACCAATGCAATACCATGCCCCCCTGCGACAGGGTAAAAGCGAGAAATGCCCCCACGGCAAATAATGGGACCAGCAAATGCGAACTGCCTTTGAAGCCGATAATCAAAACAGCCGTTGCGCTGGAAAGGATCAGAATTCCATTGACAAACACCAGGCGATCGCCCAGACTCTTGAACTGGCGCGGCAGAAAACCATCCGCCGCCAGGATGGAAGCTATGCGGGGAAAACCCGCAAAACTGGTATTGGCAGCAACCGTCAGAATCAACAAGGTAGAAGTCTGAATCAATAAATACAACGGGCCACTTCCAAAGATGCGGCGCGCCAGTGCGGAAAGGATCGTTTCCTGCGGGCCTGCAATCACTGCCAGAGATTGCGTCAAACCGATACTGCCTATAAAGAGCGCCCCCATGAGCAGCGCCATCACAATCAGGGTCTTTCCTGCATTATCGGATTCGGGGTGCTTAAACACAGGCACACCATTGCTAATGGATTCGATCCCGGTCAACGCGGTGCAGCCCGTGGCAAAGGCATGGAGTAGCAGGAATAGTGTGAGAGGCTGGGAGGCAGGAGGTGCAGTGGCGGCCAGATTGCTTGGTCCATCTCTCCATAATACAAAAAGTCCATAAATCAACAATGGAAAATAACTAAAGAGAAACAGGTAAACTGGAACGCTCATGAGCGTTCCAGTTTCACGCAGACCGCGCAGGTTAATGAGTGTGATGATGCCTAACAAACCCAACGCCAGCGTAACGCGATACTCCAAAAGTGCAGGGAACGCTGACGCAAATGCATCCACACCGGCTGTCAAGCTCACCGCAGAGTTGAGCACATAATCGATCAACAATGCAGCCGCGGCAATTAAACCGGGCAGGGTTCCGAGATTGCTACGCGCCACAACATATGAACCACCGCCCGAGGGGTAGGCATGAATGGTTTGATAATACGAAATCGCGGCAATCGTCAACACAAAAACAATGGCCAGCCCAATCGGCCAGGCCATCGAAAGACCTACAGCGCCCGAAATCAACAAACCCAAATATATTTCCTGGTTGGCATATGCAATGGACGAAAGCGCATCCGGGGAGAAGGCGGCCAGCGCCCGGATCTTGTTTAATTTTTTATCGTGAAGTTGTACCGTGGGAAGCGGAGGACCGATCAAAAGTTCTTTGATTCGGGAGAACATATAAACACAGTATACACCCTGTATCATAATTTAGATCAAGAGAACCTCCACCATTTCGCCTGCGCTGAGTCCGGTGGCATTCGGGTCAATTCGTAAAAGACCATCAGCGCTGGCCAGAGTGAAAATCAAATTGCTTTTGCCGAAAATGGGATCGGCTTGATACTCGCCCTCACCCCTAACCTCTCTCCCGCTGGGAGAGGGAATCAATTTCACGGGCCACCAGTCTTCACGTCCCGCTTGCGACGAAAGATTCACGGTTAATCGCGCCTGAATAGTCGCACGTGATTTAGGTAAAGCACCCAATAGTTTTTCAATCACTGGCACAACAAATAAATATCCATTCACCAATGCGCTGACCGGATTGCCCGGCAATCCAATCACAGCCTTGCGATTGCACACGCCCAAAATAGTTGGCTTGCCAGGGCGTGTGTTGATGCCGTGCACAAGCACGCCGGGTTCACCGGACCAACGGATGACATCAGAGGTCATATCCCTGGTGGATGCCGATGAACCCGCGGTGATGATCACCAGATCGCATTCGGATAACGCTTTCGCCGCCGCCTCTTTCAACGCCTCAAACTGGTCGCTGATGATCCCGTAGCGTTTTGCCACGCCTCCACTTTTTTCGACCAGCGCACCAAGTGTATATGAGTTGACATCACGAACCTGCCCTGGTCGTGGTGATTGACTGGGATCGATCACTTCATCGCCTGTGGAGATCAGACCGACCACGGGCCTCTTGGCCACCTGCACGAACATGATTCCCAATGCAAGCAACCCACCGACCTCAGCAGGACGCATCACACTACCCCTGGGCAGGATCAATTGTCCCTGAACCACATCCTCCCCGATATGGATGAGATTCTCCCCCTCCGCCACCGCGCGAAAGATCTCAATTTCGTTTTCATGCGCGTGTTGTGTATATTCCAACATCACCACAGCATCCGCACCATTGGGCAACATACCGCCGGTATGGATCAAGGCACATTGACTAGAGGTAATTTCAAAGGCAGGCGAATCTCCCATTGGGACTTCGCCAATGAGAGTCAAATATGCAGGCAGCGAGTCGGATGCGCCGAAGGTATCGCGCGCGCGGACGGCATATCCATCCACGGTAGTGCGCTGAAATTCAGGCAGCGGATGCGGCGCGAGGATATCCTCCGCAAGGACACGACCTAGGGATGAGATAACGTCTATTGATTCAGAATCAATGACCAGCTCGGGAAGATGCGAGAGCAGGCGGGCACGAGCCTCATCAGGTGGAAGGAGAGTCAGGAATTCGGGCATAGATTGGTGCCAGATTCCACGTGTCAGGCGTCAAGTTAGCGAAGCCAGAACGTGAGGGCCAAGAAGTAAGTGGTCAATCCAAAAACACCCAGAGCGGTGGCGTTGAGGAGAGTCCAATTGGGTTTGGTACCGAGTGAGATGTTGCGGAGTTGGAAAATTTGGTAAAGTGCAAAAGGAAGTGTCAGAAATGCCGGCCAGATAAGTTTGAGCGAAAGATTAAAGGCGGGCATGGCAAAGACAAAAACATAAGCAAAGAGGACGAAGATGTTGTGAAGCGGCACGACCCGCTCCCAACCCAGCCGCGTGAGGAAGGTAATGCGGTTATACTTCTGGTCCTGCGCAAAAGCCTGGAAATCAAGCACAATAAAATAAGCGAAGGCCAGGAAGGTCAGCGGGATGGTGAGGGCCAGGAATGGGTGAGTCTGATCGGCTTGAAGTGTGAACGCAAAAGAAGGGAAAGTGTACGCGATTTGGATGGCAAGAAAAATTTCTCCAAAGCCGCGATTGAGGAATCGAAAGGGAGGAATGGAGTATATAAAGATGACAATCAGTGAGAACGCTAAAAAAAAGAAGGAGGCGGCTGGGAGTTGTTTCGTGTTACGGAGAATGTAGGCGAGCACTGCCACCGCTGAGAGTGTCCCCAGGGAAACATACATGGCATTGTTGCGGAAAGCGAACCGGTCCTTGCGAGTCTCGTTTTCAAGCAGCGGTTCGTTTTGCGGGCGGTAGACTTCGGGCAGAATATTCATCGTGATTTGTACAAGGAGAATCACCATGAAACCAAGCCAGAAGGAAACCGGGTGGATAGGTTTGCCGAGGTAATCAGCAAGGCTCGCACCGAAGGAATACGTCAGCGCGGCGAGGAGGAGGTGGATGGGACGGAGGAATTTTATCAATTTACGATTTTCGATTTTGAGTTGATGATTTGTCGGTGATCAAAGAAGTAAACAGAGGTTATTTGGAAAGATATTCTTCCAACCTTTCTACGGCCTGCGGAAGATTATTTCGACCCAGCCCAATGCGGAAGTGATTTCCTGCATCCTCGTACATCGTGCCAGGTAAAAGCAAGACACCGGCTTTCTTTACAAGATCATCGCAAAAATCTTCGATGTCGCCTTTCAGCAATTTGGGGAAGCCCATCGAGCCAGCTGTCGGACGAACCCATTCAAATAATGATGAGTGCTGAGCGAAAAGTTCGTCAATTATATTTAGATTATGCCTGATGATACTGAGATTGCGGTTAATGAGTCTTTGTCGATTTCGCAGTGCGACTTCGGCAAGAAATTCGCTCGGCGCGGAATTACAGATGGTGGTGTAATCTTTGAGCGAAGCCATAGTATCGTAGACTTCTTTGTTCTTTGTGGCAATCCATCCGATTCGCAGGCCTGCCAGTCCGTATGTCTTGGAAGTGACTCCCAATGAAACAGCATACTCACCCAAGTCACATGCAGCAGGGAGCTGCGCGGAAGGCTCATATTCAGATTCACGATAGACCTCATCTGAGAATAACAGCAGATTGTTCTCCTGTGCAAACTTGTTCACCGCTTCAAAATCTGACCGTGACATGAGATAGCCCGTTGGGTTGTGAGGCGTGTTGACGATGATGGCTCTGGTGTTCTTTCGTATGAGGCGCGGCAGTTCATCCAAGTCTAATGCCCAATTGTTTTCTTCTTGGGCCTGCCACGCACTGACCTCACAACCGATGCTTTTTGCGACTACACTCAACGATTGATAATGCGGCGCATGAACAATGATGTGGTCGTTTTGGGTCAGCATCGCCTGCATGAACAGATAAATCGCCTCTTCTGCACCGGTGTGAGCCAATATCTCTTCAGGTTGAATCGTTTCATAGATGTTGGATATTTCCTTCCGCAGAGCAGGATGTCCCTGCGATTCGGTGTATCCGAGCCAGGTGTGTTGAAATTTTTCTGCCGTCCCCGCAGGATCAGCGTCCAGCGCGAGCAAATCTGCGATGGACATGGCTTCACAGTCCGAGGAGCAGAGCAGGAACTCGGTGTTAAATTCGTATTTGGCGAAGAAGCGTTCGAGTTTGAAGGGGGGTAGATTCATCTTCGTCCTCCCGAATTTCATCGGGACAATGCGAGGAGAGACTCTGAGTAATAGCGAAGAGTCGTAGTCGAAGGATATGTTGGTGAAACCCTGCGCTCAGTGCGGAATTATTTCAAAATCTTTTTCATATCACGATGATGGAGCTGGTTATGAATATACAGCATCTTGATCATCTCTCGGATACTGGTCATACCGAGGAAGGGATGGCGACCTTGCTTTTCCAAATCCGCTTCAGAAATGGATAATGTCCATGCAATCGAATCGCCGCGGATGGTTTTGTATTGCTCAAGCAATTCCTGCGGAGTTAGGTCGTGCGTTTTCCGTTGTTGCGCCGCATTATAGCGATCGATAGAAAAATCTTCCGGGGAACCTTCGCCTGTGGTGCGAATCCGTTCGAAGAGTTTTATCAATCCGCGCTCGGAGGTGACGAAATGCGAAAGCATGTTGCGAATGGTCCATGTTTCGCCTTCGGTGTAGACTTCAGACTGCCACTGTTCATCGGTAAGGCCTGCGAAGAGTGCGGAAAATTTTTCACCTTCAGATTTCAACTTGTCAGCAAGTTCGTTTAGCTCGGACATCTTGATTGCTCCTGTAATGCGCGCTTCGACCGCCACTTCGCCTCGTTATTGCTCGCTCAGTGTCCGCTCAGCGCAGGTTATATCAAGGAATAACCCCCATCCACCACAATCGTTTGCCCGGTGATGTACTCATTTTTCAACAAAAATTCCAAAGCGGATGTGATTTCCTCGCTTCGAGCCGGACGTTTGAGCGGAATCCGTCCGATCAGCCGCTCCCACTCTTCCGCCGAGACGATGTCCGATTGCAGGACAAAGCCCGGAGCAATGGCGTTGACGCGAATTTTCGGAGCCAAGGCGCGGGCGAGGACTCTGGTGAGCGACTCTAACGCAGCTTTGCTGACCGTATAGGAGGGATATCGGCTCCATGCCTTTTGCGCGCCTACATCCGTAATGTTGACGATCAGTCCGCCGTCAGTCATTTTTTGGGCAGATTCTTGAGCAAGGATAAAGGGAGCACGGAGATTCAGATCGAGGGAAGTATCCCAGTTTTCAATCGAAAGGGTGTCGATATTTCCGTGCGGCATGAAGGCAGCGGAATTGACCAGCACGTTGAGAGAGTCGAGAGTAGAGAACAGGGAATAGATTTCTGATGGTTGCGTGAGGTCGGCTCGGGCGAGGATGACGCTTCTTGAAAGTGATTCAATTTCGGCCTGAGTCTGACGCGCTTCGTCTTCTGCAGAGTGATAGTGTAGGACAATGTCGTATCCGAGGCGGGCAAGAGTCAACGCGAAGGATTTTCCCAGTCTGTGTGCCGCACCGGTGACAAGGGCGAGAGGAGGCATGAGTCAATTATAAACGCCCTCACCCTAACCCTCTTCTCGTGAGAGAGGGAACTACTTGCGGAAGAAATTTGAAATAAAGAACCAGATATTCGCAGGTCGTTCCGCAAGACGACGCATAAAGTAGGGATACCACTGCGAACCAAACGGGATGTAGACTCGCACCGGATAACCCTCCTTTGCCAGTTGGTCCTGCAAATCGCGGCGGATGCCATACAACATTTGGAACTCGATGGCACTTTTCGACAAGCCCACTCTTTCAGCGTGCTTCTTCGCAAAGTCAATGCGCTTCTCGTCGTGCGATGCAATCGCGGGAAGCGGCGGGATGCGTCCGTCCGCGCTCGAAGTATTATTCTCGATATTCAACGCGGCATCGATTATGATCTTGGCCAACAGATCATAATTGGCATCTGTATCGGCCTTCTTTGGGTAGGCCTTATCGACCGGTTCCTGATAGGCACCCTTGACCAGGCGGATGCGCGTGCCTTTTTCAAGCAAGGCACGTGTATCGGCCTCAGAACGATAGAGATAGGCCTGTATCACCAGCCCAACCTGTGTGTTATCGAAGCCACGTTCCAGCATGGCTTCATACAATGTAAAAGTGATATTGGTGTACGGCGTGTCTTCCATATCAATGCGTACAAAGGTTTTGCTTTTCCTGCCCTGTTCGAGAATACTCACCAGATTCTCACGGCAGATCCTCTCATCCAATCCCATGCCGATTTGAGTCAATTTGATGGAAACATTGGCTCTCACCCCAGCCTTATCAATTTCGTTTAAAACTGCCACGATGTTATCGGCGGCAGTATTGGCTTCCTCCACGGTGGAAGTGTGCTCACCCAACTGGTCGAGTGTGGCGTTGATGCCCTTTGCGTTCAATTCGCGCACTACGCGAATGGCATCCTGGATGTTTTCACCCGCCACAAACCTTGAAGCCCAGCTCCATGCAAAACTCCAACCTGTCACCAGCTTTTGCGCCCACGCAGCTTTGGAGAGATAGATCAAGAATGAACGTAGCATGGCACAGTCCCATTCAGAGGATACGGAGGCCCTAAAGGTTTACAGCAAATCGGTTGGATTGCATGGAAAACCTTTAGGGCCTGCTCCCGTGTATAAGATTATTCTACCGCATGTCTCATGAAATGAGTAAACTTTTTGGATCGTTTTGCAAGTCAAAAGGTTTACTTAGTTTGCCAATCTCTACGGCACGTTGTAGCACAAACGCTCAAAATGAGTATGTTATACTTTTTTACGATGTTTGACTTGTTTTGGAGGTAGTGTGAGGAATCGAACTTCCATTCCCCTGTTGCGGGGCATTTCCATCGCCATCATTTCGGTTGCCTTGGTGTTGACAGTGATTTCGCTCATTGGCTACAGCCGCCAGCGTAACAACTATCCGGGCGGTATGACTATTGCAGGGGTGCCTGTGGGCGGTGTGGATCCACAAACCGCGTCGGAACGCGTCTTGCAGGTTTACTCGTCTCCGATTCAGGTGCAGTACAGCGGATCGGTATTTGACATTGATCCGTCAGTGGTTGGCTTTGAATTGGACCTGGACAGCATGATCGCCGCCGCTGACCTCGAGCGGACAGGCGGAGCCTTCTGGATCGGTTTTTGGAACTATTTGTGGGGCCGCGAGCCAGACCCGGTGGAGATTCCGCTCAGTGCCAGACTGGATGAAGATCGACTCACTTCGTACCTGAAGAATGAAATTGCGGTGCGCTATGATGAGCCCTCCACACCAGCACAGCCCATCCCGGGTGGCACGACATTCATTCCTGGTTCGCCAGGACGGGTGCTAGATATTGAAAGCGCCCTCCGCTTGATTGAAGATACGCTGCGTTCCCCCAACAACCGCACCGTAGTGCTTTCGTACAGCCAGAGTGCGGCGGCCCGCCCGACGATTGGCAACCTTGAAATTCTGCTGAAGCAAATCATCGCCACCTCCGGGTTCGATGGAGTGATCGGCGTCTATATGCTGGACCTGCAAAACGGGCAGGAGATCCATTTTGCGCTGGATCAAGGACAGGATATTTCCGTCCAGCCGGATGTTTCCTTTACGGCTTCCAGCACGATCAAGATTCC
>Ga0126377_10003021_pt1 | contig 11778 bp, 3 predicted proteins | sample PanSoiMetPlot_22_FD_92647 | JGI IMG/M metagenome (GOLD analysis project Ga0126377, IMG submission 92647) | Tropical forest soil microbial communities from Panama - MetaG Plot_22 | ecosystem: Environmental > Terrestrial > Soil > Tropical forest > Bulk soil | place: Panama | collected 2016-02-17
CGGGAGAAAAGGCTACTGACAAAACCTGATCGGCATGCCCTGCGAGCGTGAAATGTTCGCGTCCGGTTTTGGTGTTCCAGAGCTTCACGGTGTGAGCGTCGCTGCCGGTGGCGAGCAGCTTTCCATCGGGCGAGAGGGCGACTGCGGTGATCGGTTTGTTCTGGTCCTTGAAAGTGATGAGTTCATGACCGCTGGCGACGTCCCAGAGTTTCGCGGTTCTATCCCAGCTTGCTGAAGCTAACAATTTGCCGTCCGCGGAAAACCGCAGTGACCAGACTTCACTGGAATGACCTTTGAGGATGTTGGCTGGACTCTCAGTAGGGAAGCCCCGCAAAGAGATGAGGCCATTGTTAAATCCGGCGGCCAGCAATCCGTCGCGTGAAAAAGTGACCGACATGGCCGATCCCGATACCATGGACTGAAGATAGGTGGCGAGTTGTCGTCCGGTCGCCACGTCCCACAAAGTCACCGCGCCGTCGAATCCGGAGAACAGCAGTTTGGCGCCGTCCGCTGAAAAGCGCATTGTGCCTGCGGTGGGATGGCCGTTGAGACTTCGGATCTCTTGTCGCGTCCTGACGTCCCACAGTTTCAGGGCGCCATCGCCGCCGGCGCTCGCCAACCATCGTCCATTGGGCGAAAACTCAAGGTCGTAGATCAGTTTTGTATGCCCGTTGACCGTCGCGAGTTCATGCCCGCTGGCCGCATTCCATAGCTTGATGGTTCGATCTTCGCCGGCCGTCGCTACTGTTATGCCATCTGGGGAAAAGGCCGCGGCCCGGACCAATCCTGTGTGTCCCATGAGCGTAATCGTTTCGCGCCCCGTCGCCGCGTCCCAGATACTGGCCGTAGTCCCTTCCTGCGCCGTCACGAGCTTTCCGCCGTCAGGCGACATTTCGCAGAGTATCAACGGTTTTGACTGGCCGAAGATTGTCTGTTCACGTTTAGTGGCGAGGTCTCGCACGATTACCGCGCCATCCGAAAAGCCCGTAAAGAGTTTTCGATCATCCCCGGAGAGCCGGGAAAACAAGACACCGCCCGGACGAGATTTCCACGCGACCAACTCACGCCCTGTTTGAAAATCCCATAGTCTTGTTACGCCGTCTGCGGTCCCGGTGATAATTCGCTTTCCATCCGAAGTTACTACCCAGAGTACGTATCGAGGGTCATGGCCTTTGAGCGAGACGAGTTCCGCATTCGTCGCCACATCGATAAAGCGGAGCGTCTCATTCTCGCGCAAGATGGCGAGCGCTTTCCCATCAGGCAGAAAGGTGACTCCCGGCCGCCCTCGCGTTCCTGCAAAAACCTTAAGCGCTCGCCCGGTCGTCGCGTCCCAGATTCTGACCGACCGGTCCTCAGACGCCGTCGCCAACTGACGTCCATCAGCGGAAAAGGCTACAGATCGAATTTCGCTGGTGTGACCGCGCAGGTCGGCGATCACGCGACCAGTTGTAAGGTCCCAGACCTTCGCGATGTCGCCGTATTCAAGCGCGTTCTCCTGTACATCAGGCGAGACAGCGTGGGTGACCTGCCCGCCGGCCGTCGCGAGCCTCTGCCCATCAGGCGAGAAAGCTATTGAGAAAATGCGCTTCGGATGTCCGCGCAAAATTACCGGCGGAACCCTATCGTACGCAACGTCCCATAATTTCACAGTATTATCATCGCCGCCCGATGCGAGGCTGCGGCCATCGGGCGAGAAAGCCACGGCGCGGATGCGATCGGTATGACCGCGGAAGATTTCGATCTCTTCTCCTGTTTCGACTTCCCACAACCTTACGGTGCGATCCGCGCTGGCCGTGACCAGTCGCTGATTGTCAGGGGAAAAGGCGACTCCGCGCACAGCGTTGGTGTGACCTTTGAACGGGACGATTAACTTGCCCGTCGCCGCGTCCCAAATCCTTGCGGTAAAGTCGCCGCCGCTCGAAGCCAGTCTGCGTCCGTCTGATGAGACAGCCAGCGAAAAAATGTAATAGCTGGAATGAGGGTTGATTGAAAACAACCACCGTCCATTGCGAGCATCCCACCAATTCAACTTGCCGCCCTCCCCCCCTGAGACGAACCTTCGTCCGTCTGGATGGAATGCGACGGCGAAGATGGCTTCACGATCGCGGCTGCGACTGATGAGAGTTTTGCCAGTGGCAATGTCAATCAGCATCAGCGCGCTATACGCCCCGGCCAGTAATTTCTTACCATCCGGCGAGAACGCGAGCGATGTTATGGCGCCTATATCACTCTTCCATGTCGCTATTTCGCGCCCATCGCCTGCGTCCCAGAGCCTGATCATTCTGTCGGAGCCCCCAGTCGCCAGCAAACGACCGTCAGGAGAGAAGGTTAAGGTTACGGCCCAAAGCGCATGTCCACTCGCTTTGATCGTGAACAGTTCCTTGCCTGTCATCGCTTCCCAGACCTTTGCCGAGCCATCTTCGCAGGCTGCGACGATCTTTTTCCCGTCAGGCGAGTACGCCACGGAATAAACCGGACTATTGGTCTTCAACTCCAATTTCTCTTGATGAAGCCGCCTCGCCAGCAGATACCATTCAAATCCACGAAGGTCTTCCTCATCGCCGTGTTTGGGAAGATAACTCTCCAGTGTCGCGCGCAGCCGGGTGAAGTTTCCTTCTTCGAGATCGTATCCAGATTGCCGCATCCGCGCTTCATAAACCAGACGGCGTTCCCGCCGCGCTTCCTCTTCCGCAGCGCGAGCGCGAATGAAGAAGGCTATGGCGACTACGATCAGCGCCAGAGCCAACGTCACGAGCCAGGGATAGCGCTGCGAAAATTTAACGGCGCGGTAAGGGATTGTGGATCTGCGCGCAATGACGGGTTCGTTCTCAAGAAAACGTTCGATGTCTTCCCTAAACTGTTCAACCGAGATGTATCGCCGCGCGGCTTCCTTGCGCATCGCCATCAGTACGATGTTGTCGAGATCGCCCTTGAGTCGCCTCCTCAGCTTTCCGGCGTCGCCTTCGGCGAAGTTCTGCGGCTCGATGGCGCGTGCGCTGGGCGCTTCTGGCTTCTCTTCGCAAATCACTCTCATCATTTCGTGAGGCGACGAGGTTTTAACGTAATAAGGCCGATGTCCCGTCAGCAATTTGTAAAGCGTTACGCCGAGCGAATAGACGTCGCTGGAAGTGGTAATCGTATCTCCACGAACCTGTTCCGGGCTGGCGTAATCAATCGTCATTAAATGGAGCGTCTGCTGGCTGGCCGAACTTTGATCTTCCGGCCTGAGCAATCTGGCGATGCCGAAGTCGAGAAGTTTGATCGCGCCGTCTGAGTTGACGAAGATGTTGCCCGGTTTGAGGTCGCGATGAACAACCAGGTTGCGGTGAGCGTACTGCACTGCTTCGCAGACTCGGCGGAAGAGTTTGAGGCGGTCATCGATCGAGAGTTTGCGCCGGTCGCAGTATTCGGTGATCGGCGCGCCCTCGACATATTCCATAACGAGATACTGCAAGCCGTCGTCGGTGGCGCCCCCGTCGAGCAGGCGCGCGATGTTGGGATGATCGAGCGCCGCGAGAATCCGCCGTTCCCGCCGAAAGCGATCCACAAGTTCCCCCCAGGCCGGCGAGACGATCTTGACGGCCACCTGCTTATGAAAAGAATCGTCCGCGCGTTCTGCCAGATAGACCGCGCCCATCCCACCGCGCCCGATTTCGCGGATCAGACGCCAGGCGCCGGCGCGTTTTCCGGCCAGGGAATTCGATGGATTCACAGTTTGAAGCTGCGGCGGCGGAGTTTCGAGAAAATCTTTCGCTTCCACCGGCAGATTCAGTAGTCGCTCGACCTCCCGGCGTAAATCTTCGTCTCCGGCGCAGATGGCCGCCAATGCGCCGTCTCGACGAGGCGGATCCTGCTCGATGACGGTCTCGTAAGCTTCCTGCACCTGCAGCAATCGTTCAGGCGTCACTTCGTTCGCTCCTCCCATATAGGAACGCGCAAAATAACTTTCAAATAGCTCATTCTCATGTATGATATGCGCGTTTTTTCCGGCCCATGCGCAAAACGTTTATCAGAGGTTCTTTGCATGACTTCCCCAGACGACGAAGACGTCACACGACTATTGAACGATTTCTCCAGAGGCGATCCGGAGGCCTTCGACAGAATCATCCCGATTGTCTATCAGGAACTGCGACAGATCGCCGAGCGCCATATGTGTCGCGAGCGCGCCGACCATACTCTACAGCCGACGGCGCTCATCAGCGAAATCTACCTGCGGCTTTTCAACAAAAAGATCGAGTACAGCGATCGCGAGCACTTCCTCGCCACCGCCTCGCGCCTGATGCGCCGGCTTCTGGTCGATCACTACCGCCGGATACACGCCGACCGCCGCCAGGGGAGGCTCATCAAAATACCTCTTGAAGAAGCTATCGAGTGCCCCGCGGCGCCTCGATGCGATCTGGTCGCGTTGAATGACGCGCTCAGCGACTTTGAGGGATTGAGTCCGCGAGCGAGCAAGATCGTGGAAATGCGTTTTTTCGGCGGTTTTCAATTGAACGAGATCGCAGACGCATTGGGAGTCTCGCTGGCCACTGTCAAACGCGATTGGAGTTTTGCGCAGGTCTGGCTTTACAGCCAACTCAGCGAAAGATCGGAAGACTTCGGCGCCTCGCGCCATCTCCATACCGCAGGAGATTTGTCGGATTCGTGAGCTACTTTCCGGCTCCATCTTCATCCAGGGCGGAAATGAATTGGCGCTCGACCCGGGAACCGAAATCCTGAATCTCACCATAGATGCCAGCCGTCAATAAGGAAAGCCATTACCAAGTTCACACCGCAATTCCACATCCCGCATTTTACTGATCGCATTTGTCGCCGGTTCAATAATACCTGGCCGAATTTTTCCAACTGATGACCCCCTATCGAATCGCCATTCGCTTTTGAAAGTGAAGGGGATCGCTGCGGCTCCCAAATAGCCTCAACGATCAATGGAAACCATATTCAAGCAAAAGGAGATTCGCTATGAAAAAAACCGACAGTCGGTCAATTCGGACAGCGGCTATTACAATTTTAGTAATCGCCCTAACCTTGCTCGTTCCGGTTTCGCAATGGGCGAAAGTCGATCTGATGGATCAGGATAACAAACCGGGCGCCAAGCAATCTGAATCCGCGCGAGATGGCGCCCCGAACTTCGGCGCGCGACAAGCGGCGGCAAGACAAGCAGGCGGCCAATGTCGTTCGTCCGATATTGAACCGCCGGAAGCCAACGATACGACCTTTCTCGCCGATTGCTCTTCGGACGGCGATCTGGACACGAGTTGCACAACCGGGAAATTGGAGATCCGTCTGAAGGTACCCCGCGTTATCACGTCGGGGGACCGCGATAAGTTAATAAACGCCGGCTTACTGTCGCGCACGGCGCGGCTGATGTTGCCGGCGTATGACGTGGACTCCGCCGCAAACTCCAGGTGCGGCTGTGATTCGCCGGAGCCGGAGTTCGACCGAATCACCTTCAACGGGAAGGAAGTCAAGAACGGAAACGGCACGCCTTATCTGGAAGGCAGTTGCAACGCCTGGAGGCTGAATACCTTTGAAATCCCAATTGATTGGATCGAATTCGCCGACGATCCGGGAGAAAAGGGAACAGCGACGCCCAAAGAAAACATCATTACCATCGAGATTGATGTCAAGAATCAGCAGAAATGCTGGTGTACAAGTGTCGACTGGGTGGCGCTTGAAATAGACACACCCGTTCGTCCCGTAGTGATGGTCCACGGCATTTTGTCCAAAGGAGAAACCTGGGAACAAGTCCCCGACCAGACCTTCCCGAACGCCATCAACTTTTCCAAACGGTTCACGGATTACGGCGTTCCGAACGTCACATTTGACCTTGATCCGAGCGACACTCTTCTGAAAAACCTGAAGACCATTGAGGAGAACGCTCTCTCGGTGGGCCGAGAAGTAGACAAGATGCGCAGACGCTGGGGTGTGGAGAAAGTGAATCTGCTGTGTCACAGCAAGGGAGGTTTAGACTCGCGCGAATTCGTCCAATCCAACGAGGGCGTTGACAAGCTCGTTCAACTCGGCACGCCAAATGGAGGGAGTCCGATCGCCGACGTAGTTCAACTGATAGGCGTCGGGTTTGCGGTTTACTTTAAGTCGACTGTTCCATTGAATCTGAATAAACTCGCAGGGCCTGCCGGGAAGCAACTGACTACGGCATTTATGGCCTACTACAACATTTATCATCCACCGAACCCCAAGGTCAGTTACGTTTCAATCGCCGGGGATTATCAGCCGTCGTGTTCGATCTTTGATCCTTTGGACTGCCCGCTGAAGAGGTACGAGTTCGGTCTTGGACTGGGGTTGAGCGGGCGCGGGGACGCGATTGTGCCAATCTACTCTGTCCACCAACTCGGTTATGCGAAACACGATGGGTTCACGACTCGCGGCGATAATTTCGAGGCGACCCATATCGGCCTGACAAAGTCTCCCACGGCATTCGACATTGCCTGGAGTTATCTGATCGGCCCGAGTGTTCCGGCGGGACAATCTCTTGCGGCTCGCGGCAGTGGCGATGTTCAATCTCGCATCGCCACGACGAAAGACTCGTCCGACGCGCCACCCGATGGGCAGCCGACGCTCGCCTATACGGCCGGCGCTTTTGGGCTCATCGCCAAAGGAGGGACTCAGACACATACGATCCCGATTAGCGAAGCGAAACCCACCGCCGTAACTCTTATTTATCCTGAAGGCAATCTCGATCTGACCCTGTTTTCGCCGTCGGGGCAGAGGTTCGACTCCCAAACTTCCCTCAACAATAGCCACGTCAAACGCGGAGAAGGGAAGTGGCTCGGCGGCCGAATCGTTTCGTATGCGTTCGCCTCGCCGGAGATCGGGCAATGGTCAGTTGTCGTAAACTCGCCTCAGTCTCCGGATTCCATCGGCGAAGCGCCCTACGCGGTCAATGCCTGGATCGAAGGATCGACAATTGAGCTGGTCGGGACGGCGGCCAATCCGAACCTCAAACCGGGCGAGAGCCTGGAACTACAGGCCAGGCTGAAACAGAGCGGGCAGCCCATTACTGACGCCGATGTCATCGCGCATATCGTGCTGCCGGATGACAACGTTCGCGAAATCCAAATGCGCGATGACGGCGTGAGCGGCGACCGCACGGCGAACGACGGAACTTATACCGGCGTCTTCACCGAAACGCGGCAACCCGGCAGTTATCGAATCGGGTATCGCGCCACAGGACAGGGCGCCGGAGCGATTATGGCTTTCAGCCGGGAGGCGTTGGCCCTTGCGACCGTCAGCCGCAGCCGTTCCGCTTTTACGGGCAATTATCGTGACTATGGCGTGAACATGGACGGCGATCGTTTCTACGATTATCTGGCGATCGACGCCGAGATCGACATCACGGCGGAAGCCATCTATCGGGTCGTCGGCGTTCTGACCGACGCGCGCGGCGCCCGGCGCGAAGCCTCATTCAAAGGCAAGCTATCCCCCGGACGGAACATCGTTACGCTGAAATTCGACGGCGAAGCGATCTTCCGTAACAGCGTAGATGGCCCGTACCGGCTGTCGGAAATTCACTTGGCTGAAGAGGAGGATAACTCGCTATTACCTGTGGATTCGCGCACGGACGTTTACCAGACCGGAGCGTACAAAGCCTCCGACTTCCAGCATCCCGCGATCTTGTTGACAGGCAAGGGCTCCGCCAACGGCGTGGATACCAATGGCAACGGGCTTTTCGATCTGTTGAAAGTCGGCGTGGAAGTGAATCTAGCGAGCGCCGGAAGCTACACGTGGTCGGCCAGATTGACTGATCGGAATGGCAAAGAGCTTGGATTCAACACAAAAACCGGATCGCTTCGCGGCGGCGTAACCATGCTCGATTTTGATTTCAACGGCAAGCCGATCGGCGAAGGCGGTGTTGACGGCCCATGTTTCCTGCGCGGGCTGATCCTGTTTGGCGCAGGCGCATCGTTGACCGCCGAAGAGGTCTTTACAACCGCTGCTTTCAAAGCCAGCCAGTTTGAAGGCTACAAAATCAATAACCCGGTCCCGGTGATTTCCAGCATTACGCCGAATTCCGCGATCGCGGGCGGCCCGCAGCTCACGTTGACTGTCAAAGGAGAAAAATTCATCGAGGAATCGCAGGTTTTGTGGAATGGAGCGGCGCGGCAGACCATCTTTGATTCATCCACTCAATTGAGAGCGATTATTCCCGCCAGCGATCTTGCCAATCCGGCGACAGTTGCGATCAGCGTTGTCAATCCTCCGCCAGGTGGCGGCGCATCCTCCAGTCTATCCTTTGTCGTAACGCCGCTCACCGACGCTGAGCAGGAGCCGAACGAGACTTCAGCACAGGCCACACAGCTGTCATTTCCGGGTAAACGCACGGGCAAGGCGGCGGTAGGCGATGCGGCGCATTGGTATATCGTCTACCCGGATGGGGTAAAGGATCACCTAGAGGACTTCTTCGCGCTGAGCTTGACCCAAAACGCTCGTGTCGAGTTAAAGCTGACGGCGACGAACGCCGCGGCGGACCTCGATCTGTTTCTGTTCAGAGAAGTGAATGGACGATTGAGCTATGTCGGTTACTCGATAACCCCGGGCGCTGACGAACGCATCGTCACGCCTTCCTCGCTCCCTCCGGGACGTTACCTGGTGGCTGTCTCGGCCTTCAGAGGATCGTCAAATTACACGCTGACGGCGGCATTGGCCGGCTCGAGCCTGTTGTCGCTATCGCCGCAGAAGATCGCTGAGAGCAATAACATACCGCGATAATAGTGGCTGAGTGAAAGGTTAAACATGGATGGATGGCGTGAGTTCGGCATTTGAGTTGAACTCACGCTTTTGTTCACTTCCTGATCGCAATTGGAAAATCGGGCACGGTTTCGGGTTTGACCGTGGCCGGGGTTTGTTTGCCGCCGGTCAGTTCCTTGACACGTTCGGACACGTAAAAATCGAGCATACTGACCGTAATCTTGCCGAGGTTTTTAACATCGGCGGCGCCCTTCAACCCTTCGACCAGAGCTTTGGTGAACGCGCCGTTGCCCCACTTCGCGTCTTCCAGTGAGTTCTGTCTGCCGGTGGCTGCTGTAAAGACAATCACGCCGTTTTCCACGCTCGACAGTTCGTTGACCAGACCGACGATGTCAACGCCGCCGCCGCGACGACGACTGCCAATCACGTTGCCCGCGTGGCAGGTGTCAACGAAAAAGACCGCCTTGCCGGCGATGGCCTCGACCGCGCCCTTGATGTCGGAATAAGCGACGCCCGTGCGCATCAACGATTGTTCGTCGAAGTTGTGAGAGCAGAAAAAATAGCGGTTGAGGTTATCGTTGACGCCGTGTCCCGCGAAAAAGACCATTGCCACGTCACGGCTGGTCGTCTGGCGCCCGACCCATTCCAATCCGTCAAGGATATTGTCCTTGGTCGCCTGCTGATCGGTCAGCAGTCGGACTTCGACCTGGCGATAGAGACCCCCTTCCTGCAATCGCATCGCGGCCACGAAATCGCGCGCGTCTTTGGCCGGATAATCCAAATTCCACGATGTGTCGTGATACTGCGCGACGCCGATCGCCAGAATATATAGCTTCGGTTTGATCAGATCGGCTTCCGTCGCGCCCCGCCAGCGTAACCGCACGACCGAGGCCACGCTGGACGCGTGCTGGTTTTCTGCTATCAGCCCAAGCTCGCAATCGCGCTGCGGCACGGTCACGGTCAATTCGCCCGTCTGGCCGTTTTGAGGCCGCGCGCCGACGCCGCGTTCGATGCCCCCTGGACGCCCGTCAATCAATACTTTGACTCCGGTGACGGGGTAGCCTGAGGGTGAGCGCAAGCTGTAGCGAACGGCCAAGGTCGCCGTCCTGATCTCCGAACCGTCCGCCGGCGAAATGATATCGATCACTGGCGGCAATCGTTTTTTCAGATCGGATTCCTGCGGTTTGCGGCCCGACTTTTCATCGGCCTGTCTCAGCGCGACTGCTTCGTCGCCGACCTCCAGCGCGCGTGAAATGACATCGGGCCGATAGTAGACGCCACGGAATCGCCCGGCGGGAAAGAAGTCGGCGGCTTGATCATTGCCGTTGTTGACGTGCCAGCCGATCAAATCCTCAGCGCCGGGCGAACAGTCGTAATAACCGCTCGGCGTCCACAACACCCATCGTTTGCGGTCTTTGTGCGGGAAGAATGCGAGCAGTTCCTTGCCGTCCGTCATCCGATACCAGCGGATCGTGCCGTCGTTGAAAGCTGCGATAGCCAGCTTGCCGTCGCCGCTGATATTGACGCTCCTTCCCGCGTCGGGAGTCCGCGCTACCCACTTTCCATTGTGGTCAAGGTCGAGGAACAACAGACTGCGAGAATAATTGAGCAGGAAGTGTTGCGAGTCCGGCGCGATGGCGAAGGTAGGCGAGCTCACGCCTAGCTTAGCAGCCTGGAGCGCGGGGCTTTTGTTTTTTCGCTTATCGAAATCCGTGATCTCGCTAACATTGATGCGCGGTGGTCGCAGCGACGCGCCTGCGCTTGCCCCCATCTCCAGGCGACGCTCGGCCACTGAAAACCGCGCGGGCGATTTGCCGGACATTTCATACGCGAAGCCTATGGCGGCGCCTGCCTCGTCGGTGAGCAAGCCGTACTGGGCGCCGCGATAGTCAGCGGTCTCTCCGGCGACGAACCGCACGCGCTGTCCGTTGGCCGATAAGACGCCCCACGACGGGCGCGCCGCGCCGAAGACGACACCGCCATCAGTCAACGGCGCGAGGTCCATAATCGTATCAGCCGCCGAATCCTCGTCGCCCCCGCGCCTGGCTATCGCATCATCCGCCACAACTAAATCTTGATAGCGCCCGCGCCCGGCGTTAGACCAGCGTCGAATGAGAAGAGAGGGCCGTCCGGTCGTGTTGGCCCACTTGCCGCCGGCATAAAGCGCCGACCCGTCCGATGACCACGTTACGCTGGACAGATAGCCATCGCTCATGCCGGTTGTGTCAGGTCGATAGACTTTCCCATCGAACACATCCACACGCGCGCTGTTATCGTAGACTACCGCCACTTTCTTTCCATCCGGCGAAAAGCGCACGGCTGTTGGTGGATGTCCGTCCGCGTTCGGCGCGGAGGTTTTCTGGAGCAACTTCAGATTCCGGTCGTAGAACCGCAAATAGCCATCCCAGCAACTCGTCACCATCCGCCCCGCGCGGTCGAAATCCAGTCCCAAACTCTGATACCCATAGTCGGTGTCGCGTCCGATCTCCGTTCCATCGGCCACGCGGAAGACACGGATGCCGCCTTTGAGATGCGCGGCGGCGAGTCTCGTCCCGTCCGGCGAGAAGGCCAGCTTTTGAACTGCATGCGGCGCCCCGCCCATCCGTAGGGACAGCCGCCCGCTCTCTCGGTCAAAGAGGTAAACGCTAAATTGTTTGTCCAAACCGAAGCCTCCCCCAGCCGCAATGAGGCGGCCATCGGGCGAGATGGCGACGGCGGAAATTTGTCCCCCACTGTCATTGCCAGCCGGCGGGCGCAGCGTGCGCAGCAAGCGTCCCGTCGCAAGTTCCCACACCCGCGCGGTTTTGTCATCCGAGCCGGTCACCAGATAGCGCTCCGCCGCATCTATGTCCATGCCATTGACAGTGGCGGTATGCATCCCCGTCTCGATGCGCAGGATGGGTTGCGAGGACGGTTGTGAATCGGTTTGGGCTTGTACGTCATGCCGGCGCAACGGACCGGCGCCCAGACACACTAGACAGACAAATGCCGCCAATAACGGCCTCCGCCAACTGGAAAAGAAAATTAAACGCATAGCAATGAACCTCATACGGAAAACATCGGCGCGAA
>Ga0126377_10003022_pt1 | contig 11777 bp, 8 predicted proteins | sample PanSoiMetPlot_22_FD_92647 | JGI IMG/M metagenome (GOLD analysis project Ga0126377, IMG submission 92647) | Tropical forest soil microbial communities from Panama - MetaG Plot_22 | ecosystem: Environmental > Terrestrial > Soil > Tropical forest > Bulk soil | place: Panama | collected 2016-02-17
AACGCGCAGATATGTTCATGTTCGTCAATCCTCCAGGCCACTTCCCTGGTTGAGACAAACTGTTCGCGTCTTACCTCGCGGTCCAGTTCTGCCACTGCTTCATCGATCAATCGCTGGATTGTTGCTCTTGATTCCGATCGGTTTTCAAATATCTCTCGAGTTATAGCGAGATAGGCTTCCAGTAGCAGTAAGCGAGACCTGACTCTTTTTGCTCGCTCAAGTCCGCTAGTTTCTGTAGTGATGTGGGTAAGGCGTCCCACTAGATCGAATGATCGCGAGGCAAGTGCCAGGTGCAGCGCCAGTAGGAGTTCCTCAGGTGATTGTTGCACCCGCATGCGCCTGCGCACGAACCCATCCGCCAGTGCTCGCGCTCCTTCTCGCCAAAGTCCGCGAATTACATCGCTGTCTTCAGAGAGACGCCATTCGAAGGCTGACGCGCGCCAACACGCATTGGCCAGTGGCGGCAACAGTGCCGAGTCCCTGGCAGATCCTGCCCGGTAGAGATCCAACATGTGGCGCTCATGCTGCAGCGATCTAAGATCGTATTGAGTGCTGTTCTTCATGGAGTGGCTCAGTTGTAGGCGCGAGCGAATGAGAACGAGCCGGCCACCGCTTGACCATCTTCCACGGTCCCGCGCATCACGACGAGATGAAATCGGTCGCCCACGAGCGCTTCCTCGAGCGATTCACCGAGCACGTTATGATCGAACGAAGAAGAATCTTTCAAAAACTCGATTGCCGTTCGAATCCAGCCTTCGCTCAACGGCGCTTCACCGGTCTCCCAACCAAATTGATACCCGTTTACTTGAGACTGGATGGCCATGAATCGCGGTAGCGACAGGGCCCGGCCATCAAAGCCGATCAGCGAATAGACCGCATCGAAACCTTGAGCAAAGAGCGGCGCCAGTCTTGGGGAGAATCGATCCAGCCCGATGCTGCTGGTTGAGTCCAGCAACGTGTTCAGAAACAGTAGCTCGCTAAGTTTTAGCGGAGTCCCATTCGCCATCACCAGCGGACGACCATCCGGATCCAACAACATCCCTCCCAGCTGAGCGACCAACCGATGGATTTCCAGCCTTCCCGCCAGACCGGGCAGCTGCGGCCCAAGCTCAGCGAGCAGGCGCTGAAATAACTGCAACGCCTCATCGTCGGCAATTAGTCCCAGGGGCAATGTGAAAACCTCGCCCTCCAGGTTCGGGCGTAAGGCCGTTCTTATCTCCTGCGCGAATTGCTCGATTGCATCGAGCGTCCGCATAAACTCGATCATTTCGCTTACGATTCGTGCCCGACCAGTCAAGGGAAAGGGATTCTCAATTCCTCCGGCCCGCCCAAAGGCGCCACCGCTAAGATCCCGCAGGAGTTCTGACGCAAGCCATAACCGATCATCCGAGCGCCGTTCCGGTAACAGAAACTCGAGCGCATTCCGGTATGCGCGGCGCGCGGGCTCGCCGGCCGTTCGCTCCAGAGAAGAGAAGCGCTCGGTCAGCCTGGCGAGATCTGTTACCTCCTTGATGGTACGGTGAGCCAATTTCGCCGGCTGATCGTTGGTTCGCAACCGGTTTTCAACCACATCACTGAACCGGCTGACGGCCTTATCGAACGACTGCCGATCAAATTGCAGCGTACGGTCGAAATTGTTTCGCGACTGGTGTCCGTGATCGTGATCGGATTGATGGCCTTGATCGTCTCCTTGATGTTTGAAATTTGGAAACTGAGGACCCTCTCCTCTTCCTCGATCCGGCGACGTGCGGTTGAAGACATCAGGGTGATTCAACCTGTTCTCCAGGGTCTCCGCGACTCGTTGGACCATCCCGTTGCTGTAATTTGATTCGAGCTTCGGTCCTCCGCCATGCGGGTTGCCATGATCCTTGAAACCAAGCGAGTTCAATTCGTTCTTAAAGGCGTTAAAGCTGTCCTGGTAGCGCGCATTGACGTTGCCGTGTTCGCCGGTGAAGGTTGATTCTTGTGTGGCATATGTCCTGCCCGACGTTTGCAGGGTCGACTTCCAGTTACCTTGGGCGTTACGGCCCTGTGGCCCATCCTCGTTGCCTGGAAAGTTCCCGCGGAAATTGCCGCGGAAATTGCCACGAAAGTCATCGCCTGACTGGCCGCGACTCGAAGCCGGAACAGTTGCGCTTGAGCGCGAACTCCGGGCGGGAAGGCTGGCCTGGATTTCAGTTCCTACCGAATCCGAATCCACGCGTGTATTGAGATGGACGCTATGACTTGACTCAGATTGTGGACCTTCTGACTGTTTGGGATTGCCACTTTGCTTGTCGCCGCCCCGCTCAAGTTTCGAGCGTGTTTGCACACCCTGCGCCTGCAATTCGCGGTAACGCACCGGCGTATTGTCATGAGCATGTTGGTGGTCGTGCGCTTCGGCAGATTTGCCCGCCGCGTGGGCGGGATGAGATTGGCCGGAATGTTGAGGACCAGTCGACGGCGGTCCGGATTGTTGGCTGACCTTGAGGTTGCTCATTATCCGACCCTCAAAACAGACATCCTCAGGTTCTGGTTCTCAGGGAACGAGAGACGATTGACGTGGGGTAGTTGGCAATCTCGTAATACTTCGGCAACGCCAGTGATGGGAAATATCTCGCGGCGGCGAGTCCCAGCGGGGAATCCTCGTTCTTGCCGCGCAGATTCTGCCATTGTGATGCGTAGCTGCGCGCAAAACTCACAGCGTCGTATCCAACCAGTCCCTGGGCGCGGGCTCGTGCCAGGCCATCGCGATACGCATGACCCATCGCCAACGCCACCGTGCCTTCACCACCGTTGTAAGCTGCCAGCACAAACTTCCAGAATTCCAAACCTTCTGGTTGACCGTAACGAGAGAAAGCCAGATCGCCAAGTCGTTGCGCTTTGAGGTTGAGTAAGCGGGCCGCGGCTGGAATAGCTTTCAATGCATTAAGGCTCTCGTCCATGTCCGTCCCCGCAAGGCCAACCCGGAGTCCCACCTCGCGGGCCGCGTCCCGTCCAAATTGCGCGATTCCCGCGTAGCCATACTCATTGATCACACTCGTACTGAAGTTTGACTCCTGGGCCAACAAGCCTTTCAGAATCGCAGGCGATAGACCTGGACACCACTGCACCGAACGAACGATCACATCATCGAACCTGGCTGTGCCTTCGCCTGAAATTCTTCCCAGGTTTAAAGAAGAAAACGCGGCCCGCTCGAACGCTGAGCGGATTTCCTGCGCGCCCTGTACCTCACCGCCGATGATATTCGCCCCGAGAATATTTCCCACCTCATTGAGAGTCGGATGAACCAGTAGGGCGCTAATGGAATTCCATTCGTCTAACAACGACTGTGGCTCTTTGTTTAAGGGAACTCCAATCAGATCAGGATGGCGCGCATAGAAGATGAGATCGGTGAGTTGAAATTGGTCAGTAACTCCGCCTTGAATCGCTCGAATGAGAGTGCGCAATTCTTCCAGCGTTCTCTGGCGCGCGGCATCGGTATCGAAGTCAGATTGTTTTGCAACCAGTGACTGGTCAGTATTCAAGCTACCCGCGAAGCCTGGTGCCGGAGTTTGCTGCAACCTGACAGAGCTACTTTGGTTAAGTTGCGAGTCGTTGACCTTGCTTACGGTTGCCATTGAAAACGGCCTCCTGTTCAGACATTTGTGTTGAGAATTGTCTTAATTCCACTGGTCATTTGGTCAACGACTTTGCTCATCACGTCGATGTGTTGGGAAACCTGGTAGAGGCGAGCTTGCAGCCCGAGTAATTCGCCTGATGAGAGATCCTTGTCCGATCTCATGATCTGTTCGAGGCCGTACCATTCCCCCTCCACTCTCCCGAACAAACCCTTCAGGTTCGTGCCGGTGGGGGTGTTGTCAACACCCTGCATTGCGTCCCGAAGAAGTCCCATGCGAGTGCGAGTGCGCAGTAACTCCGGCCAGATCTCGTCAAACGATTTAGCGCTATTAGGGATCTGATTCAGGCGCTTGGTCAGCTCGGTGCGCAGTTGTTCCAAGCTGGCGCCGGAAACCGTTTCGCTCTTCTCTTTGGAGCCGTTTTCTTCAACCGTCCTCGGGCGCACACTGCCGTCTTGTAGCACTGCTTGAAAGGACCGAGTTGGTGTCTGCTGACTGCTACCTGCTGAGTTTGTCTGCTGTTGCATCGCCTGGGATAGAACTTCCGCCACCGAATTACTCATGGATCTTCTCCCTTGGAATCAGACGTTTGCGATTGCGTTCGGGGAATAAGCGCTATTTACCCTATCAAGGTTATCGGTCGCATTCCGGAAAAGTTGCGTGGGGGTCAGGAAAGTTTTTGGGAAGTGAAAAGTGGGACCCTAATCCTTAACCAACGCTTCATCCCCGGTCAACATGGCCAGGAGGGCGCGAGAGCGAGTGGCGTAGGGATTTCCCTCAGAATTTGTAGCAATTTCGGGAAGTTCGAGCAGGGTTACGAAGTCTTTGATTGCCAGGTCCGGTCGCTGACGCTGCATATTCAGCTCACCCCGGTTCAAGAGTGCGCACATATCGTGAGGATCTGCCTCCAGGGCCGCTAGCAGATGAGTTTCAGCCGCGTCCAGCTCTCCCATACGCAGTAGTAACGCTCCCAGGGCGGATTGAAAATATGCGGTAGCGGGGGCCAGTGCGGCCAGGCCCTCAAAGATAGTGAGTGCTTCTTCGTCCCGACCGTAGTCGGCGAGTGCATAACCGAGATCGGCAACCAGTCTAATTTCTTCTGCTGTCCAACCGGCAGCCGCTCCTAGTGAAGCGCGACCTTCGACCCAATCTTCGTCCAGGGTATTTGGCATAGCTAATACTGAAACCGTGGGGTCTCACTACAATACTCGATAGACAACCCTAAGCGGTAGAGCGTATGGGTCGAAAGTCAGATACCACCGGCTGAAGCCGGTGGTATCTGACTTTCGATACAGGCTCGGTAGGTAGGTACCGCGTAGGATTCTGTATTGATTGGGTCTCGCTAAGGAGCTCGGATTCCCAGGAAGACTGTGTTGCTCGCGACGCCGCGCACCGTGATGCTCACCGAAACGTCCCCGTTCAAGATGAGATTGTCAGGGAGTTTGACGATTACTTCCGATACCGAGTCGACACCTGGTAACGCAGCGACGAATTCTACCGTGAGCGGATAGACGACGTTGTTGGAATCGGTTGCCTTCGCACTAACAATAGAAAAATCTTCATTCGGTAACAACGTCACATTCTTGGCAAATAACATCACCCTGGTGCGTTGGTCCGGGTTAAGGACGAAAGGCGAGAAGACAGAGAATGGCTCGACGGTGAGTACTACCGAGTTAAGGGCCAGGGCTCGATTCGTATTAGCGGCAGTAAGCAACAGCGGCGCCGAACTCGGAGTGGGCGCGGGAATTGGCGTTGGTGTTGCAGTTGGTGTTGGCGTGGGCGTCGGACTCGGAGTAGGTGTAGGTGAGGCCTCTGCTTCCGGAGGTGTGGTCAAGGCGGCGCCTACGTCCAGGCGATCTTCAATTGGACCAGGTATCCGGTCGGCTGTGTGCACAATCTGATCAACGACTTTTCTATTACGTAACGTGGGGAAGTTTGCCTGAACGAGTGCTGCTGCGCCGGCCACAATTGGCGCCGCCATCGACGTTCCACTCCACGTGCCGAAACCTCCGCCAGGCACGGTGCTAAGTATTGCCTGGCCCGGGGCTGCTATCCGAATCCACGATCCCCGCGTTGAGAACGTGGCCAACATATCGTCGGAGGTGGAGGCGCCCACCGCAATTAGGCCATTCAAGTTTTCTGCGGCCGGGAACTGCTCCGTTGTATCGCCCCCATTGCCAGCCGCTGCCACAACCACCAGGTTTGGATTCGAAGTAGCAGGAAAGTCTTCTTCACCGGGGTAGGCCTGCTCGTCGCACACTTTGGCGAGCACGCTACCCAACAACCTGGTGCGACGTCGCGTGCTCAGACTGAGATTGATTACGTCCGCGCCGTCATTTGTGTACGGGTCGCCGTCCGGATCGACCGCGTATCTTAGCGCTTCGGCCAGCACCCAAACATTTCCCACCCCATGTTGATCGAGCACTCGAATGGGGATGATTTTCGCCTCTGGAGCAACCAGCGCGACGAGACCGGCGACGTGTGTCCCGTGACCGTAGGGGCCAGTTTGCGGACTACCAACCTCACTTGGATCGTTGTCGTCGTCAACAAAGTCACGTCCCGGCAGTAGATGTCCTGCCAGGGCAGGATGAGTAGCATCAACGCCAGTATCCAGTACCGCCACCTTAATCGGACCGTTGGGACCGGTGCCCCGATTTACTTGTTGTGCCCGGGCTAACCGGATCACTTGCGGTGCCCACTGCGCAACGAACATCCCCGTATCGCCACCAACACTCCACGACTGGCCTACACTCCACGATTGCCCTCCGCCCTCGGGAGGTTTCTCCACATAATTCGGCTCGGCGTAAATGACGCGCGTGTCGAGGAGCAGTTCTTGCACCTTGTCCGTAACAGCGGCCGTACTCGTAATTTTCAGGCGGTAGATGGGTCGCGAGCCGAACTGATCTAAGGGGGTGGAGGCAAGTGCGTGTTGGGCGGTAACGCCGGCGAGATCGTCAAGGCTATTGAGTTTGACAACCACCTCGCCGGGAACAAATTCTTCTTCGGCCGGACTGGCCGCGGTGGTGGGAGGTTCCCGGAGCAGGTAAACGGCTCCGGCTAGTAACAGAGCGCAGACTAAGAAAGTTAGGTTGCGACGCACTCGGTTGCCCTTAGTTTTTGGAACGTTGGATTTGCCGGGGGACCAATAAAATACTAGTACCTGACAATTACCCACAAGTCTGCCTGTCGAGGTCTTGTATACAGTCTCGCTACGGACCTAATAAATACAAAGGACGCCTAAAAACTTGATTGCCGATTGCTAATTCACCTTGGGCGCTATTCAAAGGTCAAGCAAAATCGGTAAATGGGCTATTGGCAAATTGTTTTTACCATTTGCCCATCAGAACAAAGGGCGCCCAGAAGAAAGGATGGGGCTTCTCCTTCATCATTTTGAGCTGTGCCTGCCGCAAAGCCCCGGCGGCTGAACCTGTAATGAGCAATTCCTTGTAGAAATCGACCATCAATTGCACTGTAGCTTCGTCATCGACCGCCCAAAGGCTAAGCTTAATTGAGGGCGAACCAGCCGAGAAAAGTCCACGCGCGAGCCCGATCAGTTCTTCCCCGGGCGAAATCTCACTCACTCCAGTCTCACAGGCGCTTAAGGTTACCAGGCGACAGTTGAGTTTGAGGCCATAGGTCTCGCGCACCGTCAGCCAGCCATTGCCGAGTCTTAGCGAGGAGAAGAACGGGTTGTCAGGCCTAAACTGAGCATGACAAGCAAGGTGTAGTAGATCGGCGTTTGGCGACTCGCTAAACAATGTTTCAATTGTCGCGGCCTCATCAAGATAACTGTTGGCGCTCGCAAACAACGAAGCGATCTGGCGAACCTCGTCTCCGATCAACTGAGTCTGCTCGTCACTCACGCCAAATAACCGGGCAGCGTTCAATGGCCGCGGCGACCGAGCGAGACACTCCAGCAACACCGTGGCGCTCGGCACGTAGGAAACCTCGTGTGTTTCGATCAGGTAGCTTGTTCCGTCATGTAGCGCGTGTAAAGGAAGGTAATGAAGACTGCGGTAGGGTACCAATACCAGCTGTCGCTCCCCGACCAACGACTCCAGCGGCCGCAACAATCGCTCGTACAACTTCTGCAAGTGCTTTTGCGCGCGCTCCATTAACAATGGCAGGCGTTGCCGAATGCCAGCCGAGCCATGACGAAACGTTTCTACCTGAAACCGAAACTGACTGATCGCGGCGGCGACCTCCTTTTCGCTGCCCAGGTTGCGTACTGCTTGGATTCCTTCATCGGTGACGACGAAGGCGACGAGCTCGTCATCGATACTCGTGTATTCTATCAAGGCTCTCGTGGTGCCGAGTGACCGCTGCAATTGTTGAATGTCTAAGTCACGAACTTCGCTGCTAATAGTGCTACCGCGATGTTGTAACTGCCGCCCGATCTCCTGGGTTTTCCTTTCGCGTTCATTGATTGCCTCGCGCAGGCCGGACAAGTCCTGAGTTTCACCAGGTAGCCGGTTGATCTTGTTATAGAAGTAATTCAACTCGGAGCGCAGCTGGTCCAGTTCTTCGAGCAGTTCATTATCTACGTCGTCTCGACCGAGGGCCACAGTTCTAACCGAGCCTCGCAACAAATCAACCAGGCCTCGGGAGCGTGCCTGCTCGACGTACTTGAAGGCCTCGACTTCGCGCTGAGTAATCAGGCACAGGCGCACCAATTCGTTGTAAGGAACGAGTTTGTCGGAAAAGAAGGCGGTGCGAAACTCTTCGGCCGGGATTGGAGCTCGCAATTCCTCAATCAACTCCAGTGCTCTTTTGAAATAAGACTCGGCTTGCTTAGTTTGTTGGGTAGAAACCGCAATTAGACCAAGCGAAGTCAAACAACGGGCGGCAATGTCGCGCTGCTCTTCCGTTTGCGCGGCGACGAGCGCCTCCGCCAATTTAGCTGAAGCCTGGTCAAGAACTCCTGCTGCGCGGGTACATTCACCGTCAAACCATGTGGCAAACAACGCCCGACGCGTGGTCGCGGCCGCTACCAGCACTGGCTTCGCCTCGTGCACAGCGGCTACGGCAGCAGAAAAGTCTGCGTCTGCGTACAGAAACTGATCTTCGGCCAGGCGTACCGTCGCTGCTCCCACTTGATTTCCTTCTGCCTCGTAGAGTTCACGTGCTTTCTCCAGTAACGAGCGCGCCTTGGTGGCCTGGCCAAGCAGCAGAGCCGCGCGGCCGTGAAAGGTGATGGCGCGCGCTTCCTCGGCGCGCATGCCGAGATCGGCAAACTCCCGGGCCACTCGCTCGTAGATTTCGGCCGCTTCCTGGGCCAGATTCAACTCCAGGTAAGCGTCGGCGATCTCCTGTTCGGTCATGGCCGAAACGTGAGGCATTTTCAAGTGCACATACTTACGGCGAGATCGCTCCAGGTAGTCCAGCGCCCGGTCATACTGGCCCTGGTAAAGTGCCAGCATGCCGATACTCGATTCAATTTCTGCCTGCGTGATGAGGAGCGGGACTCGCTCGGCTCGGGTTAAAGCTTGTTCATACAGTTGCTCAGCCTCCCGGATCTTGTGTTGCTGGGAAAGCGTGAGGGCCAGGCTATTTTCGCTTTTCGTGATCTGAATCTCGTCATTTAGTTTGATGAATCTCTCTCGAGCGGCCCGCTGAAACTGCTCAGCTTGCTGATATTGATCGCGACGGAAATAGATGTTCCCGAGGTTGTGCTCAATCTTGGCGGCGGCCAGTAAATCGTTATGGGCCATCAGCTCCTCGCGCACGGACAGGCCACACTCGATGGCTTCAGCATAGCGACCAAGCATAGCGAGGGCGATTAATTTACTGACCTGTGTGTTAGCAGCGGGGTGTGACTGTCCCAATTCACGAAAGCGAGCAGAAGCATTGTCGAGAGCGACAATGGCCTCCTCCATTTTTCCCTGGATCAAAGCAGCAACGCCCGTGGTCCAGGTGGCGAGAGCGGTGATTTCTGGATCTGGATTGAGTTCGGAAAGAAGTTTGAGGGTGGCTGCAGCGCCAAGCGCTTGAGCGCTATGGCCACTCCACCCGTCCAGGCAGAGATCTTTCAAAGCGTAAGCAAGCCGCCTTTGATCGAGGAGGTCAAGCTTAACGGAGTCTTCGATGAGTTTTACGCGTTCAGCGTCACTCGCCTCAACCAGGCGCGCCGCAAGCTGCGGCATATTGCATCCTATGCTTTGAGTTCTAACTGCGGGATTTCCACCGTCAAGTTGTTAAGCTGCAAACGAATTGAACAGCTCGCGCCCGAAACCGCAGGTAGAGTGAATTCACACTCATCGTTGAGCGTGGCCGTGGCCGATTCGTCGTCGGCTTCGATCTCCACTAGTCCACCGCTGCAATCCTGGCCGAGCACTTGACCGCTTACGACCCATTTTTTGTCGTGTTCGGTAATTCGTAAATCAATGTCGCTATCCTCAGCATTATAGATTAATTGCCGGGATGTCGGAGGAGCCGAACGCACTCCGAAGGCCGGCGTCAAACTCAGGCTATCAAAACTGAGCGCCGCCACAATACGTCGCAGAGCGGAAGCCGGGGATTCTTTACGCCGGCGAAAGACTGCGATCGCCTCTCTCAGAAGTTCGGGTGGGGCGTCAACAGTCTCATCCGTTCGCATCAACTTGATAGTCTGTTCAACGCGGTCGAGCTCAGCCGCGCAGAGCGAGCAACTGAGCAGGTGGTTCGTTGCCGTCGATTTTTCTTCAGCAGTCATTTGGTTCTCGGCCAAATCAACAAGGTTGGTAAAACTGAGGTGAGTCGTCATCGTTAATACTCTAAGGGGGTGTGCTGCCACCAGCTCCACAGCAACAGTCCGTTACCAGTCAAAATAAATACCTCCGGGCCCCTATTTCTCAAGTAGGCGAAGCATCTTTTCCAGACACCGCGCTCGGGTCGGGCCAATACTACCCTCCGCCGTGCCCAGCGCGGCCGCGATCTCCGCGTATGAAGGCGGCTCTACCTCATAAAAGAGCATTGTGAGCAGTTTGCTGCAGCGCTCGTCGAGCGAGGCGAGCGCCATTCTCACGCGGTGTTGCTCTTCCAGTCTTAGTAACTCTTCATCCGGCAAGGGGGCGTTATCGGGAATGGTTGAGAGACGTTCCTCGACATCGCTTTCGTTTTCAGCGTCGGCCGCTTGTCGCAATCCTTGCTTGCTGGCAATGAAGCGCCAGGTTTTTCGCCGGGCCGTGGTGACGAGCCAGGCGTGCAAGCGATCCGGTTCCTCAATTCGATCCAATTTTTCGAACAGCGTCGTGAATACTTCTTGAAAAACTTCAGCCGACTGATCTTCGTCAAGACCGGAACGCCGCGGGATCGAATAGATCAACCTCTGGTAACGACGGATTAGCGCCTCCCACGCGGTCTCATCACCGCGACGGCAAGCGAGTAATAAGTCGTTGTCGGTTTCCTCTATAGGTCTAACAGGCACAATAGTTTCCAACGAGCATAAGCTTCTGAGGCAGCAGTTGGCAATACAACCCTGAGCGCGGTCAAGCCCGCTTTTCATATCTTGCAGAGAGTGGAGGCACAAGCAGGCGAGTTCGCCCTTCGCTCTGGCCCTCCACTCCGTGGCTTTGATGTTTGTCGTTCGAGATTCGGTATAGATGTATTTTCTTCTTCCCTCACCACACTGTTGTTCTAAAGCATCCTTTGTGATTCGAACACCGTAGGCAGGCGAAGGGGCAAGCCGATGAAGGGAAACGGTCACTGTTGAGCTGACTTCACCTCGTCAGCATTGGGCTCGTATCCACTGGGAGGTAGGTGCGAGCCTTTTTTTCGTGAATCGTAAATCGTGAATCGTGAATCGTTAGTACTTGAAAGCAGGTAATCCATGCCAATCACGATTCACAATTCACGATTGTATTTTTCTCGGTCGCTCATCGCACTGTTCTTTTAACTGAATCTTGTGATCAAGACACTAGCAGAGCACGCGCGAGGCAAACTGCTAAAGTCAAGATCACTTCTTGAGCTGACTCACCTCGTCAGTGTAGGGCTCGCAACTACTGGGAATAGTTGTGAGTCCTTATTTTCGTGAATCGTGAATCGTAAATCGTTTGTGGTTCGTCACCGTAAGACGATTAACGATTAACGATTAACGATTAACGATTAACGATTAACGATTCACGACCTCACGATTCACGACCTCACGATTCACGACCTCACGATTCACGACCTCACGATTCACGATTTCTTAACTCTAAA
>Ga0126377_10003023_pt1 | contig 11776 bp, 9 predicted proteins | sample PanSoiMetPlot_22_FD_92647 | JGI IMG/M metagenome (GOLD analysis project Ga0126377, IMG submission 92647) | Tropical forest soil microbial communities from Panama - MetaG Plot_22 | ecosystem: Environmental > Terrestrial > Soil > Tropical forest > Bulk soil | place: Panama | collected 2016-02-17
AAGGGCCGTGCCGGGCTGCGACCACCGTCCACGGCGGGCGATCGCGGGCGAGCGGGCGGTATGCTACGCGCACCGGCGCTCCCTCCCGCGACGAGGGCTCCACCGGCCCGGCATTCGCAGCAGCGTCACGTCCCGCGCGGCCGCCTGTTGCAGGATGCCACATGGCTCGCCGCGAGAAGATCGATGAGGTTGACACGAAAGCTCACACTGGCCCTGGCGTTCGCGATCCTCGCCGTGCTCGGCCTCGACGCCCTGCTCGTCATCCAGAGCCGGGCCGAGATGTTCGAGAGCGCGATCCAGCGGGACGCCGACGTCCTGGGCCGCACGATCGCCGTGGCGGCGGCCCGCATCTGGCGCACTGCCGGTGAGTCACAGGCGCGCGATCTCGTCCAGCACGCCAACGAGCAGGAGGGAGATGTGTCAATCCGCTGGGTGTTCCTCGACGCCCCGGCGGACAATCCGAGGCGACCCGAGGTGCCCCGCGAGCAGATCGGACCGCTCGCGCCCGGCTCGGCGCGCTCGATCCGCTGGCGCGCCCCCGGCTCCGCGATCGATTCGCTCTACACGTACCACCCGATCGCGGTCCCCCTGTCCGCGCGCGCCATCGAGGTCCGCGAGTCGCTGGAGCCGGAGCGTGCCTACGTGCGCCACACGATCGTGCGCGGCGCGCTCACGACCGGCGTCCTGGTGTCGATGTGCGCGGCGGTGGCGATGGCGCTCGGCGCCGCGTTCGTCGGGCGCCCCGTGCGGCGACTGGTCGAGCAGGCCCGCCGCGTCGGTGCCGGAGACCTGTCGGCGCGGCTCGACCTGCGGCAGCGCGACGAGATCGGCGAGCTCGCCGCCGAGATGAACATCATGGTCGACCGCCTGTCCGAGGCGCGCGTCCGGCTGCAGGCGGAGACGGCCGCGCGAACATCGGCCCTCCAGCAGCTCCGCCACGCCGATCGCCTCACCACCGTCGGCAAGGTCGCGGCCGGCCTCGCCCACGAGGTCGGCACGCCGCTCAACGTCATCACAGGCCACGCGCAGCTCATCACCGACGAGTACGCGGCGGACACGCCGGCGCACCGGAACGCGCTCATCGTCGCGCAGCAGGCCGATCGCGTGGCCTCGACCATCCGCCAGCTGCTCGACTTCGCCAGGACCCGCTCGACCGCTCCGACCCGGCAGGAGCTGGGCGGCGTGGTGCGCGAGACCGCCGCGCTCCTGAGCTCGGTCGCGCACAGGCGCCACGTGACCATCGACGTCGACCTGCCAGACGCCCCGGTCTGGGGCCGGGTCGACCCCGCGCAGATGATGCAGGCGCTCGCCAACCTGGTCGTCAACGGCATCCAGTCCATGCCCGGCGGCGGGACGCTCACCCTGAAGCTGGACCGGCGCCGCGCCCAGCCGCCCGCGGAGCACGAGGAGGGGCCGGGCGACTTCGTGTGCATGGAGGTGATCGACGGCGGCGTCGGCATCGCGCCGGAGCATTTGCCGCGCCTGTTCGAGCCGTTCTTCACCACCAAGGAGGTCGGCGACGGCACCGGGCTGGGCCTCTCGATCACCTACGAGATCGTGCGCGAGCACGGCGGCTGGATCGCGGTGGAGAGCGCGCCGGGCGCCGGCAGCCGCTTCGCCGTCTTTCTCCGCCCGCTGGAGGCCGCATGACCCGCAGGGTCCTCGTGGTCGACGACGATCCGGCCATGTGCGAGATGGTGCGCGCGCACCTGGTCAGGCGCGGCTACGACGTCACGACCCACCAGACGGCCGCGGCGGCGTTCGAGGCGCTGCGCTCCGCCGACTTCGACGTGGTCGTGACCGATCTCCAGATGCGCGGCATGAACGGGCTCGAGCTGTGCGAGAGGGTGGTCGCGGACCGGCCCGACATCCCGGTCATCGTGATCACCGCCTTCGGCAGCATGGACCACGCGATCGCCGCGATCCGGGTCGGCGCGTACGACTTCGTGCCCAAGCCGTTCAGCATCGAGCAGCTGTGCATCGCGCTCGAGCGCGCGATCCAGCACCGCACGCTGCGCGACGAGGTCAAGCGGCTCCGCGATGCCGCCGCCGGCGCGGTCAGGCCCGACGAGATCCTGGGAGACAGCGCCGCCATGCGCGCCGTGCTCGACGTGCTCGAGCGCGTGCGCGACTCGGACGCGACCGTCCTCGTCACCGGTGAGAGCGGAACCGGCAAGGAGCTGGTCGCCCGGGCGCTGCACCGCCGCAGCCGGCGCGCCGACGGGCCGTTCGTCGCGCTCAACTGCGCCGCGGTGCCGGAGACACTGCTCGAGAGCGAGCTGTTCGGGCACGCGCGCGGCGCCTTCACCGACGCCCGCAGCGCGCGCACGGGCCTGTTCATGCAGGCGACCGGCGGCACCCTGTTCCTCGACGAGATCGGCGACATCCCGCTCGGCCTGCAGCCGAAGCTCCTGCGCGCGCTCCAGGAGCGTCTGGTCCGCCCGCTCGGCGGCGACAGCGAGGTCGCCTTCGACGCGCGCATCATCGCGGCGACCAACCGCGACCTCGAGAGCGCCGTCGCGGATCGCCTGTTCCGCGAGGACCTCTACTACCGCATCAACGTCATCCACGTCGAGCTCCCTCCGCTGCGGGCGCGCGGGGCCGACGTCCTCGTCATCGCCCAGAGCTTCCTCGAGCGCTGCACCGGGTCGACCGGCAAGCGCGTGCGCGGCATCTCACCCGCCGCCGCCGAGCGGCTGGTCGCCTACTCGTGGCCGGGCAACGTCCGCGAGCTGCAGAACTGCGTCGAGCGCGCGGTGGCGCTGGCCCAGTACGACGATGTCGTCGTCGAGGACCTGCCGGAGAAGATCCGCAACTATCACCGGTCCCACGTGGTGGTCGCCGGCGACGACCCGTCCGAGCTGGTCTCCATGGAGGAGCTCGAGCGCCGCTACATCCAGCGCGTGCTCGAGGTGGTGAGCGGCAACAAGTCCCTCGCCGCCCGCATCCTCGGCTTCGACCGGACCACGCTGTACAGGAAGCTCGAGAGATACGGCCTCCTGCCCGGATGACCCGCTCGGCGGACCGCGCGCGCCCGGGTCGTGGCATTTTGCAACATCGAGGCAAATTGCAGCAGGTCCTGGAGGGTCGGCGGAGCGTCGCGGTCTCGATGCAATCGGCCGACGACGGCTGCGGGGCGCGCCGCCCTGATCCATAGTTGCCTCGCCCGCAGCGGCTCCGATGTCCGGCCTCGTCTCTCGGCTGCAATCCTGGTGGTCGGCGCGACAGCGCGCGCTCCTGCCCGCCCTCCTCGCGGAGGCCGCTCCGCTGGATCTGCGGATCGTCGGGCGCACGCTGCTGCAAGCAGCGCTGGTCGGCGTGGCGGCCGGGCTGGCGGGCGCGGCGTTCTTCGCGGGGCTCGAGTACGTCCAGCACCTCCTGCTCGAACAGGGCGCCGGCTACCAGCCGCTTCGCGCGCACGGGGAGCTCGTGGCGCACACCGGGGAGCCGACTGCCTTTCGACCCTGGCTGCTCATCTTCCTGCCCGCCCTCGGCGGCCTGGGCTGCGGGCTCTTCATCCGCATGGTGCCCGAGATCCGCGGCGGCGGCGGCGACGCGATGATCGAGGCGTTTCACCGGCGCAACGGGCTCATCCGGCGCCGCGTCATCTGGCTCAAGCCGCTCGCCTCTCTCTGCACGCTCGGAAGCGGCGGCTCGGGCGGTCGCGAGGGGCCGACCATGCAGATCGGTGGCGCGCTCGGGTCGCTGGTCGCGCGCGTCCTCCGCGTGAGCGCGCGCGAGCGCCGGATCTTGCTGGTCGCGGGCGTCGCGGCCGGCATGTCGGCGGTGTTCCGCACCCCGCTGGGGGCGGCCATCCTGGCGGTCGAGGTGCTCTATCGCGACGGGTTCGAGTCGGACGCCCTCATCCCGTCCGTCCTGGCCAGCGTCGTTGCCTACTCGGTCGTCATCTCGATCTTCGGCGAGAGCACGCTGTTCGCGCACGCCGACGGCTTCCCCTTCATCCCGGTCCACCTCCCCCTCTACGGCCTGCTCGCGGTCATGGCCGCCGCGCTCGGCGCGCTGTTCGTCTCCGTCCTGCGCCGCACCCAGCGCCTGTTCGCTCGCCTGCCGGGCCCGGCCTGGACGCGCCCCGCGCTGGGCGGGCTGGCGCTCGGCGTGCTCTGCACGCCGATCATCCTCGAGGTCGGCCGTCAGATCGGCGCGAACGGTCAGGGCCTCGGCATCCTCGGCGGCGGATATGGCGCGGTCCAGATGGCGATCACCGGCTCCCGGTGGCTGCCCGAGGGCTGGCGCGCCGTCGAGCTCCTGGCGCTCCTGTCGTTCGGCAAGCTCCTCTCCTCCTCCTTGACCATCGGCTCCGGCGGAAGCGCCGGCGACTTCGCCCCTTCACTGGCCATCGGTGGGCTGTTCGGCGGCGCTTTCGGGCGCGCGGCGCAGCTCCTGCTCGCCGATCCGCGGATCGATCCGGGCGCGTTCGCCCTGGTCGGCATGGGCGTCTTCTATGGCGGGATCGCCCACGCGCCGCTCAGCGCGCTGGTCATGGTCTGCGAGATGGCGGGCAACTACGACCTCCTGGTCCCGCTCATGCTCGCCCTCGGCATCTCCTACGTGGCCCTGCGCAAGACCGCTCTCTACGAGTCGCAGCTCGGCACCCAGCAGGAGTCGCCGGTCCATCGCGACGCCCTGCTCCTCGAGCTGTTCCGATCCATCCACGTGGCGGACCTGCTCGATCCGCGCAGGTCTCACGTCTCCTTCGATCCCGGCACCCCGGCGACGGAGGTGCTCCGCGCGGTGGGCGAGGCGGCCGATCAGGATGTGTTCCCGGTCCTCGACGCCTCGGGTGCGCTGGTCGGCCTGGTGACCGCTCCGGCCGTGCGCGTCCTGGCGATGGAGCGCGAGGACACCGCATGGACGGTCGCCGCCGACCTCATGCAGCCGGTCGTGTCGGTGGGCCCGGACGACGATCTGCGGCGGGCGACCGAGACGCTCCTGTCCAACGGCCTGCGCGCGATCCCGGTCGTCGATCATGGCGGGCGCTTCATCGGATTCCTCGACGAGGACGACGTGGCCAACGCCTACATCGGGGCCGCGTCTCGCGCCGGGGCGTCGCCCGGCAGCCGCAGCTCGATCGCCCGGGACCCGGAGGCCTAGCGCCGCGGAGGACGCGCAGGCGGGCTGGCACGCCGGTTGCTGTCCATCCCGGGATGGCGATCGGGGCGCTCCTCAAGAGACAGTACTGGCTGGTCGGCGCAGCCACGGTCGTCGCGTGCTCGGCGCTGGCGGCCACCACGGTGTCGCATCTCATCGAGGCGACCGCGCTCGCGGAGAGCGATCGGCCGGTTCATCTTCAGCTCCCGCATCGGCCGGCGGCGGCCGCCACCGCCGCGGCGACCGCCGCCGCCGCGTCGAGCGGCTCGCCCGACCAGCTGGTCGCGCGCAACATCTTCTGCTCCGAGTGCGTGCCGCCGCTGCCGGACACCGCCGGAGCGCCCGCCACGGATCCGGATCGGCCGCCCGACACCGCGCTGCCGCTCCGGCTCGTCGCGACCATCATCTCTCCGCTCGAGGCGAGAACGTTCGCCACGATCCGCAACACGACCAGCTCACGGCAAGGCGCCTACTCGGTCGGCGACGAGATACCGGGTGCGGGCCGCATCGTCCGCATCGTCGGCGTGTCCGTCGACTTCGAGAACCAGGGCTCGCGGCAGATCGAGCGCATCCCGCTCTTCCGCGGCGATGCCGCGCGGGCGGCGCCGGCCGCGCCGTCGCTCCCCGCCCCCGGACGCCGCGAGCGTGGGGCCGGGCGAACGGATTTGCTCTCGGAGGTCGACGCCGGCGTGCGCAAGCTCGACGACAGCCACTACGAGGTGGACCGCGCGCTGGTCGCCAAGCTCCTGGCCAGCCCGGCCGCGGCCGCGCGCGGTGGGCGCATCGTCCCGTCGGTGAAGGACGGCAGGCCGGACGGCTTCAAGCTGTACGCGGTGCGCCGCGACTCGGTGTACTCGAGGATCGGGCTCCGCTCCGGGGACACCATCCACGCGGTGAACGGCTTCGAGCTGACCAGCATGGACAAGGCGCTCGAGGTCTACACCAAGGTGCGCGAGTCGAGCAGGCTGTCCGTGTCCGTCAGCCGGCGCGGCAAGCCCGTGACCCTCGAGTACACCATCCGCTGAGGAGGCGCCCTCGCCGTCTCCTGCCGGCGGCTCCGCGAAGAGGGCGGCGGTCAGCGCAGGTCGATCGAGGTGCCGCCGAGCCGGCGGCCCAGCATCGGCGCGAGCGGGCTGCGCATGAGCCAGTCGGTCACGCGATCGCGCAGCACGGCGCGCAGGTGCGACCTCGGGAGGAACCAGCGGACGTTGCGACGCGCTCTCTGCTGGCGCGCCTCCACCGGCGGACGTATGCGTGCCTCGTAACGGGCCAGCGCCTGCTCGACGTCGCCGCGCCCGTCAGCGATCTCCTCGGCCAGGACGTAGCCGGCGGTCATCGCCATGGAGGCCCCCTGCCCGGCGACCAGCGAGACAGCCCCGCACGCGTCACCGATGAGGACCACCCGGCCCCGGGACCAGCGCTCCGCCTCGACCTGGACGACGTCGTCGAAGTAGACGTCCCCATCGCCGGGGAACGCGTCGAGCAGCTGGTCGATGATCCAGCCGCGGCCGCGAAAGGCGCCCTCCAGCTCCTCGCGGCAGGCGGCCTCGGAGCGATCCTCGAGAGGACGGGCCGCGCGATCGAGGAAGAACGTCGCCGTGCGTCCGCCGCGGATCGGATAGGCGCCGACGTCGATGTCCTTCTCTGCCAGCGTGACCAGCGCATCGCGCTGCAGCTCCTCCGGCACGCCGGTCAGGATGAACGCCGCCGTGTGGCAGCCCAGGTAGCGCATGACCACCGACTCGCGCGACATGGCCAGCCGGCGCGTCGTCGAGCGCACGCCGTCGGCGCCGACCACGAGGTCGTACCGCTCACGCCGGCCGGCGGTGTCCTCGACGTGGACGACGTCTCCGTCGAGGACGATCGTCTCCGGCGACGCTCCGAATCTCCGCTCCACGTGGGGCGACAGATGCTCGAACAGGACGCGCTCGAGGTCCCCGCGCATGAAGTTGAAGTGGCGATCGTGAAACACCGAGCGCCTGACCCGCGGGTAGTCGATGGCCGCCCTCACCCGCGATCGCCCGTCCACGAAGACCAGCTCCGACACCGGGTAGTGCACCGCGGCGAGCGCCGCCAGGAGTCCCATCCGCTCGGCGACGTCGATGCCCGGGCCGAAGAAGTCGATCATGTACCCCTCCGTCCGGAGCCCCGGCTCACGCTCCAGGAGGGTCACCTCGTGTCGTGCCGTGGCCAGCCTCGACGCCGCGGTGAGCCCCGCGATACCTCCTCCGATGACGAGAATCTTCATGGTCTGCTGCATGCCGCTGCAATCCGCATGCCCCGCTCACGCGGCTGAACCGCGGACAATGCGGACCGGCCCCCGAGCGCGGCGCTCAGTGAGCGCCTTTCTGCCCGGCGAGGCTGCGGTCGCGGATCGCGCGGAACTCGTTCCCCTCGAACCAGTTCGGCCACGAGCGGTCGTTGGCGATCCGGCGCCCCAGCTCGTGCAGCGCGACCAGATCGTCGGTCGGCCCGGTCTCGTCCCAGCTCGGGTCGAACTCGTCGGATGGCTGGTGGTAGCGCTTGATCCGGTAGTCGTCGCGCAGCGCCTGGCCGGCCGCCGTCCCGCCGGCCACGAGGTCGCGGCCATTGGCCGTGTAGAGCATCGGCACACCCTTGCGCGCGAGGTTGATGTGATCCGATCGGTAGTAGTAGCCCTTCTCCGGCTCCGGGTCGGGCGAGATGACTCGCTTCTGCGACCTGAGGACGTCGGCCAGCACCGTCTCGAGCTCCGAGGCGCCGCTGCCGACGACGACCAGATCGCGCGAGCGCCCCTCGGCCATGAGTCCGTCGATGTTGTCGCCCGCGACGATCTGCTCGACCGGCGCGATCGGGTGGCTGGCGAAGTACTCCGAGCCGAGCAGGCCCTGCTCCTCCATCGTCCAGGCGATGAAGCCGACGGAGCGCCGGGGCTTGCTCTCGCCGGCGAACGCCTCGGCGAGCTCGAGGATGCCGGCGACGCCCGACGCGTTGTCGAGCGCGCCGTTGTGGATCTTGTCGGGACCCGGAACGTCCGGCTTGACCCCGAGGTGGTCCCAGTGCGCGGTGTAGAGGAAGAGCTCGCCCGGCGCCGACGTGCCCCGGACGACTCCGACCACGTTGCGGGTCTTCATGAACTTGAGGCTCGAGTGCAGCGCGGCGCTCAGGGTGAGGCCCTTCATGGCGATCGGCTTGAAGCCGCGGCGATTGGCGGCGAGGCGCTGCGCGTCGTAGTCGAGCCCGGCCCTGGCGAAGAGCTTCCTGGCGGTGTCGGTCGTGATCCAGCCCTCGAGCGTCACGCGACCCATGTCGTGGTCGGGCCGGTCCAGATACGACTTGGGGCCCGTGTTGGAGTTGCGCACGACCTGCCACGCGTAGCCGGCCGGCTCGGTGTCGTGGACGACGAGGACCGCGGCCGCGCCCCGCCGGGCCGCCTCCTCGTACTTGTAGGTCCAGCGCCCGTAGTACGTCATCGCCTTGCCCTCGAAGAGGCTGGCGTCGTGCGTGATGAAGCCGGGGTCGTTGATGAAGACGACCAGCGTCTTGCCCTTGACGTCGACACCGGCGAAGTCGTCCCACTTCTCTTCGGGCGCGCTGACCCCGTAGCCGACGAAGACCAGCGGCGAGCTCGCGATCGCCTCGTCCTCGCCGGCGGCGTGACGCGTCCAGTACACGACCTCCTCGGCGAAGGCGGGCTTCCACACGTCCGCGCTCTTCGGCCCGTGGATCTCGAGGGAGGAGCGTTTCGGGTCGAGGGCGATCTCGACGGCCGGCACCTCCTGGAAGAAGCTGCCGTGGTTGCCCGGCTCGAGGCCGATCCGCGCCATCTCGGCGGCGATCCAGTCGGCCGCCTTCTCGCCGGCCGGCGTGCCCGGTCCCCGGCCCTGGAAGTAGTCGTCGGCGAGCGCCTTGATCCGCGCGGCGATGTCGGCCCCGCGGATCTCCGGCGACGTCTGCGGGTGCGCAGGCGATCCGTCGGCCGGTGCGGGCGCCGCCTCTGGCGCGCGCGGCGCGTCGATGTGATCCGCCCCCTGGCAGGCAAAGAGCCCGAGCCCGAGCATCGCAAGGGCCGCAGCGTCACGACAAACCGATCTCATGCTCGCCCTCCTTCGTTGCTCGCCATTCGAGACGAGCGGCGGTCGTGTTTACCACTGTCGGACCCGCCGCGGCGCGCTCGTCGCCTCGGCGCCTGCGCGCGCCGCGCACTCCCACACACCCGCCTCTCCGCGCCGGTCCCGGGCACCGCTCGCGACGTCACAGCCGCTTCGCGAGGTAGATAGCGGCTTCACCGGGCATGTACGACCCGTAGAAGAGGGTGTCCGCGCCGCACAGCTCGTATCCGAGCCGCGCGTAGGCCGCGACGCCGGGCACGTTCACGCTGCTGGTCTCGAGCCAGACATGGGTCGCGCCGAGGGCGCTGCCGTGGGCCTCGACCCGCTCGAGCAGGGCGCGCCCGACGCCGCGGCGGCGCCACTCGGGCGCCACGTACAGGAACCACAGCACCAGGCGCTGGTGCCATGGCTCGTACGCGGCCGTCGCGAATCCCCGAATCGTCCCATCGTCGGCCACCCAGCCCGCGTCCCACCGGGCCCAGGGCGCGAACACCTCTCCGATCGAGTAGCGCTTGGTCAGCGGCCGGGCCAGCTCGCGCTCGACCAGCTCGATCCGGCGCGCCGCGGTCACGACGTCGAAAACGGTCCGCGTCTCGAAGCTCGTATCGATCGCTTCCACACCGGCGCGGTCGCTCGAGCGGTCGAGCTCCCGGATCGTGATCGAACCATCGGCGATCGACATCGCCACATCGTACCCGCGCGGCCGGGCGGGCCTTGCATCGATCACGTGTCCGTCTACGCGCCGCTCGCCATCATCGAGCGCTGGTTCGACGGCTACCGCGGGCGGCGCGCGAGCTCGGCCACGAGGTCGATCCCGAGAAGATCGTGCTGACCTCGGCTTCGGATCGCTGAACGCGCAGCTGACCTTCGGGAGCATGCCGCACTACAATACCGTCAAGTCGATGGAGCTCTTCGCCACAGAGGTCATGCCCGCCCTGCGCTCGGAGTCGGCACGGCGACCGGCCGGGTCGTGAGACCCGTCCGCGTCCTGGGCCTGGGCGGATCGCAGCGCCCCGGCTCGGCGTCCGAGCGCGCGCTGCGCATCGCGCTGGCCTCCGCCGCCGAGGTCGGCTGCGAGGTGACGGCGCTGATGGCGAGCGAGCTCGAGCTGCCCTTCTACACGCCGGCCGACCCGGCGCGCACCCCCGCCGCGCTGCGCCTCGTCGAGCTCGTGCGCGGCTGCGACGGCCTCGTCATCGCCAGCCCCGCATATCACGGCTCGATGTCGGGCCTCATCAAGAACGCGCTCGACTACCTCGAGGACCTGCGCGGCGACGAGCGCCCGTATCTCGACGGACGGGCCGTGGGCTGCATCGCGATCGGCTCCGGCTGGCAGGCGACCGTGACCACGCTGGCCGCGCTGCGCAGCGTCATCCATGCGCTGCGCGGCTGGCCGACCCCGCTCGGCGTCGTCGTCAACTCGACCGAGATCCGCTTCGACGACGACGGCCGCTGCCTGTCGGGCCCGGTCGCGCAGCAACTCGAGCTGGTCGGCCGGCAGGTCGCCGACTTCGCCGTCCGGCTGCACCGGTAGAGCGGCGGGCCCGGCGTCCTTGCGCCGGCCCGCCGGTCCGGGAACCGTCGCAGCCCACGATGTCGACCTGGCGGTGCTACCGGATCTGCACCGTGGTGCGCATCCACGGGTGGATGCAGCACTGAACCTTGTAGGTGCCCGGGGCGAGCGTGCCGCCGGCGCCGGTCGTCACGGTCAGGTTGCCGCCGGACGGGATGTCGACGTTGGTCGGGTTGGGGCCGGCGACGCACTCCGGTGCCACCACCGGGTTGCCGGAGCGCTCGTTGAGGAAGAGAGGCACTCATCGATCGGTTGCAACCCAATCAACGGCGCAAGTTCGTGTCATCGCCGGGAGCTGGCGAAAACGTCGGTAATCGGTAACCGGGAGGCGCCGGCGCCGGTACAACGCGTACGATGCCCGCCATGCTGCTGTCGCGTCGCTCGATCGTCGCCTGGTTGCTGGCCGCCGCGTCCTGCTCGCCGTCACTGGCGACGACGACGACGCCAGCTCCCGCCACCGCCTCCACTGCCGCCCCGGTGGCCGCGTCTCCGGGTGAGCCGGCGAAGGAGGGCCCGCCGGACGGCGCCTCGCTGCCGATCTTCCGCCTGCCCGGCGATGTTCGCCCCACGCGCGAGCGAGTCGAGCTCGAGGTGGTCCCGGACAGGGACCGCTTCTCCGGGCAGGTCGAGATCGCGCTCCAGCTCGACCGGCCGCGCGACGATCTGTGGATCTCCTCGCGCGACCTCACCCTGGAGAGAGGGACGCTGCGCACCGGCGGCAAGACGCTGCCGGTCACGTTCGCTCCGGACGACCGGCGCGGCGCGGCGCGGGTGAGCTTCCCCGAGCGGGTCGCGGCCGGAGCGGCCACCCTCACCATCGACTTCGACGGTCCGTTCAATCCCCGGCTGGTCGGGCTCTACCGGGTGAAGGCGCGCGATCGCTGGTACGCGTACACCCAGTTCGAGGCGATCGACGCGCGCCGCGCGTTCCCGTGCTTCGACGAGCCATCGTTCAAGATCCCGTGGGAGGTCGTCCTGCGCGTGCCGAAGGAGGCGGTCGCGG
>Ga0126377_10003024_pt1 | contig 11775 bp, 11 predicted proteins | sample PanSoiMetPlot_22_FD_92647 | JGI IMG/M metagenome (GOLD analysis project Ga0126377, IMG submission 92647) | Tropical forest soil microbial communities from Panama - MetaG Plot_22 | ecosystem: Environmental > Terrestrial > Soil > Tropical forest > Bulk soil | place: Panama | collected 2016-02-17
TAGAGATCACCGATCTTGTAGGCGCCCCAGATCGCGAGCACCACGGCGAGCACCGGGAGCGCGGTCGATTTCATCGAGACCGCGAGGCCCGCGATGATATTCGTGGCGTGGCCGGTCTGCGACGCAGCGGCGACCTTGCGCACCGGGCTGTACTCGGTCGCGGTGTAGTACTCGGTGATGATGATCATCGCCGCCGTCAACGCGAGACCGATGAGCGCGCACCAGTAGAGGTGCATGTTCGACTCGCCCATGATCTTCTGCGTCACCGGGTAGAACGCGATCGCCGCGATCACGCCGGACACCGTCACGCCGCGATACAGCGCCGGCATGATCTTGCCGCTCTTGCCCGCGCTCACGAAGAACGAGCCGACGATCGAGGCGATGATCGACACCGCGCCGAGCACCAGCGGATAGATCACGGCATTGATGCCGGCCGACTGCATCACGAGTCCGCCGAGCAGCATCGTCGCCACGACGGTGACCGCGTACGTTTCAAAGAGGTCGGCCGCCATGCCGGCGCAGTCGCCGACGTTGTCACCCACGTTGTCGGCAATCACGGCCGGGTTGCGCGGGTCATCTTCCGGAATCCCGGCTTCCACCTTGCCGACGAGGTCGGCGCCGACATCCGCGCCCTTGGTGAAGATGCCGCCGCCGAGTCGCGCGAAGATCGAGATCAGCGAGCCGCCGAAGGCGAGGCCTACGAGTGCGTGCAGGGCCGTGTCGTCGTTGCCCGTGAGATGGCGCGTGAACATGTAGTAGCCCGCGACGCCAATGAGTCCCAAGCCGACGACCAGCATCCCGGTGATGGCGCCGCCGCGGAAGGCGATCTTGAGCGCGGGATTGAGGCCGATGCTCGCGGCATGCGCCGTGCGCACATTCGCGCGCACCGAGATGTTCATGCCGATGTATCCGGCGAGACCCGAGAGGAGCGCGCCGACCGCGAAGCCGCCCGCCGTGATCCAGCTGAGCGTGAAACCCAGGACCGCGAACAGCACCACGCCAACGATGGCGATGGTCGAGTACTGGCGGTTGAGATACGCGCGTGCGCCCGCCTGGATGGCCGCAGCGATCTCCTGCATACGCTCGTTGCCCGCGGGCTGGCGCAGCACCCAGCTGACGGACAGCACTCCGAACAGGATCGCCGCAATACCGGCGGCAATGGCTACCCACAGGGCCGCTTCAGGCGTCATAGAAACTCTCCTGGAATCAGGAACTTATATTTATGGATGAGCTGGGGTGCGGCGTTCCGCGGCCCCAAAAAAGGGGGCGAACTATAGCACAAAGGGGGTGCTGAGCTTGCGTGCGACGGCCGCGCCCTTGATGTCGACGTAGAGCGGCATTCCGTTGCGATAAGGCGGGTAGTCCTCGCCCGCGATCAGGGGCTCGAGATAACGCCGGCACGCGGCCGTGATGCCGAAGCCATCGTCCGTGATGTAGTCGCGCGGCACCTTCTTCTCCTGGTTGGCAACCGCCTCGAGCGGCACATGACCGATCGACCAGCGATACGGGCGATCGGACTTGCGCACGATCGTGGGCATCACCGCATTCATTCCTTTGACTGCGAATTCCACCGCCGCCTTCCCGACCGCGTAGGCCTGCTGCACGTCGACTTTGGACGCGATGTGGCGCGCCGAGCGCTGCAGGTAGTCGGCCACCGCCCAGTGATACTTCAGGTTGAGATTGCGCTTCACCATCTCCGCGATGACCGGGCCGACGCCGCCGAGCTGCGTGTGACCGAACGCGTCCCTGGTTCCCGCCTCGGCGAGAAACTTTCCGTCGGCCGTCGCCGCGCCTTCGGACACCACGATGACGCAGTAGCCGTAGTCCGCAACGCATTGCTTCACGCGCGCGAGGAACTTTGCTTCTTCGAACGCGATCTCCGGGAACAGGATGACGTGCGGCGGATCGCCGGGCTTCGATCCGGCGAGCCCGCCGGCGGCCGCGATCCAGCCCGCGTGGCGGCCCATCACTTCGAGCACGAACACCTTGGTCGAGGTGCGCGCCATCGACGCAACGTCGAGTGCCGCCTCGCGCGTCGAGACTGCCACGTACTTGGCGACGGACCCGAAACCCGGACAGCAGTCGGTGTGCGGCAAGTCGTTGTCTACGGTCTTCGGCACGCCGATGCAGGTGACGGGATAGCCGAGCTGCGCACCGATCTGCGACACCTTGTGCGCGGTGTCCATCGAATCGTTGCCGCCGTTGTAGAAGAAGTAGCCGATGTCGTGGGCACGGAAGACTGCGATGAGACGTTCGTATTCCGCCTTGTTCTTGTCCAGCCCCTTGAGCTTGTAGCGCGCGGAGCCGAACGCACCGCCCGGCGTGTGCTTGAGCGCGGCGATGGTCGATGCGCTTTCCTTGCTGACGTCGATCAGGTCCTCGGTCAGCGCGCCGACGATGCCATCGCGTCCGGCGTAGAGCTTGCCGATCTTGCCGCGCGCCTTGCGAGCCGCTTCGATGACGCCGCATGCGGACGCGTTGATGACGGCGGAAACGCCGCCCGACTGGGCGTAGAACGCGTTGCGGGCTTTCCCCTGGCCACCGCGGGCCGATTTCTTCTTCGCTGGCATGGCTGGCTCGTGAAAAGGTTGTGAGAAAAAGGGGCGCAAGAATAACCGATCCGCGACGGCCCTGAGGAGCGGTGCGCAGTTTGACGGGTCGGGACTCAATCGGTACGGTACCGGCCTTTCGCGCGGGCCGAAGCTGGCCGCGCGGTGGACGGGGGAGTTCGCTTCGGAATGAGAATTATCCTGATCGGTGCGCCGGGCTCCGGCAAGGGAACGCAGTCGCAGCGGCTCGCGAAGAAGTACGGCGTGCCGCAGGTATCCTCCGGCGATCTGCTGCGTGACGCCGTCGCCCGCGGCACGCCGCTCGGCATCAAGGCCAAGGCCGCGATGGATGCCGGCGAGCTGGTTTCCGACGACATCGTGCTCGCGCTGATCCGCGAACGCCTGAAGCGCGCCGATGCGAAGCAGGGATTCATCCTCGACGGGTTCCCGCGCAATCTCACGCAGGCGCAGGCGCTCAGCCAGATGCTGGAGCAGATCCGTCAGCCGATCGAAGCGGTCGTGCTGATGGACATCGATCACGCCGTGCTGATGCGGCGCCTGACCGGACGGCGCAGTTGCTCGCGCTGCGGACGGCTGTTCAACATCTACACTTCGCCTCCCGACCTCAGTACGCCATGCTCGAACGGCGGGCACGAGCACGACCTGGTGCAGCGGCCGGATGACAATGAAGAGACCATCCGCAACCGGCTCGACGTGTACGCCGCACAGACGCGGCCCCTGGTGGAGCATTACCGCGCGTGCGAACTGCTGCGCACGGTCGCGGCAGAGGGAGAAATCGACGAGGTGACGCGGCGCCTGGAGGAGGCACTGCGCGATATTGCGGCGCCGCCCACGGCCGCGAAGAAGACTGTAGCGCGCAAGGCGACCGCCCGCCGCGCCGTTGCGCCGCGGCGCAAGCGAGCAGTGCGCCGTGTAAAACGCGCGAAAAAGAAGTCGAGTCGGAGTGCCACCGCGCGCCGCGCGCCGCGCAAGTCCACGCGCAGCGTCAAGCGCGGCACGCCCCGCCGCGGCGGTTCGCGCCGCTGATACGACGGCTGCTTAAAGCGCCTGCAGCAACACGTCACCGATCACGTCGCGGCGCCAGCCGCGCAGCGGCTCGATGTCGCGGTTGCCGCCGAGCAGCTGCTGCAGTTCACGCCGCGTTGCGAGCAATTCGGGGCTGAGATCGAGTTGTTCCGCGACGCGCCGCACCGTCGCGGCGAGGTGCTTGAGGCGCCTCTGCTGCTCGGCATCGGGCCGCTCGCGCTGCTGCGGGCGTGCGGTTGCGTTGAGTCGTGCCGTCGATTGCACCACGCCCGCGAGTTCTTCACCGCTCTTCTCGAGCAGCCCGCGCGGCAGCGACTCGAGCCGTTCGAACGCGGCGCGATCCTCCGGAAGCGCTCGCACGATATCGTGCAGGGCATCGTCGGAGAGGATCCACCCACGCGGCCGATTGCGTCGGATGGCGCGCTCTTCGCGCCAGCGCGCCAGGGCTTTGGCGGTTTCGCGGCGTCGCGCGTCCATCCCCTCGAGACCCCTGAGCCGTTGCCAGGCCTCGTCCGGATCGATGCGACGCGTGCCCGCCGAGGCATGGCGGATCATCTCGGTGTCGAACCACGTGCGCCGGCCACGCCGATCGAGCTCGGCGGTGAGCGCATCGCGCAGCGGCAGGAGGTAGCGAACATCATCCGACGCGTAGCGCAGTTGCGCGGGCGCGAGCGGGCGCGCGGCCCAGTCCGTGCGTGCATGAGTCTTGTCGAGTGCGACTCCGCAAAAACGCTGCACGAGATCGCCGTACCCGATCTGCGGCGAGAGGCCGATCAGTGCGGCGGCGACCTGCGTGTCGAAGAGCCGGGTGGGCGCCCGAGCGAGGCGCGTCAGCAGCGCCTCGAGATCCTGTCGCACGGCGTGCACCACCTTGACGGCGTCACTCTGCGCGAGCAGTGCATCGAGGCTCCCCAGGTCCTCGATGGCGAGCGGATCGATGCACGCGATCAGGTCCGCGCCCGCGAGTTGCACCAGGCACAGCTGCGGGTAGTAGGTGCGCTCGCGCATGAACTCCGTATCGAGGGCGAAGGCCGGCGCCGCTTGCAGCTGGGCAGCGAGGCTCTCCAGGACGGAAGCGTCGTTGACGAACAAGCTTGCGGTCATGAGAGCGGCGCGTACCCGTGTACAATCGCGCCGCGATTGGCGCGCTTGCGGCTGGTGATGGCGCATTATCGGTAGCGCGGCCACGCGTTGGAAGCGGAACTCGATGCACGTTCACATTCTCGGCATCTGCGGCACGTTCATGGGTGGCATCGCGGCGCTCGCCCGGGCGCGCGGCCACCGCGTGACCGGCTCCGATCGCAGTGTGTACCCGCCCATGAGCACGCAGCTCGAGGCGCTCGGGATCGAGCTCATCCAGGGCTACGAAGCGGCACAGCTCGACCCGGCACCGGATGTCGTCGTGGTCGGCAATGTCATGACGCGCGGCATGCCGGTGGTCGAGCACCTGCTGAATCGCGGCCTGCCGTTCACCTCCGGGCCGCAATGGCTCGCTCAGCACGTGCTGCACGATCGCTGGGTGCTGGCGGTGACCGGCACGCACGGCAAGACCACGACCTCGAGCCTGCTCGCCTGGCTCCTGGAGGATGCAGGCCTCAAGCCCGGCTTCCTGATCGGCGGTGTCCCCGGCAATTTCGCTACGACTGCACGCCTGGGCGATGCGCCGTTCTTCGTGATCGAGGCCGACGAATACGACACGGCGTTCTTCGACAAGCGCTCGAAGTTCGTGCATCTCAGGCCGCGCACGCTGGTGGTCGGGAACCTTGAGCACGATCACGCCGATATCTTTCCCGACGTCGCCGCGATCCAGCGCCAGTTCCACCAGCTGATCCGCATCGTCCCCGGCGAGGGCCGCATCGTATGGAATGCCGCGGACCGCAACGTGCGCCAGACGCTCGACATGGGATGCTGGACGCCGCGTGAGGGATTCGCGCGCCACGCCACCAACGATACGAAATGGAGTGCGCGAGCGGCTCCTAACGGAGACTACTCGCGCTTCGAGGTGCTGGAGGACGGCACCTCACACGGCACGGTGCAGTGGTCACTGATCGGCGCGCACAACGTCGAGAACGCGCTCGGCGCGATCGCGGCCGCACGCCACGCGGGCGTTGCGCCGGCGCAGGCGATCAAGTCGCTCAGCCGTTTCAAAGGTGTGCGCCGCCGACTCGAAGTGCGCGGCGAGGTCAACGGCATCACCGTGTACGACGACTTCGCTCACCATCCGACAGCGATCGCGATGACCATCGACGGCCTGCGCCGCCGCGTGGGCGCTGCACGCATCATCGCGGTGCTCGAGCCGCGCTCGAACACCATGCGCATGGGCGTGCATCGCGAGACCCTGGGGCCCTCGCTCAAGGGCGCGGATGAAGTATGGCTCTATACGCCCCCCGATCTCGGCTGGGATGCGGCGACGACGGTCGCGGTGCTGCGCGAGCGCGCGCACCTCGTGCCGAGCATCGAGGCGCTGGTGACGGGCCTGCAACCGCGACTGAACAGCGGCGATCACGTGCTGATCATGAGCAATGGCGGCTTCGGCGGCCTGCACGAGCGGCTCCTCGAGGCATTACGCGGCGCACGCGGTGACGACAAGGCGGAGCGCGGATGAGCGTTCGCGGCCCCGGTCCGATTGCGCTCGCGATGACCGGGGCCTCCGGCGCGCAATACGGCCTGCGCTTGCTGCAATGCTTGCTCACCGCCGGGCGCAACGTACAACTGGTCATCTCCAAGCCGGCGCAACTGGTCATCGGCACGGAAACGGACGAGAAGCTTCCGGGCCGGCCGCAGGAAATCGAGCGGCACCTGGCCGAAGCCCATCGAACCCGGCCGGGGCAACTGCGGGTTTTCGGTCCCGAGGAATGGACCGCGCCGCTCGCGAGCGGGTCGAACCCACCCGAGGCGATGGCGGTGTGTCCTTGCAGCATGGCGACGGTCGCCGGCATCGCGCAGGGGAGCAGTCGCAACCTCATCGAACGCGCAGCCGATGTGGTGCTGAAGGAGCGACGCACTCTCATCCTGGTGCCGCGCGAGACGCCGCTTTCCATCATTCACCTCGAGAACCTGACGCGCCTCGCACGCGCGGGCGCGCTCGTTCTTCCGGCCAACCCCGGCTTCTATCATCGGCCGCAAAGCCTTGCCGAGGTCGTGGATTTCGTCGTGGCGCGAGTGCTCGATCATCTTGGCGTCGAGCAATCATTGATCAAGCGCTGGGGCGAAGAGGCCGCGGAAGGCTAGAGCGGAGCGCGCACCGTGACTGCGGGTCGGTCCGGGCAAGCGGTCGAAGAGATCGCGCTGTTCCCGCTCAACACAGTGCTGTTCCCGGGCGGACCGTTGCCGCTGCGTATCTTCGAGACCCGCTACGTGGACATGGTGCGCTCCTGTCTGCGCGAGCAACGCGGCTTCGGTGTCGTGCTGATCCGTTCGGGCGACGAAGTGGGACCTGCCGAATTCGAGTCGGTTGGCACGCTCGCGCGCATCGTCGACTTTCACACCCTCGCCGACGGCTTGCTGGGCCTGACGAACGTGGGCGAGACCCGCTTTCGCGTTGAATCGCATCGCCGGCGCGAGGATGGCCTCAACGTCGGGGACGTCACGTGGCTGGCGAAGGAGCCTGCAACACCGCTACCGGCGGAATTTCATCACCTGCCCGGCGTCGTCGAGTCGCTCCTTGCCGCCTGCGGTGAGCTGTACTCGACCCTGGAGCGACGCCCGGACGACGCGACGTGGCTGAGCTATCGCCTGGCGGAGCTCTTGCCGCTCACCTTGCCCTCACGCCAGTTCTGCCTCGAGTTGCAGGATCCGCTCGAGCGCCTGCGGCTGTTGAACGCCTTGATCGAACCGGTTGCGACGGCGCGCGACTGAAACGCAACGAACAGAGCCGCAATGCGCGCTGACAGGCTTGCGCCGCAGGGCTTCAATCGCCTCGACGGAATCTTGTGGAGAGAGGTCATGGAAGAACTCGATGCCACCAGGCTGATCGAAGGGCTGGCAAGCGGAGTCAATCCGCTCACCGGCGAGGTGCTCGACGCGGACAATCCCTGCCAGCACCCGGACGTGGTGCGCGCGCTGTGCCTGGCGGCGCGTGCGCTCGATGAGCGGCGCCAGCGCCTGGAACGCCAGAAGGCACTGCCCGCGAACGTGGGCAAGCCCTGGTCGAACGACGAGGATGCGCTGCTGACCGAGGCCTTTCACGCCGGCAAGAAGCTCGGCGATCTGGCGCTCGAGCACCAGCGCACCGCGGCCGGCATCCAGGCCCGGCTCGAAAAGCTCGGTCTCGTCGAACCCACCGCGCCGCGCGCACGCTTCGGCTCCTCGCGGCATCGATAGCGGTGCTCAGACGTCGAGAAATGGCAGGAAGCGTCGCGTGTACTTCTTGAACGTGAGCGAGCGACCGCGCCAGCGTTGCACGCGCGGCTCCTGGGCCAGCGCCGGCAACGTTTCGTAGAGCAACTGCGTCCATTGCTTGAGGATCGCGGCCGCCGTGAACTCGGTCGCGCGCCGCACGCCATTTTCGACCATGGCGCGGTAGCGGGCCGGCTCGGCTCGCAACGTGTCGATGGCCTGCAAAGTGGCGTCGGGGGTGCTGACCTCGATGTAGTCGAGGTCGCTGCGCCGCAGCTCGCGATAGGCGCGTTCCGGCCCGAGCAGCGCCGGCACCTGGCCCAGCCACGCGTTGTACAGCTTAGTGCCCGGCTTGTTGGAATGCAGGGTGCGTGACGGCGGGCGAACAGCGAAGGACAGGTCGATGTCTCGATAGTCGTGCCAGGCCACCGCTTTCGCGTCCGTCGCCTGTCCGGAGAATTCCACTGAATCGAACCGCCATTCGATGCCACGTGCGCGCAGCGCATCCTGGAACCGCGTGGAAAGGAACCGCGGATCGATGTTGCTGTTGAAGCCCCGATAGGCGACCGCCTTGATCATGGCGCCGCGGCCGGGGTCACGCGGCAAGATGCCGGGCTGCGGCCAGTGTGGAATGAAGAACCTGCTGCCGGGACGCGTGTAGCAGTTGTTCTGCAACACCTCGAAGTCGGCCATTCTGAGGGCGCGGTTGTCGGCGCGGATGCCGACCAGCACCGTCTCGCAGTTCTCGCGCCATTGGTGCACGACATCGCTCCGATGCTTGACGTGAAACAGCACCAGGCCGTCGCCCGGCAGTCGATCAGTCAGCTCAGCCTCCCAGCCTGCACGCACCAGCCGCAGGTACGTCTGCAGAACCCACATGCGCTCACCGCGCTTGAAGTAGTCGATCTCGACATCCGGATCGACCCGGCGCAGTCGCTCGAGGTCGGGTTCATCAGGCAGGAAAAAGCTGACCCGCACAGCCGAAGTCAATCGGGCGCGGCGCCGGCGCCGGCGAGGAGCTTGCGAAAGTAATCGACCGTCCGTCGCAAGCCGCTCTCGAGATCGATCGTGGGCTGCCAGCCGAGCCGCTCCCGGGCCAGGGCAATGTCGGGGCAGCGCTGTTTCGGGTCATCGGCCGGGAGCGGGCGAAACTCCAATCTCGATTGGCTGCCGACCAGCGCCAGCACGCGCTCCGCCAGTGCCCGAATGGTGAACTCCGCCGGGTTGCCGAGGTTGACCGGACCGGTGAATTCGCGCGGCGAATTCATCAGGCGCACCAGGCCATCGACCAGGTCATCCACGTAGCAGAACGCGCGCGTCTGGCTGCCGTCGCCAAACAGCGTGATCGGTTCGGCGCGCAGGGCCTGCACGATGAACGAGGACACGACGCGCCCGTCGTTGGGGTGCATGCGCGGGCCGTAGGTGTTGAAGATCCTCGCCACCTTGATCTCGAGCTGGTGCTGGCGGTGGTAGTCGAAGAACAGCGTCTCGGCGCAGCGCTTGCCCTCGTCGTAGCAGGCGCGCGGCCCGATCGGGTTGACGTGGCCCCAGTAATCCTCGCGCTGCGGGTGCACGGTCGGATCGCCGTACACTTCGCTGGTCGACGCCTGCAGGATGCGCGCCTTGACGCGTTTCGCGAGGCCCAGCATGTTGATCGCCCCGTGCACGCTGGTCTTGGTGGTTTGCACGGGATCGAACTGGTAATGAATGGGCGAGGCGGGGCAGGCGAGGTTGTAGATCTGGTCGACCTCGACATAGAGCGGGAAGGTGATGTCGTGACGCAGAAACTCGAAACGCGGGCGCGCCAGGAGCGGGAGGATATTCTCGCGGGTACCGGTGAAGAAGTTATCGACGCACAGCACGTCGCACCCCTGGTCCAGCAGGTGCGCGCACAGGTGCGAGCCGATGAATCCCGCGCCACCGGTCACGAGAACGCGTTTGCGGCTGATGTCGCGCATGGGGCTCCGAGCGCCAATTTGAATCGTTGCGGCATGCTACTCACAATGCCGGGCAACGCCAATCGCTTGGACGGTGCTGTCCAGTGAGCGGGCTGCGAATCGTCCACGCCATCCTGTCGAAGGGCTTTGCGGGCTCCGAGCGCGCCACTGCGGAGATGTGCAACGCCCACTGCGCCGAGCACGCCGTGCTGCTGATCCTCAAGCGCGGCCACATGAGCCGCCACGGCGTCAGCATCCGGCAGTGGCTCGATCCCAGGGTCGAGGTCGTCGAGGTCGGCAACTGGCTGCCGCGCGCCGGCATGGAACGGGCGCTGGCGGAGTTTCGTCCCGATGTAATTCATGCCCACCTGCGGCGCTCGACGCGATTGCTGGCGCGGATTCGCCCGCGGGCCGCTACCATAGCCACTCTCCACCTCACCGTGAATGGACCCAACTTCCAGGACATGGACGGCCTGATCTGCATCGCGAAGTGGCAGCACGACGACATCCCGGCCAGCTACCGCGGCCGCGTGTTCGACATCAACGAATCCCTGATCCCGAATCGACGCCTCGACGCGGTGCAAATCGCGGCCTTGCGCCGCGAGCTCGGCGCCAGCCCCGCTGATTACCTGGTGGGTGGGGTGGGACGCCTCGCGCGCAGCAAGGGCTTCGATCTGCTCATCGAAGCCTTTCGGCGAGCGCAACTCCCGGCGGCGCGGCTGGTTATCGTCGGCGAGGGCCGCGAGCGCCGGCGTCTCGCGCGCCAGCTAGGCGCGGGGATGTCGCTCCCGGGATTTCGCACCGATGCCAAGGACTGTTACCAGGCGTTCGACGTGTTCGTCAGCCCGTCGCGGAGCGAGCCTCTCGGACGCGTGGTGCTCGAGGCGCTGGATGCCGGTGTGCCGGTCGTCGCTTCAGCGACGCGCGGCCCCGCCGAGATTCTCACGCGCTATCCCGGAGATCTGTTTCCAATCGGCGACGTGGACGCGCTCGCCGCGCTGCTGCGGCGGTACCACGAACGGCGCCCGCCGCGCATGCATCACGACCTGAGTGCGTATCACCTGCCCGTCATCGCGCGCGAGACGGAAGCGGCCTACCGGGAATTGATCGCTGCCAAGCAGGCTCTGCACGCAGTGGCGAGCTAGACGTGGCCCATCTCGAAGTCATCCAGGCCGACATCACGACCCTGCAGGTCGACGCTATCGTCAACGCTGCGAATGCGCAGCTTGCGGGCGGCGGCGGCGTCGACGGTGCCATTCATCGCGCGGCCGGGCCGGACTTGCTCAAGGAGTGCCTGGCGCTCGGCGGTTGCCCCACGGGCGATGCACGCATCACCGCCGCGTACCGGCTGCCGGCGCGGCACGTGATCCATGCAGTGGGCCCGGTGTGGTACGGCGGCAGCGCGAACGAGCCGACGCTGCTCGCATCCTGCTATCGGCGTGCGCTGGAATTGGCAGCCGAGAACCAGTTGCGCAGCCTGGCATTCTCCGCGATCAGCTGCGGAGTCTACGGCTATCCGCTGGAGTCGGCGGCACGGATCGCGGTGCGCGAAGTCAGCGCGGGGGTCGATCGGCACGCGGGCATCGAGCTGGTGCAGTTCTGCTGTTTCGGCGCTGAAGTGACCCGGGCCTACCACGCAGCGCTCGGCGCGCGCGACGCTGCGAGGCGCGCGTGAGTCCGGCCCCGCGCATCCTGTTCCTGCCCGCTAGCGGCGCCAAGGGCGCGGGTGAGTACTTCCGCTGTCTCACGATCGCCGAAGGTGTGCAGCGACGCTGGCCGGCAGCCGATATCCGCTTCGTCATCAGCCGTGAAGCCGGGTACGCGCACGAGGTGCCCTTTCCGGTCGTGCTGGTCGATCGTTCGCCGACTTTCGAGACCGGGGCCGTGATTCGCGCGATCGATGA
>Ga0126377_10003025_pt1 | contig 11774 bp, 9 predicted proteins | sample PanSoiMetPlot_22_FD_92647 | JGI IMG/M metagenome (GOLD analysis project Ga0126377, IMG submission 92647) | Tropical forest soil microbial communities from Panama - MetaG Plot_22 | ecosystem: Environmental > Terrestrial > Soil > Tropical forest > Bulk soil | place: Panama | collected 2016-02-17
GAAGCTGGCGGTCATACCGGTAGCCCACAGCGTCAGCTGTGGGTGCGTGTGTTTAAATTGTTTGCCCGAGCCCGCGCAGCGGGCGACATAAAGGGGGGTTAATCCCACATATACCGCTCGTCATATTCAATCCCGTGCTTGCGAAGGAGCGTCAATAACTCTTCTTGATACGTGAATTTCTTGTGGTGTTTTTCCTGATTGTGGATGTATTCCATCACTTCGGGCACATTGGACTTGCTCACACTGAATGCCCCATACCCGAGCTGCCAAGCGAATGTTGATCGTTGCGGCCACTTCTCATGAACCCATTTGCAGGAATTTGATTTGATAAAGCGAAGCGCATCCGCCAGCGAAACGGTCGGTGGCAAACTGACTAGCAGGTGAACATGGTCCTCCATGCCGTTAATCGCATGTGCTTTGCCCTTGAGCTCGCGGGTGAGACCACCCAGGTAGGCATAAAGCTCGGGCTTCAGATCGGGAACAATCAACCGAGCGCGGTTTTTGGTGCTGAAGACAATGTGCGTAAAGAGATGAAGAAAGGTCCGGCTCATATTCATGTCGCCCCGCTGGGGCTCGGGCGGCTCGCCTCTATGTTACCCACAGCTCGCGCTGTGGGCTACACCATTTCGCCTGCTGCGCAGGCTGACAATTCTTCTAACACACCGGCGTCCAATATGACTTCTCTGCAAGCAATAGTGGGATTCGGAAATATAGAAACTGGAAAAATGTGGGGAGCTTTCGCTCCCCACGATCAGCGTTGCTTATGCAACGGCTGTTTCCAGAATGGTCAGGTGGATGACCCGGCCATCGAGCTCGACAATCTCTCCAACGTAGCGTGAAGCGGTGAGTCCAAAGATGGCGACGTGCGGCTCACCGTTGCTGGGCTTGTGTTCGTAGATCAGGTTCGTTTTGTAGTCTAGTCCAAGCACGTTGCGCACGGCATTCACTGCGTTTTCCGGCTTGTACTCAAAGACGCTGGTGTTGTCCGGACCGCGGAGAAGTTCTGTCCCCATGCGCTTCACGGCATCCTTGTGGATGGCCTCCCACGAAGCGGCAAGATCGAATAGTTCAATCGTCTTGCATCCCGTGTCTGTGATCAGGGCCAGTCCAACCTGGTTTTCCTGTAGCCGCGCTTTGGACAAAATGGCGTCAAAGCTGCGGGCAAATTCATCGAAGTTCTGTTTGAGATTGTCGTCCGCAGGTCCAAATGCGATTCGACCAACCACCGGTTTAGGAATCGGCGCACTCGCAGGCTGTGGCGGAGCCTCAACGCTTGTTGGTGCTGCGAATTCCTCGGAACTGCGGCGGAAACGGGAAAATAGTCCCGCCGGGCGTGCCGCGGCCTGAGGCATTGGTACCTCCTGCTGCGCTGGAGACCCGGCCATCGTACGCATGGAAGATGTTGTACGACGCACCGCGTTCCAGGTTGTGTGCTGGTCCTGTGGACGATAGCCCGCGGTATACACAGCGCTGTCAACCGACAGTGGGGTGATTCCGCCATACTTGAATTCAGCCCCGGTACGGATGCCGTGAGTCTGGTGAATACAGCGCACATCGAGCGCAACTTCCGTTCCCGGAAAAAGCACTGCACTGCGCATCAGGGCGCGAGTCTGCGTCCCCTTGCCTTCAAAGATAGTGCCCGAGCGCACGAACACATTGCTCTTTGAGGCATTTTTCAAATTGACTTTGTTGATGGTCCCGCTGTCGAAGACCAGGACCTGCTCCGTTTCCGGAAGCGTAATGTACTGGCGTACCTGCGAGGTCTCGCGAAGAATCGGCAGGATGCACGCGAGCGACGACTCGTTCGGCCGCTCCGGCTTGCCGAATTTAAACCCCATGGATTCTTCAGAGATTGCTTGCAGAATGGTAGACGAAGAGATGGTTTTAGGTGTCATACGTAAGGTTCTCCTTTTGTAAGGCGGATACTTCCGCCTGACTTACAAGCTCAGTTTACGCCCTGGTGGGGCAATTGTGGAAGGTGTTGATTCATAGCATTTCTGTTTGCTCTAGTTGCTCAGTGCCGCTAGAGTCTTCATGAAACAGGGAGGTTCTGGTTTGCCTTTCGGAAGCGATCGGCTAACCAAAGGTTGGGAGAACTGTCTATTGAGCAACAACAGGGATGAAGAAGCCTCACCGGCCATCCATCCAAGATACAAATCTTGCTAAATCGCGGTTCTCTGCGAGGTTCAAACAGTGATCATCCGTCAAATGGTTGGGTTCATAGTGCTGTTTGTGATGGCGCTCTCGTCGAACGCGCTGGTGGAATCTCAAAAGGGAGTAATCGTTGAGGCTCTCACAGGTCACTTTGAGGCGGAAAAGGCACGGCTTCAGCCTGGTGACGTGATTCTCCACTGGACGCGCGCGGATGCTCAGGGCGATATTGATTCGCCATTTGATTTCGTCCAACTGGAGGTCGAGCAAAGGCCGCGGGGACTGATTGTGCTGGAGGGCTTACGCGGAACTGAGAAACAGACTTGGACGCTCGGGCCGGGAATCTGGGGCCTTAAAGTTCGTCCGGAACTAGCAGAGAATCTCTTATCCACCTACCGTAATTGCCAGGCACTGAGCCAGGCGGACAGAGTGAACCAATCAACAGAAGTTTGCCAGCCAGTGGCGGTAACTCGTGATCCTTTATGGCTTAGCTCCTGGTTCGCGTTGCAGGCTGCCGACGCCCTGTCGGGCGCCGGGCAGTGGACTGAAGCGGAGAATGCCTACCAGATAGCAGTTCAACATGGCAAACAGGCTGGCCCACTAATTGTGGCGTCATTGCTGAATAGATGGGCGGCTGCGTACGAGGCCAAGGGCGATCTGCAAAACGCCGAAAGGCGATACCAGGAATCTTTCGTGGAGCATCAGAAATCGGCGCTCGAAAGCCTGGCGGTGGCCGCTGATCTTAATGGTCTTGGCAGCGTGGCACGAAAGCGGGGCGATCTGGCGAAAGCAGAAGAATACAGTCGTCACGCTCTGCTAATAGAAGAGAAGCTCGCGCCTGACAGCTTGGAAGTAGCGATCAGCCTCAACAACCTCGGGAACATCGCTTGGGCGCGTCGCGACTTGGAGACCGCCGAACAGTACCACCGCCGGGCTTTGGACATCCGTCAGAGACTCGCACCAGCAACCCTCGCAGTCGCGGGCAGCCTGAATAATCTGGGCCTGATTGCCTGGCAGCGAGATGACTTTGACAGGGCTGAAGACTATCAGCAACAGGCTCTCGAGATTAGAAAGCGGCTGGCTCCCATGAGCATGGACCTCGCAGCCAGCTTTAATAATCTGGGGAACATCGCTTGGGACCGTGGTGAGCTGGCAAAAGCGGAAAACTATTATCGTCAAGGCCTGGAAATCAGACAGAAACTTGCTCCCGAAAGCAATGATCTGGCCGACGCTCTCAACAATCTGGGCCTGGTGGTTTGGCGTCGTGGGGAGTTGGTGGCAGCGCAAGAGTACTACCGCCGGGCACTACTTATTGAGCAAAAGCGAGGGATCGAGACACTGGAGGTGGCAAATATTCTGCATAACCTCGCGAATGTGCTGTGGGAACTGGGCGACCGCAGCGCGGCAGAGGAGCGCGACCGCCAGGCGCTGCAAATACGTGAGAAGGTTGCACCCCGAAGCCTTGAGGTAGCGGCCGGGTTCAACAATCTCGGGTTCTTCGCCAGGGAGCGAAACAGCCTGGACGAGGCGGAGACGTATGACCGCCGGGCATTGGAGATTGAGAATGAGCTGGCTCCAGAAAGCCTGGTTGCAGGAGTTACTTTTCACCAACTGGGAGACGTAGCACAAGCCCGCGGCCAACTCGCGGCGGCGGAAAAGTTCTATCGTCGAGCAATTGAGATCCGGGCTAGACTGGCCCCAGGCAGTACCGGCCATGCTGAGACCCTTGTGGCTCTCGCCCGGATTTTCCAGCACATGAAGGATTGGAATGCCGCGAGCACGCTTTTCGACCAGGCATTAGTCTCGATTGAAAGCCAGACGGCAAGACTCGGTGGCGCAGAGGAGACCCGATACGCCTTTCGTGCCGGACATGCCAGGTACTATGCTGACTACATCGATGTCCTCTTCGCGCAAAAGGAGTACGCACTGGCATTTCATGTTGCCGAGCGTTCGCGCGCGCAGTCGTTGCTGGAAATGCTGACCGCTGGCCGGGTTGACGTGTATCGAGGTGTTGATCCCGGCCTCCTCGCCCAAAAACGACGACTGGAACAGTCCATCAGCAGCAAGTCCAGCGAAAGAATTGGCGTCCTAAACGGCAAGCACAACGCGGACCAGGTGACGGCGCTAAACCAGGAGATTGAAAAGCTTTTGGATCAATATCGGCGGCTCGAAGGTCAGATTCGGGCCAGCGCTCCGGAATACGGAGCTTTGACTCGGCCGCAGCCTCTTAACGCAAAACAAGTGCAAGACCAATTGCTGGATTCTGACACGCTACTCCTGGAATACGCTCTTGGTGAAAATCACAGTCATTTATGGGTGGTCAGCCAGACGTCATTGGCGGCATACGAACTTCCCAAACAGGCGGCAGTCGAGGCGGCTGCTCGACGCGTGCACAAGTTGCTCATCGCGCCGAAACCGCAGAGTCAGGCACAGCTCACGGCAAGACAATCACGCTGGAACCTGGCTGCAACCAGGTTAAGCCAGATGGTGCTCGGCCCCGTGGCCGCGCAGATTCATGGAAAGCGTTTACTCATCGTGGCCGATGGCGCGCTGCAATATATTCCTTTCGAGGCATTGCCTTTTCCTGGGTCGTCTCATCGGCACAACGTGCCGCTCGTGGTGAAGCACGAGATTGCCTACCTGCCGTCTGCCTCTGTGCTCGACATTCTGCGAAGAGCCGAGAAACCAAAAGAAAAGTCAGCCAGGACCGTTGCGGTTTTAGCTGATCCTGTCTTCGACAGAGATGATGCTCGCGTTCGGCTGATGACTGTCACGCAAAAAACAGGAGACCCGAAATCGCAAGTTACTGGCGGCGATCTGTCTTCATCAGCGGAACATCTCACGCGATCAGTAGCTGACTCGGGCCTCTATCGCCTGCCCAGGCTGCCGTTCTCGCGTCGCGAGGCGGCTGCCATTCTTGCCGTGACACCTCCAAGCGAGGGAACGGAATTTCTGGATTTTCAGGCGAGCCGGGCTACTGCCACGGGGCAGGATTTGGTCCACTACCGTGTAGTTCACTTTGCTACTCATGGTTTGCTGGATAGTAAGCATCCAGAGTTGTCCGGTCTGGTGCTGTCATTGGTGGACCCAGCGGGAAACTCTCAGAACGGTTTTCTCGATCTTCAAGACATATACAACCTTAACCTCGATTCCGATCTGGTCGTGCTGAGTGCCTGTGAGACGGCTTTGGGAAAGGAAATTCGAGGTGAAGGGTTGATAGGGCTCACGCGCGGTTTTATGTATGCGGGAGCCAGACGTGTACTGGCAAGCCTATGGAAAGTGGACGATGTGGCTACGGCAGAATTGATGGCACGGTTTTACAAGTCCATGGAAGCAGCAGGGATGCGGCCCTCTGCGGCCTTGCGCCGTGCCCAGATCGAAATGTGGAAGCAGCAACGCTGGAAACTGCCCTATTATTGGGCTGGATTCCAATTGCAGGGCGATTGGAAGTAAAGCGGCAAATCTTTAGATTCGGGGCGAAAGGCCTGAGCCTCTAATGGAACTTCGCGTCGCAAAATTTTCTGTAATTTTGCGCCTGCTCAAACCACTATTGACGTATCCATGAACTCTTGCATATCTCGAGAGAACGGGAACAGGTGTGTACCATAGCCATCTGTAAGTGTCTTTTTTCTTGAAGAGGGAGGTTATGCATGAGACTTGCAATACTCTTATTTGGGATGATGTGGTTCGCATCAACGGCGCAGGGTCAAACCCGGTCAGATTTGTGCCAGCAGCAATGTGAGAACGGCTACAATCTCTGTACAAACAATGCCGACGAACTACTCAATCAGTGTTTGTCATCTGCCCAGGCTGATCATCAGCAATGTTCCTCCTGTGTAACCAACCATTTCCCTGGCTACAATTGCCCGTCGTGTTCCGCGCCGAACGGTTGCCCCAACGGCACACCATCTTGTCACACCGAGGATTGCTGCCTGGCAGCGTCATCCAGCCAGATTGAGCAGTGTAACTCGGATCACGATCAGGCTATCTCCCTCTGTGGCACCGACTACAACAATTGCCTGAATAGTTGTGGAGGTGAGGTTCCCCCGGCCGTTGCCGGTCGGACATCTCCGAGCCGTCCTCGCAAATACTTGAGCGAGGCTGCCTGGGCCTTGCTGATACGTAATCTGTCCCGTCCCGGAAACTTAGGGGTGACCTTGTAATGAAGCTGCTGACGACCGGAGGCGTCCGGATTGCTGGCTGGAAGTTCACAGCATCGATTGTTCCCTGGAAAAGAGGAGGATTGCCGTATGCGGTGGACAAAGCTCTTGTTTACTGTTCTGTGGTTTATGGCAGTTGGGCAGGGCCAAAACCGGTCAGATTTGTGCCAGGAACGATGCGAGAACAGTTACAACGTTTGCACGAGCAGCGCGGATCAACAACTCAGTGACTGTCTGGCGAACGTCATCTCCTGCAACGGGGGTTGTGACAAAGGCTGTCCAAGCGGGACACCGTCAGGTCCCCCTCCGGAACCAGGCCAATGTCCTACTAACCAGCAGTGCTACTCGAACTACAACGCCGCAGTCGCCTCTTGCGACGCGAACTACTCTATATGCTCAAGCAGTTGTGTGGATCAGGTTCCGCCGGGGTTAGTTAGCCGGAGACTTATTAAACCGCCATGCACGCGTCCAAGCGACGCAACCTGGGCCTTATTGCTCCATAATTTGTCTGGCCCGGAAAAGCTGAAGGTGCCATTGTAGAGCGCGCGCTGGCTGGATCCTGGGATATCTGGTTTGTCTGCCTGTCTTGGCACACTGTTTTTTTCTGCAGTTGCCGACTTTGCGTGGGTCCGGTTCTTTACCGGCCCACGCACCATTCTTTATAATCCAGCGATATCGAAATTACTGATGCGTTGCCGCTCTCGTCTAGCCACTCTGGGCGTGACGACATCGCTCCCCGATGCTGTCATTGATCAGCCTTGCCAACGTGAGACTGGTCCAACTGGCTGAATTTGCCCACGGATCCTGAAATACGAGAGATGATGCCACTTACCGAACCAGGGACGCATTGACATCCGAACATTTTGAAAACTTTCTCAAGCGGCTGGACCCCGACCGGCAGCGCGCGGGGGAAAGGTACGAAGACCTGCGGCGCCGATTGATCAAATTCTTTGAATGGAACGCGTGTTTTCCGGCGGAAGACTTGGTGGATGAGACTTTTGACCGGGTAGCCCAAAAGCTGGCAGAAGTAGACGTGCTCGACGTGATCGGCTTTATTTGGGGATTCGCCAAGCATGTCCGGCAGGAGGCCAATAAACGATCAGAGCGCATGCTACAGATTTCAGATTTTCCCAACAGGGCGCAATTGCCGGCACAGGGCGAGACCCCCGAGAGAGTGGTACAGGAAGAAATGGAAGAAGAACAGCGGGCCCGATGCTTGCGCACGTGCTTGCATCGCTTTTCTGACCATGACCGCGAACTATTTCTTAAATATCACAACGTACAAGGAGATCACACAGAATATCGGCTGAGGCTTGCCGAAGAGCTGGGAGTTACCATAGGGGCTCTCAGAGTCAGGATCAACCGTCTGCGCGAAAAACTGGAAACATGTCTTCACAACTGTATAACTGGCAAGAAGCAAGGCCGGTGACACCGAAGCTGGTTTGGATCGACTTGTAGAGGGAGATGTGACCGCCGTAACAGTAATCCCGTTAAAACTATGTAACTCTTGCATGGAGGGGACCACTTAGTTAGTGCGGCATTTGTATTGCAAGACTTATTTAGATGGAATATGGCAGATCGTATTGAAGACAAAACCTTGATGCTGCGATACCTCCTCGGACAGTTGCCCCCGGATGCCCGGGATAGCCTCGAAGAGCGCTATCTCGCCGACGCTGACTTATTTGAGGAACTAGTTGCTTCAGAAAACGACCTGATCGATTCCTATGTCCGTGGCCAACTTTCCGGACCCAGCCGACTTCAGTTTGAGAGCCGCTACCTGGCCACTCCAGAGTTACGTGAGCGGGTAAAACTGGCAAGAACCCTGGCTGATTATGATCCCAACTTTGCTCCCTCGCGATCATCTCCGGGCTGGTGGAAACAGATCGCCGGCCCAAGGGCGATGCCTTCCATGCGCTTTGCATTGTCTGGCATCATCGTGGCGGTGCTGATTTGGGCAACATGGATGACTGTGGTCAATGTACAGCTTCGGCGAGAGCTTGAGCAGACAAACATCCTACGCGCGCGCCTGCAGCAGCAACAACAGGAATTGCAGCGCCAGATTGCGGAGCAGAGCGCGCAACTAAAGCAGGTCCATGTCAGTCCTCCGACTCAGGAAATTACGCAACTGCAGGAACTCGGGCGACCGACCATTTCTCTAGCTCTCGCTCCAGGACTTTCACGAAGCGGCGGGAAATCAAGTGTCCTGCCGATTTCGACCGACTTGTCGAGTGTCCTCCTCCTCAAGACCGGCAGCGGTCCGTACTCAAGCTACAGCATTTCTCTGGAAACACCCGATGGGAAGCAAATCCTCAAACGCGACAACCTTAAGGTTGTTTCAACAGCGAGTGGTAGATTAGTGCCGGTCTTACTTCCCTCTAATGCTCTCTCACGTGGCGACTACATTGTCAGGCTTACCGGAATCAAGCCGGATCATCAAAGCGAGGCGGTAGACACGTATATTTTCAGAGCTGTGCCCGCTCATTAGCTTACGGGCCAATTTGTAATACGACTCCCTGAGCTTTCGCGCGGCTTCTTCCGCTTGTTTATCTCTTGGTTCCCCTGGCTGTTTGTTTGAAGTACGCCCCGGCAAGCGGCGATTTGCGCACGAATGGAGATTTCCATCTCTGCAATGGATTGAGCCAGTGACAGTGCGGTTTCAAAATCCACGACTGCAAGAATTCCAAAGCTCTGATGGAAACTAAGCGACTTGGCCGCATCAACCTTCCCGGGGGCTGCACTTTTCTCTTGAATATTGCTTGCCGAAGCCTCGGTTTTGTGGCTCTTATTGGAGAAGTCGGAGTGGTTGATGCCGACCACTGCCAGTTGCAGGATGGTCGTCGCTCTGACCTGATCAATTGATAACGCAACGCTCGACAGCAGCAAGAGGGAGCGCACTTTTTCGGGGCTGTCGTCCGCAAGGGTGATCTGCCGCTCTGCAACGTCCAGGACGTCGTTTGCCCGAACCAGCTCTTTCTTCCCTGACAGTGTTCGAATGATCTGTGCGAAAACGCGGGATTTTTGCAGCAACTCGGGTATTTCAATCGCGTATTTGCATGCGGCATTGATGTTCCCTTCACCCAGGGCCCGTGTAGCTGCTTCCACGTAGGCGGTTGCTTTGGATTTTTGTCGCATTCTCTCGTCGCTGATCGACTCCGCGATTGTGAGTGCTCGTTCGAAGTCTCCTCTGCTGGAAGCCTGGAGTGCAGCACGCTCGTACAGGAGATCCTTCTGGTCCGTCTTGACCAGCGAGTTGCCGGCCTGGATGACCCGGTCGACGGAAGGCCGCGCGATGAGGTTCACTAACAGCGTACGTTTTTGTGGATCTGGAACGGCAGCTACCAGTTGATTGAAAGCCGCGGTAATCGCGGCCGCCGTATCTGGAAGGTATAGCTGATAGTACGGCAATAACTGCATCAGCGGCACATAGGACATCAATCCTGGAGCCGACCGAACGCCACTCTTGCCGTGAATGGCGAGACTGGTTTGCAGGGCAAAGTTTAGAAAGTCTGTGATTAGTCCCATGTCACTAGTGGTCGGCGTCAGTGGCCCGCCAGTCGTGTCATTTCCATCTTCATTCCCTGCGCCTCCGGAACCGAACACATAAGACGCTAGCAAACGAAGGTCGTTAGAAAAGTGGTCAACGTCATGAGCAGCTACGGCCAGCGATTCGTAGAAAAGGCCGTCCGCCAACTGCGGCTGGATGGACCGGATTGCAATGAGGGAATTGATGAATGCTGCTGTGATACCGCTCTCCAACCCGGCTCTTGCCATTTCGACGGCCCGTTGTGGGTCAGTGCCCAGCGCAGCAGTGGCCATCCCCGGGTATAGCGTCGATCTGTCGATGGAGTCTCGGTGCGGTGATTTCGGCAACTCATCTATCAGGCCCTTTGCCAGACGGGGGTCGTGACTCGAAATCAGTATGCCAATCCGCCTGTACAGCTCCGATTTGACAGAATATGCAGTTGGTGGCGTTGTGGCTGTCCCAACCGTGCCCTGCTCGTCGCGCTTGATCGAATCAATTGCCCGGAAGGCATCCACAAAGTAGCTGCGCGCACGCTCTGGATCATGCCGCCATAAGGCATCGGCAATGTCCGCCTCGGCTTCTATTCTGAAAACTTGATCTTGAGAATTCCGGGACAATTCAAACAATTGAACCAGAGTCCAAAGAGCGCGCTTTTGTTCCCTGCTGGGAATGATCCGAATGCCCGATTTCGCGCCGGGTGGTCCCGTCAGTCGGCCGTTTTGAGCGAGAGCAGTTATTCCCAACAGGAGCAGGGACATCGCAATGTAGGTTGTCGTAGATCTTATTGATCTCAGCATCGGATTCCGGACTCTCTGGCCTTGCAGAAACAATGAGCCGATCGCCCCGGTGCATTTCACCGAGGGCCTGGGTCAGTGCAGGCATTGTTGATGTGAAGTCAGATAAGAGGACGCCGCTTGGTGAGGCGGAGTCCTCGATTTAACTTTGGTTTTAAGGGTTGGGGCAGACCTGGGAAACGATATCCTCGCACCCGGGTGTGTGCTGTGTGGGACAGCTCGTGCAAGTCCCGCCTGGGTCGCTTCTCTGCCGCGAGCCATCAATCACGGTACTTGAATTGCTGCCGCACGTTGTCGTTACGAGGTCCCGCTCAACTTGAACACACACAGTATCGGGCTTCAGAAACTGGCCCGTGCAGTAGAGTGTGCGTGTCACTGTTGTGTTGCAGCAGTCAAAGCCCGCCTCACCGCATGTAGTGGGATCGAAGAACGGTGGCCCTGTCTGGCAACTTGTGCTGCAGTCGACGTTTGCGTTACAGAGGGAACTACATTGTTGTGCCTGGACGGGTGATGCACTGGCAAATAAGAACGCGATTGCCAGGACGGCAGCCCAAGCCAGAGTTTTGGCGTTGAATTTCATTGATGTTTTCCTTTCTCTGTGTGGTGTTGGGTGTAAGCGCTGCCTTGACGGCAGACTCTGATTGATTGGCTCCCCTCTGATTACTTGAGCCAAGGTTATGTGCATCCATTGCGGCACCCGAAGCCCTGGGCCTGAGTGGCCTACCGGATAGGCTCTCGATCGAGCCGATCCGCAGCAACCGGCTTTGCCGCTGATGCTGATGATCTGGAAGCGCCCGTTCTTTCAAGTTCTTCATCGATTACCTGGGCGAAGTAATCCACAGGAGCGGCGCCAGCCAGCATTCGGCCATTGATGAAGAAGGTTGGAGTCGCCGTGACTCCGTAGCTTGAACCTTCATCCCTGTCAGCTTCCCATTTCTTACTGTATTTTTTTGAGTCCAGACATTGGCTGAATTGGGAATTGTTCAGACCAATCTCAGCCCCATATTTTTTAAGATCAGCTACCTTCAGGTTCGCCTGGCTCGCGAACAGCTTGTCATGCATCTCCCAGAATTTTCCCTGGTCTTGCGCGCATAGAGCGGCTTCTGCGGCATTGGCTGCGTTCTCGTGAAAGGCAAGGGGAAAGTC
>Ga0126377_10003026_pt1 | contig 11772 bp, 8 predicted proteins | sample PanSoiMetPlot_22_FD_92647 | JGI IMG/M metagenome (GOLD analysis project Ga0126377, IMG submission 92647) | Tropical forest soil microbial communities from Panama - MetaG Plot_22 | ecosystem: Environmental > Terrestrial > Soil > Tropical forest > Bulk soil | place: Panama | collected 2016-02-17
CGGTAGAAGGCATCCATGGTCGGCATGGGTACGCCGAGCTCGTGCGCCTTGGCCAGCGCGTAGCCGAGTGTTTCCTCGTACTCCAGCCGGCTGCCGCGCAGCACGTCCTGCTGCGCCGACATGCGGTGCTCGGGCGAGTTCTCGAGGAACTTCTGGCCGATCTCGCGGATGATGGCGATGGCCTGCTCGTCACTGCCATGCGCGATGCTCGGCACCGGCAGCGGCGGCATGTCGGTGAGGTCGATCTTCATGGCGGCGGCGAGCTGCGCAGCTTCGCGCACGATGCGCACGATGACCAGCGCGCTGCTCGGATCCATCATGTACTTCCAGGTGATCTGCCGCGTCAGCACGGCCAGCGGAAAGCTCGCGATCCAGCCCGCGTACTTCGACCACTCGCGGGTGCGGATGTTGGAGGCAGCCGCACAGCGCACGCCCGCACCGTCGATGGCCGCCGCCAGCTCATCGACGCGCGGACTCGTGCCGCCCTTCTCTTCGCCCAGGTGCAGGCACACGTTGCGCGTGAACTTGACCTCGCCGTTGGCGAGCAGCTCGCCCGAGAAGTCCGCCATGGCGCCGATCACGCGCGAATAACCGAATACGCGCGCCAGCAGCTCGTTCTTCAACACGCCGTTCTGCACGGAGAACGCGTTCTCGAGGCGCACGTGCCGCAGGGTCTCGAGCGCGGCGCCGGTATCGATGGCCTTGGTGGCGATGATCAGCGTGCCGGTTTCACGCAGCTTCTGCGGATCGTCGATGATCGTGGGCCTGGCCTTGACCTCGGACAGCCCGTTGAGCACCAGTCCCTGCCGCTGCAGCGTACGCAGGCGCTCGCCGCGCACGATCATGGCGACTTCGTGGCCGGCGCGGGACAGGTGTGCGCCGAGAATGGTGCCCAGCGCACCGGCGCCCAGGATTGCGAATTTCATCGATGCTTAGACGCGCTCGAGCGCGCGCTCCGTCATTTCTTCCGATATCGCGCGAACCAGGCCAGGATGTTATCCACCTTCGCGATGAGATTGCTCGGCCGCGACACCATGCCGCCGTGCGAAGCCTCCGGGATGCGCACCATCACGGTGTCGATCTTGCGCAGCTTCAGCGCCTGGTAGTACTGCTCGGATTCCTCGATGGGCGTGCGGAAGTCGGCCTCGCCGGTGATCAGCATGGTCGGCGTCTGCACATTGCCCACCAGCGACAACGGCGAGCGCCGCCAGTACTCCTGCGGCTGCTCCCAGGGCGTGGCGCCGAACCAGTACTTGTAGAAGAAATTGTTCATGTCGGCGGTCAGCACGAAGCTTGACCAGTTGATCACGGGCTTGGCGACCACGGCGGCGCGGAAGCGATGGGTCTTGCCGACGATCCAGGCCGTGAGCACGCCACCGCCCGAGCCGCCGGTGACGAACAGGTTGTTCGCGTCGACGTGGCCCTCGGCGATGACGGCGTCCACGCCCGACATCAGGTCGTCGTAGTCATCGCCCGGGTAGGCGTGGTGGATGAGGTTGCCGAACTCCTCGCCGTAGCTGGTGCTGCCGCGCGGGTTGGCGTACAGCACGACGTAACCCGCGGCGGCGTACAGCTGCAGCTCGGTGGCGTAGTTAGGCCCATAGGCGGCGAACGGCCCGCCGTGGATCTCGAGGATCAGCGGATATTTCTTCGCGGGATCGAAGTCCGGCGGCGTGACGACCCAGCCCTGGATCTCGCGCTGGTCCTTCGAGGACTTCCAGGTGATTTCGCGCACGGCACCCAGCGTCTTCACGCCCAGGATGTCGTCGTTGAGCGCGGTCAGCACGCGCGCGCCGCCCTTGTCCGTGGCGGTGGCCACATCGGCGGGCCGCGCCGGCGTGTTGTGCACGAATGCGACGCGGCCATTGCGCGCCACGCTGAAATCGCCCGTGGTGTAGGGCCGGCCGAGATCCGTGCCACCCAGTCCTTCCGCGATCGTGCGCAACTTGCCGTCGAGCGTGGTGAAGCCGAGCTTGCGTACGCCGCGATCGTCGTACGTGAAGAAGATGCCGCGGCTGTCCGCCGACCATTGCGGATCGGCGACGTCGCGGTCGAACTTGTCGGTGACCAGCACGCGGCCTGCGGCGTCGAGCCCGAGAACGCCCGCGCGCTTCATGCCGAGCTCGAAATCGACGACATAAAGATGAGTGACCTGGTACCCCTGGTAGCGGTCGTCATAACCCAGGTACGCAATCTTCTTGCCGTCGGGCGACACCACCGGCGAATTGTCCGGCCCCGGGCGATTCGTGAGCTGCGCGAGCTTCTGGGTCTCGACATCCACGCTGAATACTTCGCTGTTGTTCGGGTCGATCTCCCAGTTCGGCGAGCGGTTTGCCGAGAAGTAGATTTGCTTGCTGTCCGGCGTGAACGACAGCGGGCCGTCGTCGTTGAAATCCCCGTCGGTGAGCTGGCGCGCGGTACCGCCCTCGGCCGAAACGATGAACACGTGCTGGAAGCCGGAGTCGAGATAGCCGGCGCCATCGACGCGGTAGATCATGGTGTCGATGACCTTGACCGGCGGCGCCCAGCTCGCGCCTTCGGGCCGCGGCGGCGGCGAAGCCAGCGGCTCCTTGTTCAACGGCACCAGCTGCGTGAACGCGATCGACTTGCCATCCGGCGACCAGGTAATGGCGTCCGGTGCTTCGACCAGGTTGGTCAGCAGCGCGGTCTGCCCCGAGTCCATCCAGCGCACGTACAGCTGCGGGCTGCCCTCGGCCGCCGACACGTATGCGAGGCGCGTGCCGTCCGGCGACCAGCGCGGCGAGGCAAAGCTGCGGATCTCCGAGCGCAACGGCCGGTTGTTGGTACCGTCGGCGTTGACCATCCACAGGTTGCGCCGCACGCGGTCCGTCATGATGTCGTGGCTCACGCGCACATACACGATGCGGCTGCCGTCGGGCGAGATCTGCACGTCGTCGGCGTACTCGAGCTGGAACACGTCGATGGCATGCAGGCGGCGGGCTTCGGGAAGCTCGGCGGCCTGCGCCGAGCCAACAATGACCAGGAGCGCGCCGAGCGCGCCGGAACAAACGGGTTTCATGGACCTAATGTACCCGAGCCGGCGCGGCACGACGACCCGTCGTACGACGGAGCGCCGCGCGTGGCGGGCAGGTCAGCCTGTTAGCTTCGCCGCCTGTTTAATTGCTGAGCTTGGCGCCCTTTCAATTCGCGAGCTTGGCGCTCAACGAAATCTTCGCGTTCAACACCTTGGACACGGGGCAGCCGGACTTGGTCTGCTCGGCGATCTGCTGGAAGGTCTTGTCGTCGATTCCCGGGATTTTCGCCACGCACACCAGGTCGCTGTGCGTGATCGCGAAACCATCGCCGACCTTTTCGAGCCGCACGGCCGCCTCGGTCTGGATGGAGTCTGCCGTGAAACCCGCGCTGCCGAGACCCACCGACAGCGCCATCGAGAAGCACGCGGCATGCGCCGCACCGATCAGCTCCTCGGGGTTGGTGCCGGGCCCATCCTCGAAACGCGCCTTGAACCCGTACGGCGCATTCTTCAACACGCCGGACTCGCTGGAGATCGTGCCACCACCCTCCTTGAGGCTGCCTTTCCAGACTGCGGAACCCTTCTTGATCATTTGGCTGACTCCAGTTCGAAACACTGATGGATGCGCGGGTTGCGCTCGAAATCCTTCGGCAACGTGGCGCGCGAGATGTCCTTCACGTTGTACAACTGGCCGATCTCCGCGTCCAATTTGAACTTCTGCGCATTGTTCGAGAACACCAGCTTGCCGCCGGGTGCCAGCAGCACCATGCAGCGGTCGATGAGCGCGCGGTGATCGCGCTGCACATCGAGGATGTCGTCCATGCGCTTGCTGTTCGAAAACGTTGGCGGATCGAGAAAAATCAGGTCGTACTGCCGGCGCGCGGCCACCGCGTCCTTGAGCCAGGCAATGCAATCCGCCTGCACCAGTTCATGTTGCGCGCCGGAGAAACCGTTGACAGCCAGATTGCGCTGAGCCCAATCGAGGTAGGTGGCCGACATGTCCACCGTCGTGGTCTCACGCGCGCGCCCGGCGGCGGCGTACACGGTGGCGCTGCCCGTGTAGGCGAACAAGTTGAGGAAGCGCTTGCCATCGGCGGCCTCGCGCAATCGACCACGGGTGAGGCGGTGATCGAGGAACAGGCCGGTATCCAGATAGTCGGTGAAGTTCACCCAGAAGCGCAGGCCGCCCTCCTCCACCAGCCTGAAGTCGGCCTGCTGGCCTAACTTCTCGTACTGGTTGCCGCGCGTGCTGATGCGCCGCTGCCGCAGGTGGATGAATTCCTGCGAGACTCCGGTGGCGCCGGGCAGCGCCGACAGCGCCTCGTTGCGCCGCCGCTGGACGGCCTCGGGATTGATGGTCTTCGGCGCGGCGTACTCCTGCACGTACAGCCACACGCGTTTACCGTCGGCCTCGGTGTACTTGTCGATGGCGAACGAGTATTCGGGCATGTCGGCGTCGTACAGCCGGTAGCAGCTCACCTGCTCGCGCTCGGCCCACTTCTCGAGCTGCTTCACGTTCTTGGTGACGCGGTTGCCGAACATCTTCGCGCCCGGCGAGTCCGCGAAGGATTCATCGATGCGTGCCGTGCGCCCGGTGTGCAGGAGCTGCTTCGCGGAGTCCGCGGAAACGTGCAGGCGCAGCAGCCGGCACTCGAGCGCACCGTTCCACACCGTGTGCACGCGCTCGGCGCGGATGCCGAGCTCGAGACCGGCGTCCGGCGAGCCGGAGAGGATGGCGGCATCCCAGCCGCCGAAGTGCTCGCGCAGCACGCCACCCATTTCCTTCATCAGCGCGCGCGCGCCATCGCGATCTTCGAGGCGCACGCCGTACGGCGGATTGGTGGCGAGGAAGCCGGGCGCACTGCCAACCGGGCGGGCCGCCGCGAGCTTTCCCTGTTCGAACGTCAGTCCGTTCAATCCAGCGCGCGCGGCATTGTCGTGCGCGGCGGCGAGCACCGCGGCGTCGACGTCGAGGCCGCGCAGTGCGCAGGGTGGCGGGCGCTCGCGGGCCAGCACGTCGCGCTTGAGATCGTCCCAGGTGGCGCGCTGGTGGCCTAACCACCCGAAGAAGCCGAAGTAGTGCCGGCGCGCGCCGGGCGCGATGCCCGCCGCGATCATGCCGGCCTCGATGACCAGCGTGCCCGAGCCACACATGGGATCCAGGAACTCGCCGGCCGCGGCCAGCTTCTCGGGCCAGCCGGCGCGCAGCAGGATGCCGGCGGCCAGGTTCTCGCGCAGCGGCGCTTCGCCTGCTTGCGTGCGGTAGCCGCGCCGATGCAGGCCTTCGCCCGAAAGGTCGATGGACACCGTGATCCTTGGGCCGTTCGCATGCGCATGCACGCGCACGGCGGGGCGCTCAGGGGAAATGTCCGGCCGGCGACCGGTGGCGTCGCGCAGCTGGTCGCAGATGGCGTCCTTGAGGCGCAGCGCACCGAAGCGCGTGTGCGTGATCTCCGGATGCTTGCCGGTGAAGTCGCAGGCCAGGGTCCGCGAAGGATCGATGTGGGCACGCCAGTCGATGGCACGTGCCGCTTCGTAGAACGCGGCCTCACCGGGCGCATCGAGCTCCGCGACCACGAGGAATACGCGCGAGCCTACGCGTGATTCCAGGCAGGCGCGATAGGCCACCGACAGCGGCCCGGAAAATTCCACGCCCAGGGCACGCTCGCGCACGTCGGCGGCGCCGAGCTCGCGCAATTCGCGCGCCAGCAGGTCTCCGAAGCCGCGCGGGCTCGACGCCACGTACTTGTGCAGTAGTTCGGTCATCAGAGCTTCGCCAGTGTGCGCATGGCATTCATTTCGAGGACGGCGATGCGGCGGCAGAGCGCGGCAGCCTCCGCGAGCGCGGCCTCCGCACCGCGCGCGGCAGTGCCGATGAGGCGGGCCACCTCGCTCCAGGCAATGGCCGCCTCGGAAAACAAGCCGAGTGCCGTACCCAGCGCGGCCTTCGCACCCGGCAGGTGCTCACGCGCCTCGTCGAGGAAATCTCGGTAGAAATTGCGGAACAATGCGCCGCCCGTACCAGCCCGCTCCATCAACAGGCTGGCCAGCGCGAAGTCCTCCGCCGGGTTCCTGGCGCTCGTCGGCCAGGATGGCAGCGAGTCGGCGAGCTTCTCGATGCCGCGGAAGGAGGCGCCGCTGAAGGGCGGCGCGAGATAGGCGCGGGCATTCGCGCGGATGGCCTTGCGGATGGCCGCGTCCAGCTTCGGCATCTTTCGACCGGGCTCGAGCGTCCATGAGCGCGCCTTCGCGGCCATGGGTCCCTTCTCGAAGCGTGCGGCTTCCAGCGCCGCGCGTGGCACGCGTTGCAGGGTGCCCTGCTGTTTCGTGTCCACCACCAGCACCTGGTCGTGCTCCACGCCGTAGGCCGCGACGAAATGGCCCGCGAAATGGATGGGCTGCGAAAAATACGGTAAGTGGAAGCAATCCAGCTGCAACCCGACCGGCGTGCCCTGCTCCAGCGATTCCGCCAGCGTCTTCCATGCATTGGTCTTGGAAGATGATTCTCGCGCGCGGCAGGCGATGCCGAGGTTGGCGCACAGAGCTTCCGTGAGCGCGAAGGGTCGCGAGCGTCCACCGATGAAGGGCAATGGCAGCGACTTGAGATTGATCAGGATGAAACCCAATCCCTGGCCGAGCCCGAACAGCATGGGCTCCGATAGTTTGATGCCCGCGGCAGCGAGCAGCGTGCCCGTGGCCACCGTCTCGCAATGCTGGCCGACGAATGGCGCGAATCGACCGCTCATTGGCCCGCCGCCCGCGACACCGGCAGCAGGCGCAGGCGCGCGTCGGCCAGCACGCGCGTGAGGATGCGGTACTCGTCATAGTCGAATGCGTGCCGCGACGCCGCCGCACGCGCCAGTTCGTCGAGCGGCAGATCGCAGTCGGCGGGGTCCACAGTGGCGAGATGCTGCCAGCCGTCGATCACGTGGTATTGCACGCGCTCGCCCGCGCCCTCGCAGCAGACCATGGGGCCGGGATGCGGCCACGGGCGCAGCCGTTGCGGCATGAGCTCGATCTTCACGCGCGCCAGGTGCATGACCGCGGGCACCTGGCCCACGCAGGCGCCGTCACAACGGCCGACCTGGTAGCCGAAGCAGGACCCTTCGCCCGGCTCGAGACCTAACAACTTGAGGCACCAGCGCCGCCCGCGCGCCAGCCCCTCGAGGGCGCGGCGCGCATCCGCGGCGCTGCGCCAGGTCCCGTAGGCGTTGCCCGTGCGCAGCACTTCACCCGAGAGCTCCACCAGCTGCGGCGCGGCACTGCCGTCGTCGAACAGCCAGCTGAAGCGCTGCTCCGCGCCGTGCGCCTGGCGGTTGTAGGCCGGCTGCGAATCGCGGATCTGGCGTACCTCGAGCAGCTGGGCGCCGAGCTCGCCCGCGGTCTCGGTCCATTCCACGCGACGCACTTGCGCGGCGATCTTCTGGTCCCGCGCGTCATGCCCGCCGGCCCGGAAGTGATCCAGCACGCGCTCGCGCAGGTTGTTGGCCCGGCTCACATATAAAAGAGTGTCCGGCCCGTGTTCTCCTGCCCCGAAAAAGCGGTACACGCCGGGCTCGTCGGGCAGGTCGTCTGGAAGGTCCGGAGACAGGGCCGCGGGCAGCGTCACGCGCAGTGCGCTGACGTCGAGGGCGCGCTGCAGGTCCTGCGCGGGCCAGGCGGCGCGCAGCCTGCGCCAGAACTCCAGCAGCACGCGTGCGTCGGGCATGGCGCGATGCCGGCTTGCCGCGGAAATCCCGTGCCGCTCCATGACCGCGTCGAGATTGTGGCGCGACATTTCCGGGTACAGGGCGCGCGACAATCGCACCGTGCAGAGATTCGGCGCGCGCCACTCGCCGCCCACGCGCGCAAACTCGCGGCGGATGAAGCCGTAGTCGAAGCGTACGTTGTGCGCGACGAACACGCGGCCCGCGAGCCGCGCACGCAGCTCCTGCGCGATTTCCCCGAAGCTGGGCGCGCCCGCCAGCATGTCATTGTCGATGCCGGTCAGCGCCGTGGTGCCGGCGGAAACCGCGCCGCCCGGATTCACCAGGCTCTGCCATTCGAACTCCACGTCGCCACCGCGCGCACCGATCACCGCGACGTCGATGACGCGATGGCGGCCGAGCGCGCAGCCGGTGGTCTCGACGTCGACGAAGGCGACCGGCGAATCGGGGCCGATAGTTAGCTCAGGTCGATCCACGTGGTCTTGAGCTCGGTGTACTTGTCGAAGGCGTGCAGCGACTTGTCGCGGCCGATGCCCGACTGCTTGAAGCCGCCGAAGGGCACGGTGATGTCGTCGGCGTCGTAGCAGTTCACGTACACCGTGCCGGCGCGCAGCGCCCGCGCGGTGCGATGCGCCGTGTTGATGTCGCGCGTCCATACCGCCGCCGCGAGGCCGTATTCGACGTCGTTGGCGATCTGGATGGCCTCCTCGACGTTGCGGAAGGTGAGCGTCGCGAGCACCGGCCCGAAGATTTCCTCGCGTGCGATGCGCATCGAGGGCTTCACCGCGTCGAACACCGTGGGCTCCACGAAGAACCCGCCGCTCTCCTGGCGCACGCGCGCGCCGCCGAGCGCGACGCGCGCGCCGTCGGACTTGCCCGCGTCGATGTACGACAGCACGCGATTCATCTGCGTTTCGTCGACGATCGCGCCGAGCTTCGTGGCCGGATCCAGCGGATCACCCGGTTTCATCTCGCGCCCCACGGCCGCGATCTTCTCCAGCATCGCGTCCTTGATGGAGTCCTGCACCAGCAGCCGCGAGCCGGCCGAGCACATTTCGCCCTGGTTGAAGAAAATCGCAAAGGCCGCCGCCGTGGCTGCCCGGTCCAGGTCCGGCGCATCGGCCATCACGATGTTGGGCGACTTGCCGCCACACTCGAGCCCGACCTTCTTGAGATTGGACTGCGCGGCGAGCTGCATGACCGTCTTGCCGGTGGCGGTCGAGCCGGTGAACGCGATGCAGTCCACGTCCATGTGCGCCGCCAGCGCCTTGCCCGCGGTCTGGCCGAAGCCGGGCACCACGTTGAAGACGCCTTCGGGCAGGCCCGCTTCCATCGCCAGCTCCGCGATGCGCAGCGCCGTCAACGGCGATTTCTCCGAGGGCTTGAGCACCAGCGAATTTCCGCTGGCCAGGATCGGGCCTATCTTCCAGGACGCCATCAGCAGCGGGAAATTCCACGGCACGATGGCGCCGACCACGCCCATGGGCTCGCGCGTGATGGTGGCCAGTGCGCGCGGCCCGGTGGGCGCGACCTCGTCGTAGATCTTGTCGACGGCCTCGGCATACCAGCGGATGCAGTTCGCCGACGAGGGAATGTCCACGCTCAGGCTGTCGGCGATGGGCTTGCCGGTGTCCAGCGTCTCGAGCAGCGCCAGTTCGTCCTTGTTGGCCAGCATGAGCTCGGCGAGCTTCAGCAACACGCGCTTGCGCGCGCGGGGCTCCTGCTGCGCCCAGTTGCCGCGCCGGAACGCGGCGCGCGCGCTGGCCACGGCGCGCTCCACGTCGAGCTGTTCGCCCGCGGCCACCGTGCCCAGCGATCGACCGGTGGCCGGGTTGATGTTGTCGAATGTCGCGCCGTTGGCCGCCGGCACGAAGCGGCCGTCGATGAACACGCCGGAGCGGGGCTTGATGGCGGCGGCGCGTTCACGCCATTGGGTGGCGGTGAGTTTGGGCTGTGCGGACATGCCAGTTGGCTCGCTTGAAAAAAGTTCAGAAGGTCGGCGGCGTGGACGCAGAGATGATCTCACAGACCTCGCGGCCGACATTGCGGAAACGGTGCGGCGTGGCGCTGGAGAAATAGTAGGCGTCACCGGCTGCGAGCACGCGCGTCTGACCGCCCACGGTGAGCTCGACCTTGCCACGCACCACCACCCCGCCCTCCTCGCCGCGGTGCGAAAGCATGTCCTCGCCGGTGGCCGCGCCCGGCTGGTAAGTCTCGTGCAACACCGTCAGCTGGCGCCCGGCGCGTTGCGCCGCCACCAGGCGCAGCGAAGCGCCTTCGCCGCCGATTTCCACCAGCTCGTCGGCCGGGTAGAACACCTGCGCGGCGCTGTTCACGTCCAGCGTGAAGAACTCCGCCATGGAGAGGGGAACCCCGTCGAGCACTTTCTTGAGCGAGCCCACGGATGGACTGACGCGATTCTGCTCGATGAGCGATATCAACCCGTTGGTCACGCCCGCGCGGCGCGCCAATTCTCGCTGCGAAAGGCCGTGCACTTCCCGGACATGTTTGAGGCGTGCCCCGACATCAATGGTCATAGAGAAACCTTTGGTAAGGCTGGCTGGATTATGATCCGGGGCATTATCTGGAGTCGAACATGAACGCGACACCGTCAAAAGATCTGGCAACCCATACAGCCTCCGAACTCGAAGCCTACTGGATGCCCTTCACGTCCAATCGGCAGTTCAAGTCGAAACCGCGCCTGCTCGCGCGGGCGTCAGGCATGTACTACGAGAATACCGAGGGGCGGAAGATTCTCGACGGCACCGCCGGGCTGTGGTGCGTGAACGCCGGGCATGGCCGCAAGGAAATCACCGACGCGGTCGCGCGGCAGCTCGAGGTCATGGACTACGCGCCGGCGTTCCAGATGGGACACCCCATCGCATTCGAGCTCGCGAACGCGCTGGTGCGCATTGCGCCCAAGGGGCTCGACCATGTGTTCTTCACGAACTCCGGTTCCGAGTCCGTGGACACCGCGCTGAAGATCGCGCTCGCGTATCACCGCGTGAAGGGCGATGCCGCGCGCACCCGGTTGTTAGGCCGCGAGCGCGGCTACCACGGCGTGGGTTTCGGCGGCATCAGCGTGGGCGGCATGGTGGCCAATCGCAAGATGTGGCCCACGGCCATGTTGCCGGGCGTCGACCACCTGGTGCACACGCACGACCCGAAGCGCAATGCCTTCTCGCACGGCCTGCCGGCGCATGGCGCCGAGTTCGCCGACGATCTCGAACGCCTGGTGGCGCTGCACGATGCGTCGACCATCGCCGCCGTGATCGTCGAGCCCATCGCAGGATCCACCGGCGTCGTATTGCCGCCGCAAGGCTATCTGCAGCGGCTGCGCCAGATCTGCGACAAGCACGGCCTGCTGCTGATCTTCGACGAGGTGATCACCGGCTTCGGGCGCCTCGGCGCACCGTTCGCGTCGCAGGAGTTCGGCGTGACGCCGGACATCATCACCTGCGCCAAGGGCCTCACGAACGGCGCCATCCCGATGGGCGCCGTGCTGGTCACGAAGAAGATCTACGACGCGTTCATGCAGGGCCCGGCGGGGATCGAACTGTTCCACGGCTACACCTACTCCGCGCATCCCACGGCCTGCGCGGCCGGGCTCGCGACGCTCGAGATCTACCAGCGCGAGCAATTGCTGACGCGGGCGAAGCAATTGGCGCCGGCCTTCGAGAACGCGGTGTATTCGCTGCGCGGCCTGCCGCATGTCATCGACATCCGCAACTACGGCCTGGTCGCCGGCATCGAGCTGGATCCCATCGCCGGTTCACCCGGCGCGCGGGCTTTCGGCGTCTACCTCAAGTGCTTCGAGCGCGGGTTGCTGATCCGCACCACCGGCGACGTCATCGCGCTCTCGCCGCCGCTGATCATCGAGCAGAAGCACATCGACGAGCTGATCGGGATCCTGTCGCAAGCCCTGAAGGATTGATGGGGGTCATTCCTGATTTCCTGGCAGATGGGGACAGGGCTGGAGTCGACGGCTGGGCGCCGGCTCCCGATCAGACCTTTCTGTCGCCCGCGTAGAGATAGGCGAGGCGCGAGCGCCCGCGCGCCGGGCTGATGCCC
>Ga0126377_10003027_pt1 | contig 11770 bp, 9 predicted proteins | sample PanSoiMetPlot_22_FD_92647 | JGI IMG/M metagenome (GOLD analysis project Ga0126377, IMG submission 92647) | Tropical forest soil microbial communities from Panama - MetaG Plot_22 | ecosystem: Environmental > Terrestrial > Soil > Tropical forest > Bulk soil | place: Panama | collected 2016-02-17
ATAACCATCACAGGCAACGACAACCGCAGCTTCAGGCTTAAGAACATGGTAAGTCTCCCGTGCGGGCTGTTAATTCTCATTTGGCACCTCTTACTCAGAGGGGTCTTTTCTGTCAAGTTAGAAAGTAAGCATGTGCCATTTAAAATTTGGATTTTTCTGACCATCACGCCATGAACGGGGTGGTGGAACAGAGCGAACTTCAGGCGGTCTCTCTTGTCTCGTGTCTCAAAACTGCGCTAAAGCTTCAGGTACGCGGAGGGAGCATGGAAGAGATCCACATTGTCGATACGACGCTGCGGGACGGCAACACAAGCCTGTGGGCGCACAACATGACAACTGGCATGATGGCGCCGGTCTTACCTCACATGGATCAGGCCGGCTTTGACGCAATGGAGTTCTTCGTTGGCGGCCGGCTCAAAAAAGTCGTTCGGGAACAGAGGGACAATCCCTGGGATTGGGTGCGCCTCGGTTCTAAACATATCAAGAACACGCGCCTTCGCTACCACGGTGGCATCAACAGCGGATTTGAATTGATTCCGCAAAGCGTCGCGCGTCTATTGATCGAGCGAGTTGTCGCTTACGGCATCAAGATGACGCGGGTTTCTGATCCGTGGAACGATTTCGCTTTTCTTAAAAAGGAACACGAAGATTTGCGCGCGCTCGGTATGCAAGTAGTCATTAATCTGGTCTTCTCTGTGTCGCCGCGCCACACAGACGAGTATTACATCCGCAAGGCTCGAGAGGCGGCCGCGTTAAATCCGTATCGCATTTGTTTCAAAGACGTCGGCGGAATGTTGACACCGGACAGAACGCGTACCTTAACGCGCTTGATCAAAGAAAACGTTGGTCAGATACCGTTGGAATTTCATGCCCATTGCAACAACGGCCTTGCGCCATTCAATTTGTTAGAGGCGGTGAAAGAGGGAATCAGAATCGTCCATACCGCCATTCCACGCTTGGCCAATGGTTCGTCACAGCCATCGGTGTTCAATGTCGTCGGCAATTTGCGCGCGCTTGGCTATAAGCCGTTGGTGAACCTCGAGGCAGTGAAACCCGTAAGCGAGCATTTCACTTGGGTCGCAAAACGGGAGGGACTGCCCATCGGCGCGCCGCGGGAATACGACGAAAACTGGTATCGCCATCAGGTACCCGGAGGAATGATCTCGAATCTGCGCCATCAGCTCAAAATGCTTGGCAAAGAGCATCAACTCGACGCTGTGCTAGAAGAGGTCGTTCAAGTCAGAGCCGAGTTGGGTTACCCCATCATGATCACGCCTTTTGCTCAGTTCGTTGGGAGCCAAGCGGCCATCAACATTATCACTGGACAACGCTACAAGGAGGTCACCGATCAGGTGATTCACTATGCGTATGGAAGATGGGGGAAAGACGGCAGCAACTTCATGGATCCGGAGGTGAAAGCGAAAGTCCTCGATCGCCCGCGGGCGAGGGAATTGGAACACTGGGAAGTGCCGCAGCCGACGATCGAGGAAGTGAGACGTAAGTATGGCGGCCCAAGCTTGTCAGACGATGAGTTATTGTTGCGCTTTTTCGCCGGCCCGGAGTTCGTCGATGCGCTCAAACTGGCTCCTGCGCGCAAAGAATATCTGGACGCTCGCCGGCCACTGGTAAAACTCGTCGAGGAACTCACTCGCAAACGTGATCTCGGACACGTCTTTATCCAAAAAGGTGATCTTTCCCTATCAGTTGGGCGGAGAGCCTAGATCTGTTACCCGTTATACTCAACGAGAAGCGGTGCCTGGATAAGAATTTTCCTAGGCCAAGTTCGAGGAATGGAAGATCGACGATAGCGCATCACGATTCTGATGCGCAATGATAGACTGCAGTCCATCTTACTTACCCGGCCGTTGAACTCGTTTTTCTTACCGGATACAGATGTTGAACATGGATAAGGTGCGGTCACTTCGAGAAGCGATTGCCGTCGACATTCAGGACGGCATGTCCATCGCCATGGGCTGTGGATTGGAATCGTTGATTCCCTTCGCGGCAAGCTACGAAATCATTCGCCAAGAGAAAAAGAATCTGACCTTGATCGGGCCGATTTCCGACATGCAGTTTGATCAACTGATCGGCGCGGGTTGCGTGCAGAAAATCGTCGCATCATGGGTGGGCAATGTTGCTGCGGGGCTGGGACATAATTACCGTCGCGCGGCCGAGTCAGGAATCCCCAACGCTATCGAGATCGAGGAGCACTCGAATTTTACCATCGGTCTTGGCTTGCAAGCGGCGGCGATCGGGCTTCCTTTCATGCCGAGTAAAACGGTCAAAGGAAGTGATTTTAGAAAAGGCGCGCAATTTTCTTTGGTCCGTTGTCCGTTCACCAACGAAGAGCTTTTGGCAGTTCGCGCCATCCGTCCCGATGTCGCTATCTTACACGTTCAAAGAGCCGACTCGGAGGGCAACGCCCATGTGTGGGGAAATTTCGGCGTCATGCGCGAGGCTGCGTTGGCAGCCAAGAAAGTAATTCTCACTTGCGAAGAAATTGTCGACCACGCCGTAATTCTCAGTGACCCCAACCGCAACGTGATTCCTGGTTTCATTGTTTCCAGCGTCGTGAGCGAACGATGGGGTTCGCACCCATCGCCGACCCAAGGGTATGCGCGTCGCGACGATGATTTCTATTTCGAGTATCACAAGGCGACCCGCTCACGGGCAGGGTTTCTGGAGTGGATAGAAAGATGGGTGCTGGGCGTCAAAGATCATCGCGCCTTTCTAGATCTATTGGGGAAAGAACGAGTCGCCAAATTATTGCCGCAAAGAGACCTTTTCGCACCTGGGGTGAGTTTTAGTTACTAAGCCGTAAGGCACTAGGCGTGAGGCGTAAGGCGCGAGGAATGGAAGCACGGATCACATGGGCGCTCCGCTGTTTGAATCGCCTGACGGTTTGTTACCTGACCGACTTTAAAAAGCAGGAGGATTTACCATGAAAACCATACCGTCTTTTAAACTGACCCAGGAGGGCTCCGACATTATCGTTAACGCAGCCATTGAAAAGGCGAAGGAGTTGAAGCAAATCGTCAGCATTGCCGTCGTCGATGCTGGCGGCCACTTATTTGCCTTCAAACGCATGACTAATGGGCGCACCCACAACACACTGTTGGCGTTGGCCAAGGCTCGCGGCGCCTCTTTGACCACGGCGGCAACGGGGAAAGTCAACCGTGAAGGCGCCGAAATTCCTGATCACCAAGTGCTGGCGCAAACTCTGGGCGTCGGCCCGGGTTGGTTCATCAGCATCGAGGGCGGTATTCCCATCACAGTGGAAGGGCAATGCATCGGCGCCGTGGGCGTGAGCGGCGCTCCGTCGGCCGTCGACCGGCAGATCGGCCAGGCGGGAATCGATGCCTTCAACAAAGCCTAGGGATAGTCTCGAGTTTCGGGTTTCGCGTCTCGGGTTCAACTCAGAACCCGGAACTCGAAACTCGGAACCGTGCTAGCGATGGACTACACGCGAAGAGAGTTGATGGTCGCTGCGGCAGCGCGTGAGATCCGCGACGGCGAAAAAGTTTTTGTCGGCATGCGCTTGCCGCTATTGGGGTTTGCCGTAGCGAAAGAGCTTCACGCACCCGGCGCACTGGGAATTTTTGAAAACGGCGTCATACGGGATTGGCCCGCGCTCGAATCGATCTTCACCATGAGCGATCCGCCCAACGTCGCTCGCGCCTTGTACTGTGGTAGCTTGAACGACGTTATGTACCTGCTGCAATCAGGTCGGATCAATCTCGGATTCATCGGGGGCGCCGAAATCGATCGCTTCGGCAATCTAAACACGCACTGGGTGGAGGAAAACGGAAAAAGAACGCGCCTGCCCGGCAGCGGCGGCGCCGCCGACATCGCGACCATGGCGCAACGCTGTATTATCATCATGAACCACGAGCGACGACGTTTCGTCCCTAGAGTGAACTACATCACCTCGCCCGGGTTTGGAGACGGCGGCGATTGGCGCGAAAGGCAGGGTTTGTCCGGCGGCGGGCCAATGCGCGTCATTAGCAGCATGGGAATTTTTTCCTTCGAACCCGAGAGCCGCGAGATGATATTAGCTTCCAATCATCCTGGGGTTTCGGTCGAAGAGATCAAGAAGGAGACGGGCTGGCCGCTGCGCATCGCGCGCGATATTTACGAAACGCCCGCCCCGTCGAAAGATGAGCTGGAGGCCGTGAGAAAATACGATCCCAAAAGAGTCTGGACTTCTTAGAACCTAGAGCAGTAGAAGTCAAGCAGAAGACGGGACATAACCGCAAAGAGCGCAAAGTAAGAAAATGAAGAATATCCTTCGCGTGTCATTCTGAGCCGCAGGCGAAGCATCTCGGAGTGGCGGTTGTTGCGACGCGCAACGCCAAAGAAAACCGAGATCCTTCGGACGACCTCAGGACACCACGAAAGAACCAGCGAGAAGTAGTGCCGCAAAATTTGCGCAAGGCGCGGAAATTATCAAGCATAGTAACCTATAGCGCGGCGTCAATTTCCGTCCAGGTCTTGTTAGCTACAAACGATATCTGAAATGTTGAGCCCATGCTGGATTCCACTTCGATCTTTCCGTGGATCTGCTCGGTTAAGTTGCGCACGATCTTAAGTCCCAACGTCGTTGGGTGCCTCCAGTCCAACCCTTCCGGCATCCCCACCCCGTCGTCTCTCACCCGCAAGATCAAGTCATCCGGGCTCGCCTGCGATAGGGTCACTTCGACCCGCCCGGTTCGGCTTCCCGGGAAAGCGTGTTTAAAGGCGTTCGACAACAGCTCGTTGAAAATCAAGCTCGCCGGTATCGCAACGTCCAATTGCAAGGCCACTTCCATTACTTTCATATCGAGCTGGATCCCACGGCGCGCGGCCCCATAAGAATACGCCACATTAGCGGCCAATTCCCTCAGGTGCTCGCCGAAATCAATGGCACTAAAGTTCGTCGACCGATACAGCTGCTCGTGCACCAACGCTATCGAATTTACTCTCTCGCGGCTTTCTCTCAATACTTCACGCGCGGGTCCGTCATGGATTGAATTGGCCTGCAGATACAAGAGACTCGATATAACCTGAAGGTTATTCTTCACGCGATGGTGCACTTCCTTGAGCAATACCTCCTTCTCTCGCAGCGCCGCCCGGATCTGCTCATCGGCCTGCCGCTGTTCGGCTCTCAGACGCTCTTGCTCCAAGCCGATCAAATAGCTGTCGCAAACAGGCTCCGCCAAACCTTGAAGGTGTTCCAATAGGGCGAGGGTCGCCGCGTCGTAACCACCGGGACGATTGGCTAAACCGACGACGCCGATGACTCGATCTCCAGCGCGAATCGGCAGTCCAAGAAAGCTATCCATGGGCGCATGACCATCGCGCAGGCCGCCGGATCGTGGGTCTCTGCTTACATCGTTTGCCATCACGGGTTGCGCCGTGCGAATTGCCACCCCAAAGAGGTTATCGAAATTGCTAAATTCCAAGTAGCCGTCCTCACGATAAATGCGCAGCGCTCGCGCGTTAGAATCGCAGCCTTTAATCTGGTCCCAAACGACGCCTTCATGGGCGAGAATACGCAACTTGGGCCCCGCAACCAAAACGCCAACGAAGCCATATTCGCTCTCCGACTGTTCGAGCGCGAACCGCAACAGGCGGGCCGTGGCTGCCTTCCAATCGCCGCGGGCGAGATAAGCTGCCTGCGCCTCGCTCACCGCCACCAGCATCTCGTTGTGTTGTCGCAACTGTTCCCGGTTTTCGCCAAGTGCTGCCTCGGCAGAACGTTGTTGGCGCCGCCAGAAAACCGCCAGCGCTGAAGCCGTCGCCAACAAGGCAAGGCTCACTAGGGCCGCTATCACAAAATAGTAACGCTGGCGTGCGACGACCGGCGCGAGAGTCATAGCTTCGGAGACCCCTATGACAATAAAAAGCGGATAGTCCTGCACGCGGTGAAAACTGAAAATCCGCGTCACCCCGTCGGACATGGTGGTTGCAATCATCGTCCCGTGCTGCTGGTTTGCATACGTCTTGAAGACAATGCCATTGCTGACGTCCTGCCCAACTGTTTGGTCCTCACCAAAAATGCGGGCACGAATGATTCCGTCGCCTCCGGTGAGGGAGACCAAGCTATCCTTGCCCAAATCGGCTTTCCTATAAAATGTAGAAAAGTAAAACGGATCGACGGCGATGCCGACCACTCCGCCGAACGATCCATCCGGGTTGTTGACTCGACGCGTGGCGATAAAGCTCCAGCGTTTAGCGACACGAGCGAACACCGGTTTGCCGATGAATAGCCTGCCTGTATCGCGCTCGACGTGGACCTTCACGTGTTCACGGTCGGCCAAGTTGGCCGGTTGAAAACCCCGCTGTGACCCAAGAACCGTAAGGCCTGTCGCGTCCGTGATGACAGAGTTGATGACCAGCTTGTCATCGACTTGGTTTTCCTCGAAATACCGCGGCATGTCGAATTGCATTCCCAGTCGCCGATACTGGGTGGTCACCAGGCGCGATAGTTGATCGATGTAATTGAGCGTGCGTAACGTATGTTCCGCAAATGCGCGGGCGAGGTTGGCATTTTCTATCTTGCGTTGTTCAATGGCATTTTCCCGTTCTTGATGAACCAGAAGTGCCACGGCGGTCCAAAGCAGAATGACCACAGCGGCCGCGAATGCAACGATGGCGCCGGAGAGATAACGTTCAAGAAATCGAGGAGATCTAGCGATGGAAGTTGCCCCTCGGACAGAATCGGATGTATCCGTAGTCATGCCTACCTACAACCCGACCGCGGCAGCTGCCAGGACAGCATTAAAGGAGCTACCCGGTTGGAAGAAATACGCTAAAGCAGGTACCGCTGCTCATTGTGCTCTCGACTTCGACCTTTCCACCCAACATTTCCACCAGTGTTTTCACAATATACAGGCCCAATCCGCTGCCTTCCTTGTCCGCATCCGCCGCACCCCGCCAGCCCCTTTCGAACAAATGCGGGATGTCATCGGAAGCTATTACCGGCCCGGTGTTGGTCACCGAAGCTACTGCATAGCTTCCGCGCGCCTCCGAGGATAAGGTGACGCGTCCTCCTGGCGGCGTGAATTTCAACGCATTCACCAAAAGATTAGCGAAAATCCGCTCCAGGATCAGTTGATCTGCTTCAACAGAGGGCAGATCACTTGCCAGCATGCTTTCTAGAACAAGATCCCTGCGAGTGGCTTCTCTAGCGTAGCGATCCTTAACCTTGCGGATGGCATCGTTCACCGACAAGCGTGCCATAGCAAGTTCAACACGACCGAATTCGAAATTGATCAGTGCTAGAAGATTGTTAATCACATCGGTGGTGTGGGACAGGCTCTCGCGCATGCGGCTCAACAATTCGCCAGCCTCGGTCAGCCCTGATTCCTTCAGATCATCCGCCAAAAGATCCGCGTATCCCGAAACGGCTTGTAAGGGACTTCGGATATCGTGCGCGAGCATAGAAACAAACTCAGCTCTTTGCCGTTCAAGAACACTTTCCATTTCGCTTTTGTACAAAGCTATTTCCACCGCTGCTTTTAACTCCTCAGCGCGTACAGGTTTTAACAAATAGCCCGCCGGCTCCGTTAGCTTGGCACGTTCGATGGTGATACCGTCGGCGAGAGCCGTAAGATAAATCACCGGAACGTTAAAACGACGCCGAAGCGCTTGCGCGGCTTCAACTCCATCCTGAGCTCCCTGAATCCGGATATCCATTAATACCAGGTCGGGTACGTTCGCTTCACACAATCGCAGAGCCGCAGTCGCGGTAGACACGGGCCCCATAACACCACACTCAAGGCCCTTGACTTGTTCCTCCAACTCCATGGCAACAATGCTTTCATCCTCGACAATGAGCACGTTTCTATCCATGGTCATCTCTCCAAGCTACAACTTCTCACTCCCACGTATGCCTAAATGGCAAAGCCTCAACCAAAACAGGGAGCAGCGGGACTAGCCATCGCGCGCCATGCGCAAAGATTTTTTTATTTCACACTCCCCCTCTGCGTCCTCAGCGCCTCTCGACAAGTCCAGTACAGGCTCTCAGCGATGCAATACCGAAAAGTTTGCCCAAGCCGAACAAAACGTTTACGCAGCAATGCAGATTCCTACGATGCGATGGTAATGGAATTAATGGTTACCGCTTCAATCGGCACATCCTGGTGTCCGCCGCGGCTTCCGGTTTTTACTCTTTCGATTTTCTGCACCACATCCAAACCTTCGATGACCTGACCAAATACCGCGTAACCAAAGGCGTCGGGGGAGGTATTTCGGTGGTTCAAAAACTCGTTGTCTTTAACATTGATGAAAAACTGCGCCGTCGCGCTATCCACGACGTTGGTTCTAGCCATAGCTATGCTTCCAAGTTTGTTTTTCAACCCGTTGGTGGCTTCGTTTTTGATCGGCGCTTTGGTCTTTTTCTGCTTCATCTGGGAATCGAAGCCGCCCCCCTGAATCATAAACCCCTGGATCACGCGATGGAAAATCAGTCCATTATAGAAACCGTCGTTTACGTATTCCAAAAAATTCTGCGTTGTGACTGGCGCATTGGCGGCGTCGAGTTCAATGCGAATATCTCCCATATTGGTCGACATCGTAACCACGGGATTTTTACTCTCTGTTGTTTCTGGCATTGTGTCTCCTTCACGATATATCATGACACGCTTAGCATTTTTTCCCGCAAAGAGATACCGAACGCCCGTTAGGATAATGGTATTATGGTGGCTACAAACCCATTACCCCCAAGTTCAATAGCCCTAAAATTCCGCGCCGCGGAGTGAAGAGCTTATAGCCAATGACTCATGGCGAATGGCTCGACCGGGTCCAGAGGCTGGTGAGAATATAAAGAACGGCGGGCTCCTCCGAGACGATGCGCCATCAGCTATTTGTCATAGGGGCTTCCAAACCGGGGTGGAATTATTAGCGGCGGTGCGATATGGGTACGACTAAACAAAGAAAGTCAATTTATTGAAGGGAGTTTTTATGCCAAGCGACAAAAAGTTTGAAGGAATATTAATGCCTATGCCTGTGGCCTTCAAAGCCGATGGCGCCATCGATTATGCCTGCACGGATGCAATCATCGATTTTTATCTTGCCGCCGGTGTTCATGGATTTTTTCCCTTGGGCACTCACGGGCAAGGCATGGTCATGGAAATCGATGAACGAAAAAAGGTCGCCGAGCAGATTGTTAACCGCGTCCGAGGCCGAGTTCCCATCGCCATGCACATCGGCACGGCGAATACCCTATCATCCATCGAGCTTGCCAAACATGCGGCAGGCCTCGGCGTAGACGCTATCGCTGTCGTGCCGCCCTATTACTATCCTCACGACGATTATGAAGTCTACGCACATTACAAGGCCATTGCCAAATCGGTTCCGGGCGTGCCGCTTTTCATTTATGACAACACGGAAACGACTCACGTCGAGATTACGCCCCCCAAGGCAAATAAGATCATCGAAGCGATCGCGCCAAATACACTGGCGGGCATCAAAGTTTCGTTTATCCCCTATGACAAGCTCTTGGGCTACGTGTACCAGTTGCCAAAATCCGTAGGTGTTTTTCCGGGCGGCATTTTCTCCTTGTATAGTGGTTACTCCGTCGGCGTGCGCGGCGCGATTCACCCGCCATCGACCCCGTTTCCTGAGACCTGCGTGAAGATGTACGAAGCCTTGAAGGCCGGCGATCTTAAAGCGGCTCAGAAAGAGCACGATCTACTGACCAAGTTAATGCAAGTCGTTGGACGGTTCCTGCGCACCCACGGCCGCGGCGTCTTCTGCGAACTTATGAAAATGCGTGGGCTTCCCGTCGAACGCTTCCCACGCTGGGAGTGCGCCCCATTTACGGAAAAAGACCGAGCTGACTTGAAGGAAGGCATCGCCAAAACCGGCGCGGCGCTATAGGGACAGTAAAACAACCAAAGAACCCGGGATTTCACCGCAGAGGCACGGAGCACGCACAGTAAAAATTTCGGATTTCGAAATTCGAATTTTTTCAACTCAGCGTCCTCAGCGCCTCTGCGGTGAAGTATTTTCTTATGACAACAGCAGATCAGCCTCTGGCGCTGGAGCCTGGGAAAAAACTCTCACCCAGTGAAGCGGCGGCGTTTACCGACGCGCTCAAACACCGCATGTACGAACGCTGGAACGAAAGAATATTTGGCGGGACGTTTATGCGGGAGCTCGAAGCGGGCAAGCTGCCCTTCGAAACCATCAGACTTTTTTGGAAGCACTGGTACAGCTATCCGGTGGAGATCAATAATTTTCATCTGATCATCTACCAGCGTCACCAAGGAATCTTCGCGCGCCACCGTGACCTGCTTGCGCCCTATGTCGGCAAGATCAGCGACGAACTGGTCAATCCCAGTATCCCAGGGCATATTGAAGTGCTCATCAAACAGGGTGAAACCTTCGGCGTGACCTTGGATGAGATGATCAACTGCGAAGTATACGCCGAATGCCGCGGGCTCACAGAGTTCGCCCGCGGCCTGGTCTACGAAGGCAGTATGATCGAGTGGTGGGCGCGCTCCCTTAACGAAGAAATGTTCGGCCACTGGTCCAAACGTTGGCGTCAGGCGTTACTTGAAAAATATAAGTTTAAGGATGCCGATCTCCATTACTTTCAGGTGCACGAAGAAGCGGATCTTCACGAGCATGAAGAAGGTCTTTTGGCCCATGGACAAGTCGCCAGAATGATTTTTGAGAGACTGATCCAGGACGGTTTGACCTGGTCACGCCCGGGCTGGGGCGCCCAATATTGTTGTCTGACCAACGCCGATTACGTGGCTCTGTTTCACGACGGAATTTATAACCATTCCAAAGCGCTGGGACATTTTTCTTAGGGAGTTTCTAGCTGATGGCATTCAACGATCTGCGTGAGTTCATCGACGCCGCACGCAAGCTCGGACAGGTTAAAGATATTCACGGGGCGCACTGGAACCTTGAGATTGGCGCCCTCACGGAGATGTTCGCGGCTAAGGAACCGTACCCGTTGGTCGTCTTCGATCAAATTCCCGATCACCCGCCTAATTTTCGCGTAGCTTCCAATTTAGTCAGTAACCCGGTTCGGTCCGGCCTTACTGTGAACATGCCAGCTGACACAACTCCGATAGGACTCATTGCCAGGTGGAAAGATCTTCTGAAAGGCGTAAAGCCCATCCCCCCACGAGTGGTCTCCCATGGGCCGATCCTGGAGAATGTGAAAACCGGCGCCGATATCGACATGACGATTTTTCCTACGCCGCACTGGCACGAACTCGACGGCGGGCGCTACATCGGCACCGCTGATTGCGTCATTACCGGCGAACCGGAGGAAGGTGGTTGGGTCAATATCGGCATCTATCGCGTCCAAATTCACGATCGCGGTACTCTTGGTCTTTACGTTTCGCCGGGTCATCACGCGCGGATCATGCGCGAGAAATATTGGGAGAAGGGCAAGAGCTGCCCCGTCGTCGTAACCTTTGGTCAAGACCCGCTGCTCTTCCTGGTGGCGGGGCAATCGATTCCTTACGGATTATCGGAGTTCGACTACTGCGGCGGGCTTAGAGGCGCGCCGGTGGATGTCATCCGCGGCGAAGTCACAGGTCTGCCGATTCCTGCCACCGCGGAGATTGCTATTGAAGGTGAAGTGCCTCCGCCGGGTGAACAGGTGCACATCGAAGGTCCCTTCGGCGAGTGGCCCGGTTACTATGCCCATGGAGCCGCCAACGAGCCCGTCATTCGTGTCAAGAGACTCTATTATCGCAATGATCCAATTCTTGCGGGCGCGCCACCCTTGAAACCGCCGTTTATAACCTTCGGTGTTCCCATCGGG
>Ga0126377_10003028_pt1 | contig 11770 bp, 9 predicted proteins | sample PanSoiMetPlot_22_FD_92647 | JGI IMG/M metagenome (GOLD analysis project Ga0126377, IMG submission 92647) | Tropical forest soil microbial communities from Panama - MetaG Plot_22 | ecosystem: Environmental > Terrestrial > Soil > Tropical forest > Bulk soil | place: Panama | collected 2016-02-17
CGCACAATCTGAAATTCGGCTCGATCATCGCGCGCACGTCAAACCAGGGCGAATTCCGCGCGCGCCCCGTCAACATACTCGACAATGAGGGGACGCTCCTGCGCCGGATAGAGTACCTGGACGGCGAGCCCTTCGACCTGACTGATTTGGAGACCCACTTCTTCGGGCAGGATCATTGGGTCATTAAGCCCAGGCTCGCGTTCGATTACGGACTGAGATTCGAACACCAGGGGATCACCGAAACCTTCCGCCTGGCGCCGCGAGCCGGATTGGCGTGGACTCCGTTCGACAACCAGAAGACGGTCTTTCGTTCGGGCTACGGAATCTTCTACGACCGCGTGCCACTGAGCGTCTACGCGTTCGACAAGTATCCTGACCAGGTGATGACGGTCTTCGCGCCTGACGGCTCGATAACCGACGGGCCGCGACGCTACTTCAACATTACGGACAGAGCCGAACTCCGCAAGAACGCGTTCATCGGCGGCGGATCGAACGCCGGCAACTTCGCTCCCTACGGCGGAACCTGGAACGCGGAGGTCGAACACACCTTCGCTCCGTGGTTGCGGCTGCGCGGAAACTATCTGAGCAGCAACTCATCGGGACTCATCGTCATCAACCCGAAAGTCGTGCAGGGACAGGACGCGCTGGTTTTGGGCGGCGGAGGAAAGTCGCGCTATCGGCAATTCGAACTGATCGGGAAGATGCTGTTCCAGGAGGGCAAGCAGCAGTTGTTCCTCTCATACGTCAACAGCCGATCGAGCAGCGACGTGAACGAGTTCAACACCTACATCGGCAATTTCCCGTTCCCGGTGGTTCGCCTCAACCAGTTCGCGCGGGGCTCCGCCGACCTGCCGCATCGTTTTCTGGGCTGGGGACTCTTCAACCTGCCATGGAAAATGAGGTATGCGCCGATCCTCGAATACCGCAACGGGCTGCCATTCTCGTTGATCGACTCATCGCAGGCTTTCGTAGGCGAGGTCAATTCAACGCGTTTCCCGAACTTCTTCTCGTTCGATTCCCGCGTCTCGAAGGATTTCCAGGTCAATCCGAAATACGCCCTCCGCTTTTCGCTCAGCGGGTTCAACCTGACAAACCATTTCAACGCGCTCGACGTTCACCGCAACACCGCCGACCCCGAATCCGGCGCCTTCTTCGGAAACAGCCAGCGCAGGTTCAGACTCGACTTTGACGTTATCTTTTAGCCTCAGAGAGGGAGTGGGGAGTGGGGAATGGGGGATAAGTAAGTTTCTTCCCCCATTCCCCACCCCCTATTCCCCACTCCCTCTCTGAGGCTCGGTTATCTGCGCCGTTTGATTGCAGACCAGATGACGTCGGCCGTTGTGTGCGCCAGCGCTCCGACCCACAGCCCTCCGAAGGCCCCCCACAAATGCCGCTTGTCGCTTTCATCATAGAGCCTGAACAGGTCAGCCTTGATCATATCGAATTCCAGGCTCCACGTGGTCTGTTCGCCATTGACGTAGCGATGCCGGACGTAGAGCACGGTCGCGGCGAACAGCGAGAAGACGATCAGAAAGTAGACTATTCGAATGACAGTGCCGAGGATCGGGCCGTGCGAAAGCTTGGAACGATGCGGCAGCGCGGACTGGTAGGGCTTCCATAAAAACTTGAGTGGTCCCCAGCGGCGGTAAGGTTTGCTGTCTAAGTCGAGATCAGGGCCGAACATGAGCCCCGAAAAAACCATGGCGACGGTCGCAATCGCCGATGTGGCGTGATCGCCCCAGTAGATCTCCGCCGCGAGAAAGGTGAAGGGAATTATCGCGTAGGTAATCGCGTCGTGCGCGCGGGCGTTTGGCATACGGGAGATAGTGTTTCATACGCCATGCGCAATATTTCATATTGCGCATGGCGTATGGGAAATTCGCCTGACTGTTTAGGTCAAAATGGGTTGCGCGGATTGATGCGCCCCGCCTCTCGCCAGCGCCTCCAGGCGCGCGATGCGATCCTCAGTCGAAGGGTGCGTGCTGAAGAGTCTGGCGACGCCGCCGCCCGAGAACGGGTTAATGATGAACATATGCGCGGTCTCAGGGTTGCCGGAATGCATCGGAATCTGTTTGCTCCACCCGTCGATCTTGCGCAGCGCGCTCGCCAACGCGAGCGGGTCATTCGACAGACGCGCTCCGGACTCGTCGGCCATGTATTCGCGCGAACGCGAAATGGCCATCTGGATCAGCGGCGCGGCGATCATGGCGACCAGCATTCCGAAGATCGCGATCATCGGATTCGGCGCCTCGTCGTCGTCGGACCTGCCGCCGAAGAAGAACGCGAATTGCGCCAGGTAGCCCAGAGCGCCGGCCAGCGCAGCGGCGACGGTCATAATCAGCGTGTCACGGTTCATGACGTGAGACAGCTCATGCCCGATGACGCCGGCCAGTTCGCGGCGGTCGAGCATTCGAATCAGCCCCACCGTGGCCGCCACGGCGGCGTGTTGCGGGTTGCGGCCTGTGGCGAAAGCGTTCGGAGTCTCCTCCGGAATGACGTAGACGCGCGGCATCGGAATGTTGGCGCGCTGCGCGAACTGGCGCACGATGCCGTACAATTCCGGCGCCTCGGCGTCAGTGACCTCCTGCGCGTGATACATCCGCAGCACGATCTTGTCAGACCACCAGTAGCTGACGAAGTTCATCACGCCGGCCAGCACTATGGCGATCATTAAACCTCCGCGCCCGCCAATCGCCTGGCCGATGAAAAGAACCAGAGCGGTAAGCGCGGCAAGCAAAAGCAAAGTTTTCAATCGGTTCCCAGTCATATTATCTTTCTCCTCTCGGCGCGCGCGTGGCATTAGCCCGACCGTGAGGGAGGGCGTGGTCATCGATCCCTCCCTCACGGTCGGGCTAATGCCACGCGCGCGCCAAATAAAAAAGACCTTTTGCGCAATGCCAATCACAGGCGCCGCAAAAGGTCTTGATCTTTCGGCCTTGAGCGGCCTCGCTGACGAGCCGGACCGCCTTTTCGAGGCGGTCGTCCTGACGACCCGTTCAGATCCTCGTTATGCGCGAGGATGATCTACTCCCCTTCTGGTGATCGAAGTATGAAAATAGCTAAACGTGAGATGAGCGTCAAGCCCCCCGCTGTTAAATGCCCTTAAAGCCGTTAAGGCTCCCTTTTCCATTATTTCAAGCCGTCGCCGGAATAATCCTCTGAGTGGGCTATTGTCTATTCTGCAGTAATTATCCTTATCCAGCCCTTTCCTTCATGGCCGAAATGGAACAGTTCAGGGTGGAAGATCTCGGCCAGAATCTCCAGCGATTCGACCAGGCGCGGCCCGGGACGGTTGAAATACTGATTGCCGTCGGCGACAAAGACGTGATTATCTTTTAGCGCTTTTAACTCCCGCCATTCGGGTTTGCCGGTCAGCAGATCCGTCTCCTGCATCGTGCGCGCGATGTCGAAGCCGCAGGGCGAAATGAAGATCGCGTCTGGATCGGCTGCGGCCATCTCCTCCCATTCCATCCAGGGCGAATGCCTGCCCGCCTCCCCGAAGAGATTTACGCCGCCGGCCATCTCCACAAGTTCAGGCATCCAATTGCCCGCCGCCATTAGAGGCTCGATCCATTCTACGCAGGCCACAGTCGGGCGCGACTCCGCAGTTTGCGCCCTGGCCGCGATCCCGTCCATTCGCCGTCGCAATCTTGCGACGAGTTCTTCGCCGCGTCCGGGCTCGTTCAACGCCAAGGCCACGCGGCTGATGTCCGACCAGACATCGGCCAACGCGTTCGGTTCGAGCGAGACGACGTTGGGCTGTGAGCCCGTAAACTGGCATACGGCCTGCTCGACATCCTTGAGGCTGACAGCGCAAACCTCGCACTGCGATTGGGTGATGATGTGCGTGGGATGCAAGCGTTCGAGCAGATCGGCGTCCACGCGATAAACGCTAAGCGCCTCCTGCAAGATCGCTTTCACGCGCTCGTCAATCTCGTAGCTCAAACCCTCGACCTCGAACTTCGGGCTGGTGCATACCGGCAGGCGTTTAACCGAAGCGGGGAAGTCGCATTCGTGCGACCGCCCCACCAGCTTCGATTCGAAGCCGAGCGCGCAGACGATCTCGGTGGCGCTGGCGATGAGTGAGACTATTCGTATTTCAGCCATTTTCAAATTCCCGCAATTAACATTTGAATCGGAGCAGCCGCAATAATTTTGGAAGCTTCGATTTAACTACGCTTTTGACCGGCGCGCAAACTTTAATGTTTTTGTAATTGACATGAGCGCGCGAAGTAACTATTCTTGCCCCGCTTTCACGTTGTTGATCTTACTGACTGCCCTGAAAACAACGCCCTTTCCTCATATCTTGTTTTCCCCCTGTTCTGCAGGCCCCGTCTCTAGACAAAATAATTCTGGTGCCACAAATCAAGGAACGAGCGCTTCACCCGCTTTATGCGCAGTCACGCCCACCTCGTGGAGAAGACTTGCGCCGCAGATGAATATTGAGCACGGCAATTTCGCTATGATCAGGCTATGATCGGTTTGAAGTTGTTGCTACAGCTCTGCGGGCGAAGTTCTGTCTCGAAATCCTTAGTACATCCCGATCTTTGATTTTTCAGCTCGAATAGCGAAGTTCATGCTACTTACATGCTACTTAATGGCATGAATGGCGCTTAAAGGCAGATGACGGAGAGTGGAGGAGAGGGAAGAGTCGGTGGGCGTATCAGGGTGGGAACGGGGCGAATAGGCGACGACGAATGGGGAGCGCGGCGTCGCCCGGTCGTCAAACATCCGCGCAGTTCGTTCACCGGCTGTCCCTCTCCTGCGCTCTTCGTTATTACATCACCGCTCGCGTGGGCAAATCACTTGCTTACGCGCGCGGTATTTTTTTTGCGCCATCCTCGCTGGGCCAGGTCGAGCAGATGTTGCGTCGAATAACGTTCACGTTGGCGCCAGAACTCACGCTCTTTCAAAGACAATAGTCGCAGCGAAAAGGGAACAATGAAGTAGTGGAGCTTGCTGCCCGCGGCTTCGTAGATATGCGATAGCAGCATGACTACGACCTGCGTTTGGGCCGGGGCGGCGGCGAAGCGATTGGCGCCTTCGGCGCCCGACATCACGCCGATGTACCGGGCGCCCATTACGTGCAACGGTTCGTAGCAGAGGACGGCGAAGACGAGCAGCCCCGCGTAGTAATTGGCGAGTCCCGAAAGAGCGTCTCTACGCCAGGCTATGAAGAGCGAGATGAAGATAACGGCGGTGATGGCGAATATCGGAAGCGACGCGAACATCGGCCGCGCCGAAGTGATCGAATGGTTGCGCGCCGTCCATCCGGCGGCGACCGACAGACCCGCCGTCACAACGCCGATCGCGATCAATGGCAGCCATCTCTTTATACCCGAGCGGGACGACCGCAGGTCGGCGAACCAGAAAGCGAACATCGCCAGCGGCGCGCCCTCGGAGAAGCCTCGAACCGCCGGCCCGAGCAAAACCGGAAGGCGCTCGCCGAAGAGCGAAAGAGTATTGTCGCCGGCGCGCAGCGCTCTGAATAGCAGAACGTATTCAATGATCGTCTGAAATACCGCGCCGCTCACGAACATCAGCAGAAAACGCCGGTCTAGTTTGTAATAGGCGAAATAAAAGGCGAAACACATAGCTAAGGCCGTCAGGATCAGCCGCGTTTCGTAATAACCCGCGTGATCGAAAGTTCTGATCATCCAGAAAAACATGTCGAACACCTCCAGCAAAGGGACGGCCAATACACGGCAAAGGACTCACTAAGAGCCAGCGCAGGCCGAGTAATTTATTCAATTAATATGTTTTTTGGCGTTGGAAATCCGCGCTACGGCGGGAATTCTACTCCTAATGCGGAATAGAGCAAATGGCTGAATCGGATAACCGAATCAAACATTAAGACGCTTGTGAAGTCGCTGCCGGAATTTGTCCCCTATTTCAGAGCGGACTTCTTGAGATACAAGGCGGGATTCTTCTTCACCGTATCGATGCAGCCGGGGCAGCATACGTAGAATGTTTGTCCGGCAATTTCTCCCTTATATTCCTTGTCGACAGGATCGCCAGTGACAGGACAGGTATCGATGCCGTCTCCCTTGCCGAGAAACTCCTGCTCTTTCTTTTTCTCAGCTTCGACAGGCTTTAGATAAAGGTCCGGATCCTTTTTCACTACGTCTGCGCAGCCTTCGCAGCAGACATAGAAGACGCGACCGTTGACATCATACTTGAGACTCTTGTTCACCGGATCGCCCGTTACGGGGCAAGTCTCGTCGCCGTCGCCCTTGCCGAGGAATTTCTTTTCGTCGCTTTTTGAATCCTGCTGGGCGCCCTCTTTAGGGTTCTGCGCGTGATGATCGGCGTGTTGATCGCCGTGATGGCCTTCGCTCTTCGGGAGGTTTTTGGTAGCGGCGACTTGCTGAGCCTGAGTCCTCTTGATGTAAGCGGAAGGATTCTTCTTCGCCTCAGCCAGGCATTCGGGGCAGCAGAAATAGACCGTGCGCCTGAAGAATTGGCCTTTGACGTCTTTGTTGTGAATCTCCTCGCCGGTTACCGGACAGGTCACGACGCCGTCGCCTTTGCCCAAGAATTCACCCTTGACGGACTTCGCCGCCTGGGCCTTTGCCTTGTCGTGAGCCTTCTTGTCGTGTTTGCCGTGCGCGAACGCCTGCAGCGACAGCGCCGCGGCGACGATCAATGCTAATGATCCGGTAGTCAGTTTCATAATCTTCCTCCGCAGGGGTGATGGCGCCCCGGGGGGTAATGGCGCCCCGAGAGTGATGTCACCCAAAGAGTTTACCAAAATAATAAGGCATCACCTGCCGCCACCAGGGCCAGTCGTGATCCACGTCGTGCCCCCAGATGTCCAGCCAGTGCGGGACGCCCTTACCGTTGAGAATGTCCGAAAGGCGGCGCGAACGATCAGGCGCCTCATACGCGCCTTGCCCGCTGTAAATGATGATCGAACGTCCTCCGTGTCGCAGGATCGGCAGATGATAGTCGTCATTCAAGTTCGAGAGGTAATCCACCGGATTGTGGAAATAGACGCTCTCGTTGTAATAGCCGTCCAGATAGCCTCGTATGTCATAACTGCCGCTGAGCAGGATCGCGCCGCCGAACAGATCGGGATGGCGAAAGAACAGATCGCCCGCAAGATAGGCGCCCAGACTGATGCCGGTCACGATCGGCTTCACATCGGCGCCTCCGCAATCCTGACGGATCAACGGCAAGACCTCTTTCTCGACATAGGCGTCATAGCGATCAATCCATTCAATCTTTTCCCAGGGCGCGGCGGCGTTGTTGAGCAGCGACAATCGATTGACGCTGTTGATCGAATAAATCTTCGCCCGCCCGTTCTCCAACCACCACCTGACCGAATCGATCAGATAAAAACGTTCGTATTCAAGAAAGTCTGCGGCGGCGGTCGGGACCATCAACACAGGAGGGCCATAATGGCCGTAAGCTACCAGCGGCATCTCCTGAAAAAGGCGATCACTGTACCAACTCGTGATGTCGCGTCGCATCAATAAATTTTATACTCTCCTGAATCGCATGTGTGTAGCCGCAATCAACGATTGCTACATCAATAAAAGCGGATTCTAAGTCGCCAAACATTCAAGCGTCAACCTGACTGATCGAGGATGAAATAGACGAGCCTGTCATTGAAATGAATGTCGTTTAAATCTTCAGGCGGCGCGGTGACCGGCGGGCCTTCCAGAATGACGGGCTTGATTTCTGGGGCGGGCTGCCGCTTCCTCGCGTAGCGGACTTCGTTCATCACCCAGTCCGAATCGCGTGCGGCTTTCGACCAGAAGAGCAGGAAGAGATCACAGGTATCTATATTCCGGTAAATCTCCGTCTCCCATTTGTCGCCCGGACGGAGGTTGAGCACGTCCGCAAAAAATCGAATGCCCACCAGACTGAGCATCTGAACGCGCGCGAGAACCTTGCTCCGATCGGCCGAGGCGTAGGAGATGAAGGCCAGGCCGTAGCGTTTGGCTTCCTCGCCCACAGCTTCATTGGTCAGCGCCTCAGAGCCTGTTTCAGTGACCCGCAATTTGAATTTGATGTGGCCGATGGGGATCGAGCGCATGCTGATGATGACCGATCCGAGACAGGCGCCCAACGGGCAATCGCCGGGAACCTCAACGGCGAACTGCGCCGCATCGGGACTCCCATTCCAGACGATGGATTGGATCGGATCGGCGCAGCGCAAGCCGGGCATCGACAACTCGAATGAAAGTCTGGTTCCGCGCGCGACCACCTCTTCGAGGCTCTTCACCGCGCGGCGCTTCGCGTCCGCATCGAATTCGCTCGCCATCCGGAGCGCTTCTTCGGCTTGCTCCTGCAGATGCGCGTAAACCTGAACGAAGATCATGCCGCCGCGCGGGGCGGAAGGCGGCGCGAAGACCGTGCAATCAACCAGGTCCTGTTGAGGCTCCCCGGCGGGCCGGAAATCGGGCCTGCGCGCGGCGTCGGTGATAATCCGCCTTCTTTCAGATTCAAGCGCCTGGCAGTTGGGCGCCGAAGGCGAATAATCCGCCGCCGGCCGGCGAGTTTCGTATTCCCTGGACGGCTCCCGCTTCTCCGGCGCAGATCGAGATGGCGCGGGAACGCTGGGCGGCTCGATGGGCGCATTTTCAGGAAGATCGGGGACTGGCGGCTTCGACAGAGATGGCGCAGGGACAGCGGGCGGTTCGATTATCACGGGGATGTCGAAATCCCTGGCGCCTCTGGGGGCCGGCGGGTGGGATGGCGCGGAGACGGCGGGCGGAGAAGTGATCGGCTGCTGAGGCGCGAGGTCCGGAGGGACCGGCGTAGGTTGCAGAACGATAATACTCGACGACTCCTCCCCAACCTCTGCCACAACCTCTTCCCCAACAGGATTCTCGATAATCTCGAATGACTCATACGCGACCAGAGAGCCGGTGTGAAGCGGCGACTCTTCGATGATCCCCGGCGCCTCCTCAAAGTCCGAAGGCTGCGATTGCTCAAGGTCATCTTGATCAATCCTTACCAGACGCCGACTTTTCCTGTCAGGGTAAATCGCCTGGCGCGCCTCTTTGATCGCCTCTTTGAACTCGATGAAGGCCGATTCAATATCGCTTGAATCGGCCACTGGCGTGTTGTTTGAAGGCAGCGGATTGAATATTCTGAAAGGCGAGTCGTACCAGGCGCCGGAAAAGAGCAGCACCGCGAAAACCAGATACCTGCCGCTCTCGGGCAAATCCCTCAAGACCTGCCGGTAGCGCTCCGGATGATCGAGATAATCCTTCCCCAGCGCGAAGATGATGACATGGGAGCGCTTCATACTTTCGAACGACGCCGTGTCATTCGAGCTGGTGTCGATCGCGCGACAGCTCCAGGCGCTGACCACCCCTTCAACGCGGAGCGCGTCCAGGCATTCGGTCAGTCTCTTCCACACTTCCCGATTGCGAATGGGCGCCTGGTCGCCGTACGCAAAGGAGATGAAAACTTCAATCCCGTTCGCGCTGCTCTCTTCACTCATAAGCGATTCTTCCTGTATTCACAGAATTTTATGTCAATTGTCAGGCTCTGGCCTTGAGCAGGTCGCGGATTTCGGCCAGCAATGATTCAGTCGGCGTCGGCGTCGGCGCCGGCGCCGGCGCCGGCTCTTCCTTCGAAGCGACGTTTCGGAGCCTGTTGTACGCTTTGACCAGCAGGAAGATGACGAAAGCGACGATCAGAAAATTGATCACGCTTTGAGCGAAGCTGCCGTATTTGATCGCGACCGGGACCATTTTGTCGCCTTCATGCTTTGTGCCTAGCAAGAACGCCATCTGGCTCAGATCAATGCCGCCCGTAATCTTCCCGAGCACGGGCGAGATCAGGTCGTCAACGACAGATGATACAATTTTTCCGAACGACGCGCCGATGATCACACCGACCGCCAGATCCATGACGTTGCCCCTGTTTATAAATTCCCTGAACTCATTCCACATAAACACCCTCCCAATCGAATCTCGGTCGAACTGAAATTTTAATGATGAAATCCACGACGCCGCGGAGTTTAAACCATAATTTTTCAGCTTGCGAGATCGAAGCCATTTGTGGTCGAGCGCGCCGAGAGAGCCTGCGCCGGAATTGAGGGGCGGCGATGCAGAGCTACGATGTAGGCTCCTAGCGGGCGTACAGCGATCACATGTGGGGCGGTTAGAAGCCGATTTGGAGGTGGGGGATGAACTTCAGCAGGGTTGTGTTAGGCGAAGAACTTAACGCAACTATCACAGGCGCCCTCATTCTCAACTCACGCCGGCGACGCGGCTGCGGCGTTCGAGCACGACCGTGTCGCGCCAGACGCCGTGATGTCGCGCTATCCGTTCGCGTCTGCCCACCTCGCGGAATCCGTGCTTGAGGTGCAGGGCGACGCTCGACTCATTTTCGGGGAATACGCTCGCTTGCAGCGTCCAGACGCCGTGTCGTTCCGAAGCCTCGATCAGCGCCTCCATCAAGGCGCGGCCGACGCCCCTGCCACGGGCGGACGCCGCTACGTATATGCTGACTTCGGCCACGCCGGCGTAGACCTCGCGCATCGACACCGGACTCAATGCCGACCAGCCGAGAACGCGGGCGCCGTTTCTGGCCACAAGGCGACATTGGGTCAAATGGGCGGTGTCCCACCGCTCCCAATCGGGCGCTTCGGTTTCAAACGTGGCCTGCCCTGTGGCTATGCCATCGACGTAAATCGCACGCGCCGATTCCCAATCGTCCGGGCGCATTGAATCAATGATGAAATCCATTTGCGCGGCGGAGTTTAAACGGCGCCGCGCGCGTGGGCAAGTGGCGGCTCGTGACTTGAGGCCATTTGTCATTTGTCATTTGTCATTCGTCATTTGTCGTTCGTCATCAACCAATGACCAATGACCAACGACTAATGGCCAATGGCAAATGACAAATCAGAAACCGCGAGAGAGCGAGAAGTATAGGAGGTTGCTCTCGTTGCTGTGTCCAAGCTCGATGCGCGCGGCGAAGGCCCTGTTGTGGCGGTAAGTGAAGCCCCCGCCGACGGCGAAGCGCCACTTTATTGAACTGAAACTTTTGTTGGCGAGGACCACAGGGTCTATGTTCGAGCGGTTATCGCCCCACACCTGCCCGCCGTCGCCGAAGGCGTGAATGTCAAGCCCTCTCGTGTTCCTTTCATTCATCGCCCAGATGGTCTGGCGCGGCTCGGCCGAGAGAACAAGCGCGTTGTTGGCGCGAAAGCGGAAGCTGCGGAAGCCGCGCAAATACAGCCGCCCGCCGATGAAGGATTCGTAGTAGAACGGAATCTGGCTGCCGCCCTTCGGGTTTTCCAACGAGGCGAAGGCGCGCGCCGCGAATGTAGTCTTGTTGCTGCCGAGGGGAATGTAAGCGCGACCGTCGAGCAGCGCCCAGGTCCAGCCGAAGTCGTTAAAGAATGCGCCATTATCCAACCCGTCATAGGAGCCGAACCGCCCGAAGAGATAGAAGCCCCTGGTCAATCCGCGCTCGTTATTGCGCCGGTCGTATTCGCCGTAGAGCCCGTAATAGAGAATTTCCGAGTTCATATTCAGTCCCGGCGCCCAGGCCGTGATCGGCGTGACCGTCGGGAAGCCCGAAAAGAACGTGTTTATATTCGACACGTTCTCATTATTCCCGTTAGTGGCGCCGGCGTTTGCAAGGCCGGCGTAGACTCCGGCCTTGAAGCGATCGGTGAAATTCCGGTGGAGTATGCCGTTGATGGATCGTTGTTCGAGCTGGAAGCTGGTTCTTAGCTCCTGCGGCGTGCGCGGGCCGATGCCGAAGAAGTTCCATTGCGTGGCCAGAAGGTAATTGAACCAGA
>Ga0126377_10003030_pt1 | contig 11768 bp, 8 predicted proteins | sample PanSoiMetPlot_22_FD_92647 | JGI IMG/M metagenome (GOLD analysis project Ga0126377, IMG submission 92647) | Tropical forest soil microbial communities from Panama - MetaG Plot_22 | ecosystem: Environmental > Terrestrial > Soil > Tropical forest > Bulk soil | place: Panama | collected 2016-02-17
CCAGAACATAATGCAGCAGTACGACAAGTACAAAAGCATGAGTGGTGGCGGCGGTGGCGGGGGCGGTGGGGGAGAAGGGGCCGAGGCGTCTCGGCAAGGGGGAAGCCCTGGCAGCCGAACCATCGCCGGGGTGAAGTACATCCAGGGCCGGCGCCGAGAGGCAATGGAGTTCCTGCAAGGGAGCCCGTTGTCATCAGGAGCCGGTGGCTACTGGAGCACGGCGGGGTAAGCCATGCCGATCTCGGTTCCTTCTCGCACCTGGCATATCGACTGGATGCGCGACGATCCGGTCGCGTGGGCGAAGGCGGCGCGCGCGCAGCGCCAGGCGACCGCGCTCGGACAGCTGGGCGGCGGCATCACCCGGGGGGCGAAGAACTACCTCAAGGGTGGCATGCGCGGGATGATCGACAAGGAGTACGCCGAGGAACAGGCGAAGGCCGACCGGGAAGGCGCGGAGATGGAAGCGCGTCTCGGGGAGCAGATCGGGAAGGCGGGGGACGAGAGCCAGCAGCCGGTCCAGCAGGGGCAGCCAGCGGTCGATCAGACCACGAAAGCCGGCGAAGGGACCTCGGTGCAGGGCTCCGCGCTCGGAGAGTCCACGGGCTCCTGGCTGAGTCAGCTGGGGAAGGTGGGCGGGGTCTTGAAGAAGATCTACCGGGGTCCTGGGACCCATTACGATATCACGGAGGTCGCCAAGGCGCGGGGCCGGCTCGCCGGCCGCGAAGATCGCCGCAAGGACGTGGAGGCGATCTCGGAGGCGATCAAGTACCAGTCCGATCCTGGGGCGACGATCGGCCAGGTGTACCGGGAGGGGCTGGGCTCGATCAAGCCGGGGCAGCTGCATGCCGCGCCCAACCTGGCCGGCGCGTCGCAAGGCTACCGGCAGGCGTTGCTGGAAGCCGGGGGCGATCCGAGCAAGGTCGATCCCACCCGGGTGCGCGAGCTAGATAAGCAGTTTGAAGACGAGGCCAGCCGGCGCAAGATCCAGGAGTCCGAGGAATCCGCCGCCTCGCAGGAGCGCCACCGGGCACCGGAGAAGCCGACGGCGGAAGCCGAGAAGTGGCAGAGGGTGGACGAGATCGTCCGGCAGAAGTACGGGGACGTGAGCGGTCCCCGGCTCGGGCGGCTCCGCGAGCACGAGTACAACCGGCTGTTCGGTGCCCGCAGTGGCCGGGCAGGCGGCTCCGCCAATCTGAGCCGGGAGCGGCTGGACCGGGAAGATCAGCAGTCCCTGGAAGCGGCTCGCCGGGCCTATGCGTCGATCAAGTGGGCGCACGAGCCGACGGCGGACGAGGCGGCGGCGTTCCGGGGTGTCAAGGATCCGATCAAAGCGGCCGTGATCGCCAACCAGCAGCGGCAAATGCGGGGGGAAGCGCCAGCGGAAGTCCCGCCGCCCGCGACACCGCCGGTCCCGGAGCCCCACGGGGAAGCGGGGCATACGTCCAGCCAGTCCACGCTACCCGACTTCCAGCCAAAGCAGCATGATAGCAGGCTGGGGGACCCGAAGACCAATCCCGCGAACCGCACCCAGCAGCGCCGAGACTACAACCCAATGAAGGCCGGGCCGCCGGACGATGACGTGCCGATCTTCCGGTAGGAGCGTCTGATGCCACTACGCCCCTGGGGTGAAATTCTCGAAGACATGCGGGCGCGGGGCTACAGCCCCGAGCGCATGAACCAGAAGCGCCAGGAGTACCTGAACGCCTGGCTGGAGACCCCCGAGGCGCGCAGCAAGGAGTATCAGGGGCTCGACGTACCGCCCCGGGTCGCCAAGTCGATCGAGATGACGAACACCGCCCCGGAGCACGCGCATGCGATCGGGCGGGAGGTGGCGGCGGAGCAGGCCGGCGCCGAACGTGACACGCAACCGTTCTTCCAGCGTCGCGGGAAGGCCGCACTCGAAAGCCTCCGCGCCAGCCCAGCGGCGGGCTGGGCGCAGACCGCGCTGAACGTCGCCGCGCCCTACGATCCCACCGGCACGGCAGAGGCGGCATCGGAAGCCCTGACGCCCGATCCGAACTACCGCCCCCGGAACCTGAACGAACGGATCATCCAAGCCGGTGGCGCGCTCGTGGATCCTGCGCTCGCCGTCCCGGGAGGCATGGGGATCAAGATGATGGCGGCCGGGGCCGAAGCCCCGTTCGTGGAGAAGGTCCGGAAGGGCGAAGCCCCGGATCTCGGGGAAGTGGCCTGGGGCGGCGCCAAGGGCTACCTGATGGGCCGGGCGGCCGAGTACGGCGGGAAGATCGCAGAGAGCATCCCCGGGAAGTTCCTCGCCAAGGAGGGCGAGTACCTGCCACGCGCCACCAAGTACGGCACCGAGCGGCTGCCGGGGCCGGTCAAGCCGACGGTGGGCCGGGCGCGGAAGATCGCGGAGTTTGCCGCGCCGGCTGCGACGGAGGCCGGGATCTTCACCGGAGCCGAGGTGGCCGAGCAGCGCGCGCGCACGGGCGAGTTCCCGAGCGCCGAAGAAATCCAGCAATCCGGGCTGACGAGCCTCGCGCAAGTTGGCGGGATGAAGGGCTACGGCAAGCTGGCGGAGCGCCAGGCGCGGCTCCGCGAATTGTCAGAGCGGGACAAGGCGCTCAACGCCGACACGCCGGCTGAGCTAGGCACGGGCGAGGGAGCGCCCAAGCCCCAGCCTGGGGACCAGGACACGATGGGCTGGGCGGAGACGGGTGGGGGGAAGGCGGAAGACCAGCCGGCCCAGCGCGACCAGCGGCTCGGGCGCGTGGGGGATGGCGAAGGGGTCCCGGTGCGCGAGGTGACGGGCACCCCCGTACTGACAGCGGCCGAGGTGGAGACCGTTGTTGGGGACTCGATCAAGGGGGCCATCGCCAACGGGCTCGTGAAGCCTCGGGGCGAGGGGTTCGTGCTGGTCGAGCCCGAGCAGGCAGAGCCCGGCACCCGGCTCGGGCTCTACCGCCAGAAGTTCAACCGCCAGTTCGAGGCGATGCGCTACCGGGCGCAGCACCTCGCCAGCCTCCGCCAGCCGCTGGCGGACGAGGGCGGGATCCCCGCCGCCACCTACGCGCGCGCCTACGGGAACAACCCGGTGATGACCGAGCGCCAGGCGCGGATCGTGATCGGGAAGGACCCGGCGGCAGCGCTGGAGAGTGGCGAGCTACGGCAAGTCCCCGAGGGCTACCAGCTGACCCCGCCGTCTCCGCGCCGGCCCGGGAAAGAGATCGAAGATACGATGATCGAGCGCCGCTACCAGCAGCGGCTCCAGAAACTCCGCGAAGTGCAGTCCATGAGTCAGGTGGCGGTCCGGGGACCCCAGGAGGTCCAGGCCGCCGCCCCGCGCATCGGCGGCGTGCCGGCGCTCACCGGGGACATGCCCCAGCCCCCGGGGGCGGACGTGGGGCTCCCCCGCCGGTTCGGAGACCAGCCGCAGGTGGAAGGTCGGCAATTCGGCCAGCGGCCCCAGCTGCCGGGTCCGGAGCAGCAGCAAGGCGACGCCACGGGGGGCGCCGAGCCCGTCAAGGACATTACCCCCGACGTGGAGCCGAAGCCGTGGGAGGAAACGAACGCGCCGGCTCCGGGGCGCGGCGGTGTTGGGGAGCAGGCGGCGAAGCCTGCCGGCCCAGATACCACCGGCCAGAAGGCCCGGGAGCCTGGGGAAGGCGACCGGCTAGCTGGTCCGGACGTAGCGCCAGACCAGCCCGACCAGCGGCTCGACCCGACGGCGACCTCTGACGAGCCCGAGCGCGCGAGCGAGGCGGGCGACACCGATCTGACCGCCAGCAAGCAGGCAGCGGCGTCTGGGGACCCAGCGGACACCCCGCCCGACGTGATGGACAAGATCCGCAACGCCATCCGGGAGGCGGAGGTTCGAGCCAGCGGCGCGCGCGGGAACGAGCAGCACCGGCTGCTCCGGGAAGCCGAAGACGCGCGGGCCGCGCTCCGGCGGATCGAGCAAGCGAAGGAGCTACGGTTCCAGCAGCAGCTGGCGGCTTACCAGGCCGAGCAAGCCCTGCTCAACCAGAACCCGCCGCCCCCGGTGGCTCCAGAACCAGGCGCTGGAGAGCCAGGGGGCGGCGGAGAGCCCGAAGCGGGCGGCGAGGGGACCGGAGGTGCGGCCCCCCCGGCGCCGGGTGGTGCAGCGCCTCCTGCGCCACCCGCCGCTCCGGCGGCTCCGCCCCCGGTTGCGCCTCCAGCGGCAGCCCGGCCAGCGGCGCCCCCTGAGACCGATGGGCAGACGCTCGTCCGTCGCACCATGGGGGCGAAGTTCCCACGCGGGCCGGCGCCAGAAGGCGGGGCCGAGGGCGGGGAGGGCGGCGCCGAAGCCGCTGTCCCCGCCCGTGCGGTCACCGAGGATTTCGAGCCTCGGGACGCCTACGAGCGGCAGCTGAAACGGGCGGTGGATCAGAACACCGAAGACGCCAAAGCCGTGCTCCGGGACAACTGGCGGCCGGAGGGGTACCGGAACACGCCGGCCGAGCAGGAAGACCTCCCCGCCGCCCGCGAGCGCGAGACCCGCCGGGTGCTGGCGCAGCGCCAGCGGCTCGCCAAAGCGATCGAGCAGTACCGCGAGAAGGGCGAGACCAGTACCCAGGAAGCGCTCCGGCGCATGGTAGGGGAGAAAGCCACCGAGCCCGAGCCCGAGGCGGCGGTGGAGCCCGAGAAGCCAGCCGAGCCCGAGAAGCCAGCGGAGACGGAAACGCCAGCGGAGGCGGAAGGTGCGAAGCTGCCCGAGGAAGGAACGAAAGCGGTCGAAACGGAACCGGAACCCGCCAAAACTGAAACGGAAGCGGTCGAACCCGGACCGGCCGGTGGTGAGCCCGTGGTGGCGCCCAAAAGACAAGCCGTGGCGCCCGAAGGAGAAAAGCTAGGCAAGGGTTCCCGGGTGCAGTGGCGGGACCAGGACGGCGAGTGGCGCGAGGGCACGATCCGGACCAAGCCGAACCGCGACGGCGACGTGGTGGTTCGGACGGACGACGGGCAGGATGGCGTCCACCAGATCGGAAACCTCGTGCCGGCGGGTGTCGAGCCTCCGAAGCCCACCGAGGGGGAGACCCGGACCGCCATTCGGGGAGACTTGAAGACCCAGGCCAAGGACGACCCCGATGCCTTCACGGAGCGCTACGAGCGCGCGCTGAACGGCGAGGACGCCGACGGTGCCACCGTGGACGACTTCAAGGCGATCATGCCGTCGCTCGCCAGCGCCAAGCGGGGGAGCCCCGCGCACGGCGCGCTCCAGCGGCTCAAGGGACTGAACGCCGCCCACTACCTGATCGAGCGCGCCCGGGAGACCGGGAACTGGACGACGGTCGAGAACACCATCGCCAGCTACGAGTCCATGCGGGACGATCCGACCTCGCACGGCTTCACGCCGGACCGCGAGGCGGAACTGGACTACCTGGACAAGCACTTCACCTACGAGCGCCGGGCCGGGAAGGAACCACCGAAGGACCAGATCGTCACCGAGCCTGAGATCGAGGAAGGCACCAAGACCGAAGATATCGGCGTTCCTCCAACGACCACCGAGGAAACGACCGAGCCCCCCAAGGAAGCCCCCAAGGGGAAGAAGGGCAAGAAGGAGAAGCCAGCCCCCGTTGCCCGGAAGCTGACCACGAGCGACCGGCTGGTGCAGATCGGTCCCCACGGGCGCGACCTCCTGACCGTGGGCGAGGAACACGAGGGCTACCCGGCTGCCGGGATGGACGCGAGCAAGCTGTTCCCCGGGAAGGATGCCACCAAGCGCGCCACCAAGCTGGGCTACATCGAAGACGGGAAGATCACCCAGCGCTACATGGACGATCGCGCCGCGCTGAAAGAGCACGGCGACACGCCCACCGAGTTCACGCCCGACGTGACCGCCGCCGCGCGCAAGCGCACGCCGGACCGCTACGACGCCAGCAACACGGACCCGGTGGAGAAGGTCCTGCTCCGGACCGCCAGCAAGTCCGCGAACCCGAAGCTGCACATCTACGGGACCTACGTGGATCCTCAGGGCTACATGGTCTCCACCGACGGGCACCGGATGACCGTGGTCCCGATCGACAAGGGCTCCAAGAAAGCCGGCGTCTACACCGAGCGGGGCGAGTTGAACCCCGGCGCCGAGTACGTGGACTGGCGCTCGATCCTGGACAGCCCCGATCCCGACAACCCGGGGCAGAAGTCGAAGCTGCGCTACATCGGCACCACCACCCCGAACGAGTTGGTGATGTACGGGGAAGCCCCGTCCGTCTGGCAGCCCGGCGCCGAAGGGGCAGCAGGCCGAGGGCCGATCATCCTGGCGGATATCGGGAAGGGGCAAGAGGCGCGGCTGAATGCCGACTACGTGCGGGAAGCCGGCCAGCAGCTGAAAGACCTGGGCGTCCGGGAGGTCCGGGTCTCCGTGATGAAGACGAAAGAGGGCTACGGGTTCGTCTTCTCTGAGGCGGCCCCCGAGGGGCAGCGGCCCGCCTTCTCCGTCGTGATGGGCATGACCCGACCGGCGGAAGGAACCACCCACGAACTGCCGCGCGCGTTCACTCGGATGCATCTCGACACCAGCGAGGTCGAGACCAGGCAGAAAGATAAGAGCTTCACGCTCGGGTCCGGGCTCGGGGCGCTCCAGCCTGCCTACGAGTACATCCGGGATCGCGTCCGGGGCCGGCGGGAGCCGGTCACGCGGCGGGACGTGCTGGACGGGCTCCACACGTTCTACGTGACGAACCTGCTCTCCGGGCCGAAGACCCATTTCCGGAACGCGGTCTCGAACGCTGCCCACCTGATCGCCACGCCGCTCACCACGCCCGCCGCTGCTCTGATCGACGCGATCCGCGCCGGCCGGACCGGCGAGCGCCAGGTACTCACCGCCGAGGTGATGCACCAGCTACGGGGCACGGCGTTGGCGATTCCCGATGCGTTCAGCCAGGCGCTCGACTCGCTGCTCTACGGACGCGCGGAGGCGCACGGCGGGATTCCCGAACTGGCGCAGGTACGGGAGTCCCGCTTCCTGCCGCACGCCAAGTTCATTCTCCGTCCGCTCAACGCGGTGGATCGGTTCTTCAAGGTGCTGGCCTACAACATGGACCTCCAGGCGAACGCCTACCGGACCGCGTACAACGAGGTGAACCAGGGGCGGAGCACCCGGGGCCGCTCGTTCACGGAGCGCCGCCAGCTGATTCTGGACCGGACCGGGGACCTGATTGCCAACCCCACGGTGGACATGGTGCGGAACGCGACCGACTTCGCCACCCGCCGGGTCTTCCACGAGCAGAGCCAGGGGTCCCGCTGGGCACGGCAGGGCCGCGCGATGTTCGACCGCCCGGATCCCGGGCTGGTCCGGATGTTCGGCATGGCGGCGACGCGGGTCGTGGTGCCGTTCCTGGACACCCCGCTGGCGATTCTCCGCCAGGGCCTGCGCGCCACGCCGCTCGGGGCGAGCGAACTGATCCGGGGCGATCGGGGCGCGCGCATGAACACGCAGGCACTCGGGGAAGCGCTGACCGGCTCGCTGCTCATGGCGGGCGCGGCGGCGCTCGCCGCCAACGGGCGGCTCTCGGGCCGGGGACCGAAGGACCTCGGGCAACGTGACAAGCTGGAGCGGGAGGGCTGGAAGCCGTACTCCGTCAGGATCGGAGACCATTGGGTCAATTACGAGAACTTCGTGCCGTTCTCGCTCGGGCTCGCTATGGCGGCGGACATGACCGAGACCGCGCTGAACGCGCGGAAGGAAGATCCCGAGGGCTGGATCAACGGGACGACGGCGTGGCGGGTCGCCACCAGCGTCGGGCAGATTATGATCCGCCAGGGGACGCTCAAATCCGTCTCGGACTTCTTCAAGGCGACCTCGGACGAGGGCTGGGGCGAGCGCTGGGGGGCGTCGATTGCCAGCGGGTTCATTCCGCTCTCGGGCTTCCTCCGCACCGTCCGCCAGTACCAGGACCCAACCGTCCGGCAGCCGAAGGGCGTCGGGCAGCTGATCCAGTCCCAACTCCCCCGGATCCCGGGTGTCACCGAGGGCTCGACGGCGATCCCGCCGCAGCTGCGGGCGACGGGTGAAGAACGCCGGATGACGGGCGGCCCGCTCTCCCGGGCACTCAACCCGGTGGATATCTCCCGCGCCGGTCCGCCGACCGAGACGCAGCGGAAGCTGGACGAGCTAGGCGTCCGGCTCCCGGTGCTCCGGGGGAAGCGCAGCGAAGACCTCATGCGCGACGTGGAAGAACGGAAGGTCCGGGGCCAGAAGACGATCGAGGCGCTAGACCGGATTTTCCCGGCCCTGGAAGGGCTCCCGAAGGGTATGCAGGCGGAGATCGCCACCAAGACGATCAAGGAGACCCGGGCGGGGGCTGCCGGGGAACAACGGCTCCAGCGCATGCTGGAAGATCTCCAGCAAGGCCGGACGCCCAAGGCGTTCAAGGAAAAGGGACTCGAATGAGTGAGCCCAGCTGGCGCCGCCCGCTCTCGGGTGCCGAGGCGGCCGTCGTGCTCACGCGCTACCAGCAGCTGGCGGAGCGCTGGACGACCGTCTTCCCGACCGATCCCCTGCCCGAGCTAGCCGGCGACTCCGTGGCGCAGACCCGAACGGTGCAGCTGATGGCGCACCGGCTCCGGAGCCGAGGGGAGCGCCCGGAGGGCGGCCTGATCCGGGGACCCGGGATGGAAATCGCAGACACGCCGCTGCGCCAAGCCGAAGAACGCGCCGCCAAGGTTCCGGAGCCCGACGAGCCCGATGGCGATCCCAGCGATTGACGATCCCGCCCGACGGGTCGTGGTGGTGCCGCTGGTGCTGGTCCCCACGCTCAAGACGACGGATACCTGGAGCTATACCACGGGCGGCGCGGTGATCCCCGCCGCGATCCTCCGCCAGCGCAACGAGCGCGTGGTCGCCTGGTTCGGCGGCACGATCTACGTGGTGGAAGACGGGGGCATCGGGGAAGCCCAGCCGTTCTTTTACACGCCGGACACCTACCGCCACGTCGAACTGCCGGCGCTGGCGATCCGCTCGGACACCAAGGGGCGGCAAGCCTACATCGCGGGTCCCTTCGACGTGACCACCAAGATGCCCAATGGCACCCTGCTTGGAGTCCGAGCCGGGGCGCGCTCGGTGGGGGGACTGGAGGTCTCGTTCTTCCACCTGACGCTCACGTTCATGGTGCAATGACCGATGACAACCTACCTGCCCGCGCGCCGCCATCCCCAACCCTGCCCTGCCCGGCATGTGGCGGCCGGCTCACCCTCACGCCTGAGACGCATACCATCCGGCGGGTCTGGCTCTGCACGTACTGTGGCTACTCCGAGCCCATCCCCGGTACCGAGCGAGGATCCGAACTGTGGTGAGGCTGGTGGTGGCGATGCTACTGGCAGCGACGAGCGCTGAGCCCCGGACCCTCCAGGGGGTGCTCGGAGACGCCCAGGAGCGGGTGAATCTCCGCCCGGCGGCGGCGTTCACGAACTTCGCCCGGCATGTCACAGAACTTGTCACAGCCCCCAGCCTCACCTCAGCGGCCAGCGCCGCGCTCGCCGGCACGGCGCCGATCGACTCCAGCATGAGCGGGCTCGGGCCGATCTTCCTCGATCACGCCGCGACGCTCGGGGCCGGCGTGACGAACGCCAACGTCATCGCACAGCGGGGCTTTGCCGCTGCCAACCTGTTCAGCCAGCCGTTCAACGAGTTGGGGCTGGACTCGTTCCCGGTGATTGCCCGGCGGACGCGGACGGGCGACCCGACGGCTCCGGCACTGCGCGCGCTCCGGCTTCGCTACGCACTCGATCTCCACGTCTGGGCGATGGCGTTCGCGGTAAGCCACGGGGTGACAGACCATCTCGATCTGAGTCTGGTGCTCCCGATTCTCTCCACCCGGCTGGACGCCAACGTGCGCGCCAAGATCGTGGCCGTCTCCACGCCGGCCGGCGGGATCGCGCGGGTGGACGGGCCGAGTCTCGGCGGGGACATTCCCACGGTGGAATCGACCGGGGTCGGGGACCTGACCATCCGGGCGAAGTACGGGCTCCCGGCGCCCAAGCCCTGGAAGGCGGCGCTCACCCTGGAGATGCAGTTCCCGACCGGGGACCCGCTGGAGCTACATGGGACCGGCGCCTACTGGATCACGCCCGGGGTGGACCTGGCGCTGCCGGTCTGGGGGCAGCGGGCGGAACTGGATCTCCACGCGGCGCTCAATTTCAATATCACGCACTCGATCCAGTCCCAGGCGCTGTATGGCGTCTCGGGCTCGGTGATTCTCTGGCCGAAGCGGCTCGCCGGGATCGTGGAGTTCCTGGGCACCAGCCAGCTGGACAACGCCTTCGCGCCGCACTCGACCGACGTGCTGGTGCTGACGCCGACCGGGATCGGACCAGACCCGCTGCTCGGGGTGGGCTTCCAGGGCCGGATCGACCAGTTCAACCTGTCCTTCGGGCTCCGGGCGATCCTGGGACACGGCGTGATGCTGTTCGCCAGTGGCGTCTACGCGCTCAACCCGGACGAGGGCGTCCGGCCGGTCGGCGTGATCCCGACGGTCGGGCTGGGAGCGTCGTTCTGATGGCAGACGTGGCCCCGTCCCTGCCGCCGCCGGGTCCGTCCTGGCTCCAGCCGCTGATTGCGGCGACCACCCAGGTAGGGGTTCCGACGGTCATCGCCGGGGTCTTGCTCTGGTTCGTCCTGACCCAGCTGCACGGGATGCTGGCGATGATCCAGCAGGCCGAGGAAGACCGGACCCGGCTGCTGATCGCCATGCAGGAGACGGTCGTGGCGGCGATCGACCGCCAGACAAAGGCGTTTGAACTGGCGATCAAGGAGAGCGTCTACCTCCGGAAGCACTACCAGAACGGGAAGCCTCCCCACTGATGCCGTCCCTCTGGCCGCTGTTCTTGCCGGTGGCGGTGGTGCTCGGGGTGGCGTTGGCGAGCCCCCGGGCGCCCTACACTACGGTGCCCAGCAAAAAGGCCCTCTGCCGCTCGATCTGTCGCGGGATGGAGATTCCTGGCCCTACTGGTCCGGAAGGCCCCCCTGGACCTTCGGGCTCGCCAGGTGCCATAGGAGCCCCGGGGCTGGTCGGACCCCAGGGAGCAGGCGGCCCCCCCGGCGCGCAGGGCGCTCCGGGGCTCCCTGGGGTCGTGGGACCTATTGGCGCGACCGGCCCGGCCGGCGACCCAGGGCCGGCGGGGCCGACGGGACCCACCGGGCCGGCGGCGGCGCTGCCCGGGACGGTGACCCCTCGGACGGGCAGTGTGTCGGCGCTCCGGCCGATGAACGGGGTGCCGCTGACGGCGGTGGCTGACTGCCTGGCTGGCGAGCAGTTGGTTGGTGGTGGCACCAGGACAGCGACCACGGTGCCGGCGGACGTGGACCGGGTGCATTTGCTGGACAGCGGCCCAACGTCAAACGGCTGGACGGGGACGGCAGCGAGTTTCAGCCGGATCAGCATGGGCTCCACGTTGACGGTGACCGCCACCGCGTTTTGCTTGGGACCGCCATGATGCGGTACCGTGTAGGAGCCGGGGCTGGGCTCGGCCAGGCCAGGCTTGGCCTGGCGCGGCGAGGCCGGGCACGGCGTGGCCTGGCAGGGCATGGTAGGGTCGTGGGGGGCTTCCGCCCCCCACGCCTGATTGGGCCGACATGCTAGCGGCGGAGTGGGCCGCCATCTGCCAGACGTTTGGCACCGGGGTCCGGGACCTCCGCCACCAGCTGGGCTGGAGCCAGCAGCTATTGGCTGAAAGATCGGTGCTCTCGCAGGGAACCATCAGCCGGATCGAGAGCGGCAACGTGCATGATCTGCCGTTCAAGTCAGTCGTGCTCGCGTGCCGCACGCTCGCGGCCGGCGCGCGCACGC
>Ga0126377_10003031_pt1 | contig 11764 bp, 10 predicted proteins | sample PanSoiMetPlot_22_FD_92647 | JGI IMG/M metagenome (GOLD analysis project Ga0126377, IMG submission 92647) | Tropical forest soil microbial communities from Panama - MetaG Plot_22 | ecosystem: Environmental > Terrestrial > Soil > Tropical forest > Bulk soil | place: Panama | collected 2016-02-17
CCGCGATCGATGCCGGCGCCGACATCTTCGTCGGCCACGGCTCGCACACGCCGCTCGGGATCGAGCTCTACAAGGGCAAGCCGATCTTCTATTCGGTCGGCAACCTGATCATGCAGAACGAAACGCTGCCGTTCTTTCCTGCCACCGCCTATGAGCGCTTCGGCCTGGGCAACGACGCGACGCCCGCCGACTTCCTCGACGCCCGCACCGGCAACGGCAAGAAGGGCCACGTCGCGCATGCCGAGTTCTGGCAGAACTTCGCGGCCACCTGCCACTATCGCGCCGGCAAGCTCACCGAGATCCGCATCCATCCGATCGACCAGGGCTTCGGGCGCCCGCGCGGCCAGCGCGGCCGCCCGGTGCTGGCGAATGGCGAGCTCGGGGCCAAGATCATCGAGCGGGTCGACCGGCTGTCACGGCCCTATGGCGTGAGCGTGCAGAACCGCGACGGCACCGGCGCGGTGACGCTACCCTAGCCGCCGCCGAGCACATTGATCGGCCGGCGCCGCGCCGCTATGGTCCGCCCGCCCAACGGTCGATTCCGCGATGGGGCGTAGCCAAGTGGTAAGGCACCGGATTTTGATTCCGGCATTCCCAGGTTCGAATCCTGGCGCCCCAGCCAGCTAGTGCGGTCTCTGTCGGCCGTCTCCGCCATGCGAAAAAACTTGCGTTCTTTCCGCCGGTTAGCGCGAGACTAATCGTTCTCTGCAGCGAGAAACTCTGCGTTCCTTGGCTTCACCGGCGCATTTTTCGCGCGAGTCTCTGGTCGCCAATTTTCAATCTCCGTGTCGTCTGCATCAGAGACTCGGTTCGACGTCGCATGAGACAGGTTCGACATAAGGTACGCGCCAAATCAGAACCACTCGCTCGTGGCCTGCTCGCCGGTCGACTTCTGCCCCAGTCCTGCGTAGCCGGAGGCGAAGCGGGATGCCCCAGATCCTTCATACGCTCATCGAGCAACGGTGAACGATTTTTGCTTTTTGCCCGGTGCATTCCTTTCGGCGGCCAGTTCCGGATTAGCACAACTTCTGCTAACAATGAGCCATCGTGCATTCATTTCTGATCAAGCTGTCATATTTGAGGGTGCCATCATGCGCATACGGGAAAGCGATGCCGGACTGAACGTTCATGCCGTCGCGGGTTCTTATGTTGTCGTGCTCGGACTCAACATCACCGAGGTCTTGCGGAACGGGCTTCGCGGTTTTGCGGTCCACCGGACCGACCACACCGAGAATGAGAGCTATTGGATGTCGGGGACCAAGGTGTTCAAAAGCCTTGAACCTCACCCAGCCCAAGGCGTGCAATATTCAAGTCAGGTGCACCCATTCCAGACCTTTCAGTGGTCTGACTACAGCGCCAAGCCAAATCACAAGTACACCTACCGCATCGTCGCGCTCTACGGCGTTCCCGGCAACCTTGAGCAACGCCATACGGTGGAGGTGACGGTCACGACCGAGCAGATCGAGGGGATGGAGCATACCATTCATTTCAATCGCGGCTCGCTCGCGACGCAGGAATATGCCCGCCGGTTTCAAAACCGGCCGCCGAGCAAGGTCGGAAAGGCGGCCTACGAGTGGCTCTCGCGCGGCCTGATCGAGGGCATTAAGAATTTCATTCAGCGTGCGGCGGATGAGAGCTTCGGTCTCAAGGGGGCGTTCTACGAGTTTCAATGGCCGGACGTGTTGAATGAACTCGGTCTTGCGAAAAAGCGCAAGGTCGACGTCGATGTGGTTTTCGACGATATCGACAACGCGACGGGTCCGCATGGGGACAATGAAGACGCGATTGCCGCAGCCAAGATCAAATCCATCACCACGCCGCGGGCTAACGGCACGCTGATGCATAACAAGTTTCTTGTGCTTCTGAAAGACGACACGCCGCAGGCGGTGCTGTTCGGATCAACCAATCTGACGGAAAACGGTTTGTTCGGTCACGCGAACTGCACGCATGTCGTGGAAAATCCGGATATCGCCGCCAAATACCTGACCTACTATGAAAAACTTGCCACCGACACGGAAACCACGCGCCCCAGTACTTACAAGGACTGGACGATCGAGCAGACGCCGGCACCGACGACGAATTTTACTGATGGGATGGCGCCGGTCTTCTCGCCCCGCGCCAATCTCGACGCGCTCGACTGGTACGGCGAGCTGGCCGGCAGCGCCAAAGACGCCCTCTTCATGACCTTCGCCTTCGGCATGAACGATACGTTTCGGAAGGTGTACGGCAAGAACGACGAGGTTCTGCGCTTCGGTCTCATGGAAAAGGAATGGAACGGCCGGAACAAGGAAGCCCAGATCGCCGCCATCCGGAAACTTCAGGCGCGGCCCAACGTGGTCATCGCCATCGGCAATCGCATAGAGCTGAACAATTTCGATCAATGGCTGAAGGAAATCGACCGTGTGACCCAGCATGAGAACGTGCACTGGGTACATCTGAAGTTTATGCTTGTCGATCCTCTGTCGGAGAACCCGATCGTGGTGACCGGCTCGGCGAATTTCAGCGAAGCGAGCACGAAGACCAACGACGAGAACATGCTCGTCATCAAGGACAACACGCGCGTCGCCGACATCTATCTCGGCGAGTACATGCGTCTTTACTCCCATTACGCCTTCCGCGAGGCGGTCAAGATCTTTCTTGAGAAGAATCCAGGCGCCAAGCCTGAGGACATGAAGCAGACCTTCCTGATCGAGGATCAGGATCGGGATTGGACTGAGCCGTATTTCAAGCCGGACGATCCCAGCGCCCGGATGGCGCGGCGTCTGTATTTTGCCGGAGGGGCTTAGCGCGTAATGACGCGAGCGGTACGTCAGATCGACATAGCGGCCGAAAGGCGCGAGGAGCCCTCGCCGCAGCCGTTCTCCGCGTTCTCTGACACGGTGAACATCATTCTCCTGGGTGATCCGGGCGCAGGCAAGACGCACCTTTTCCGTGAGACGGCGGCCGTTGAGCAGGCGCGTTTCATCACCGCACGAAGTTTTCTCAATGCGCCAGCCCCTTTGTTGCGCGGGCCATCGCTATTTATCGACGGTCTGGACCGCCCCCCAAGACAGTGCGGCCTACAATATTACCGAAGCAAAAAGCCGACGAGATGCTCCAATTGGAAAGGCAAGCGAGGCCGGGAGAACCCTAACGCACTCAGACACTTGGGCGTTGTGCCGACAAATGGCCGAGCAACAGCCCACGATTACTATCGCGCGGCTTGCGGCGTAGTCATTGCCTTGAACATCACCTCGCCCTCGATCTGGTCGTAGAATGCAGGCTGTTGCTGGTGGCTCACCGAGGCAGCTAGCGCCCGCACCTCGGTCTGAACCCGCTTGGCCAACGCGAGATGGCTCAGCCCCGGCTGCCGCAGTAGCGGCACCAAGGTACGTGTGAACACCGAGTTGGAGGACGTGTCAGAAGCATTGAGCTTGTCGAGCGCGGTCTGCCCGATCCCTGCCGAGAAAAGCACGAATACCCCGGTCGGGACATCTGCCCGGGCCAGACCCCGCGAATTGCCGATGCTGCGCACGCCTACCGAAGCAAACGGATTATCACGGCAGGCGTCGACCACGAAAAAGCTCGCCAGCGCTCCCTTGGCCTGAACCCGGCGAATGAGATTGTCCACTGCATGAGATTCGCTGCGGATGAGGTTCTCTTCACCTACACGCGGCTTCTCAATGTCGATCGGGAGCAGGTAATTTTCCGCTCCAAAGGCGACACCATGTCCGGCGAAAAACACGAAGACAGTATCACCAGGTCCAATCGCAGCCTCGAAGTCGGCCTGCAGCCGATTGGTTGCCCGGAAGCCGAGATTTTCTCCGGCGAACACCTGGAACTGCAATTCCTTCCGCAACGTCTCCGCAACCAGCCTCGCATCCGCTGCAGCATTGCGAAGCTGCGGCAAAGCCGCATAGCGGTCATTGCCAATGACCAGCGCGACACGCTTGGCCCCTGGCACTGCTGACGGAATGTTCGGGGCGATCGAGTGTTCAGGGACGGCAGTAGTCGACGTCGCAGCGGGCCTGTTAGCCGATTGATTGAGTGCCGCCGTTTGCGAGGCCTCGGCCCTCTTCTTGGCGTCATCAGCGCGTTTTTGGAGGTCTTCCTGCAGTTTTTTCTGTTGCGCCTCAAAGACCTTCGGATCAGTGGGCGGACCATCGTACGCCCTGGCGAAATCAACCAATGGCAACGAGACCTTGATTGGATTGCCACCGGCACTGACGCCTTCCACCCAAAGGCTCCTTCCCCTCTTCAGCCTGTTGATTAACTCATTACTCGCCTCGTAATCTGCCATACAGCCGTTCTCGAAACAGATCAGGTAGGGGCTCATCAACGCCTGTCCTTGATCCAATATGACGCGTGTGCGTGACTGGATCGACATGCCGAGCGGTAAAGTGACGCGCAGAACTTTCCTGGTTTCGCCCTCGGGCTCGATCAGCACGGCTGCTGCCACTGGCGTGCCGGACTCCAAACGGGCGTCCTTACCAGTGAAACAGACCTGCTTGGCGTTCGCCTCCTGTCCCTTTAAGCAGAACTTTGTCCAAGGCGAGTACGCGAGCTGTTCCTGCCCGCTTATCGATATGTTAGGAGCACTGTTGGCTTGTCGCGTCGCGCTCGTTGACCCACTATACGCCTTGGCGAAATCGTTGAGTGGCAGCACCAAGCTGATCGGCTGACCGGCACCGTTGATACCCTGCACGACAAGTCCCTGTCCGTACTTCAGCTTCTCGACCAGTTCGCCGCTCGCTTCGTAGTCGGCCATGCAGCCGTTCTGGGAGCAAATCACATAGTCCCCGTTCAATGGCTGGCCCTGATCGACGATCACGCGCGTGCCGGGCTGGATCGACATCCCGAGCGGCAGCGCTATCCGGAGAATGGTCTTCTGTCCCGGTTGCTCAATCAGCTCCGCAGCCACCACAACCTTGCCGTCGTTTGTTCGACCCTCTTTGGACGTCGCGCAGATTCGTCTGTCATTTGCTTCGCAAGCCTTGGCCCAAGGGGAATAGGTAAGCTGTGGGTCTTGAGCGCCCGCGTGCACTATTAGGGCGCAAGTTGCCGCAATCACCATGCAAATGGCGACGACGCATTTTGAAGCCTTTTCAATCAACTTTTTTGCGACCCACAAGCGCACGTCAATTCGGTCCATCATCGCAATCTCCCGCAAAGAAATTCTACCCGACTACGGGTGTTGTCCTGATACGAATCATTGCACGGAGGCCGTCGGATTACTATGCCACGAGGCGCCGCGCAAAAACTCGATCGTTGCACCCCCAGGGCTAAGCGCCAGGCCGCCTAGACGGATGCCACGAGCCCGGGCAAAAACACGACCACGGGCACCCGCTGCTATGCGAGTAAAGCGCATCGCTGGCGGAAAGCATCTCTGCCCCACAATCTGCCACGACCGGCTGCCCGGCGGAAGCGCCGGTTGCGGTCCTGGACGAAGGCCGGCCTCCAATCCAATGGGAGAGCCAGAGCATTTCAATTCATAGGGGCGTTAGGCAACGTGTAATCCGTCGACGACGTAATGTCGATCAAACCTGTTGGAGGATCATTGGTCTCGTTTTGGTCAATCCGAAACATCGGTTTCAACCTGTGCAAAAGTAGAGGATGAAAAATATGTCAAGCATTCGAATCAAGATTGCCTTCACACTCGCTGCCGTCGGCCTTATGGCTTCCCAGCTCGCGCTGACGAGCACGCCGGCCGAAGCGAAGGATGGGCTCAGAATCAAACTTCCAGCACCCAAAGTGCCCCTCCCCAAGCTCCCGACCAACGTCATCGTCGGGCATGGCAGCGGCAACTGCATCGGAAACTGCCCCGGCCGCCGCTGATGGTGACAGCACTTCGGCAGTCAAACGGGCTGGCACATTCTTTCTTTGTGCCAGCCCGAAATTGCCGATCAATGACCAACCACTTGCCACACAGGCACAAACGATCCGGGATCAGCCAGTTCTCCCCGCGAATCTCCATGCCATGGCCAGCGAAATACATCACCGCCATGTCGGCGCCAGCGGCCTCGCGACCGAAGCGCAGCAGCGCACGGCGCATGTCATCGAAGCTGCCATCGCGCACCGTGGCGACGGAGAAGCCGAGCCGCTGCAGCGAGGCTGCCACGTCAGTCGCATCGTTCCCAGGATTGGGCAGACGTGGCACATTGCGATAGTCGCCATTGCCGATCACCAGAGCCACGCGCTCAGCTGCCTGTACGGAAGATACAAGCTCGAGCAACAGCGCAAGCACGACAAGCGCCGATATCCGAGCCAGGGCTGTCATCGGCTTCCCCTCCAGCCTGGGAGGCGTATCGGTAAGATAATCTGGCACGGGCGCAGGCCAACCGGAAGCGTCCTTTGCGCCCAAAATGGGAGCGGCTATGCACGTCCTTACAAGCCAAGGCCCCAGTCGCGAAACAGGCGGTATCCTCGAAATCGGTCACGGATAGACTGTTCTTCAGTCGCCATTATTGGCCCGAAGCCGCATCTCCCGCAGACACTCCCCGAAAATTCGTTCCAAGGCGCCGCTCGAACCAACCAGGATCGTCCCGTAAGGTGTCCGCTCACGACGCAAGAAACCAGCCTCGGTGCAAGCAACTACGATCTTACGACAGGTCTCCGCTGACATTACCCCGACAAGCAGGCGGGCCAAGTTGGACTGATCTATGCAGCCAGGCTTCTCGGACCAATTCTGCAACAGTCGGGGCATCGTGTCGGCGGTGAATATGGCATCCAGCAACCGATCGAGCCTCAACCCCATGCGTCCCATCTTCTCCTTATCCTTGGTCAAGCCAACGATATATTTGTTGTGCAACTCGGCGAGCCGCTCCAGGTGATCTGCAGTTTCAATGTGATGGGCTTGAAGCAAATAGAAAAACTCGGAAAATTGATACGTGGCGTCCAAACGCAGGACGCCGAGCACTTGCTCCGCTTGCGTTCCGCTATTTTGGCAAATTCTGTCGGAGAATTCTTTTCTTCCCCAGCGCAATATTTCAAGAAATTTGAGATCACGGACCAGCTCGTCTTCCGAGCTGAACAAAGATTGAATGGGGTTAGAGCAAACCATAACCTCAGCGGCGTCAGGCCCAATGCTTTTGCCCTGCGTTTGAGAGCTGCAGGGCCGACAATTCGCCTCATCGGGCGAGAGCTAATATGATAATAATCGGGAAGCAGCCGCTTCGTCCATACCGCATCAAGACCACAGTAGACGTCACGTGCCGGGGGGATGGGCATGCTTATTTCACTCTCTGACGCAATAGACCTTGCCTCTCCTCTCACCGAGAGGCCTATGGTGCTCATAAACTCTTGGGCCCGCGTTCTTACAAAGCCGCCATCCAATCGGAGAGCGACAAGTCAGTCCTGCGGGCCGTCGTTGAACTATTGATGGGCGTCAACGACAGCGCATCGTCCGGCGATAGATTGGTCGTCCCGTGTGGGTATAGCCGACAATCACGCGGCGTGTTACGCAGAACAGATCATCGCGTCCGTCATCATAGACAACGTGGCCGTTGTTGCCGTTGACAATCAGCAGTCTTTGATCGGCACCTGTCTGAGCGAGCGATGTATCAATGCTCGCCAGAAGTAGCACGACAAAGGCACTGGCAGAAAGGACCAAGCGAGACATAGGACCTCCATTGGGTGGCTCGACATTACGTCATCGACGCAAGGCACATTGTCCGCTGCTTCAGCGAATTGGAAGGCTCTGGCTCTCCCATTCGATGGGAGGCAGCCGTTCGAGTTGGGGCAGAATGAATGCGTGAGCGGAATCAGTCGTGGTAACCCGAGCGGCCCGTCATGTAGTCCGAGAGTGAGGTTCACCGAGCTGCAATCGGTCCCACCCGGCCGACAACATTTCCTCGGTTAATGCCGCTCCGTGTTGCAAAACTTCACGACTCCAGCTGCCACAGCCGAGCTGATTTTGTCCTGATGCCCAGTCGAAGCGAGCAGCAGCTCTTCTTCTCTATTGACGATAACACCTGCTTCGAGCAGGACAGCTGGCGCTCTCGTATTTCGCAGGACGGCCAGGTGATCAAACCGATAAATGCCGCGTCTTTCATCGATCAACTGTCGACGCTCGCCCCTGATATCCTCGGCATGATGTCTGGTGAACACGAGACCGCGCGCGCGAAGCTCGTCGCCCAAGTGTCTGGCTGCTTCCAGGCTCAGACCGGCTTGAGAATTTTCGTTGGAAACGAAAATTGAGTAACCAGCAAATTTATCGCTGAAATCGCGAACTCTGTCTTGGTAGGTCCATTTCTGCAGGTGCCGGTCTTGAACTGCATCATGATGTATCGAGAGGAAAAGGCTGGGCTTCAGACGGTTGGCACGGTTCGAGCGCTCGACGAGGGTCTCATGTCCTCGACCTCTCATAATCAAGAGATAAGTGTTGCCAATTCCCGCTTTAGCCAGAGCACTTTCGATACGCTTGGCCAAATTCAGATTAAACGAGAACTCTGCTGCCCCACGAGCACTGGTCGCACCGCCCGCTTCAGCTGTGTGACCGACGTCCAATACTATAGAAAACTGTGGGTGCGGACAGCCGCTTGCTTTGAGCGGACCTTCGGTTGATTGGGCCGATGCGTGAGGTACGCAGCAAAGCAGTATGACCAAACGCGCGAATGAACGAATGCAAGCATGGGCAAGCGATCCGGACAAAACCAGGTCGCCCTTTTGAAAATCAAACATCATCGTGCGTTCAATTCGCCGACGCGTGTACGTGTCATTCGCAACATGCACGATTTTAGGGGCGTAAGTTGGGCGATGGTCCAATTCCCTTGTCTGGGTACACGGCATTCCGCGTCGCGGCGGTTAATCCACTCGCGCTGCTCGCGACGAAAACTATCCCGGTTTCTCCCGTCATTGAGCTTCGCCCGGTATATTTGTCCCATCCTGCCATCCCACTCCGCGAGGTCGGCATCGGCGCAAATCAGGTGCTCAATCGGCTCGTTAGGACGTGCGCAATCGACGCTAGGCTGTTGGGTTGTTCTTGGTATCAACGAATCGACGGGCGGCGCCGGCGGCAGGATGTTGGGTGGTGGTACCGGCGGCGCGGTCGTTACGGCAGCGGAGCGCTGCAACTCCTGGACCCGCATGCGTGCGAGCGAGGCAAAGGTGCCGTTCGGATAGCGGTCGAGGTATGTTTGAATGGTTGATATAGATGTCGAATTACGAACCGATTCCCAGAATGACAATTCCATGGCACGTGGATCAAATGCGGGAGGCTGGGGCGCGACTGGAGGAACCGGGCGACTTTCGCCTTGGGGCGGTACGTTGGCTACGGCGGTCCCCTTAAGCCTGAATTCACGAATCGGCGAAAGCGAAAGTTCGGGCCGCTGACGGCCGTTTGTCTGCCGGTCAACTTCATCCTGCACGTGAAACAGCATCTGACGAACATCGACATTCGGCGTGGCAACATGTTTAAGCAATGCGGCCGTGAAAGGACTGTTGCGACCGGCGCCATCAGCTGCAACGTCGTTGGCCTGCGTTGCATAGGCGACAATTAATCCATTGCTCGCCGGCACGCGTCCAAGCCCACGGCTCAGGTAGGCATCACGGCTCGCACCAGCAAGCGAAGCCAAGCGTCGTTTGAGATCCTCCTCGACTGGATTGTTTCGGCAGGCGTCAAGGATAACAAGGCGGCGTTGTGCTGGCATCAGCATTTCGAAGATGTCGTCGAGGGGCACGAGCCGAAACTTGTTAACGTCTTCTGCGCTCGCCAGTCTAGCATCTACCGGTAAGAGATAGTTCTTGCCTAAGAATTGCATTCCGTGCCCGGCGTAGAACACAAGCGCAATATCGGCGCCGTGAACGACCCGTGAAAAACGATCCAGTGCATTGTTCATCGCTGCACGGTCAAGGTCCGTAGCCACAACCGTCTCAAAGCCGAGCGATTTCAAAGATTGATCGATATCCTCCGCGTCGTTGCGCGGATTCACAAGAGTTGGTGCAAAGCGGTAAGCAGAATTTCCGATCACGAGCGCGACACGCTTTTCAGCAGCCGCCGAAATGACTGTTGATAGCAGGGTTGCAATAACAACGCTAAATAACATTCTAAACCGGCTCATCACAGGCCTCCAAGCAAGCCCGATTAAAAATCTAGTTTGTCACATTTAGCATGTCACAGGCAGCAGTCGTTCGAAATGCCCAGCGGGCACGTGGGCGATTATTCCAGTGGAATGTGCCCGATCCTCCCCTTGATCTATCTCGCTCCTTGGCGCTTCAAGAATCTTCTCAGAGCACAAAAACCGCTACTGATTTAGTGGCCTTCGCGCCTGCTTGATTAGCAAGAAGAGATCATGTGCCGCTTCGGGCGATGTCCGGCTGAACGAATCCAGATCTGGATTGCGCTGAGGTTGTGGTGGTTGCTCGTAACCGGACTTGCGCTTGCCCTTGTTGTTTGAAGGCGTATCGGCGCTGCGAGAGCTAACCGCAGGCGCGGTCGCCATCGCATCGAGCGCACGGCGGACGAGCCACGGATCTGTTTCCGTTAGAGCGGCCAAGGCCTCATTCCGTCGGATAATCAGCGTGTCGTCAGCGCTGAATGTCGGGATTTCGGGTAGACCAACCAAACCCGCCGACGAGCTTTCGATCGCCCAACAGCAAACAAAGATCACCGGGAGAAAGACCTGTCTCAACATTGACTGCTCCTAAATGTCTCGTCGCCGCAAAATATCAAATCCCGCCGTGATTGCCAGATAGTCAGAAAACATTTGGCCTCCCATCGATTTGGAAGGAGCTAAGGGATGTCCTTAGCATGACAGCCGGACCTAAACCAACGTAGATGCACAGACGCATCCTCAGGGTTGGCAGCACGTCGAATTATTCAGTAAAGGTTGTAGTTCTCGTCGGGTCGACGCATTGGAGGTGCGCGGACGCTCGGATCCGACCAGGTTATCAATATGATCGGCTCCTCAATCAGCAGGCGATTCGATCGTGTTCATCGTGTTTTAGACCCTAACGAGCTAACCCGCTGTATCGGCTTGGGTAGAATTGCTTCAACCAGGTACAAAACTTGCCCTTGGTTGCAGGGTTTTGCATGTTCCTACGGCATCGCTCCGGAGGAGCCCAACCTTCGAGTGATCGCTCACCCCGATAGTAAGCTAGACAACACGCCAATTCGGATACCGATTTCTTTGGCGCGTCCTCTTTGATCTTTGGATCGGCACCGCTCGATTTCGGCAAGGATTCTGTGGGCGCTATTGCACTTAGCTTGGCGCGTTGCGCGCGAGCCAAGTCTGCATAGAAGCCACTAGAATGAACTGAGAGAAAAGAGTCCCAGGCCTCCCTTGTTCCGACCTGTGCAGCGAGCTCATAATCGATGCGCGCCCGGCTCGTCGAAGTATCAATTGCAGGCGCTTGCAAAACGGGGCTCACTTCTCGTGGCGTGGGGATAAGCGCGACATTGGCGCCACCAAGGGAACCGTAAACGAAGGGCTCCTGCTTATTGCCCGTGATTTTCAACACTTCATCACGCACGCGGCCAAAAGCAATGCGTAAATCGAGCCCCGGCGCCGCGAGGTGCTCCAACAATGCTGCAGTAAATGGGCTGTGAATCCCCCTTCCGTCGATAGCAATCGACCCGGCCTTGGCCGCAAATGCAATTAACGTGTCTGAAGTCACTGGTTCGACTCGGGCGAGTCCGCGGCCAATGGCGCGGCTTGCCATCGTTCGCTTCATGGTCTTGGCGAATGGATTATCCCGACAGGCATCCAGAATGATAAGTCGTAGTCGTTTTGCCGACTCGAGGACATTGAGAATGCGTTCGAGCGAGACGGTTTCGTCCTCAACATCG
>Ga0126377_10003032_pt1 | contig 11763 bp, 9 predicted proteins | sample PanSoiMetPlot_22_FD_92647 | JGI IMG/M metagenome (GOLD analysis project Ga0126377, IMG submission 92647) | Tropical forest soil microbial communities from Panama - MetaG Plot_22 | ecosystem: Environmental > Terrestrial > Soil > Tropical forest > Bulk soil | place: Panama | collected 2016-02-17
CCCTCGATTCTAAAATCACTGCTCACATTGCCGCCGCTGAACGGCATCGGCGCGACGAACGCGGCGCTCTCGACGCCGGGCAGGCTACGGAGTCGTTCGAGCGTTTGATTGACGTAGCGCAACCGCTCTTCATGATCTTCATAAGCCGCTCTCGTAAGACTGACCCGGCCGGTCAACACGTTCTCCGGGTCGAAGCCCGTATGCACGTTCACGAGCAAGCCGAAGCTGCGGATCATCAAACCGGCGCCGATGAGCAACATCAGCCCCAGGGCGACCTCAGCCACCACCAGCGAGTCACGCCACAGCCGCATCGAGCCGCCGCCCGTCGCGGTCTTCGCGCCGGCTTTCAGAACTTCGTTGATGTCCGGACGCGCCGCTTTGAAAATCGGCAGCAGCCCGAAGAGCATGGCGGTCAACACGGACACCGCCAGCGTAAAGATGAGCGCCCGCGCGTTGATCTGAACTTCATCGAGTCGCGGCAGTTGCTCCGCGCCGTAATACTTGATCGCGCTTATCCCCCACGCGGCCACGAGCAAGCCTGCGCCGCCGGAAAGCAATGCGAGCAGCAAGCTTTCGGTCAACAAATGGCGCGCGATCCGCCACGTTCCCGCGCCCAGCGCGACGCGCAAAGCCAGTTCCTTCCGCCTTGCGCCCGCCCTCGCGAGCAACAGGTTCGTCACGTTCACGCAAGCGATCAGCAGAAGAAAACCGACCGCCCCGAGCAATACCCACAATGCGCGGCGCGCCTCGGAGCCTACGATCTGTTCATCCGCGGGCGTCAGGTAAGTGGTGACGTTGCGGTTGTGTTGCGGATATTGCCGCTCCAGATTCGCGGCAATGTTGGTCATCTCTGCCTGCGCCTGCGTGAACGTCACGCCTTGCCGCAAGCGGCCGACCGCCCTCAGGACCTTCGCGCCGCGCTCATCAAGATTCCCTCCCTCCGCCGCGATGGTGGTTATGAGTTCGTTCTGTTTCGGGGACAGCGGGAACTCGAAGCCTGGCGGCAGAACGCCGATGATGGTAAATGGCTTGCCATTCAAATCGATCTGCCGCCCCAGCGCCGCGTCGGAGCCGCCAAGGCGGCTCTTCCAAAACTGATGACTTATGATGACTACCCCTTCAGCGCCGCGCTTCTCTTCCTCGACCTGAAAATCGCGTCCCAGGAGCAGTTTGACCTTGAGAAGCGACAGGAAATTGGCGGTCACGCGCAGGCCTTGCAAGCGTTCGGCCTGCTCTTCATTGAGCAGAATGAAGCCGTTGGGTTTGTATCCCGCTATCGCCTCAAAACTCCGGTTCCCCGAGCGCCAATCCTGCAAATCTAAATAAGAAACGTAGCCTTCACCGCGTTTGTCTTTGGCGGTTCGCCAGATCGCGGCCACTCGCTCGGCTTCGGCGATGTGCGGCGGATTCAGGATCAGCGCGTTGATGACGCTGAAGATCGCCGTGTTGGCGCCAATGCCAAGGGCCAGCGTCAGCGCGGCGATAAATGTGAACCCAGGTTGCTTGAGCAACATCCGCGCGCCGTAGCGCAAGTCCTGCCAGAGTTGATTCATGGTTTCTCCTCTCACACGAAACGTTAGAACTGATCGGTACGGCAATGACGGCTCGGCTGTCCGCCAGGTGACACTTGCCCTTGCGAATCATAGATACAAACCGCATACCACTTGCCGCGTCAGCCTTATCGCTTTGAAGAGGATCAACTTGTCATCATGCCGGCCAGGCATTGGGAAGAGTCAAGTGTGCGTTTGTGGGACCCGGCGTTCCCGTTTTCGGAAAATGTGAGTTGCATGAGCCGCCTTCACCGCAGAGGCGCGGAGAAAGCTGAGGAGGCGCAGAGAGGGGGGAAAGGAAAGAACCTCTTGGCATCCCTCTGCGTTCCCTCAGCGTTCTCCGCGCCTCTGCGGTGAACCGCGCATTACATTTTAAGCGGCGCCAAAGAGCGTTATGGGTAACTATCATTGAGTCGCTCAGTATTGGCGAATGCGTTTCCAAATTTGTGTAGCGGAGCTTCGGCTGTGTCGGTCTATTGGGGACGCGCGTCGTGATGCAATCCCGTCTGTACGGCGGTGTCTCCGCGGTGGAGGTCGTTCTGCCTCAAGGGGAGAGCTTCGATGCGACCCATGACGCATATGCCGCCATGGCCACCACCGGTCAAGCAGACGATCAGCAGCGTGAACTGTTGTTCTCCGTCGGAAATGATTTGTGTCGGAAGCAGAGGGCCGAGGCCGTCGTGTTGGCAGGCACTGATCTTTTTCTCGCGTTTGAGGGACGTGAGTGCGGTTTTCCTACAATGGATTGCGCGAGAGTCCACATTGACGCGCTGGTTCGCGAATCCATGAAGCGATCTCCGGATCAGAGATGACGACCGGTATGGATTTGATCGCGACGACGCCTGGCGTTCGACGAACTTGAAAAGATTGACGAGAGAGCCTGGGCGCCGCGCTTTTCACACAAACATCCCATTGCAGCCCAAAGCCAACAATCCTATCGGTTCGTGTCTCTCATCCGCAAACCCGGCAAAGGCGTGGACTAAAATTCCAGTTCAACTAAACTGGCAGGAATGTTCCGCAGGGACATCCGTTGCGCTCTGGTCGCGTCCTCGATAGAAAGCGTCCGCAAGCCCGCCAGCTTCGCGAGGGGTTCCAAATTGCTCCCCTGGCTGGAGCTGAGGCCGAGCGTCAGTTGCGCCAGATTGCCCAGCTTCTCCAGCGGCTCCAAATTGATCTTTAGGCTAGAGCTGAGGTAAAGCGACAGTTGTGTCAGATTGCTTAGCCTCGCCAGCGGTTCCAAATTGATCCCTTGGCTAGAGCCAAGGTTGAGCCTCAGTCGCTTCAGATTACTCACCTTCGAAAGCGGCTCCAAATTTATCCCTTGGCTAGAGCCGAATTCGAGCGTCAGTTGCGTCAGATTACTCAGCTTCGCGAGCGGCTCCAAATTTATCCCTTGGCTGGAGTTGAAGTAGAGTCTCAGATGCGTCAGATTGCTCAGCTTCGCCAGCGCCTCCAAATTGATCCCTTGGCTAGGGCCGAGGTCGAGTTTCAGTTGCGTCAGATCGCCCAACTTCGCCAGCGGCTCCAAATCGCCCACTTCGCTCCCGCTGAGGTTGAGCGTCAGTTGAGTCAAATTGCTCAGCTTTGCCAGCGGCTCCAAATTGATTCCTCGGCCGGAGCGGATGGTGAGCGTCAGTTGCGCCAGATTGCTCAGCTTCGCCAGAGACTCCAAATTGATCCCTTGGCTAAAGCTGATTTCGAGCGTCAGCTGAGTTAGATTGCCCAGCTTCGCCAACGGTTCCAAATTGATCCCTTGGCTATAGCCGAGTTCGAGTTTCAGTTGCGTCCGATCGCTCAGCTTCGCAAGCGGCTCCAAATTGATCCCATTGCTTCGACTGAATTCGAGCGTCAGTTGCGTCAGATTGCTCAGCTTCGCAAGCGGCTCCAAATTGATCCCTTGGCCATAGCTGAGATCAAGCGTCAGTTGAGTCAGATTGCTCAGCTTCGCAAGCGGCTCCAAATTGATCCCTTGGCTAGAGCCGAGGTCGAGCGTCAGTTGAGTTAGATTGCCCAGCTTCGCCAGGGGCTCCAAATCGCCCACTTCGCTCCTGCTGAGGTTGAGAGTCAGTTGAGTCAAATTGCTCAGCTTCGCCAGCGGCTCCAAATTGCTCACCCGGCTAGAGGTGAGGTCGAGCGTCAGACGTGTCAGATTGCTCAGCTTCGCCAGCGGCTCCAAATTGATCCCATTGCTTCGGCTGATGTCGAGCGCCAGTTCAGTCAGATTGCTCAGCTTGGCGAGCGGTTCCAAATTGCTCACTTGGCTTCTGCTGAGGTCGAGTGTCAGTTTTTTTAACGAGTGGCATCTCGACAAGAAAACCAATCCCGCAATTGAATTCGATGAAAATGCCGCGCGAAGCTCCAGTTCCTTGATGGAATTAGATGAGAGCCAGGTGAAACGCTCGAGATCAAGCGGCTCGGTCAGCGCCAATTTCTTCAGTTGGCCCTGAGAGTCGTACAACATGGGGGGATAACCGCTTTCACGCAGGAATCTCCTGTCTTCAGATCGCTGGTATTGCAGACTTGCCATGATCAGCGCCAGCCCTGCCGCAACCCTCGCCGCCTTGACGAAGCGGCGGCGCCGTTTGCTGCGACCCAGGAAGCTCTGCTTTTCCTGCGCGTTGGCGCCCCAAGGAATTTTCGTTTCAAAGCGTTCGACCAGCCGCAGGTCACTCCCTTTCATCAGGTAATGTGAACGCTCGCCATTTTTCTGCCAGGCCAGAAAGGCGTTCTCGAATTTCAATCTGGCCTGATCCACTTCGGCCAGCAGCTTGCCCGTCAATCGGTAAAGGGCCGGGATCAAGCGTTCGTGCGGCAAACGATATTGCGCAGGCGACTGGCCCGGAGTCGTGACGATTTCGAGCAAGCGGGCGTCTCGCTGCGCCAAACGGTCAAGCAGCGGTTTCAACAATCGGGCTTCCGCGCCCGCTTCTTTGGCAAGCTCGTCTATGGTCAGTCCTTCGGCGATGCGCTCACTTGTTTCAGGATTGCGCAGCGCCAGCATCGCTTTGAGGATGGTTTCCTTATCTTCCTTGGCGAAGAGTTCCAGACAGCGACTGATGTATTGTGTCAACAGCCCTTCGGCGCCGCCGGCAAACTGGTAATCGCGGATAGTGACGGTCCTGCCGCTCTGTCGTTCGCTCAGTTCGGCCAGCACGAGCAAGCCTATGCCGATGTCGACGGGCGAGACTTCGCCTTCGCGCGTGGCGGCCTCGACCAGGTTGTCAACGACAGATTGTTCGATGGAGAGATTGGATTCGTTGACCAGTTGGCCGATGACTTCGCGCGCCTGTTCGGCGGTGAACAACCGCAGCGACAGGTCCTGCGGCGGGCGGAATCCGCGCTCTTGTTCGGGGCTGACGAAATCCATCCAGTCCGCGCTGAATTCCCGTCGGAAGGCGATCACCCACGTGATGCGGTGAGGCGGTTTGGCTTCGCGGGCGATTTTGCGCATCAGCCGAAAGATAGGTTTGCTTCCGCGCAACTGTTCGAACTGGTCGAGCACGATGACGTGCCCCTGCCTGCCCAGCCCGTCGGACGGATTGACCAGTTCATCGAGCGAGGAAGGCTTGGCGACGCCGTCCGGCCAGGTCTCTTGAATCGCGTGCAACAGCCACTTGTCCGGCTCGGTCGGCGCGGCTTCCCAGTAATGATATTTCACGCCCTTTTCGGCAAGGATGTGAGTCAGTCCCGCCCGCAGCAAAGATGTTTTGCCGGCCCCCGACGCGCCCCGGATGATCACCATCACCACCTGATTGTCCAAAATCAGCCCCAGCAGTTTTTGCAGGTCGTTTTCGCGACCCAGCTTCCGAAACAGCGCGCCGTCGTCCTCCGTGAAAGCCATCGGCCCTTTGATCGCCGAAGGTCGATCCTGGGGTGGCGGCAAGTCGGGAACATAGACCAATCGGAAGATTTTGAACGCGGCGTACATAACCAATCCGGCGCCGGCCGCGATGAGGGCGCTTCGGCCAATTTTGTCGCCATACCACGGCCCGACGAATTCCTTCATGCCGGCTTTCTCCAACCATTCGGGAATATAGATTCCCGCCCAAATCAAAAAAGCACCGAAAGTGATTGACGCCTCTTCATGCCGCCGCGCTTTGATGAAGCGAATGGCCGTATTGATGATCTGTCTGAGCTGCGTTTCGAGCTGCTTCCAACTGAACATGGGTTTCGTATGGCCGGGGACTGCGTTGATGACGAAGAAAGTCTTGCCGAAATCGGCTTGATAAAAACTGGCAGATTCTACGCCGAAGCTTGTGAGAAGCCAAATGTCATTCACCGGCGTTAGATAAACCCGCCGGCGGAAAAGTTTCTACCTGTGCAAGCGCTTTGGGGGCCGGCTGTGCTGATTCGGCGCATACTTCCCCATTGCTAAAAGTTTTTACAATTAGTCAAAAGACTTTTTACAAGTAGGGTGAAGATTGTATCCCGTGGTTTAGTCATGCTGCTTCCGCCATTTCACGGGTTTCTCAATGCCGATAAGTGAACGAAGGAGGCTCATGCTAAAGAGATTTGTTTCGATAGCCCTGCTCATTATCATCATTACGCCTGCCGCGCTGGCGCAATCGCCGGAGCGCCCCGGCGATCGGACAGGCGCTTCGATTGCGGCTGAAGCCACGCGGTTGAAGGGCGTTCTCGCTTCACTCAAACTTCCCGACGCGGATGGTGAAATCTATGCCGGCGCCTTCAACCGGGTCGAACGAGCCGGGCAGTCCGGGTACGATTTCCTGAGTCTGTTTCTGCTTCATCCGTCCGCGGTGACGCTGCCCGCCATCGAGTATCAAAAAGCCAAAGCGGACGTCGAGAAAGGCGGGCTTGAAGCGCTGGAGCGGGAATGGAGGCGGCTCGGCGGCGAGTTAGCGGAGAAAGAACGCCGGTTGACGGCCTCGCCCTCCCGCCGGCCGCCGCTGGTCGTGCAGGCCATGCTTGAGCGGGCGCTGACGCAGGTTCAGCCGCATTACCAGTCAGGCCGGTTGTATGGCCAGCAGACGACGATTGACGCGGGTTTGTTCTACCTCGGCAGGGCGAAGGCGCAGCTTGATTTCGCGCTCTTCTGTCGCGGCCTCGACGCCGTCGCCTCGGGCGCTGCTCCGCCCTTGCGTTCGCTCGCGCCTGAGCTGGAAGAGTTGGAAAGAGAAGTCACTCAAGCGTACCGCCGGCTCGGCGCGGCGGATCAAGACGGCGCTTTCATTCGAATCAACGCGTCCCTGAAAGTGGCCCAGGACCTGGAGCGGGAGCGTCGGTTCAGCGGCGCGTTGTTGCAGTATCTCGAAGTTTGCCGCGCGCTGGAGGCTGTCAATTCAATGCCCGCCGAGAACCTGGCGCCCGACGCATTGAAATCACTGAGCGAATCGTTCCGCACGCAGTTGTCGGGGGGCAAAACCGATCACAGCATCGGCCGGCTGTATTGGCAAATGGCGCAGACGGCGCTGGAATCCGGCGACGCGAACGATCTGAAACAGGCGGCGGTGATCTTGCATCATGTCGCGCCGCGATATTTCAAATACTTGGAGAGGCTCAAAGAAGTCCCGGCGCCGAAGGCAGTCGCCGGGGAAGTCACGGTGACGCTGGCGCGCTGGCCTTACACCTGAGGCCTCTCCGATCCGGCAAGTTTGCTGATCAAAGATGTCGTGGAGAGTTACAAAGGACGCGTGCGGTTCGTTAATGAGAACTGGGGCGATTCCAAATTGGCCGAGCGTTATGGCGTGAAGCGCTATCCGGTCGTCTTCGTGAATGAAGCGATGGTCGCCAGACCGGAGGACTTCGGCGGATGGGGCGCGACGACCGGAAAATATCACCCGTGGAAATCCCAGGCCAACCAGGCGAAATTCAAAAAAGACCTGGCGCGGATGATTGACCTGACGCTGCGCGGCCGCGCGCCGGCGCCAAATAATGCCCAGACGCAGACGGAAGCCGCCGGCGAGATCGCAGCGCTCCCGCCGCTGGACCTGAGGGACATCGAAGGGCGGCGGATCGAGTCCGCGGATCTGGCGGGCCGGGTGGTGATCGTCGAGTTCTGGGCGACGTGGTGTCCGCCCTGTCGTTCGACGCTGGGCTGGCTGGGCGAGGTCAAACAGCGTTACGGTGACCGTGTGGAAGTCGTCACCGTGGCGATCGAATCCGAGGAGCCTGAGGCGCGCAAACAGGCCCAGTCGCTCAAACAGCCGCCGCGCGTGGTGATGGGGACAGAAGCCCTGGCGGCTTCCTTCGGTACCATCGGCAGCGTGCCGACGATGTTCGTCTTCGACCGGCAGGGGAAGACGGCGACGGTCTTTTACGGCGCGCCCGAAGATTTGCACCAGAAAGCGGAGCGGCTGTTAAACTCGCTGGTCAAGTAGTATTGTTACGCCTATGGAAACGTTCAAACCCGCTCCGGTCAAGCCGGAGATTTCATTCGACACGTTCAATCAAATTGACGTGCGAGTCGGCGCGATCGAGAGAGTGGAAGACGTGCCAGGCTCCGACAAGCTGGTCAAACTGACGGTCAATTTCGGCGACCACAAACGAACCATCCTGGCCGGCCTGAAACAGGAGCGCGATGATCCGAAAGTGATCGAAGGCAAACAGGCTCTGTTCGTCGTCAACCTCCCGCCAAAAAAGATGATGGGTCAGGTTTCGGAAGGGATGTTGTTCGATATTGGCTACGCGGACGGCGTTCTTCCCGCGCTCGCCGTCCCTGAAAGACCGGTTCCTGACGGAGTTCGCGCGGGCTGAGGTTGAATAAAGTCAACTATCTAAGGCAGGTTACTCTTTATCAACCAACTCAGCCAGATCAACGATAAAGCCAGTCAGCGGTTTGCTCGTTACGCGCGGCACGCTCGTGTTTACTTGCATGGCGATAGCGATCTTCGATTCGGGAAAGTACATCATTTCGGTCACGTAGCCGGGAAAGAAACCGCTGTGTCCATAACTGACGCCTCGCGCCGTGGGCCGGATGATGACGCCCAGGCCGTACTTCGTTTCCGGGCCGAGTCTGGCGGGCACGCCGTTGAGCATTTCCGGGAGGAGTGAGCGATCGAAGGCGCGGCCTTCATAAAGCAGCTTCGCCCAGCGCGCGAGGTCTTCGCTGGTCGAAGCGATGCCGCCGCCGCACCACTCGAATTGGGGATTGATGGCGAACTTCCCGTTGACGATCATAGCGTCGATGCCGCCGAAAGGGTTGTTGGGGCCGGCATAGCCCTGCGCGAGTCCGGGGATGACGCGGCTGTCGGAAGGCGCCGTATGGCGCAAACCGAGCGGCTCTAGAATTCGCCGCCTGAGTTCCCGATAGTAAGTTGATTTCGTGACGTGCTCGATAATCATGCCGAGCACGATGTAGTTGGTGTCTGAATACTGCCAGCCTTTACCCGCCGCGAATGGCGGAGGCGAATCCAGTATGTAGGCGACAAGTTCCTCCGGCTTCCAGACTTTGTCCGGGTTTCTGCTGAGGTCGGCGGTGAACTGCTCTTTGAATTCATAACGTACCAGCCCGCTGGTATGCGTCATGAGCATGCGGGTCGTAATGTCAGGGCCGTTCGGCAGGCGCGCGAACCAGGCTTCCTTGCCGAGATACTTTTCGATCTTGTCGTCCAGGCCGATCTTTTTTTCATGAACGAGTTGCAGGGCGACGGCGGCAACATAAGTTTTGCCGACGCTTCCTTGCAGCATCAGGTCATTGGGCGTCATGTTTTTTTTGGCGGCGGCGTCTGACAACCCCGCGGCCAGCCCGAAGGAAGCGCCGTCGGCCAGGGCAAAACCAGCCGTCGCGCCGGGAAATTTCCCGGCGGCGTGAAAATCATTGAGCTTCGCTTGCAGCCGCTCGCGCAGGCGCGCGGTTTTGTCCGCGCGCGCAGTTTGGGATCGCCACGGCGCGCCCGAAATATTGACGATGAGCAGCGCGGCGAGGGCCGCCAGCGGAAGTGAGAAGTTTGGACGTTTGTTCATTGCTTCTCCTTCGCCTCCTGGTCGCAACCGTCCAGCCGAAAGCAGTTTTGTTATTGTCATTATTACCGACCGGCGTCGCGTTCCAGGACGATGTCAAAAACTCCCGTCTCGAAACTCTTCCCATTCACCGTGCGCTTCTCGGCCGCGATGGCATTCTCCGCGCGGTACATCGGATCGTTCTTCTTCGGGTCGTCTTGAAAGTGGATCTCCGTCACCAGCGTTTGGTAACCCGGACAGACCGCCAACAGATGGAAGTGCGCGCAGCGCCAGAATTCCGGGGCGCCAGTCGGGTTGGGCCGGTAAGGGATCGGGCGGATGCCTTCCAACTCGTAGTAACCTGTCTCCGATGAGACCAGCCGCCCGCGATTGCGGAAATCATTGACGCCGTCCGAATACTTCTCCTGCATGTCAACGTGCCAGAAATCGAGCACTACGCCGGGCAGCGGGCGTTTCGTGTCCAAGGCCCAGACGCGCCCAGTCAAAACGAACGTCGTCCCCGGCTCGCCCGGCCCGCAGAGCTTGCCTCGGAACGGCGCGCCCTGTTTATAGAAAGGCCCGTATGGCTGCGGCGTGACCTTCTTCAACTCTCCTTTCGCCATGATCTCTACTTTGGGCGGAGGCGCCATCTGGATCAGGACGCGGTTGGTCTCTTCCGCATTTGCAATCGTAGGCGTGGGCCGCGCGTCTGCCCGCAGGATCAAGCCGGCCCCTGCCGCGGCCAGTCCCAACCCCGAGCGCTGAAAAAACTTCCGACGGTTTGCGTCAAACATGGTTTTATTCTCCTTTCATTGCAAGATCGGTACAGTACCGGTGTCCCAATGTTACTTGGCCTGATTTACAGCCTTTTCGGAATGTGTATGCAGCGCTCCATACGCTCCGCGCTCCTGAACACTCAACTGGACACCGCTGTAGAACAGTTTTCACATCATACCCACCCTGTCGCCGAAATCCGAGTGAAGAGCGGCCTGTATTTGCAATGCGCTTACGGCTGTTACAAGAATTTACAAAAACCGTGAGATCGTCAACGCCGCTTCGACTGTTGAGATTTTTCCAAATTTTATGAATCGCCCGGATTCCGCCCCGTTTTTATCCGGCCCCTCAGCGACAAACCCGCCTTCTTCCCTTGACGTTCTACAAAAAGACCTCTACCGTCCCTCCTGTAGATCATCTAGGAGGAACGATCGATGGCCAAAACCAAATCCGATCTTTTGCAGGGCACGCTCGACATGCTGATTTTAAAGACGCTCGCGTCGGGGCCGATGCACGGCTGGGGCGTGTCTCAGCGGATTCAACAGATTTCCTCGGGCGTGCTGAACATCAACCAGGGCTCGCTCTATCCGGCGCTCTACCGGCTTGAGGACCAGGGCTGGATCGAGGCGGAGTGGGGCAGCTCCGACAACAACCGCCAGGCGAAGTATTACAAGCTGACGCGGGCCGGGCGCAAACAACTCGACGAAGAGACCGCGAACTGGCAACGGTTGTCGGCGGCGATCGAACAGGTCTTGCAGGCCGGTTAGCCTGCGAACAAGAGGGGGCGTCGTATGCCAAACAGCCTGGTGCGCAGCCTGCGCACGCTATTCAAGATCAAACGGACGGAGCGGGAGATGGACCGCGAGTTGCGCTTCCACCTAGAGATGGAGGCCGAGGAGAACGTCAGGCGCGGGATGGCGCCTGACGAAGCCCGACTGGCGGCCATGCGCAGTTTCGGCGGGGTCGAGCGGTTTAAGGAAGAATGCCGCGACGTCAAACGCAACCGCCCGCTCGAAACGCTGTGGCAGGACACGCGGTTCGGCGCGCGCGTGCTCGGCCGCAATCCGGGCTTCACGCTGGTGGCCGTCTTGACGCTCAGCCTGGGGATCGGAGCGAACACGGCGATCTTCAGCGTGGTTTACGGCGTGTTGTTGCGCCCGTTGCCATATCAGCAGGGCGGGCGGTTGGTCGTTTTAAAGCAACAAGCCCCGCTCGCGCGCAACAACAATTTGAACTTCTCGGTCAAAGAGATTGATGATTACCGCGCGCAAAATAGTACGCTGACCGATTTGGCCGAGCATCACTCGATGTCCTTCACACTCTTCGGCGGGCCGGAGCCGGAGCGCATTCAGGCGGCTGTCGTCTCGGCCAATTTTTTCGAATTGATGGGCGTCACGCCGCTGCTAGGCCGGACGTTCGCGCCGAGTGATGAGGCGCACGGGGCGGAAGCCGTGCTGATCCTGAGCCATCAATACTGGCTGCGCAGCCACAAAGGCGATCCGAACGTCGTCGGCAGAGTCTTCCGCATGAACGACCGTCC
>Ga0126377_10003033_pt1 | contig 11762 bp, 4 predicted proteins | sample PanSoiMetPlot_22_FD_92647 | JGI IMG/M metagenome (GOLD analysis project Ga0126377, IMG submission 92647) | Tropical forest soil microbial communities from Panama - MetaG Plot_22 | ecosystem: Environmental > Terrestrial > Soil > Tropical forest > Bulk soil | place: Panama | collected 2016-02-17
AGCGGGCAGTTCTGATCGCGTCAGCGAAGTCGCCGTTCTCCGCGTACGCGGCTGCCAGGGTGCGCAACACAAGGGCGTTCGTGCCTCCGACCAGTCGGTCGGCTTGCTTCGCATGCTCAATCGCTTTCAGACCATTTCGCAGTGACGCGTCCCGCGATGTCGCCAGCAGCCAGGCTAGATTGGTCAACGCGGGAATGGATTTCGGCGCAAGCTCCAGCGCTTTGTTGTAATGCTGGATGGCTTCCGTAGGATTGCCCTTTTCCTCAAGAGCAATAGCGAGTGTCGTGTGGCAATCGATATCCAAAGGGTGAAGTAACAGTGCACTGCGACAAGCCTGGATAGCACCGTCGAGTTCCCCTTTCTCCAGCAACGCGTGTCCTAGTCCGTAACGGGCGAGAAAGTCATCGGGCTGTACCGTTATCGCTTTTTGGTAATGGGCGATTGCTTCGTCAATCCGGCCCTTTTGAAAAAGAAGATTGGCCAGGGCAACTTGAGCATCGGGATCGGTCGGTCGCATGGCTACGGCCTTCTCAGAGTGAAGAATCGCTTCGTCGACCTTACCTTTCGCCGAGAGAGCTGTGCCGAGATTGTACTCGGCATCCCACCAGTCCGGCTGAATTTGCAAGGCCGACCGGTAATGAGCAATGGCATCGTCAACCTCACCCTTCTGAAAAAGCACAAGCCCGATATTAGTATGAGCCATCCAGCATTCCGGGTTCCTGGCCAGTGTAGTGCGCCAAAGCGTTTCAATGTCGGAGTACGTCCTGGCTTGCCGCCACGTCAATATCCCCAGGCTCGCAACGACTAACACCGCAGCGCTTAGAATGACGGCGCGGTACTGCGCAAATTTGTGCGACAAGCTGACGATCCCTGCGCTCGTGAGCGCGATCGGGCCGATGCAAGCCAGATACTGATAATGATCTGCTACAAAGGTGTAGCGAAACGTGAACAACATGATAAATCCCAGCACAGGGCTAAGGGTGGCGACGAAGAATGCCGCTGCGACTTCAACACTTCTCCCGAAGTATCGCCTGAGGAAATAGATGACCGCGCACGCAGCGATGCCCGCGAGCAACCAGATGTAGTCGACTAGATTCGCCGGTGAAATGTTCCATCTCGGGTAAATAAAGGTCAGATTGAAAGGCCAAAAGATTTTGCTCAGATAAAACCAACCAGCCCGGCTCGCCACGAGGATTCGCTCGATTGGGCTGAGGAAGGTAAACGCAGCGCGGTTCGTTCCCTGATGATAGTGTTCCCACCAAACTACGAGTAACCCCATGCCAATGCCGAGGCTGACAAAAGGAACGATTTGCATCAGACGGCGCATCGTGATCGGCTTTTTCTGCAGCCAAAGAATCAAGAACAATGCAGCCGGGAGCGTGCAGGCCGTTGCTTTCGCTGAGAGTGCCAGCACATAAAAAATCAGGGCCAGGCAATAGAAGACCCACGGACGCCGGGTTCGTTCGTCAACGAACGCAATCCAGACGAGCACCGTCAGCAAAAAGAAAAAGCCCATTAGCACGTTCTTGCGTTCGGTGATCCATGCCACCGACTCGACCTGCACTGGATGTAGCGCAAAAATTAATGCTGCTAACCACGAGCCAGGTACTCGTAACCGCGCGAGCACCACCCACACCAGAAGGGCATTGCCAACATGAAGCAGAAGGTTGACCCAGTGATAACCAGTCGTGTTCAGACCCCACAATGCGTGCTCGATCCGAAATGTGCTGTAAGTGAGCGGGAAATACTGCGACGGTGAATCGAGCGAAAACCAAATCCGTTGCCAACCGTTCGGCGCAGTTAATAATTCGTTGTTGATGACATAGTAGTCGTCGTCCCACAGAAAACCCCCATGCCAGGCAGGCCGATATGCCAGGATCGTTACGGCTGCCAGGACGACGGCGAAAATCAGCGCGCGACCGCGCGGGGAAAAAATGCGGCTCGCAATTTCGTGCATACGCTATCCGCAGGCGATCACACGACAAAGTGGTTTACCCGAAATTTCTGGCGTCCCGTTCAGTTGCAACGTTCCGTTTCTCATCGAAATAGGACTTTTTGTGCTGAGTAAGACCGACATCAACGGAAAGCTCGTGCGGTTTGCATGGTGGGCTTTGGCGACAATCGTTTTTACCCTCGTCGTTGCAATCAGGATTCGTCTCCTGGGAATTCCGCTCGAACGCGACGAGGGCGAGTACGCTTATGCCGGCCAGCTGATATTGCAAGGCATCCCGCCTTACAAGCTTGCTTATAACATGAAGTTTCCGGGCACCTATGGCGCATATGCCCTAATCATATCGATCTTTGGACAAAACATTGTCGGAATTCACTTGGGGCTGCTCCTGATCAATACAGCTACGACTGTCCTGATTTTTTTTCTCGGGCGGCGACTGGTGAATTCAACAGCAGGCCTCGCAGCGGCAATGAGCTACGCCGTTCTTTCTATAAGCCCGAGCGTTCTCGGCTTTGCCGGCCACGCCACACATTTTGTGGTGCTCCCGGTGCTCTGTGGAACACTGCTCTTGCTCACGACGACAGATCGGCAAGATAGTGGGCGGTTATTCGCGAGTGGGTTGTTCTTCGGCACCGGGCTGTTAATGAAACAGCCGGGAATCTTTTTCGCTTTGTTTGGAGCGATTTATCTTGTCTCCAGAGGTCTTCAGCGCCGATTTCCTCTCAAAACGGTTGTTCTGCTAAGTTTGATTTTCAGCGCCGGTGTTATTCTTCCCTTCGGAATTACTTGCCTCCTATTGTGGCGCAGCGGCGTTTTCGATCATTTTTGGTTTTGGACCATCGATTACGCACGGCACTACGCCAGCCTGGTGTCTTTCAGCCAAGCGTCACAACTTTTCTTGTACAGCACCAGGGAAGTCATTGTGGTGGGCTGGCCGATCTGGATGCTCGCTGGGATTGGACTCGTTGCGGGTTTGATGGATCAACGAACACGTGCTGGCACAGTTTTTCTTGTCGGCTTCCTGTTCTTCTCTGCATTAGCGCTGTGCGCGGGATTCTATTTTCGATTGCACTATTTCATCTTCGTTCTTCCGGCTATCTCGCTGCTGGCCGGCGTGGCCATCAGCAGCTTGTCAGATCTCGGTGTCGGTCGCTCGATCGTAGTCCCATTTATTCCCATCTTGATTCTAGGAACTGCTCTTGCCTGGCCGATTATGGCAGAAAGAGAGCTCTTTTTTGAAGCCTCACCAGCGGATGCTTCCAGAATGATTTATCCAGAGAGTCCTTTCGGGGAATCCATCAAAATTGCAGAATATCTGCGGGAACATACAAGCCCAAGTGATACGATCGCCGTGCTGGGTTCCGAGCCGCAAATTTATTTTTATTCCGACCGACATTCTGCAACCGGCTACATTTATGGCTACGGCCTGATGGAGGCGCAAAAGTATGCCAGCCAAATGCAGCAAGAAATGATTCGCGAGATCGAACATGCTCGTCCCAAATTTCTTATCTTGGTGGTAATGCCAGACTCATGGCTGCAACGGCCAGAATCTGAGCAGTTGATCTTCAATTGGGCCAGTGAATACGCGGCGCAAAACTATACTGTTGCCGGTTTCGTCAACATGGTCGCGCCAGACAAACCAGATTATTATTTTGGTACTGTTCCAGAGTCAGTGCCACAGCTGGGCAAATACATTTTGATCTACGAGAGAAAATCCTGAGGTGTAATTGACCAGCAAACGAGACGTATTTTCAGAGATGAAAAGGCCCAACGCGCACTGGCAGACTGTCGGCGTCTGCATCTGTCTAACAGTGCTTACGTGGATTGTTTTTGGCCAGACGGTTTGGCACGACTTCATTAACTACGATGATCCGCGTTACGTCTATGAGAACACTAAGATAACAACTGGCTTAAGCTTCGGCGCCATTGCCTGGGCATTTACTCACGTCCATTCCACGAACTGGCATCCACTGACTACCATTTCGCACATGCTCGACTGCCAGTTATACGGATTACGTCCCGGATGGCATCATTTTACGAATGTCCTCCTGCACACTCTCGCGGTGATACTTCTCTTTCTTGCCCTCACGAAGATGACCGGAGCATTTTGGCGCAGTGCCTTTGTCGCAGCGATCTTCGCAATTCATCCGCTGCGTGTAGAATCGGTCGCATGGATAGCTGAGCGAAAGGATGTGCTAAGCGGCGTTTTCTTCATGCTCACGCTCCTCGCTTATGTGTGTTACACGCGTTTACCATCGGCCAGGCGTTATCTCATCGTGGTATTCATGTTGGCGTGTGGCCTCATGTCTAAACCCATGTTGGTAACACTACCATTCGTGCTCTTACTTCTGGATTACTGGCCGCTCGATCGAATCAGAGGTCAGTTTTGGATGCGCGTGCTGGAAAAACTTCCACTTGTTGCCCTTTCGGCTATCTCGAGCATCGCCACCCTCGTCGCGCAGAAAGGGGCCGTCGGCTGGACTGAAGATTTGCCGATCTTTGAACGAATCAACAACGCTGTAGTCAGTTACGTTCTTTACATCTGGCAGATGTTTTGGCCCGCGCGGCTGGCCGTGTTCTACCCACATCCGGAGAACGCGCTGCCACTTTGGCAAATCATTTCTTCGCTCCTGCTTTTAGTTTGTATTAGCGCGATAGCTATCGCTCTGCGAAAACAGAAACCGTACCTTGTAACGGGTTGGTTATGGTATCTCGGAATGTTAGTACCTGTCATCGGATTGGTACAAGTGGGATGGCAGGGTCGCGCAGACCGATACACCTATTTGCCTCAGATTGGTTTGTATATTGCCCTCACCTGGGCAATCGCCGATCTGACAGCCTCATGGCGCCGTCAACGCACAATTCTGAGCGTTGCTGCATTACTTGTTGTCGGTGTTTTGAGCTTCCGCGCATTCGTTCAGACATCGTATTGGCGCGATAGCGAGACATTATTCAAGGAGGCGCTTGCAGTCACGACAAACAACGACGTTGCTGAAAATAACCTGGGGATCGTCTTTCTGGGGCAAGGCAAACTAGACGAGGCGATCTCGCTGCTGCAAGCCGCTGTGGCTCTTCGGCCGGACAACAGCCCTGCTCATGAGAATCTCGCCAAGGCCCTTCTCCAAAAGGGTGAAGTTGCCGATGCGTTGATTCACTACCAGAAATTACTCGAACTACAGCCCGATAATATCGAAGTTCACAATATTGTCGGGACAGTTTTGGTTCAGCAGCGTCGAATCAAGGATGGAGTCGAAGAATGGCAGAAGGTTTTGGCAATTCAACCGGACAATGGAAATGCCATGAGCAATCTGGCATGGGTATTTGCAACGTCGCCGGACGATTCTCTTCGAGACGGCGCCAAAGCGGTCCAACTGGCCCAGGAGGCAATACGCATTTCAAATCGTCGCATTCCACTGCTCTTTCGGACATTAGCGGCGGCTTACGCAGAAACTGGCGACTTTTCCAAGGCAATCCAGACTGCGCAGGAGGGGGCTGACTTGGCCAACAGTCAAGGAAACCCGGGGCTGGCTACTGAGCTTCAGGGCAATATCTCACTTTACCAGCAACAGCGGCCGCTCCGCGATCCTAGTTTAACACATGGCAACTAGTTTCACGACGAATAAGAACAAGCGCCAAGTTCAAGACCGTCAGGACCTTTTTCGGGGAAGCCCTGGCAGCAATAGTATAAAGTTCGGCATATGCTTGTTTCTTGCGGCCGTCAGCCTCGCAGTATTCGGTCAAACAATCCGTTATCAGTTTGTTAATTTCGACGACGACTTATACGTCTATAACACCCCAGCCATTCAGTCTGGGCTAACACTTAAAGGGATTGGAGCTGCCTTTACCAATCCACACGCACACAATTGGCATCCGTTAACGACTATCTCGCACATGCTGGACTGTCAGTTATACGGCCTGAACGCTGCTGGCCATCATGCTACCAATGTGATCTTGCATACAATCGCGGTGCTCCTTCTGTTTTGGGTACTGCAGCAAATGACCGGCGCAACATGGAGGAGTGCGCTGGTCGCCGCATTATTCGCAGTTCACCCACTGCATGTCGAATCTGTAGCATGGGTGAGCGAGCGAAAAGACATTCTGAGTGCTGTTTTCTTTTTTCTCATGCTCTATGCATACACCCGTTATGCACGCGCACCATCGGTAATGCGCTATCTGGCGGTCGCTATTCTTTTCGCGGCAGGGCTCATGTCAAAGCCGATGCTGGTAAGCGCTCCCATCATCCTTCTTCTTCTCGATTACTGGCCGTTACGCCGCTTTGAGCAACCCTCGTTAATAACAGGAAAAACGAAAGTCTCACAGTCCGATAACAAACGACGCACAAGACGAAGGCTCTACCTGGAAAAGATTCCGTTGTTCGTTCTTTCCGCCTTTGTTTCTGTCCTCACATTTGTTCTGCAAAAGCGAACTGCCGGCGCCATTCCGCCGTTGCCGTTCCTGTGGCGCGTCGAGAACGCAGTCGTGAGCTATGCGATTTACATCTGGAAAACATTATGGCCCGCAAACCTCGCGGTGTTTTATCCGCATCCAAATGACACTCTCCCACTTTGGGAAGTCATCGCCGCCATCATGTTGTTGCTGACTATCACTGCGGCCCTGATCGTTTTTCGAAGACAACGACCTTATCTATTAACGGGCTGGTTCTGGTATCTCGTCATGCTCATCCCAGTGATAGGCATTGTTCAGGTTGGAGAGCAAGGTCATGCAGACCGTTATACCTATCTTCCTCACATTGGTTTGTTTATGGCGATGGTCTGGTTTGCGATCGACGTGGCAACAGTCCGCCAATCCAAACCACGGGTGGCTGCGACCACTGCAGCTGCGGTACTAATAATCCTTGCTCTGACATGGGTGGCATTCATCCAAACTTCTTACTGGCGCAACAGCGAGCTCCTTTGGACGCATGCTCTCGCAGTGACGTCCGACAATGACGTTGCTCACAACAATCTTGGCTATTTGTGTAACGATCGCGGCGAGCTAGACGAGGCGATTTCACACTTTGAGAGCGCCGCGAGGATCAGGTCCGGTAAGCGAGATCCTCATTACGATCTGGCTTCAGCGTTTGTGCAAATGAACCTTGGTGATAGCCTCGCCGGAAAAGGCCGAACCGATGAGGCAGTGGCGCATTACAACGAGGCAATAAGATTGCAACCGGATTATGCAGATGCCTATTACAACCGCGGTACTGTCCTCTTTAAAAAAGGTCGCACTGACGAAGCGGTTGCTGACTGGACGAAGGCTCTCGAAATGGCCCCGAATGACGCAGATGCCCATACCAGCCTTGGTAACGCTCTTTTGCAGAAAGGGTTGCTATGGGAGGCAATTGCACATTACGAAACAGCTTTGGCTTTGGCTCTAGAGGATCCTCATTCTCGTAACAACCTAGCCTGGGTGTTGGCGACTGCTTCGGACAGCTCGATCCGCGACGGCGCCAGAGCGGTCGGATTCGCCCAGGAAGCAGTGCAGCTTTCAGGCGGTAGAGAACCTTTGTTTCTGCGGACGCTCGCAGCTGCTTACGCTGAGAGTGGCCGGTTTTCCGAAGCGATCGCTGTCGCCCAACAAGCTGCAGCCATAGCTAAGATGCAAGCGAAGCCAGAGATGGTGAAACGCATCAACGGGGACCTTGTGCTCTTTCGCGGAAATCTGCCGCTCCGGGAAAACTCTCCCGGCAATTAATCATGATAGAGACCGGCGTTACTCGACCTCCTGGCCACGAGTTATTGTTCTTTATGATAGGGCAAAGCTAACTCGTACAGCGCGATTTCATCCCGGAGAGTGCTGGACAAAGAGGAGTTGCCTTGCTTGTCTGCCTCCCGCACTGCCTGTTGAGCAGTCTCCTTGGCTTCATCAAACCGGCCGGCTTCGGCGTATGCAGCAGCCAAAATCCGAAGAACAGTCGGGTGCTTTTCGCTCCTGGAACTGGCGGAGTCGGCGCGCTCAGCCAACTGCACAGCCTCGGACCCATTTCGCAGAGAGGGATCGACAGAAGTCGCCAGCAACCATGCCAGGTTACATAACGCAGGTAAATTCTCTGGTGAAATTTGCAGTGCCTTTGTGTACTCAGTCATTGCATCTCGAATACGTCTCTTTGCAAGCAATGCGCTCCCCAGGTTGGCGTGAGCATCTCCACTCTCCGGATGCATCGCGAGGACTTTTTGGTACTGGAGAATGGCTTCATCCGCGCGGCCTTTGCGCAGAAGTGCGCTCGCGAGATTGTATTGCGCGTCTTCCTGGTCCGGTACGGCTGCGAGGCAGGCGGTGTACTGCGCGATGGCACCATCCAAATCGCCTTTTGCTATGAGCGCGTTCGCCAGGTTGCATGAGGCCTCGGCATAGTCAGGTCGGATTTCGAGTGCCTTCTGATAATGCGCAACTGCATCATTTGCACGCCCCATCCCAAAAAGCGTAACTCCAAGATTGTTTTGTGCTTCTGCATCAGCGGGATTGATTGCAGTTGCTCTTTCGTAATGGGCAACCGCGTCGTTAAGCTGACCTAGGTTAACCAATAACCGGCCCAAGTTGTAATGCGCCTCCGCGTAATCAGGCCGAAGGGCAACGGCTTGCCTGTAATGCTCGATTGCCTGATCCGGTTCCCCCTGTTCGCTCAAAACGATGCCGAGATTATAATGCGCCATCCAGCAATCCGGATTCTTTTGTAATGTCGCTGTGTATAGGGCGAAGAGATTGCGATATTCCGTGGTCTGCCGCCACGTCAAAAAGCCAAGGAACATCAGAAGGGCTCCGCAGAGAGCACCGCTTAAAATCGATCGCGCTCGTGGACTAGCGACGGTGCTGCCCGATCGCGGTTCGGTGTCCGAATGAAACACTAAGCGATCCGGTGTTTCATTAAAACGGCCGAGAAGAGTTGCGATGCCTGCTCCCGCCAAAGCGAGCGGTCCCATGCTGGCGAGATACTGAAAATGATCGCTTACGAATGAGTAACGAAAAAAATAAACGCTGAAAAAGCCGAGTACTGGAAACAGGGAGATGACGTAGTAGGCGGCGGCAAAGAATAGCGCGCGGCCCCATTTTGCGCGGATAAACCACAACGCAGCCAGCCCGGCGATGACTGCGAGCAACGGGAGATATGCAACGACTTTTGACGAATCAATGTTCCATCGTGGATAGATGAAGATCAAAGGCTGCGGCCATATCAGTTTGCCGAGATAAAACCAAACGGCTTTACCAGCAATGATCAGACGTTCCGGAAAGGTTTGCACCCAATCCGGACCGACTGCGCGCGCATGAAATTTCTGTTCCCAGATCGTCCACGCGCTCGCCACGACCGAAATCAGAGCAAATGGAGCGAAAGCTAGCGTATCGCGCCAACGGATTCTTCCTCGCATCCACCAGACGCAGAGCGCAAGCACAAAGGGCAGCATCACCACAGAGGGTTTGCTTAGGGTCGCTAAAAGAAAGAAAAGCAAAGATAAAACGAAAACTAATGGGCGGCGGTTTCCAAACTGTCGTCGAGGCAGTTTAAAAACCGTTCCTCCTTGACCCTCCCAGCTCAAAAAAAGAAGGATCGAGAGCAGATAAAATACGCAAGATTGCGTGTTCTTTAACTCCGTGACCCACGCGACCGATTGCACCATAACCGGATGCAGAGCCCAAAGTGCGGCCCCCAGCCATGCGCCGCGGACCCGAAGTATTCGCAGAATGCACCAAAGCAGTATTGCTGAGGCAGCATGAAAAAAAATGTTAAGCAGATGATATGGCAGCGGGTTTAACCCGAAAAACTTGTGCATTACCCAAAACGTCGTCAGAACGAGCGGATAATAGACCGCTTGCGTCGTAGTCCAGACTTCCTTCAAACCCAACGGGCCAACGACGGAAGGGTTCTGCGTAAGATGCGATTCATCATCCCAAATGAAGCCCGCCTGAAAAACCTGAGCGTACGCAATGAAAACGAAAGCGATTAAGAGCAGTGCCCAAAACCAGTCCCGTCTCCAAAATGAGACACGAATTTCACGAACTGGCACAGCGTGATCCAAGACCTGGCCTCAACGTTACCGAATTGGTCGCAATTCGTGTAATTTGCGTCAAGGAGACTGAGCGCTAGTCGCTTTCGCAACTCGCAGATTCTCCTGTGCCTCTGGAAAATCCGGATGGAGGCGCAGCGCCTCTTCAAATTGCGCGATCGCTCCGGAAACGTTGCCCTGACTCATGAGAATCTTTCCGAGATAATTGTGCGGTTGAGCCAGCTTCGGATTAAGTTCAGACGCCTTCTCAAGATGCTCTCGAGCTTCCGTAAGCTCGCCTTTTTCCAAAAGCAAAGTACCGAGATCGATGTGAGCGTCGACGTAGACTGGATCCAACTGTAGAGCCTGCCGATATTTTGCAATGGCCTCGTCTGGCTCTCCATGTTTTTCCAAGAATGCGCCGAAGCCATAGTGCGCTTGCGCCGACTTTGGCGCGAGACGAATGGCCGTTTCAGATTCAGAAGCCGCCTGATCCTTTCGGCCGAGTTGATCCAAAAGATAGGCGTAGCCGGAATGATATTCGGCGTTCTTTGGATCGATCCGTAAGGCTTGCTCGAAATGGGTTTCCGCCGCGCCGAGCTCTCCATTGGCCGTCAATAGTGATCCAAGACTGACATGCGCTTTCGCGGAACCAGGATTTAAACGTATCGCCGCAGCGAATTCCTTAGCTGCTTCATCGTCTCGCCCTGCCTGCTGCAGCTCAGTAGCGTAATTAAGATGGGCCCGCGCGCTCGTCGGAAGATCCGCAACAATCGCGCCCAAACGTTCGAGCTTGCCTTGGCTACTTCGTATTTCCGCAAACCACAGTATCCCGAGAGGAATCACAAAAATGGCCACCCATTTTGCGCCGTGCAAAGCCCAGCCCGGGAGAAATCCACCTAACGAAACATCCGCGGTTCCACCGGTAATACCGAGCGATTGCCTCGTCGACTTTTCGCGCACCTTCCAAATGAATCCATCGTAATAAAAATGAAGCAGTGCCGATGCGGTCACCACACCGGTAAGAATGTTTTTAACTGCGTCGATCCCGACAAATGATTTGGACAAACTCAGCCCGCCATAGGCGAGCACCAAGCCTATGTACACTCCCACCAGCGCGCCACTGCGCCGGAACACAAAGCGCATGAAGCCGCCGATGGATTTATCGCTCTCCACCCGTTTCCGATTGTAAATCCAGACTAATGAGAGGTACTGCACATCGTGAAACACTTCGAATAAAGCCACGCCGACGAGCACGCTGGCCACGATGTTGTTGCAATACCACCAGAACGAAATGCTCGTGATGAGCAGCACCAGTTTCACCGGACTGGGCCGCTTTCCGCTGCTCCACATCCAAATGAAATTTCCCAGAAACAGCGCTGAAATTAGAAGTGCCAGCGCAAGCAACCCCTGTTGTCCTGCTCGAAGAACTGCTGGCGGAATAAAAGGTCCGCCTGCGGAATAGAACGTTTCCAGCGTGTCGGTCATCCGCTGGGGCGAAAGAAGAACCGCTGTTGCAAACCAAATCGCGCACACGGCAAAATCGAGGCGGCGCGTTACCTCGGCAAAGGATCCGACTTTCGCATCGTAGATCCGGCAGAAGCCATACGTTTGCATCATCCCGTGCCACACGCCCCAGATAAACGCCACGAGCACGATTCCCTTCAGGTCCCACACGGAAAAAGCGGCGCATACAACGACCAAAAAAATCGGCGCAAAAATAAATCGCCATCGGAAGCGCTGAAAAAGCGCGCGATCGCCGTACGCTCGAATCATTCCCGGCAGGTGGTGTCCCATTGCACCAAACGCTGCAACGAAAAGATAGATATCCT
>Ga0126377_10003035_pt1 | contig 11758 bp, 15 predicted proteins | sample PanSoiMetPlot_22_FD_92647 | JGI IMG/M metagenome (GOLD analysis project Ga0126377, IMG submission 92647) | Tropical forest soil microbial communities from Panama - MetaG Plot_22 | ecosystem: Environmental > Terrestrial > Soil > Tropical forest > Bulk soil | place: Panama | collected 2016-02-17
GTCAAATTCATCATGCCCGCGGACAAGATGCAGCAGGGCCCGATTCAGTTGCCGCTCGCCTTCATGTATTTCATCGGGCTGTGCGAGGTCCTCGGAGCGTTTGGACTTCTGCTCCCCGGCATCCTGCGCATTCGGACCGCGCTCACGCCCCTCGCCGCCGCCGGGCTCACGATCATCATGATCGGCGCGACGACGATCAGCGTGCAAGGGATGGGCATCTCGGCAGCACCCGTCCCGGCCGTCCTCGGCGCAATCACCGCCTGGATCGCCTACGCGCGCGCGCGAGTCGTTCCACTGGCATTGGCGCGCCGCGGGTTTCGTGTCGCTTAACTTCAATATTCATAGAAATCGGAATAGATAGATGCGCTACATCGCGTTGATCAAACACACGAAGGACTATCGTGGCATCAAGCCGCCGGCGGCGCTCATCGAAGCGATGGGCGCCTTCGTCGGCGAGAACCTCGCGAAGGGAAAGTTTGTCGACGGCGCTGGACTCCAATCCACCCACCGCGCGAAGAAGATTCAGTTGCGCAACGGACAACTCCACGTCGTCGACGGTCCCTTCACGGAGAGTAAGGAGATCGTCGGCGGATTCACGATTCTCGACGTGGAATCGGACGCCGAGGCGCTCGAGCTGGCGACACAGTTCGTGGAATTGCATCGGCTGTATGCTCCAGACTTCGAGATGGAGTGTGAGCTCCGGGCGTTTCAGACCGGCGAGCCGGGTTCCGAATAGCTCCAAGGGCGCTAGCGCAGCAGCGTCAGCGCGCGCAGATAACGCGGTGCAGTCGGATAACCCGCAACCATCCGCCACGCAACGCCACCATCACCCGAATGGTGAAGGCCGCGCTCATCCGCAGCCCACAACTCTCCGGCCTGTGCGCCCGGAATGAGGAGCGGCGCAATAGTATTTGCTATTTCGGGCCAGCCTTCACGAACGCGCTCCCAGCGACCGTCGTCGGCGCGACGATACAACCTGCCATCGGAGACCCCGGCGCCGTATGCGCGGCGTGGACTCGACGACGCGGATACGATCACGACTTCAGGGTGGCCCGGGTCGATCGCAACGCTGCGCAGATAGCCGACGTCGAAACCTGCGCGAGGTGCGCGCCAGGTCGCGCCGCCATCGTGGCTCTCGTAATAGCCGTCGCCCGCGGCAACGCGTAGGCAATCGGGCAGGTCGGGGTGGATCGCCAGCTCGTGCGTGTCATACGGCCCGCCTGGCACGCGGTCACGCCAAGTGCGTCCGCCATCGATCGTGGACACGAGCGCGCCGGCCTCGATCGCGACCCAGAGCCGCCCTGCTTGCTGCGGATGACACGCGATCCAACGCACGTGATGTGTTTCAGGCTTTGGTGGAAACGCCCATGTCGACGACGACGGCAAGACATCGAGCCGACTTGTCTCTTCCCACGTCTCACCGCCATCTGGTGAGCGCCATACAGCACTCGGTTCAGTGCCGATCCAGACGACGTTTGCCTCCGTCGGACTGGCCGCGATGGACATGATCGACTGTCCCTCGAGTCCGCACGGACGCCAGGAGATTCCGGCGTCGTCGGTTCGGAAGACACCGCTTCGCTGCGTGCCGCACCAGGCACGCCGACTCGTTTGTGGGTCAGCGGCAAGACAGGTGGGATGGTCAGTTACGCCGCGGGCGGGCGCAGTTGCGTCGCGCTCGACATCGACCGACACGACGTCACTTTCGGTGGCAATCAGAATCATTGGCATTGCGCTAGCCGAGCCTCAGCTTATTCCCCTGTTCCCCTAGGCGCGTCGGATGCCTGGGGCACTCATCGTGTTGCGCACCAGCGACGGTGTCCGAATAATAGAGCGCTCGAGCGCGCCGTGTTGTTTCGGGGGCCGATCCACCATCGATCCGATGGATATGAGACATCTAATAATCGTCATCGGCATGTTCGCGTCGGTCGCAACGGCGCAGGAGCCCCGACGCCCATCGCACGTGGACCCACCACTCATCGCCGCGGACTCTGTCCGAAACATGCTCGTGCTTGCTGGACGCGCCGTTGTCGCGAGCATCATGGCGACCGTCAGTGACTCCGCACCTGTGTGCGTATCGTTTGCGGAGGGCAGGGAACGCTATCGCGCCACGGCCACAGAGCATCGAATGTTGTCCGATGGTCGCGTGGCCGTCTTAGATAGAACAGACTGTCCAGAGACGTACGCCAACATGATCGCGTACGTCGACTCGCTCGGCCGGCCGCTGCAGCGTCGACCGCCCGGGTATGTGGATCCGCGTTACGTCGAACTGGTCCTGCCCGTGCAATGGAGCATGTTCACGGTGATTGTCGAGGTTGAAGTCTCGCAGGGCACGTCAAGCGATACCTACCAGTGTCTTCGGAATCGCACAGCGACGAATCAGGCATTTTCCTGTCGGGTGATTCGTCACGCGGTGAGCTAGCGATGCAACTTGCATCTTTGCGTCAGAGAGTGCATATCGTGATCACCTCATAGACGGAGACGCGAATGACCTTCCCCACGACGACGTCAGTCAAGTTCTGTCATGCGTGCGGGCGCTCCATCGACGCCAGATCAGAGATCTGTCCCCAATGTGGCGTCCGCCAGCCGATGATGTATAACCCCGGCTTGGGGGTGAGCTTGTCCGGTCGTAACCGCGTCGTTGCCGCGATCCTCGCGCTCGTCTTCGGCGGGTTTGGAATTCACAAGTTCTACCTCGGCAAGATTGGTCAAGGCATTCTGTATCTCGTCTTTTGCTGGACGTTCATTCCAACGGTTGTCGGGTGGATCGAGGGGATTATCTACCTCACACAAACCGATCAGGATTTCGCCGCAGAGTACGGCTGAGGGCAGACGTCACCTGGTTGCACCATGACCTGGCGACGTTTCGGCGTCTGGAGCGCTCTTGTACTGGCGCTTCTTGCCGGGAGTGCCATCGGCCTCCGTGCGTTGGCCCGAGCGCGGCGCTTTCAACTCCTCGGGCGACTCGTTTCGCAGGTGTCGACGCGCGATTCGCTCGTCGCGCTCACGTTCGACGATGGGCCTTTCGGGCCGATGACCGACACCATCCTCGACGTACTCCGTTCGCATCGCGTGCACGCCACGTTTTTCGTCATCGGGCGCGAGCTCGCGTCGAACCCCAACGCGGGTGCGCGACTCGTGAATGCCGGACACGAATTGGCCAATCACTCGTATTCACATCCACGGATGCTAATGATGTCGCCGACGCGTGTCCGCGCCGAGATCTCGCGGACGGATACATTGATTCGGGCGGCTGGCGAGCGCGGGACCATCTATTTCCGCCCGCCGTATGGTCTGAAGCTGATTAGCCTCCCCTGGGTGCTCTGGCGCGCAGGCCGCACGAGCATCACATGGAATTTGGAGCCGGACTCGCGGACGTCGGCCACGCGCGACGAGATCATCCGTGACGCGCTGCAGCACGTGCAACCTGGGTCGATTCTGTTGTTGCACGTGTGGTATCCGAGTCGCGCTGCGTCGCGGGCTGCCCTCGGTCCGCTTCTCGATAGTCTCCAGGCCCGTGGCTATCGCATGGTGTCGGTCGGTCAGCTGCTTGCTGCGGCCAGCGTTAGATAGCAGCAAGATCGACTGTGATCATCGTAAAGCGCGACAGGCGCCCAACGTACGCTGAAGGGGCGGCGAAAGCCATGCGCGCTGGCTAGCTTCCACGCGACCAGCGAATTGAGGGAATGAGAACAGTGAGACTTCGTTGTTTCGCGGCTGCCTTCGCCGCGATCAGTGCTTCCGCCGATCGGCGATCTCTTGAGCATGCCAGCGATTCCGCCGCTCCGCTCCTTCACCCTGCGTCTCAACCTCGCTTTCTGATACGCCTGTGAGTCGCCTCCGCATAGCCCTTCTGATCGTCGCGATGGTGGTCGGCGGATTTGTCGTTCTTGTCGCCATCGGCGCGACATTCCTCCGACGTCCGCCATACGTCGTCTCAGATGTCGACATCGCAACAGCCGTCACAGGGCGCTGGGACTGGTCGACGCGGCTGAATCCGTGCCGCGACAGTGCGCACACGATCGCGTTTTCGCGCGACAAGAAGGTCATGAGGATCACGCTGGAATATCTCCCGGCGTCAGACTCTGACCGTGTCGCCATCTACGACATCAAACGGCTTTCGCGATCGTCCCTTCGCGGCGCAATCCGCGGCGAGGCCCGCCGCACAGCTGCCGGCGTTCCGGTCGTCTGGGATCTCGTTCTTTTTGGCCCAGCCGAGTATCGCTGGCATCGCACCGATTGGGCCTGGGGTTATACGGCGCCAGTCATTCGGTGTACTACAGCCACATGACCGTTCAGGCATTCATGCCTGTGCGTCGCCATGAGCCGAGACGTCTTGATGTGCCGCCTGGATTCCCTTGCAGCTCAATATCGGGGTTAAATAGCAACAGGCATATGGACTATTCGCGACTGCGCCAGTACAGCGTCAGCCAATTCCTCACCGACGTTCGAAGCGAGTTCCGCTTCTTGGAACGAGAGTATGGTTTCGTCGAAGACTCGTCGCAGCGGGGAAGCCATAGCCGAAACGTCGGTTCGGCGGAGCACGTGGCCAGCACCATACCCATTGTCAGGTATTCCGCCCGCATGCGCGAGGTCACTATCGCGCATGATCCGCGGGGCGCAGTCGAAGTGATTGTTCGGCGGTACCATCCCGAGTTTCAGAGCCTTGGAGTCGAAGAGATCGCTCGTTCCGCGGGCGCATCGAACACGGCGCAGTTTGGCGAGATCTACGACATGACCACCACTACCGGTGGTGAGCGGGTCGCAAGGCTCGCTCAGGGCCTGCACGAGTACGGGGATCCGTGGCTTCGAGAACCAGAGGCATCCTGACAGCCACGATAATCGTGATTCAACGAACGCTGAAGCTGGAGTGATCTTGTTTGATTCGTCCCGGAGTTGAGCTGAGGCGTCAGAGCGCCACATACGCTTCTCGCCAATGCCAATTTTCACCCTGATCAGCGCTCTGCTCGTCACGAGATCGCCGATGGTAAACCAGCGCGCCTGCTACCGCTACGAGCGCGACAGCGTCGAAGCGCGTGGTCAGGTGGTTCGTCGCGTGTCCCCAGGGCGGCCCAAGTATGAAGACGTAAAACGAGGTGACGAGCCGGACACGGTGTACGTGCTTCAACTGGTGTCACCGTTGTGCACTCTTGCATCGGCACAAGGCACGGGCGAACGAATGTTAAAGAAGTGCAACTATACTGCTCGGCCGGCGACGCACGCTTACTAAAGGCCATGAATGGGAAAACGATCACGCTTCATGGGACACTCGAAGAGTGGTCGTTCGGTTGGCACCACCTGCCAGTCTTGCTTCACATTCGCTTGCCTCGCGCGTCCGGCGCCAGGTCGGAGAGCGATGCGCCTAAAACTTGACCGCGCACAAACTTCCCTTCGCGGCCGACAACAATCTCGATGAATCCCCCGCCTTGGCGTTTTCGTCGTCGCCTTCTGCTCGCACTCGTGGGGACACTGATCGCCATTCCGACCCTCGTCCTCGGCGCGACTATTCTTGCGGCGGGCGCGACGTCGCAGCTTACGGGCGCTGCCGTCGCGACGGCTTTGCTTCTCGCAACTCCAGTTGGGATTTACCTGTTAACCGCGGGTTTGTGGGGTGACTGGCTGCCGGTCGGTGAGGCTATGCGGGTGCGCACGACTCGGCTCGCGCTTGTCTGGTCGTTGGCGAGTGGGCTCTTCATTCTCTCTGGCCTTCCGTTGATGTCGCCGTCTCAAATGAGCCGAGGGGAGCTGACGGTTGCGATCACGCTGGCGCTGCTTCTTGGTATCATCGTGTTCGGCATCACCGCGGTTCGCTCCAAGCCACGCGCCACGAGCTATTGCCTCCTTGTCGCGGCTACATACGCTGGTCTGACGCTGTTGGTAAACCTAGGCCGTGGAATGCTCAGGCCGAATCGCGGACAATTGATCGGGCCGGCGCCGGCACTCAGTCTTCTCCTTGCTGCCAGCTTTGCAGCCGCTCTAGTAGTCGGAGCGTTTTTCGCCTGGCTCCTGCGATCGAGCTCACTCCCGGCGCCTCCGAACGATTCATCGGGAACGACGAGAGCGCCTCCTGTTGACATACCACACGAACGGCCATAGCCTTCTGTGGACATCCCACAGGACCACCGCATGCCGCCCGACAAACTCGAGATCCTCCAGGGCACACTGGACCTCATGGTCCTCCGCACGCTGTTCGCCATGGGACCGCTGCACGGTTACGGCATCGCTCGACGTATCGAGCAGATCAGCGGCAATGAGATCGTGCTGAACCAGGGCACGATCTACGTCTCACTCGTACGTCTCGAGAACCGCGGCTGGATCAAGTCGAAAGACGGCGTCTCCGAGAACAACCGCCGCGCGAAGTTTTACAGCATCACGAAAGCAGGAACAAAGCAGCTGGAGGTCGAGAACGACCAGTGGGAGCGGCTCACCGCGATGATGGGTCGCTTGCTCACCGCGGAGGGCTGACATGCTCGACTCCATCCGTGCAGTCTGGACGCGGTTCTGCGCCACATTCTCTGCCGAGCGTATCGCCCGAGAGTTCGACGAGGAGCTTCGAGCTCACGTCGCGATGTCGATGGACGAGCTGCGCCGCTCCGGCATGACCGACGCGGATGCGCGTCGCGAGGCGATGCGGAAACTCGGCCGGCTCGATCCGCTGCGCGACGATCACCGCGCCGCGCGCGGACTGCCGGTCCTCGACATTCTCGTGGAGGCCGTTCGTCACGCCACACGCCGCCTCGCGCGAACTCCGATGTTCGCTGCCATCGTGACGCTGACGCTCGCCGTCGGGATCGGCGCCAACACAGCGCTCTTCAGCCTCGTCGACAACCTGCTGCTCCGGACGCTGCCCGTCCGGAGTCCCGAACAGCTCGTGGAGTTTGCGGTCCACTCGATCGTCCGCGGACAGCTCAACGGCAAGCCGGTCGCGGGCGAGTTCAATCGCGCAACCTTTGCCCAAGTGGCCGCGCAATCGCAGGGCATCGCGGGAGTCGTCGGCTACCGGTATGTGGAGCGGCCCAAGATCTCGATCGACGGCGTCCCACAAGCCGAGCGTGCGATCGACTATGCGTCGACGAACTTCTTCCGGGAGCTCGGCGTGCCGATGATCGTCGGGCGTTATCCCGACGAATCCGATGGCGACGTCATCGTCATCAGTGAACGGTGGTGGCGCTCACGCTTCGGCGGCAGCCTCGACGCACTCGGGCACACAATCACGGTCGACGACCGTGTGTACAGGCTCATCGGCGTGGCCCCGCTCCGATTTCACGGATTCGAGATCGACCGTTCCGTCGACGCCTGGATCTCGCCGGGTTCCACGGAACTCGGCATGGTCGCCCGACTTCGCGCCGGCGTCACGCAAGCGCAAGCCGCTGCGCTGCTTCACAACATCCTTATTACGGAGGTATTGCCGCCGGATCGTGGCGACAGCCTGGTCACCATCGCCAGATCGATGGCCCATGGCATTTCCGAGCTGCGCTCCCAGTATCAGAATGCTTTGATCGCGCTCATGGCGCTGGTGCTGCTCGTCCTGCTGACGACATGCGCCAACGTCGGCAACCTCGTCATGCTGCGCCACATCGGTCGGCGGCGCGAGTTGACGATGCGCGCCACCCTGGGCGCGAGCCGCGCGCGGCTGGTCGTTCACTCGCTCGTCGAGACGTCGATGCTCGCGCTTGCCGGATGCGTCGGCGGGCTGTTGTTCGCGGCGTGGGCCCTCCGGATTGTGGTCGCTCTGCTGCCGCTTTCAGCAGTGCCTGAAGTGCTCGCGTTTCACGTCGACACTCGGATGCTCGCCTTCGTGTCCGTCATCTCTGCGTTGAGCGTTCTGCTCTTCGGCCTCGTGCCCGCGTGGCGCGCTGCCGACGTCGACCTCGCGGGCACGCTGCAGTCGAGTCATGCGATGTCCGCCCCATCGCGCACGCGACGCCTCGGCCGCTTACTCGTCGGCGCGCAGGTGGCGTTGTCGGTGGTGCTGATCGTCGGCGCAGGGCTATTCGTGCAGACGCTGCGCAACCTGAGCAAACTCCAAATGGGGTATGGGACTGAGCGCCTGCTCCAGGTGACGCTCGATCCGCGCTTCGCCGGCTACCAGGAGGCCCAAATGCCGGCGCTCGCGCGCCACCTGCTCGAGCGTGTCGGCGCCGTCCCCGGCGTGCGCTCCGTGTCGCGGACGTCGTGGCCACTGATGATCGGGAGCAGTACCAGCATGGGCATTCCACTTCCCAATCTGCCTGATCGCCCGGGTATGTCGGGCATGTGGGATGCGATCGACGTCGGGCCACAGTTCTTCGAAACGATGGGCATCGCGCTCGTTCGCGGTCGCATATTCACGAATGCCGATTTCATTTCGGATACGGTGGACTTTCAGAGTGATCGGCACCGGTCCGAAACAGCGGCCGAGGGTGCGGCCCGGAGGCGCAGGATGGGGCCGTACATCGTCAATGAGTCATTTCAAACAGGCCGCTATGACGGCGGCGATCCCATGCAGGCGGGATCGCCGATCGTCGGCATCGTGAAGGACGTGAAGCTGTTCGGTGTGAAAGAAGACGTTCGCCCGCTGATGTTCCTGATCTCGCGCGTTCCGCGGCGCGTCGGAGCGTTGCAGGTGCGCACCGTCGGCGATCCACAAGCGGTAGAGCAGGGCATCGCCGAGGCCATTCGGAGTGTGAACCCTCAACTCCTCAGGACGGTCAGCACACTCGGCGAGGTCACTGGGCGAAGCATCGCGAAGGAGCGCATGGTGGCGTCGATCAGCGGATTCTTTGGCGTGCTCGGTCTCGTGCTCGCAACGATGGGCGTTTTCGGCATCGCGTCGAGCGCGGTGACGCAGCGGACGAAGGAGCTGGGCATCCGCCGTGCGCTGGGCGCAGGTCAGGGCGTTCTGATTCGCGACTCGTTGCGCGAGACGGTTGGTATGATCGCGCTCGGGTTGATGGTCGGCGCGCTGGTCGCGGTCGTCGCCGTGCGCGTGACGTCCCGCCTGACCACTGATTTGCTGTTCGGCATCACACCGACCGACGCGGGCACGCTGGTGGTTTCTGTCGGGCTGATTGTGCTCGTGGGAGTGGCCGCGTGCGCAATTCCGGCGCTTCGAGCAGCACGTGTCGATCCGCTGATTTGTATCCGCGAGGACTGAGACGCTTCGATTCCAACAACCAAGTATTGCGCGCGCTTTCGCACACGCTTCTATTGATTCGCTCGCGGTTGAACCTCGGCGTCCGCCGGCGGACAGCTCCGCTCACCGTTAGGAGAGAATCATGGCGAAAGTCACAGGGATCGGAGGCGTGTTCTTCAAGAGCACGGGAGACCACGCGGCGCTGGCGGCATGGTATCAGAAGCATCTGGGGATGCCACTCGAGTCGTGGGGCGGTGCAATCCTGCGGTGGCCCGAGGATCGGGGTGGGGATAAGGGCCTCACTGTCTGGCACGTCGCGAAGCAGGACACCGATTGGTTCGCGCCGAGTACCGCGTCCTTCATGATCAACTACCGGGTCGACGACCTCAACGGGCTGCTCGCGAACCTTCGCGCAGCGGGAGTCGAGGTCCTCAAGGGACCGGAATCGGATGAGAATGGCGCGTTTGCGTGGATCGCCGATCCGGATGGTAACAAAGTGGAGTTGTGGGAGCCGAAGACCGGGGACGAGACGAAGAGTGTAGGCTAGAATGGCTCGACTGCTCGTTTCCGGCTTCACGATTTCGCTCGACGGGTACGGCGCGGGCCCACATCAATCGCAAAAAGAGCCGCTCGGTGTTGGTGGCGAGAGTTTGCACGACTGGCTCGTGAGCACTCGCACCTTCAAACGAATGCAAGGCCGCGAAGGCGGCGAGCTCGGAGTCGACGAAGATTTCGCCGCCAAGAGTTTGACGGGTATGGGTGCGTGGATCATGGGGCGCAACATGTTCGGCCCGGTTCGCGGACCGTGGCCGGACGAGTCGTGGCGTGGTTGGTGGGGGAAGAATCCTCCGTATCACACGCCCGTGTTCGTCCTCACGCACCACGCGCGGCCATCGGTGGAGATGGAAGGCGGCACGGTGTTCCACTTCGTGACCGACGGAATTCACGCGGCTCTCGAGCGTGCACGGGCGGCGGCTGGCAACCAAGACATTCGACTCCTCGGCGGAGCTGCGACCATTCGCCAGTACCTCGAAGCTCGGCTCGTCGATGAGATGGACGTGGCGGTGTCCCCGATCTTGCTCGGATCCGGCGAGCACCTGTTCTCAGGCATCGATCTTCTGGCGCTTGGCTACAGAGGCACGGAGTTTATTCCAGGTGCGAAGGCAGGGCACTATATCGTTGTGAGAAGTTAGAACCGCGGCGCAGCGCGTTGGTGATTCAGAAGAGCTGAGGCATTGTGATGAGAGACTCTTCGGCGTCTGCGCTCCAGGCGCGCCTGAATCGGACAATTGCACGACGACAGCGTGTCGCACGCTGGGGCAAGACGCTTGCGGTGCCGACGTTGATCGCCGCGCTCTACGCGGCTCGGTGGAATTCGTGGTTCGCCATCGTTGGATTCGGCCTTTTCCTGCTCGAGGTCTGGGCCGTATTGCTCGGGGAAGCGCAGCGCTGCCCCCGGTGCGAGGCGCAACTCGTCAGGGGCCGAGGCTGGGGAGAAGAGTTCGCGGGTACGTGCCCGGAGTGCGGATGTCCGATCGATTGACAAGTGATCCCGACGAACGCTGCAATCGTTGCACTTTTTAGCACCTCGATGGACAGCCTTCGCGATGCAGACATTCCCGCAATGACCGCGGCGGCCATGGCGTTTCTCGCGGGGCAGCCGTGGTGCTCCCGTGTACTATCGACAGTGCCGGTCTTCGCAATTGCTGGCGTCATCGGCGTTTTCCGTTGTTCGCTCATCCCTCGACAGCCGGACGCGGACGTGATGGTGTGGGTGGTCGTCGGCGATGTCCCGCCAGCCTACATCGTTCACGAGCCAGGCGACTCTTGGCAGGACGCGCTCGCCGGCTATGTGAGCGAGATGGACCGATGGGTCGACGCCGTTCGCGCCGGCCGACCGCCGGGCGACGACATCATTCCCGTCAACGTACCAGCGACGAGCGAAAACGCCGAACTCTTGGCTTCGCGTCTCGGCTTCATCCGGACGAATCTCGTGGAGGTTGACCCGGACTCCATCGAGAGTGATGTCTAAACGTCCCACGCCGCGCCGACCTCGCACACGAGCCCTCCAATCATGAAGGACGTATTGTTTGTTCAAGGTGCCGGCGAGGGCGTCCATGCGGAGTGGGATATCAAGCTGGTCGAGAGTCTTCGGCACGAGCTCGGGGCAGGCTATGAGGTTCGCTATCCGTCAATGCCCAACGAGGCCGACCCGACTTTGGCGACGTGGAAGCCAGCCCTCGAGACGGAATTCGCCGCGCTTCGGAATGGCGCCATCGTCGTGGGGCACTCGGTCGGAGGAGCACTGCTGATCAGCGTGCTCACTCAGTCGGCACCCACCATCACGCTGGCTGCGATCGTTTTGATCGCGGCACCATTCATTGGCGCGGACGGCTGGACGAGCGAAGAGATTGCGCCTCAATCGGGTCTCGCCAAGCGGCTCCCTGTAGCAGTTCCGGTCTTCCTGTATCATGGTGAGAATGACGACATTGTCCCTGTTGCGCATGTCGAGCTGTATGCCCGAGCTATTCCAGGCGCTCGTGTGCGGAGGCTGGCGGGGCGCGACCATCAATTGAATAACGATCTCTCGGTGGTCGCGAGCGATATTCGCGCCCTCGAATCGCGTGCCGCGGGTCGGGAATCGAA
>Ga0126377_10003036_pt1 | contig 11757 bp, 9 predicted proteins | sample PanSoiMetPlot_22_FD_92647 | JGI IMG/M metagenome (GOLD analysis project Ga0126377, IMG submission 92647) | Tropical forest soil microbial communities from Panama - MetaG Plot_22 | ecosystem: Environmental > Terrestrial > Soil > Tropical forest > Bulk soil | place: Panama | collected 2016-02-17
CACCTTGCCCCATTTTTCGGTTTCCTCGGCAATCAGCTTGCCGAATTCGGCCGGCGAGCCGGGCATCAGAATGCCCCCGAGCTCGGCGAGCCGCACCTTCAGCTTTGGATCGGCAATCGCCTCATTGACCCCCTTGTTGAAAGCCAGGATCACGTCGGCTGGCGTGTTCCTGGGCATGCCGAAGCCAAACCAGTTGCTGACCTCGTAGCCCGGCACAGTGTCGGCAATGACCGGAACCTCCGGCAATGCGTCTGCCTTCGTCGTCGTCGTAACGCCGAGCGGCCGCAACCGGCCCGCTCTGACGTGCTCGACCGACGAGGCCAGCGAGTCGAACATCACTTGCACTTGACCGCTGATCAGGTCGGTCAGCGCTGGGCCCGAGCTGCGATAGGGCACGTGGGTCATGTCGAGGCCGGTCAAGGCCTTGAACAATTCGCCCCCCATATGATTGGAGGCGCCAACCCCCGACGACGCAAAATTGAGCTTGCCGGGATTGGCTCTGCCGTAGTCGATGAAGTCGCGCACGGAATGCGCCGGGAAAGCTGGATTCACCAGCATCACATTCGGCACGCGCATGATGCCGGCAACCGGTGCGATGTCCCGGATGAAGCTGAAATTGAGCTTATCGTACAGCGTCGCGTTGATGGCGTGCGACACTGATACGACCAATACGGTATAGCCGTCAGGCGGCGAATGAACGACCGTCTCGGTGCCGAGATTGGTTCCGGCGCCGGGGCGATTCTCGATCACGAACGGCTGGCCAAGGTGCTCCGACATCCATTGGCACACGACACGCGCCACGATGTCGTTGGGACCGGCTGCTGCGTAAGGCACAATAATATGTACCGGCCGCGACGGATAGGCTTGCGCCTGCACGGTGCGCGACAGCACTGGCAGCACACCGCTGCCAGCAGCCAGATGCAGAAATTTGCGACGTGAAATTGTCATAAACACCTCTTGGTAAGCAGCCGATCGATTGCCCTTTTTGGCGGATGCCGCGACGTGACGGGTGACCACTTTGACCGCTCACGCCTCGCCCGACGGGGTGACCACTTAACGGCTCACGCGGTGCGCCACGTCCCCCAATCGGCCGACCCCCGTTGCCTGGTCATGGCTGCCCTCAAAACTGGCGCTGCCGGCTGAGATTTCCGCTTGACAATCACCAAAGGTGAACTTGGATCAAATGGCAAAGCCTGATATGGGATCTGCCCAGGCCTCAAAACCATCGCAACCGTTCGCTGACGATCGTGATCTTCCGCGCGCTTTGCGAGGTTCGGCTCGACTTGAAACAGCCAGACCAGAGTTGACACGGCCAGTCTTTAGACACGGCCCGGCTTTGGCACGGCCACATGTTTCACATTGCAAGTTCTTTGCGACGGCGCGACGCTTTCTTTCGAGCCGCAAAATAGATCGTAGCCTGCGGTCTGCGACGTGCTCTTACGGTTTCTGATGTGCTAGACTCGGGACGTCTCACAGGAGGCGGGGATGACCAACTGCTTCAACAGGCGCGACGTCTTGAGCTTTCTTGGCGGCTCGGTGGCCGCCTGGCCGCTCAAGGCGCGGGCGGAGGGGCACACGCCTGTCATTGGTTTTCTCAACAGCGCATCACCCGATCCAACGCTCCAGCGCGTGGCGGCGTTTCGCAAAGGCTTGAGCGAAATGGGCTTCGAGCGGCAGAACGCGGCGATCGAATTCCGCTGGGCAGAAAATCAGATTTATCGACTGCCCGGCATGGCCGCAGACCTGGTGCGCCGGCACGTCACCATTATCGCGGCCACGGGCAGCACCGCATCGGCGCTTGCCGCCAGGCAGGCAACCTCGACGATCCCGATTGTCTTCGAGATCGGAGGTGACCCGGTCGCGACCGGTCTGGTCGACAGCCCCGACGGATCGGGCGGCAACATGACGGGCGTCAGCTTGAACATTGCCGCACTCGCGCAACGTCAGCTCGAGCTGCTGCGGGAAGTCATTCCCAAGGTCTCAACGGTGGGCGTGTTCCTCAACCCGGACAATCGGAACTCGCCAGGACAAAAAGCCCGCGTGGAGGCGGCCGCGCGCGCGGTCGGGATGCAAGTCGTCATATTGGACGTCAACAAGGAAACCGGCTTCGACCGGCCATTCATGTCGCTCCAGCAACGCGGCGCCGATGCTCTGTTCGTGAGCAACGATCCCTATTTTCTGGAATGGCGGCAGGAGATCGTTTCGCTGGCCGCGCGCTACTCCGTGCCGACGATGTACGCGTCACGGGCCTTCGTGGCCGCGGGCGGGCTGATGAGCTATGGCGCCAGCCTCAGCGACGGCTATCAGCAGGTCGGCGTCTATGTCGGCCGCATTCTGAAGGGCGAGAAGCCCAGCGACCTGCCGGTTGTGACGTCAACCAAGTTCCAGCTGGCGGTCAATGTCGCAACCGCCTGGGCCCTGGGGCTCAATCCGCCAGCGGCGCTGCTGGCGCGCGCCGACGAGGTGATGCAGTAGCACGACCAGTTCTGCAGCTTCGCTCCCGGTTCTCGAAGATAGCCAGCCGCGCCGGGTTTCCCGGCGCGGCGTGTTCATGGGGCAAGTCGCAGCGGTCGTGACGCGCAGCGGCTGCTCGACCCGCTCTTGGTTATTGCGTGACCGCCTTGACCCAGCGGCGCACGTTCATCTTGCCGGTCCAGCCGCCATAGATGATGCCGGACGCGTCGGCCGCGATGCCTTCCGGCATGTTGGCGTCGGGCGCGATTTCCGGAATGAAAGACACCACCTTGCCGTCCTTCGCGCTGCCGATGCGAACGCCCTTCTTGAAGCCGGGATTGACCTTGCCGCCGTCATCACCCGACTGGTGATCGGCCGAATACACGTTGTCGTTTCGATCGATGTAGAGGCCGCTCGGGCGCCCGAACTGCTTCCATTCCTCGAGGAACTTGCCGTCCTGATCGAAAATCTGGATGCGATTGTTGACGCGATCAGCCACGAACAGCCGGCCGGTCGAATCCATGGCCAATTGATGCGGAGTGTTGAACTCGCCCGGCCCGCTGCCGCGCTTGCCCCAGGACTTGATGTAGGTGCCATCCTTGGAGAACTTGAAGATGCGATCGTTGGGGCGCGCGCCGTGTCCCTGCGAAACGAAGATGTCGCCGTTGGGCGCAACGTAGATGTCAGTCGGCTGATCGAAGGTGTCGGTGGAGCTCGCATCGCCGGTGACGCCCGGCTTGCCCAGCGTCATCAGTACCTTGCCGTCCTTGCTGAACTTGATGACGGTCTGGCCTTTGCCGCCTTCCGCGACCGTGTCCGAGACCCAAACGTTGCCGTCACGATCGATGTGGAAGCCGTGCGGATCGTTCACCATGCCGCCGCCGAATTTGGCCTGCATGTTGCCGTTGGGATCGAACTTCATGATCGGATCGAGCGTCGAGCCACGGCAGTTCTGCGCGGCACAGCGGTCGAACGTCCACAGGCTCTTACCGTCGGGATCGATCTCGATGCCGATGGTCGAGCCCCAGGTCCGCCCCGCCGGCAGCTTCGCCCAATTCTCCTGCAGCTGATACGGATTGGGATAGGCGTTGGGATCATTGGCCTGGGCGAATATCCGCTCTCCGGACAGAGCGGTGAGCGCGAGAGCGCCTGCACCCAGCAGCAACGCAGCATAGCGTGCGGTCTTCATGTGGTCTCCTCCCTTATGGCTTCCATTGTGACTTCTTGCTGTGAACGGTCACAGCCGAAACCCCCGATCCACAGCGTCGCGTTTGGTGCGACGTTTGCGATTTGGCGTTCCCCTGGCAGTCCAATGCAAGGCTACATCAGTTTCGCCATCAGGCGCAGGGGCTTCCGTAATCTTTTTTCTCGCGCGAGCGGTGTTGGGACCGGAGAATACCCATCCCGCGAGCCGCTTGAGATCGCTGCCAACGGTGCAATTGCAGGGACGCGCATTGCAGGCGTTCACGGCGCGCGCTAGCCTTTCGGCCGTGACACACGAAGCCGTTCTCCTTGTGCATGGGCACGGAGCGCACCCGGTGCTGCTCGAGCCATTGCGACGTGGCTTGACGCGACAGGGCTATCGCGCCGTCAATTGGCGCTATGCAAGCCTGCGCGGCTCGATAGAGAAACATGCGGTACAGCTCGCCGCCAAGGCGAGAGAGTTCGACGAGGACGCGGACGTCGCACGACTGCATTTCGTCGGCCACAGCATGGGCGCCATCGTAGTGCGGAGCGCGCTCGCGATGCGGAGGCCGCGCAAGCTCGGCCGCGTCGTGCTGCTGGCGCCGCCCAACCATGGCGCACGGCTCGCTGACCTTGCTCTGCGAGTTTTTGGTCGGTGGCCCTCCGCCGCGAGAGAGCTCTGCTCACATCCCAGCAGCTACGTGAACGGGCTCGCATCGGCGAACGATCTCGATTGCGGCATCATCGCGGCCTCATGGGATCACGCCGTCTCACTCGCATCGACGCACCTGCCAGGCGAGCGCGATCACATTACGCTTCGCGGCCTACACACGCTCCCACTGCACTGGCGTGCACCGGCGCAGGTGGGACACTTCCTGCGCGAAGGCCGCTTCCGGCACGCCGCGATCTGACGGCAATCGGCATCCTTGCTCCGCATCGGGATTGAGAACGCGCAAAAATAATTCGTTCGACGTTGAACCAAATACCCCGCTCGTACGACAAGACTTGGGTTCCCAACGTGCGCGGCAAGCTGCGCACGAGGCCTGTCGCTTTGGTTGAATTCTTTAAGGCTCGATCATCAGGATCAATCCATTGAGGTCAGGCGGCCTCCCAGTCGGACGGAGTCTACCATGTCTGATACCGAGCAGGTTGCTTCCCTGATCGGGGACATCTATGACGCGGCGCTCGATCCGTCGCGATGGACCGCCGTTCTCCGCCAAGCCCGCGACGTTATCGGAGGTTCGGCCGCGGTCGTGTTTTCGAAAGATGCCCGCACCAAACGCCTGCAGATCTATCACCACTGCGGCGGCATGGATCCGTACTATCGGCAGCTCTATTTCGATGAATACCAAAAGCTTGACCCGACCACAGGCGTCCAGGTCATGAGCGCGATCGGGCAACCTATCGGCACGGCCGATATCATGGCGATCGAGGATTTCCAGAAGACACGCTTCCATCAGGAATGGCGGCGACCACAGGGGGTGGTGGACTTCATAGCCGCCGCGCTCGACAAGACCGCGACCCGCGCCGTCCTCTTTGGCGTCTTTCGACAGCGCCAGCATGGCTTCGTTGACGAGGACGCACGCTGGCGCATGCGGCAGATCGTGCCGCATATTCGTCGCGCAATCCTGATCGGCAAGGTCATCGAGCACAAGACCGCGGAGGCAGCCACGTTTGCAGACGCGCTCGACGGCCTTAGCACCGGCATGTTCGTTGTCGACGCGGAAGGCCGTATCGTTCACTCCAATGCAAGCGGCCAAGCCCTGTTGGACGATGGCGACGCACTCGACGGCGCCCACGGCAGGATCAGACCGACCGACGCCGCAGCGGCGCGGGCGCTCAAGGACATCGTCGCGGCGAGCGGAGACGATGCAGCCATGGGCATCAAGGGCATCGCGGTGCCTCTCACGGGCCGTGATGGCGAGCGCTATGCCGCCCATGTGCTGCCGCTTACTGCTGGGGCACGACGGCTCGGTTCTGGGGGCAATGCGGCCGTCGCAGCGGTGTTCGTCCGCAAAGCCGAGATCGAAGCGCCCTCGACGCCCGACATCATCGCCAAGCACTACCAGTTGACACCAACCGAGCTGCGAGTCCTGCTCGCGATCGTGGACATCGGCGGCGTGCGCGAAACATCGGAGGCGCTTGGCATCGGCGAGGCCACGGTCAAGACACACCTGCATCGCGTCTACGGCAAGACTGGCGCAAGCCGCCAGGCCGATCTAGTCAAGCTCGTGGCAAGCTTCTCCAGCCCGCTAGCAAGCTGACCCGCAAACCTAGCACGCCGTTGACGGATCGGTGCCGAGCGATCGGCGCGACATGTTCGCATCACGCGGCATCGTTCGCCGACGCCATTACGCCGCCTGGCGAGACCCTGGTGATGACCGTCCGGGCGGTTGGGAGTCAGGTCTACGAATGTGAGTTCGATAGCGTAGGCAATCTCGCAATTTCGCGAACCGATTGCCGCCCTGTTTGTGTCCGGCAAGTCCATCGGCCGACACTATGCGGGGCCGACCTGGGAGCTGATCGACGGCAGCGTCGTCAGCGGAAAGGTCATCAGCAGCGCTCCTCCTGCCCGCCCCGCCGACATTCCGATCCTCAATCTTGAGGTCACGTTGCGGCGCGGCCAAGGCCAGCTCAGCATCGTCAGCACGATCCAGAGGCTCAATACCCATGGCGGTGTCGCTGCTGGTGCAGCGCACACCACGCTCTGTTGGGCGTGCCTTACACCGCCGACTACGCCTTCTATCGCAAGAGCGGCGCGGTACACAGAGCCGGAGGAGAATGACCAGCCGCGCGTCACGCTGATGTCGCTGGCGTCATCCAGCCGATCCCCGCGCCGCCAGGCTCGCGTAGGATTGCAATACGGCCAACGCCGGGGACGTCAAACACGGGCCGCATAAGTTGCGCGCCCGCCGCTGTCGCTTTGTTGACGCGCACGTCGACGTTGTCGACCGCGAGATACGGCATCCATTGCTCAGGTACGCCGTCGAACTGGGGTGAATTGAGCGGAAAGATGCCGGCGACAGGTGTGTCGCCCGTCTTGGCAACCCAATACGTACCATCTTGCATCGGCATCGCCTCGAAGGTCCAGCCGACCGTTTCGCCGTAGAATGACTTTGCCTGCTCGGGGTTTCGGGTCATCAGCTCATTCCAATGGAAATGCCCATGGGACCACATGGAAGTTCTCCTGGTTTCGCGATTGCTGATTTTTCGGTAAGCCAAGCACCACAACGATGTGCGAACTCGGCCTTATTCTGAACTATCGAGTGGACTAGGTTGTTCTCATGATGATCCTGCGTTCCCTTCTCGTTCTGCTCGCGCTCATGTCGGCGGCACGGGCCACCGATGTTGTGTTCCCCGCTGGTTCGCGCGTCGGGCTCGCGCCGCCGCCGGGCCTCAGCAAGAGCAGTAATTTCCAGGGTTTCGAGGACGCCGAACACAACGTCGCCGTGATTATCGCCGCGCTGCCGCGCGAGGCGCACTGGGACCTGCAGCGATCGACCTCGGCAGAGGAGCTCAAGAAGCGTGGCCTCACCTTCGAGACGCGGGAGGACCAGAAGCTCGCCGATGGCGATGCCTTCCTGGTGATTGCCCATCAGGAAGTGGAGAAGATGAAGCTGCGCAAATGGATCTTTGCGGTCCTGTCGCAGGATCTGATCGCGCTTGTGACCGTGCAGGTTCCGGACGATGCGGCGAAGCTCTATCCAGACGATGCGATCCGCACCGCGCTCTCGTCGGTCGCGATCCGCGCCACCGTTCCGGTGGAGGAACAACTCGGTCTGCTGCCGTTTCGCGTGGGCGACCTCGCGCAATTCCGGATCGGCGGCGTGATCCCGGGACGGGCGGTCATGCTGACCGATTCGCCCAGCGACGACCTGGGTCCGGACGTCGATGCCCATATCGTGGTCGCGGTCGCGCCCGGTGGCCCCGGGCAGGCGGTCAATCGCGACGTCTTCGCGCGCGATCTGTTCGCTACCATTCCCAACCTGAAGGATGTTCACATCAACTCGGCGGAGCCGCTGCGGATTGGCGGCCAGCCAGGGCATCAGGTGATGGCTGTCGGCAAGGACGCGCGCACCGGGAGCGACGTCAATGTGGTGCAGTGGCTCCGCTTCGGGAGCGGCGCCTATATCCACATGATCGCGGTCGCGCGATCGAGCACCTGGATCCCGGCTTATGCGCGCTTCCGCCAGGTGCGTGACGGCATCGACCTGCAGTAAGGCGATCACCCCCTCCGCGAACGACCGGTCTCTCCACCACCGGCGTTCCGGGTGATAGCCTGCCGCCAGATGACAACCGATCGCACGGAAATCGACTCGACGGTCGCAGCCGTCGAGCCCACCGTCCTGCCGCAGTCCGTGCGGTACCGGATATTTCTCTACCTCGGCGCGCTGGTATTCCTCATGGCCTTCGGCGCTCCGTCCGGCGGCCTCTTCGACATTCCCATCAGCTTCTTCCTCAAGAACAAGCTGAACCTGTCCGCGCAAGAGGTTGCGAGCTTCCGGCTGGTGGCCTCCGTTCCGCTCTATCTGGCCTTTGTCTTCGGCTTTGTCCGTGACATCTGGAACCCGCTCGGATTGGGCGACCGCGGCTTCATCATGCTGTTCGGCGCAGCCAGTGCTGGGCTCTACGCGCTGTTCGCCTTCATCCCAACTAGCTACGGGACACTGTTGGTCGCCGTCGTGCTGCTGACGACATCCTACCTGTTCGTCTCCAGCGCCTTGCACGGGCTGACTTCGGTGCTCGGCCAGCAGCACGCAATGTCGGGCCAGGCCAGCGCGGCATGGAATATCTTCACCTCGATCCCGACGATTGCGGCCCTCTACCTCGGCGGCGTGGTCAGCGAAATGCTCGAAGGCAGACACGCCGATGAGGCTGCCCGGGTGCTGTTTCTGATCGGCGCGCTCATCATGGCAGCGGTCGCCGCATACGGGGCATGGCGGGCCGGCAGCGTGTTCGACAACATTCGCCCGGAACAGGGACCCATCGTGCATCCGCTGGAGGACGTGCGACGATTGCTGCGCCACTGGCCGATCTATCCTGCGCTCTTGATCTGGCTGTTGTGGAACTTCGCGCCCGGCTCGGTCACGCCCCTGCAGTACTATCTGCAGGACACACTGCACGCCAGCGACGTGCAGTGGGGCGCGTGGAACGCGATCTTCACGGCCGCCTTCATCCCGACCTTCCTGGTGTATGGCGTGCTATGCCAGAAGTATCCGTTGCGCACGCTGCTGGTGTGGGGGACCGTGGTTGCGATCCCGCAGATGGTTCCCCTGCTCTTCATCGATTCAGTCACTGGCGCGCTGATTGCCGCGTTCCCAATCGGACTGATGGGTGGCGTTGCCACCGGCGCCTATTTCGACCTGCTCATTCGATCGTGTCCACCGGGCCTGCAGGGGACGACGCTGATGATGTCGAGCAGCCTCTATTTCGTCACCGCGCGCTTTGGCGACGTGCTGGGCACCTACCTGTATGATCACTTCGGTGACTTCACGATTTGCGTGATTGCGATCACAGTGGTCTATGCTTTGATCCTGCCGAGCATCCTTCTGATCCCGAAACAGCTCATCGCGACCGCCGACGGACAGACATCCGCCGGCGAATAGAGCCCTCAGATCACCGCCAGAATTCCTGCGTGGCGATGCGCGCGCCTTCCGCCATGGCGGCGAATTTCGCCCAGACCACGTCGGGGTCCACCGCAGCCTGTCCGACCCAGGTGCCGTAACCGCAATCCGAGCCGGCAAGCACATTCTCGCGGCCGACGAGCCGCGCATAGCGCCCGATGCGTTGCGCAATGAGCTCCGGGTGCTCGATGAAGTTCGATTTCGATTCGATCACCCCCGGGATCAGCACCTTGCCGTCGGGCAACTTCACGCGCTCGAACAGCATCCATTCGTGCGCGTGGCGCGGATTGGCGGCCTCGAACGAGATCGCGTGCGGACGCGCCTTCAGCACAAGATCGATGATGTCGGCAAACGGAACATCGCGATGATGCGGGCCTTCGTAGTTGCCCCAGCATAGATGCATGCGAACCATGTCGGGCTCGACGCCGGAGAGCGCGTGGTCGAGCGCCGCGATATGCATGCCGGCGCGCTTGCGGAACTCCGCCAGATCGAGGTTCGCATACTGGATGTGCCGCCCCATGGCGAGATCGGGGCAGTCGATCTGCAATACAATCCCGGCCTTGGCGATCGCTTCATATTCGTGCCGCATGGCGTCCGCGATCGCAAACAAATAGGTTTCGTGGTCCTTGTAGTAGTCGTTGCGAAAGAACAGCGACACGACACCGGGCGACGCCGCGCTCATGAAGGCATCGGCGCGGCCAGCGGAAGCGAGCGCAGCCTTGAGATCGGAAATGTCGACCCCCGCCGCCTCGCGATCGCGTACCGCGATCGGCGCGTTGCAGGCCGGCGTCTTTCGCCGCGAACGGCCGGGGTCGCCGAAGACGCGCTTCTCGAGGCTCGGGAAGTCGGCAAGGTCCTGATACACGAAGGTGTTGCCGGAGCCGCCGAAGCCAGCAAGCCGGTCTTTGACATAGGTCGCGTAGCTCGGTTTCGACATCTCGCCGTCATTGACGAGGTCGATGCCGGCTTCGACCTGCTTGGCCACGACCTCGGTGACTGCCGCGCGCACGCGTGCCGCCAGCGCGGCGGCATCGACCGGGACGCCCTCCTCCTTGGCGAACATCATGCGGATGAGATCGGCAGGCCGCGGCAGGCTGCCGGTATGCGTGATGAGGAAGCGCTCGGTGCTGCGTTTCATCCCGGTCATCGAACGCCTCACATCTGTCGCGTCATCCGCCCCCTGGCAGGCCCAGACAGCCCAAGGGGGCAACGCAACGGCGATGTATCACGACTCCAGAGGCGTGGCAGCAGTGTCCTGCCGCCAAACAGGCAGGCTGGGCGCCAATGCTCGTGCCCGTCCTCTTTCGCTCAGGTGGATCGCGATTTCGGCGAGCGCAGCGGGTTCGGAATGTCTACAATGTCCTGCTCGTCCTCAATGTCGGGCGCAGGCTCGCTGGTATTGTCGTTCGCAGACGTTTCCCCGTGCTCGTCCGACAGTTCCTTGGCCGGCTCTTCGGCCTTGGCAGCAGCCTCCTGCGGAGGCGGGGGAGGAGGCGGTTTGGGTCTGGTCTTGGCCACTCCGACCAGCGCCGGGCGCAGCACCCGCTCGCCGATCATGTAGCCAGCCTGCACCACCTGGGCGACGGTACCGTTCGGCAACGACGAATCAGGCACCTCATACATGGCCTGGTGCAGGTTGGGATCGAACTTCTCACCGATCGGCTCGAATTTCTTGATGCCGTGCTTCTCGAGAACCTTGAGCAGTTCGCGCTCGGTTAGCTCGACGCCCTCGAGCAATGACTTGAGGCCCGCATCCGCCGTCTCGCGCAGCTGCGGATCGATCGCCGACAGCGCACGGTTCATATTGTCAGCGACCGCGAGCACGTCGCGTGCGAAGGCTGTGATGCCATATTCGCGCGCGTCCGCGACCTGGCGCTCGGTCCGCCGGCGCATGTTCTCCATCTCGGCGAGCGCGCGCAGCAGCTTGTCCTTATTGTCGGACGCTTCACGCGCCAGCTGCTCGACCAGCGCGGCCACCCGCTCGGCTTCATTCGCCGCGCTGTCCGCACCCGGCAGCGGCTCGGAAGCCATCGACGTGATGTCGTCGGGACGGCCAGAGGTCGAATCCGTCATCGTGTGGTTCCTGCCACAATTTGATTGCTGTCTGCCGGGATATCAGGGCTCTGCGGGCAAAAATCAAGTTCGTATCGCGCCTTGCGTGCAAACCCGGTTCCGGCCTTGCTTAACGCGCATGCAGGTCTCGCCTCATTCTGGCTTGATGTTGGCCTGCCCGATGACCTTGCTCCAGCGCTCCGTCTCCTGCCGCAGGAATGCAGCCGTTGCGGCCGGTGTCGTCCCACCAGGCGCGGCGCCAAGTGCACGCAGGCGGGCCTCGACATCCGGCATTCGCAGCGCCTCGGCCACCGCCTGCCACAACCTGTCTACAATCGAAGCCGGCGTTTTCGGCGGGGTCAGCAGTGCGAACCAGCTCGTGGCCACGAATCCGGGGTAGGTTTCCGCCATGACCGGAAGATCGGGAAAATCAGCGAGCCGC
>Ga0126377_10003037_pt1 | contig 11755 bp, 10 predicted proteins | sample PanSoiMetPlot_22_FD_92647 | JGI IMG/M metagenome (GOLD analysis project Ga0126377, IMG submission 92647) | Tropical forest soil microbial communities from Panama - MetaG Plot_22 | ecosystem: Environmental > Terrestrial > Soil > Tropical forest > Bulk soil | place: Panama | collected 2016-02-17
CCAACAAGACCTGGACCGACGCATATCGGGGCGCCGGGCGGCCGGAGGCGACGTACGCCATCGAGCGAATGATGGACGAGCTCGCGGCCGAGCTGGACATGGACCCGCTCGAGCTGCGCGAGAAGAACTGGATCAAGCACGAAGAGTTCCCCTTCACCACGGTCGCCGGACTCGAGTACGACAGCGGCAACTACGAGGCGGCGACCGCCAAGGCGAAGGAGATGTTCGGCTACGACGATCTGCGTCGCGAACAGGCCGAGCGCCGGGAGCGCAACGACTCGGTGCAGTTGGGCATCGGCATCTCCACGTACACCGAGATGTGCGGTCTCGCACCGTCTCGAGTGCTGGGCGCGCTGTCGTACGGCGCCGGCGGCTGGGAGCACGCCTCGGTCCGGATGCTCGCCTCCGGCAAGGTCGAGGTGATCACCGGATCGAGTGCCCACGGCCAGGGCCACGAGACCGCCTGGAGCCAGATCGTCGCCGACCGGCTCGGAGTGCCGTTCGAGGACATCGAGGTGCTGCACGGCGACACCCACGTCGCGCACAAGGGCATGGACACCTACGGCTCGCGGTCGCTGACCATCGGTGGCATCGCTGCTCTGCGGGCGGCCGACAAGGTCGTCGAGAAGGCCAGGACGGTCGCGGCGCACATGCTGGAGGCCAACCGCGACGACCTCGAGTTCGAGGGCGGCAAGTTCACCGTGCGGGGCACCGACAAGAGCGTGACGATCGGGGACGTGGCACTCCACACCTTCGCCGCGCATGACATGCCCGACGAGTACGAGCCGAGTCTCGACTCGGAGGCGACGGTCGATCCGGAGAACTTCTCCTTCCCGCACGGGACCCACCTGTGCGCGGTCGAGGTCGACACCGAGACGGGCGCCACGAAGATCCGCTCGTACGTCTGCGTCGACGACGTCGGATCGGTCGTCAACCCGCTCATCGTCGAGGGCCAGGTGCACGGCGGTGTGGCGCAGGGGATCGCCCAGGCGCTCTACGAGGAGGCCATCCACGACGAGTCCGGCACCCTCGTGACCGGTTCGCTGGTCGACTACCTCGTCCCGAGTGCGGCCGACCTACCGACCTTCGGGTCCGACCGGACCGAGACGCCGGCGACCAGCAACCCGCTCGGCGTCAAGGGTGTCGGCGAGGCCGGCACGATCGCCTCGACACCGGCGGTGGTCAACGCGATCGTCGACGCGCTTCGGCCGATGGGAATCAACGACGTACCGATGCCGTGCTCGCCGTACCGGGTCTGGCAAGCCATCCAGAGCGCTTCGAGCGGAGGCCAGTCATGATTCCCGCGGAGTTCGACTATCACGCGCCAACGTCGGTGGAGGCGGCTCAGCACCTGCTGGCTTCGTCCAACGACGCCAAGGCACTGGCCGGCGGCCAGAGTCTGATGCCCTTGCTGCGCATGCGGTTGGCCACGCCGGAGCTCATCGTCGACCTGAGCAAGATCGACGAGCTGCGTGGCATCCGCGACGCCGGCGACGCGATCGTGATCGGCGCCATGACGCCGCATGCGACCGTGATGACCGACCCGCTGGTCGCCGAGCATGCGGCGTTGCTGGCCAAGGCGGCGACGCTGATCGGCGATCCCCAAGTGCGACACGTCGGCACCTTCGGCGGCTCGATGGCGCACGCCGACCCGGCGAGTGACCTGCCGGCCTGCGCCATGGCGATGGGCGCCGAGTTCGAGATCGCCGGCAGCGAGGGCCGGCGCTCCGTCGCGGCGGGGGACTTCTTCCAGGACATCTTCACCACGGCGATCGGCGACGACGAGATCCTCACCGAGGTCCGGATCCCGAAGCACACCGGGTGGGGTGCGCACTACGAGAAGTTCGTACGCACGGCCCAGCAGTGGCCGATCGTGGCCGTCGCTGCGACCGTACGCGTCGTGGGCGGCTCGATCGCCGAGGCGCACGTGGCGCTGGCCAACATGGGATCGACGCCGATCCGGTCGCAGGCGGTCGAGCAGGCGCTGGTCGGCGTCGCGCCGGAGGACGCAGCGGTCCGGGCGGCGGTGGCCGACATCGCCGCGGGCACCAACCCGCCGACCGACATCAACGGCGACGACGCCTATCGGCGGCACCTGGCACCCATCCTGGCCCGCCGCGCCGTCCTCGCCGCTGCCGGCTGACTCAGCCGTCGCGCTCGGGTTCCGAGTTAGGGTCGGTTCGTAGGGGGCTCGGATCGACCAGGGCTCGGAGCCCGAGCGCTGGCTATCGAAAGAGAGTGTGCAAGTGGAGCTGGAGCATCGGTTCACCGTGCCGACCCCCGTGGCCGACACCTGGGACGCCTTCAACAATCTCGAGCGAATCGCGCCGTGCTTTCCCGGAGCCTCCCTGAGCTCAGTCGAGGGCGACGACTTCGCCGGCTCGGTGAAGGTCAAGCTCGGCCCGGTCTCGTTGCTCTACAACGGCACCGGCCGGTTCGTCGAGCGCGACGAGGAGAAGCATCAGGCCGTCATCGAGGCCAAGGGCAAGGACAAGCGGGGCAACGGGACCGCGTCCGCGACGATCACGGCCAAGCTGTCGCCGGAGGGCGAGCAGACGCTGGTCGAGGTGACCACCGACCTGGCGATCACCGGCAAGCCGGCCCAGTTCGGCCGCGGCGTCATCCAGGACGTCAGCGACAAGCTGCTGGGCCAGTTCGTCTCGTGTCTCGAGCAGAATCTCGGCGGCCCGGCACCGGAGCCCGAGGCACCGCCGGCGACCGAGACCGGTCAGTCGGAGACGCCGTCCGCCGGGTCCCAGCCGACCCAGCCGACAACGCAGCCGCGTACCCAGGCGCCGCCGACACAGCCGCGTATGCAGGCGTCGTCCAGCGAGGCCGACGCCGAGCTGAATCTCCTGACCACCGTCGGGCCGGCCCTGGTGAAGCGCTACGCGGTGCCGGCGATCGGCCTGCTGATCCTGTTCTTGTTGCTGCGCAAGCTGCTTCGGCGCTGATTCGGCCGGAGCCCATCGCGCCGGGATTGCGCGTCCTTTCCGTTGTCACGCGCAATCTCGGCGCGAGTGGACCTGTCATGATGGCGGCACGATGACGCACGCACTGCTTCAGGTCACGACGCTGCACGCCGCCGATGCCGAGGCTGCTGAGGCCGGCGGCGCCGATCGGGTCGAGCTGGTGGGCTCGATGGTCGACGGTGGCATGTCTCCCGAGCCGGCCGCAGTGTCCTCGGTGGTCCGATCCACCGACCTCCCGGTTCGCACCATGCTTCGGCTCAGTGAGGGCTACGGCACGACTGGCGGCGAGCTGGTACGCCTGATGGGCCTGGCGGAGTCGTACCTCGCCGCCGGTGCCGAAGGCGTCGTGCTCGGTTTCCTCACCACCGACCTCGAGATCGACACCGATGTCGCCGGTCGGCTCGCCGTCACGGTGGAGCCCGCGCCCTGGACCTTCCACCGTGCCGTCGACTCCAGCCTCGATCTCGATCACTCCTGGCGACAGCTGCTGGGCCTGCCGGGACTCGACGCCGTCGTCACCGCCGGGGCCGCGCTCGGAGTCGAGCGGGGCCTTGACGAGCTGACTCGCCTGGCAGCCTCCGACCCCCGGATCGCGGAGCGGATGGTCGCCGGTGGCGGCTTGAAGCCCGAACACGTCCCGTGGCTGCTGCGAGCCGGCGTACGCGCCTTCCACCTCGGATCGAGTGTCCGGCCGGGCGGTTCGTGGGACCGGGCCTACGTCGACGCGTCGTACGTGCGGTCCTGGCGACTGCTGCTGGACGATGCCGCCGACCAGGCCACGACCTCCTCGTGACCCTGCTGATCGATCCACCGACCTGGCCGGCGCACGGCCGGGTGTGGTCCCATCTGGTGAGCGATGAGAGCTTCGACGAGCTTCACAAGTTCGCCCGCGAGATCGGCCTGCCGGAGCGCGGCTTCCATCGCGACCACTACGACGTGCCCGCCGAGCGCTACGACAGCGTGGTCGCCGCCGGTGCGGTCGCGGTCAGCAGCCGCGAACTGGTCGCGCGACTCACGAAGGCGGGCCTTCGAAGGCGGCGATCTCCTCGGTGAGGTTGCGCCGGGCCGCCGCCTCCCAGCGTTCGCGGCCGATCGACGTGCGATAGATCGCCGACCGGTCGAGGAAGCCGCGAAGGATGCGCGTCCGTCCGGCCCGAAACTCCGGCTCGGACACGTGGCCGTACTCGCGTCGCACCGCCTCGGTGTAGCGGGCGTATCTGGTCGACGGCGACCCGAGGATCGCGAGATCCGCGTCGCACAGCAGCTGACCATCGGCGTCGTCGGCAGCGACATCGTGTGTCGCGGTGAGACGTACCAGCCGTTGCACCTCGACCACCTCGGCCGGATCGAGGCCGGTGTCGGACAGGGTGACCTCGGCCAGTTCGGCCGACTGCTCCTCGTTGTCGGCACGCTGGGGATCGTAGACGGCGTCGTGGAACCACGCTGCCAGCCGGACCGTGCGTGGCACCGGGTCGGCGAGCTGGTCGAGCGCGGCCAGCACCTCTGCCAGGTGTTCGGCGTCGTGGTAGGCGCGGTGCGGTTCGGACCACCGTCGGAGCAGGTCGGCGCCGAGCCGATCGGAGTCGGGAAGCGTGGCGTTCCAGTCCCGCCGCAGGTCGATCCCGCTGGTCACTGAAGGGACTCCGGCAGCGGATCGGCGTGGACGACGGTGAGTGACGTGACGGCGCGGGTCAGGCAGACGTAGAGCCGACGCAGCCCGGTCGTCGGATCGGGCTCTGCGGCGACGAGGGCGGCGGGCTCGGCGAGAACCACGTGGTCGAACTCCAGACCCTTGGCGAGCGTGGCGGGTACGAGGTCGACCCGCGAGTCGACATCGTGCTCATCGCCCAACCGTACGTGCTCCACCCCGGCCTCGGTCAGCGCCGCTCCGGTCGCCTTGGCGAGTCCGTCGGGAACGATCACTCCGACCGAGCCTTCCTGAGCGAGCGCCTCGTGCGTGGCCTCGACCGCAGCCGTGACCGGATCGCTCACCGCCCGGACGGCGAGCTGGCCCTGGGCACGGCGAACCGACGTCGGCGGCCGCAGATCCGGCGCGATCCGGGGCAGCAGCCGGGCGGCGAACTCGATCACGTCCGACGGCACCCGAAAGCCCTGGCTGAGCTCTTCGAGGTGCGAGTCGGCCTTGCCGAGGTGTTCGAGCGCGTCAGTCCAGGATGTCGTCGCCCATGGAGTTGTCGCCTGGGCGAGATCGCCGAGCACGGTCGCCGATCCGGTCGAGCAGCGCCGCCCGACCGCCCGTAGCATCATCGGGGATAGGTCCTGCGCCTCGTCGAGTACGACGTGACCGACGCTCGGCGTCCGCTCGATGAGGTCGGCCGCCTCGTCGACCAGCACGGCGTCGGCCACGGTCCATCGGGCCGATCCCGGGGACTTGCCGGGCTTGGCCCACAGCAGCCGGGCCTGCTCCGACTCGGTCAGGATGCCGTCGGCGGCGCCGGCCAGCAGGTCGGCGTCAGACAGCAGTCGCCAGACCACGCGCGCCGCGTCGAGCTTCGGCCACACCGTGTCGACCCAGCTCCGGACCTGTGCCGACCGCGCGACCGCAGACTGCACCCGATCGTCGGGTGAGTCGCCGGCCAGCTCCATCTTGACCAGGATCGCGTGGGCCAGCCGCTGCGCCAGCATCGCCCGACCGGCCCCGTAGCGCACGCCGCGGCCACGCAGCTCGGCCAGGATCTCCTCGCCCTCATAGACCGGCACCCGCCAGCGGCGCGATCCGCGCGGCACCAGCAGCCCCTCGGCCGGAGGCACCAGGTGCGACCAGACCGCTCGCTGCACGACGGCCGCCATCCGGGCGTCGCCCTTGAGCCGCGCCGTCGCGGCGTCCTCACCGGCGCGCACGCGTACCCGCGCGGTGAGGGCCTCGATCGTGAGCTGCTCGGCGTCGATCTCGCCGAGCGCCGGCAGCACGTCGCCGATGTAGCGGAGGAATGAGTCGTTCGGCCCGATGACCAGGACCCCCTGTCGAACCAACTGGTCCCGATGCGCATAGAGCAGGTAGGCGGCCCGGTGCAGCCCGACCGCGGTCTTGCCGGTCCCAGGCGCTCCCTGCACGCAGATCGAGGTGTCGAGATCGGCCCTCACGATCACGTCCTGATCAGGCTGGATGGTCGCCACGATGTCGCGCATCGGCCCCACCCGAGGCCGCTCGATCTCGGCTTCCAGGATCGCGCTGTGGAGCTCCGGCTCGACCGCGCCGAGATGCTCGTCCTCGTACGCGGTGAGCTGCCCGTGCTGGAACCCGAACCGCCGTCGGAGCTCGATCCCCATCGGCTCGTGCGGACTGGCCCGGTAGAACGCCCGGGACACATCGGCCCGCCAGTCCACGACCATCGGCTCGCCCTCGGGATCGGTGACGTGGCGGCGCCCGATATAGAAGCGCTCGGCCGAAGCCTCCGGGGGAGGCGCCGTGTCGAGGCGGCCGAAGAACAGGGGGATCTCGGGATCGTCCTCGAGCGCCTTCATCCGCCGCCACAACGCGGCCTTCAGGTACTCGGTCGAGACGGCGTCTCCGCCGTGGGCTTCGAGGCCGGACACCTTGGCGCGCATCCGGGCCAGGGCGGCCCTGGACTCCACGAGATGGAGTCGTTCGGCGGCCAGATCGGGTGGTGCTGACGGATCGGGAGGCATCAGGTCGGGGCTGGCGATGTCGGTCGGATTCGAGGGCACGACGGACCTCCGCTATCGCGGCGCAGGATCAAAGGGCCAGCCGACATTACGTCGTCCGACTAGCAGTGTCATCCGATTTATCGAGCTGGCGTAGCTGCTCCAGAACTCGCGTCTGCCAAGGGTCGTCGAACGACAACTGGTCGACACCGACGACATCCCATCTCTGCTCGCCGACTTCGACCGTGACCGGCGGCCGGTCGAACCCGTCGACCGGCCGCAGCGTCACCCACGCGTCGATGCTGACCCACCGCATCCGGCCGCCACCGGCTTCGCAGCGCCGTCGGAGATCGTCAGGCGACATCGGAACCGAGCCGAAGCACTCGTCGGGATCCCACAGCTCCATCATCCGCCCCCGTGCGTTGCGTTGCAGCTGCAGCCAGCCGTCGTCGTCGAGCACGACCTGCGCTTCGAGCTCGGGCAGCGGCGCCGGCGCACCCATCAGCCGCACCGCCAGCAGCCCGGTCGCCCGCCACTCCAGGCCGGTCAGCAGCCGATGGAGCATGCCGGCCGCGAACGTGACGTCGCTCAGCCAAGCCTCCCGCGGCTGTCGCCGTTGCCGCTCGATCTCGGCAATCACATCCGCATCGAGCGGCTCCAGCTCGATCCGCGGCTGCAACCGGAAGACCGCCAGGATGCGCTTGAACACCGCCCAACTCGGCACCGCAGCCCCCGTCTCGTATCGACTGAGCTGTTGCCGACTGACTCCGCACGCCTCCGCCATTTGTTCCTGCGTCCATCGGTGCACGTCGCGCTGGCGCAACAGGATGTCTCCGAGCTCGTCCACGGTGGAGATCCTGGCCTCCGAGCGGCCGGCGATACGGGGCGAGCGCCCGTCCTGTGGATAACCGGGAACTCGGGCATGCCGTCTCGAAAGGATGCGCACCTGATGTGGTGCACACGCGCCTGATCGGGTGCGGATATCAGCGAGACGCTAGCGCCGGCCTCCGTGGACCTCGTCGGTCGTGAACGGCGAGCGTGGAGTCCTGGGATTGTGCACCGCATGCGATGCACGCGCACCCGATCGGGTGCGGAGTTCAGCGAGACGGCGCACGCGGCCTCGGCCGGGGATCAGCCGGAAGCGGCGGCGGCTGCGGCTCGGCGACGGGCGCGGTAGGCGGCGACGTTGGCGCGGGAGGAGCAGCGGTCGGAGCAGTAGCGGCGCGACTGGTTGGGGGAGGTGTCGACGAAGACCTGGTCGCAGCCGGCGGCATGGCACACGCCGAGCCGTAGCGGGCTCAGGTCGCAGGCCAGGGTGGCGAGGCCGAGCAAGGCTTCGGCGATCAGGAGTTCGGCGAGGGACGACGAGCTGTTGCTGACGTGGAGGTGCCAGGACTGACTGTCGTGGCCAGCGATCTGCGGCGTGATCGGGTGGCGGTCGAGCAGGTCGTTGAGCTGGCGTACGACGGCGGTCTCGTCGCCTCGTGTGGCTGCCTCGAAGGTCGGGCGGAGATCGCGCTGGAACCGGCGAATCGCGGGGACGTCTCGATCGGTCACGCGTTGCATGAGCCAGTTGCGGTCGGACAGGTAGTCCCGCAGATCGTCGGCGTCTTCGACCGAGAGGTTGACCAGGCCCGCCCCACGTTCGGCGTAACCGACAAAGTCCACGTGGACAGCTTACGGTGCTCGATCTTGTGCGCGGTGGTGTGAGACAGGAGACATGGGTGGGGCCCAGGTGCCACTGGCACCTAGGCCCCACAAAGCGCGTCACGCTCGGGGCGTGCGCGGTGATGACGCGGTTAGTCGGCCGCGTGCACCGTCTCCAGCTCGCGAGTCTCGTCGGGCTCCTCGAACTGGTCCTCATGCTCCTTTCGACTGATCTTGGCCGGCCACCACATGTGTCGACCGAAGTCGAGGTTGAGGCCGGTGACCAGGATCGAACGGACGATGATCGTGTCGAGCAGCACGCCGAAGGCGACGGCGAAACCAATCTGCAGCGTGAAGGTCAGTGGCACTGTCGCCAGGGTGGCGAACGTACCGGCCAGCACCAGACCCGCCGACGTGATCACGCCACCGGTCGCCGCGAGTCCGATCAGCGCGCCACGTCGACTACCTTCGCGAGTCGCCTCCTCCCGCACTCGGGTCATCAAGAAGATGTTGTAGTCGATACCCAAGGCGACCAGGAAGACGAACACGAACAGTGGCAAGCCACTATCAGCGCCGTTGATGTCGAAGACGTACTGGAACACCAGCGCGCTGAAGCCCAACGCGGCGGCGAACGACAACACGACCGTCCCGATCAGCAGCAGCGGTGCCACAACGGCCCGGAGCAAGACCAGCAGGACCAGGAACACCATCGCCAAGACGAGCGGGATCACCGCATTGTTGTCATGCCGAGACGCCTCTTGGACATCCCAGTTGACTGCGGCATTGCCACCCACCAGGGCATCCGCCCCCGGTATGGCATGGACGGCATCTCGGACCCGTTGGACGGTCTGGTAGGCCGCATCGCTCAACGACGAGTCGGTGATGCCGGCCAGCACCAAAGAGCTGCCGTTCTGCGGCGGGCCAGCGACCTTGATGGCATTGGGATCGACTCCCTCGATGCCCTTGACGGTGGACATCACTTCGCCCTCCGTGCCGGCGTTGGTGATGATCTGCAGATCGTTGCCACCGACCGACTCGAAGTGCTCGTTGATGACGCGCTCGCCCTTGACGGAGTCCGGCGTGCCGACGAACGAGTCCTCGGTCGTCAAGCCCTTGGCGTCAAGCGTGGTTAGGCCGATCGCCATGACGCCCAGCGCAAGCGCGGTGCCGACCCAGACCGCCCGTGGCCGGTGGCTGATCTTCCAGCCGGTCTTGGCCCAGAAGCCGGTCGAGGTGGGCTCGTGGCTGCCTTCGGTCGGCCGGACCGGCCAGAAGATCCCGCGGGGCATGATCACCAGCAACGCTGGTAGCAGGCTGATCATCGCGAGCAGGACGACCGCGACTCCGATCGCGAGCACGGGTCCGAGGCTCTGCGTGGAGTTCATCTCGGCGACGAGCAGGCAGAGCATGCCGAGCACGACCGTGGTGCCGCTGGCGATGATCGCCGGCCCGGCGCGGTGCAGGGCTTCGGCCATCGCCTCGTGCCGGTCGTGGTGGCGCCGCAGCTCTTCTCGATAGCGGGCCACAAGTAACAAGGCATAGTCCGTACCCGCCCCCAGCACGAGAACGGTCAGAATACTTCGACTCTGTTCGTTGACCGTCAGGTCGGCGTATTTCGCCAAGAGATAAATGAGCCCGGTTGCGGTGAACATCGCGATGACGACACAGATCACCGGGAACAGCCACAGGATGGGGCTGCGGTAAGTAAATAGCAGGATCAGGATAACGACGCCGAGCGCGGCGAAGAGCAGCAGTCCGTCGATGGCGGCGAAGGCGTCGGCCTGGTCGGCAGCGAAGCCCGCGTAGCCGGAGATGTGCGTGGTCATGTCGGTGTCGGACCCGGCGATGTCGCGCATGTGGTCGACCATGTCGGGCATGATCAGCCAGCCGTCGGTGCCGGCGTCGATGGGCACCACGATCTGCGCCGCCTGGCCGTCCGTGGACTGTGATGCCGGGATTACCTGGACTTCGCCGTCGAGGTTGATCTCGGTGTCGGCCTTGGCGATGCTGTCGTCGCCGACGAACTCACCGACTGTTTGCCCGTCCATACCGGAGAACGTCTGCGCGTCGGCGTTGACCTTCGCCATGTCGGCAGCGGTGAGTCCACTGTCCCGCTCATAGACAATGACCGCGTCGAGTGTGGTGTCGGATCGGAAGGCGGCGGTCTTCTGCAGCGCCTGAGTCGACTCGGCGCTTCCCGGCAGCCAGTTGACCGTTTCGTTGTCCGTGACGTCGCCGAGCTTCGAGCCGAAGCCGAAGCCCAGGACGACGAACAGTCCGAGCCAGACGGCGAGAACGACCCATTTGATCCGGCGGCCGCACACGGCCCCCGCGAACCTTCTCGTCATGAAGATTGGCCTTTCAACTAAGGGCGCTCCCGCGCCGTACCCTTATTCGCCCGCACAACCTAATCGTTCCTACCGACATTCGCCTCGGGGTTTTCCCCTAACTTTCGATGAACCAGTTGGGCGGGCTGTCTAAGTACGCGGCGAGCGCTCTCAAGAAGGAGGATCGAGGCGTCGTAGTTGATACCGATGGGCGGTTGTCGCCCGGATTCTGACGAACCGTCCCGCTGTGGTCATGACCGCTCCGCGTGCTCAGCACACCACTATGACGGCGGCCGGGCGGCGAGTGTGACAGCTTTCGTATTGCAGAACGTGCACTGCTCGTCCGGGGAGGCTTGACGCGGACTGCGCAGGCGCCGACCGCATGTCCGATTGCGATCGACCCCGCCGGTCCGGGAGAGTCACGACATGACCGATCAGATCGGGGACTCGGCGGCGCCGGCCGCTGACCCGGCGCGTACGGCTGGCCAGGCCGACCAGGAGTCGCCGCCGTTGCTCGTCGGACTCTGGCTGACGATGGCGGTCGGCCTCGTCGTGGCGCCGTTCCTGACGTTCTACTCCTACGACTACCTGAGCGACTCCGAGGTGGTCAGCTCGTACAGCGTCGACGGCTGGGGCCAGCTGACCTACGACGCGGTCGACGTGCCGGTCACCGGCCATGCCGCGCGGCTGGGCATCGTCTTCGTCGTGCTGGCGATCGCGCTCGCGGCCGCCGCATTGACCGCGATCCTGAGTCGCGATCGGACCTGGCCGTCCCGGGTGGGTGCGATCACGAGTGGGATGACGCTCGCGGCGCTGATCGTCGTGCTGCTCGATGTCGAGGCACAGGCCTCCCACAACGTCACCGACGGCAACATCTCGACCGACATCACGATCGGCGCCGGTGCCTGGGTGGTACTGCTCGTGGCGGTGCTCGCGGTCATCGCGGCGCTCATCTCGCTCACCCAGGAGCGGGGGCCTTCGCGCTGACGCGTCGCGGACTGCGATGGAGCGCCGGGGTAGCCGGTGCCGCGTTCGTCGCGCTGGCGGTATGGGTCGGTGCCGATTCCGGTCCGCTGCCCGGCGAGCGACGGGTCCTGATCGAGCTGCACGACCTCGGCGGCGCCACGCACCACGACGCGCTGGTCCGGCTGGCCGACCTCACCGATCCGCTGCCGCTGGCGG
>Ga0126377_10003038_pt1 | contig 11754 bp, 7 predicted proteins | sample PanSoiMetPlot_22_FD_92647 | JGI IMG/M metagenome (GOLD analysis project Ga0126377, IMG submission 92647) | Tropical forest soil microbial communities from Panama - MetaG Plot_22 | ecosystem: Environmental > Terrestrial > Soil > Tropical forest > Bulk soil | place: Panama | collected 2016-02-17
AAGGTGAAGTCGACCCATCCCCAGGCCCGGCCCGCGGCGATCGTCACCGCGTTCGAGACGCCGAGCAGCGCGCCGGGACTGCCGGAGGAGTCGGCGTAGATCACGGCTCGCACGGGCTGCGATCCGGAGCTCGCGCCCAGTCCGGACACGTAGCCGGTGAGCTTGATCACGCTGCCGGCCTGTGGCGCGGTGAACTTCGAGACCTCCTTCAGATCGAGGGATGCGGTATCCGTGAGCGTCCCGGGGGTGCTCGTCCCGAAGGTGGCCGTGCCGCCGACGGCTGTGACGGTGACCGTCACCGGAGCGCTCGTCGTGGAAGCGCCGCGGCTGTCGGTCACCTTCAGCACGGCGTTGTAGGTTCCGGCGCTGGTGTACGTGAAGCTGGGCTTCTGGGCGGTCGAGTCGCCGAAGATCCCGTCCCCGTTCAGGTCCCACGAGTAGGTGAGCGCGTCGTTGTCCGGGTCGGACGAGCCCGATCCGTCGAAGTTGACCGTCAACGGCGCCGTGCCGACGGTCGGCGTGGCCGTGGCGACGGCATTCGGCGGGTTGTTGCCGCCGCCGGCGTACTTGATCTCCTTCACCGTCTCGCTGCCGAGGTCCACGTAGAAGATGTCGCCGTTCGGGCCGACCTCGAGATCGACGGGGCCCTGCGCGGCCGTGTTGAACGTCTGGACACGCGTCGGATCGGGGAGCCCGTTGGACCCGACCGGCATGAACCAGATGCAGCCGCGCGCATAGTCGCCGAAGAACAGGCCGTTGTTGTAGGCGGCGGGGTAGTTGCTCGCGCCCGTGTAGAACGCGAGGGCGGTGATCGACGAGCCTCCGGTCGGGCAGGCGTCGCCGGCGACGACGTGTGCGCTGTGGTTGTACGTGAAGTAGGGGGGAGTCGCGGTGCCTGCGCTGTACAGCGACGTGCAGAGGTTCAGGCCTGCGCTCTGGTAGCCCGGCTGCGGCGAATTGCCCTCGTAGCAGGGCCAGCCGAAATTCAGCACCGAAGTCGTCGGCGAGGGTGCGCGGTTGATCTCCTCCCACGTGTCCCAGCCGACGTCCCCGATCCAGAGCTCGCTCGTCATCGGCCGGAAGGTGAAGCGGAACGGGTTGCGGAACCCGTACGCGACGATGCGCCGCGCGTTCGGGTCCGGATTCGACGCGGCCGGATTGTCGGGCATGGCATCGCCGGTGGACGGGTCGACGCGCAGGACCGCGCCGTTCAGGAGCACCGGCTCACCGCTCGGCCGGCGGAAGCTCTGGGATCGGAGCGCTCCGCCTTCGGCAGTCGGCGGCGTCTCGGTGCCTCCCGATCCGGCCGGCGGATCGCCGCAGGGGTTCTTGGGCGTCGGGCTGCCGGAGCTGCCTCCCCCTTGCCCGTAGTCGGCGAAGTCGAAGCTCGCGCCGTCTCCGCCCGAGATGTACAGCGCTCCGTCGGGGCCGAAGTTGAGATCGCCGATCGAGTGGCTCGGGTACTGCTGGCACCACTGATCCTTGATCAGGATCTTGGTCGCCGTGACCGTGTTGCCCGAGAGCGTCAGGCGCAGCAGCCGGCCGCTGATGACGCAGCCGTCGGTGGTCGGGCCCGGCGGGGTGGGGCAGCTGTCGTTCCACCTCGGCGCGGTGCTGCCGATCGGTGCGTCGTAGGCCTCGAGGACGTACATGTAGGGCGTGGTCGGGAAGTTGGGATCCAGGGCGAGGCCGAGCAGGCCCCGATCCCACATGTCGTGTGTCTCGGTGCTGAGGTCGATCAGCGTGGTCGGGCTCGTGTCGGACAGGCTGTCGAGCTCGTTGATGATGCCGTCCTTCTGGGCGACGAACACCCGCCCGTCGGACGAAAACCGGAGATTGGTCGGCTCGTGGAACCTGAACCCGCCGAAGGCCGCCGATTCCTGAAAGCCGGTCGGCAAAGCGGCGGACGCGGACCGGACGCCGGCAGGACCGGTCCAGCCGAGACCCAGCACGACCACAGCCACCAGCAGCAACGCGCGAACGAACCGTCCGACCGGAATTTCCCTCCCCTTCCCTCTCTCTGTGTACCGCGTTATGCCGAACCTTGTCAAGCTGCGAGCGAGTCATCTGTCGCCGTGTCTGCCGGCATCGGGATGTGTCTTCCGGGTCGGCCCGCTGCCGAGTTTGCGCTACAAGGAGTAGGTGCGGGGGTTTGCGGCGGCGGTCGTTGGCAGGTTTCGCGGGCTCCTCGAACGAGAGTTGACCGCGTGAGCACTCGAGTCGTCACCGTCGACGGCCGCTTCCTGACGATGGCTCTCAGCGGGGTGCAGCGCTACGCACACGAGATCCTGCGGCGCCTCCCGGCCCGGCTGGAATCGCGGTTGCGCGTGCTGGTGCCGCCGGATCGAGTCCTGACCGACCCCGACGAGTTCGCCGACATCGAAGTGACGGAGACGTGGCATGGTGCCGGCGGGCACCGCTGGGAGCAGGTCACGTTGCCTCGGCTCGTCCGCCGAGCCGGGTCCGACCTCCTGTGGAGCCCGTGCAACTGGGGACCGCTCGCAGTGCGCCGTCAGGTCCTCGTCCTGCACGACATCGCACCGCTCACGCGGCCCGAGTACTTCACCCGGGAGTACACGATCCTGGCGAGACTGCTCATGGCTCCGCTTCTCCGCCGCTTGCCGATCGTGGTGACGCCGTCGAAGAGCGTTCGACGGGAGCTGGAGCAGCGCTCGCCCCGTCTGTCGAGCCGGACGAGAGTGATCCCGCCCGGGGTCGGCCCGCCGTTCGACTCGCTGCCGCTCGACGATCTGGATCGGCGTCCGGGCACCTACTGCGTCCTCGTCGGCGCCCATGATGCGCGAAAGAACGTCGATTTCCTCCTCTCTCTCTGGCCCGAGGTGCACGCGCGGACGGGGCTCGAGCTCCACCTCACCTACCGGCGCCTCGTCACGACCAGGCAACTCCACGATCTCGAAGCCCGATCGGGCCAGGGGGTCGTCCTCCACGCCGACCCGTCCGACGCCGACCTGGCGAAGCTGTACGCAGGCGCGTTGTGCGTGGTCTGGCCGAGTCACTACGAGGGCTATGGCTTTCCCCTGCTCGAGGCGATGGCCGTCGGCACCCCGTTCCTCGCAACCGACGTCGGTGCAGCCGCGGAGCTGGCGGTCGATCCCGACCAGCAGATCCTCCCGCTCGACGCCGAGCGCTGGTGTCATCGGCTCGAGGAATGGCACGCACGGGGCGTGAGAGAGCTCAGGACGGCATCGGTCGAGAGAGCGCGGGCGATGACCTGGGACGCCGCCGCCGACGCGACCGCGACGTTGCTCGACGAGCTCGCGGCCACCTAGGCCGGACGGCGACGGGGCCGGCGCTCGACTGCTTACGCGGCGCCGCCGGCGAGCGAGATCGCAAGCTCGTGCCAGGACGGTATTCCCTGCCCGAGCTCCGGCCGCTTCCCGGCGGCGAGCGCCTCTCGAAGCGCCGTCTCGATGCTGTCTGCATCCCCGAAGTCGTAGTAGAAGACGTGCTCTCGCTCGCTGCGCAAGGGCGAGGGCGCCACGACCGGGAGCCCGCAGTACGCGTACTGCAGCATCTTCGTGCTGCTGTCGGCGAGGTAGTTCCCGGGGACCTGTCCCTCGTGCCCCCCGAATGCGGCCAAGCCGACATCGGCGCGCTTGATGAACGGAACCGTGCGCCTGAACTCCAGCTCACCGTGCCAGACGACGTTCGGACGCAGGACGGCAGGCTTCGCCGGGCCGATGACATGGAAGGTCCATTCCGGCAGGCGTGCGGATGCGCTCTCGAGGAAGAAGGGATCGAGGAGCGCTCTACCGACCCACACCGCGTTGATCCCACCGTCGTACGGCGAGCTGGTCTCCTCGTCGAAGAGCTCTTTCGCGATTCCGTGTTGTTCGTAGACCACGTCGCGAATCGACCCGAGCTTCCGCGCCGAGTACCTGCTGGCGGCGCTGACGTAGTCGAAGAGGGGCAGCACTTGCCGTTCGATCTCGAGTACGGCCGGGTGGACGCGCAGAACCTCGAGGTTGTCCGAGACTCGGTAGACCAGGCGGGCGGAGGGCGCGAGCTCTCTGACGATGGGAACGAGGACGATCGCCGGCGTGCTCTCGAAGATGATCAGGTCGGCGGTCTCCAGCTCATGTGCGAGTGGGCCGAGCTTCGAACGACGATAGGTGCCCACGAGAATCCGGCCGGAGGCACGGTTGAGCAGGTCGAGGCGAAGGTTGGCCGGGTGAAGCCGGCTGTAGAGCACGTAGCTCGTCAGCCGATCCCGCACCGCCTTCGGCCGGTTCGCTTCCTCCAGCAACGGATATTCGAGCCTGCGGTCCCGGACGAGACGCGAGAGCGGGCTGAGCGGCGCAGTGACGAAGACGACGTCCCAACCGAGATCCCAGTACGCCTCGGCGAGCTGATGGAAGCCTGCTCTCGACTTCGATTCGAAGTAGTGATACGAGACGAGGACGACCTTCATCGATCTCCACCGCACCGTTCCGTGCGCGGGCCGGGGGCTCCGTCTGCCCGGGTCAAGACCTTGTCGTGCGTCCCGCCGCCGTCGACTGCGCTCTGGCGCGGCGAATACTGCCCATGAGCACGACGATTGCAAGCGTCGGTACGACCATCTCCGTGCGTGACCAGTACATGAGTCGGTACGAGTCCAGAATCCCGACGACGCACAGCGGATACACGAACAACGCCCACAGCTCCCCGCTGCGGAAGCGGGTGAAGACGACACCGATCCCTGCGCCGAACCAGAAGAGGACGATCGCGCTCGCCCAGCCGAGATCCATGAACGCGTCGCCCGGAAGCGAGAAGGTCGTCAGCGGGTTGTCGAACGGGTACAGCTCTCTCAAGAGCTTGCTGGTCTCGACCGTGCCCGGCCCGACGATCGGGGCATTCTCCCCGTCCCAGCCGAGCGTCGTGAACGCCACCGAAAGGGTGGAGAAGGCGTACGAGCGCGACTTGAAGTGGTCGACGGCGTACATGCCGTTGTTGGTGCTCGTGATCACGTAGGCGAGGAACCGCTCCGCGGCCAGAGGAGTCCCGGCGCTGACGTCGCCCACTCCGACGGGAGCACTGCTGTCCCGTGTCGCGAGATAGGTCCGGCTGATCTCGCTGGTCAACCAGAAGGCGACGATGAGCACGCCGAAGAGGACGAAGCGCAGAAGCCTGCGGCCGCGCAGCTTCGGCCCACCCTGGTGGAGGGTGCGTCTCGCAGCCGCCGATGCGACACCGGCCGAGACGATGTAGGCGAACGCGAAGAGACGCTCGGCGAAGGCGAAGCTGATCACGATCGTGATCACGAACCCGAGCGCGAGGATCCACAACGCGCGAGCCCTGGTGTTGCGATCCTTGGCGACGACGGCGGTCACTGCCGACAGCGGTGCGGCGGCGACGACCAGGTGCAGCCAGACCGTGACGAGGGCGATCCTCGCCGGTCGGAAGTAGTTCGTGGCGAGCCGACTCCACGTTTCGCCGTTCTCGATCGCGCTGAGCAGGGCCGTGACGCCGCCTGCTCGCTGGGTTCCCGCCGCGAGCACGTAGAGCGACGCGATTGCGCCGAGCACGAAGATGTACGTCGTACCCCGTGCGAGCACCCGGATCTGGGTGTCGTTCAGCTCGCCGAGGGTCAAGCTGGCCGGCCGATCCGCACGGAACATCGCCGGGCCGAGAACGGTGCCCAAGACGAAGGCTCCGAGGGCGAGCACGAAGAAGGCGATCGCCGAGAGCGACACGTACTTCTGCGACGAGGTGTCCCGAAGAAATGTCGACTCCGGCGTCAGCCACCACACGGCGAGCACGACGACCCAGAGGAGGCTGAAGAGCACCCCGGGATGGAGCAAGCCTCCTGCGCGCTGAACGAGGGGCCGCGCCGCCTCACGAGGAGGAGCTGCGGTCAGAGCGCTCACGGAAGGGTTGGGTTAGACCTCGGCCTGAGTCGACGAGGGCAGCGGGCGAGGTTGACGCTCCTGCTCCTGCCCGGAGTCCTGCTCCGACTTCGGTTCCTGCTCCGGCTTGTGCTCGCCGGCGTCGTGGCCGTAGTACTCGTATTCGGCCAGCGCCGGAACATCCGTGATCGCGACACCCAGGAGTGGCGCGCGGGAGCCTTCGAGCACCCGCTTCATCTCGCCGATGATCGAACGGCGTGCCATGCTCCGGCGCACGACCAGCAGGACGCCCTCCACCTGATCGGTCAGCGCCATGGTGTCGGCGACGGCCAGGAGGGGCGCAGCGTCGATCAGCACCACATCCGAGTTCGCCTTCAGCTGCTGCAGGATCTCGGCGAAGGCGCGGCTCGCGATGAACTCGCCGGGATTGGCGGGTAGTTCTCCGGTGCCGACGAGGTGGAGCGAGCCGTTCCCGAGCGCGAGACCGCCCACGCTCTTCGCCGCGAGCGCCTCGGACGGGCCGCGGCCGTTGAACACGAGCTGCATGGCATTCGTCAATTCCGCCTTCTTCATGACGACGTCCGTGATGCCCGGGTAGTTCGTCATCGCGAAGAGCCGACTCATCCCCGGTCGCCTGAGATCGAGGTCCACGACGGTCACGCGCTTGCCCGCCTTGGCGATCGCCACGGCGAGGTTCGCCGTGGTCGTCGACTTGCCCTCGCCGGCGAGGGCGCTCGTGACCATGATCGTCGACACCCCGCGGTCGAGCGCCGAGAACTCGAGGTTGGTTCGAAGTATGCGAAACGACTCGGCTTCGACACTTCTCGGCTTTTCGATCGATACCACCCCGTAGACATCGCTGGGCGGTGGCGGAATCCGGGCGAGAAGGGGCAGATCGAGCGCATCGGTGATGTCGTTCGGGCTTCGCAGACGGGTGTCGGTCGCGTCTCGGATGAGTGCGAACGCGATCGCGGCGAGTAGCCCGACGAAGAGACCGATAACCGCTGCCCGCGTCGGTCGCGGCTGCACCTGCTTCGACCGGTCGGCCGTCTGAACGAGCTGTGCGCTCGTCGTCTGCAAGGCGGCCAGAGTCTTCAGCTGCTCGAGTTGCGCAGAGAGGCTCTTGTACAGCGGAGAATCGGTCCCGCTGACGAGTCGAGTGCGGGCGAGCTGGGACTGCACCTCGCTCTGGGCTTTCTGAAGGGATGCCGTGTCGAGCTCCCGCCGGTAGATCGGGAACTGACGTCCGTACTCCGTGGCGAGCCGCATTGCGAGTCGCGGGCTCCCGTCCGTCACGCTGAACTCGAGCAGATCCTGGTTCGGCACCGTCGCGACGCTCGAGTGCGCGAGCAGGTCGGAGGCCGACCTCCCCTTCACGCCGGCGGCGTCGAGCGTGCGCTGAGCCACTTCCGGCACACGGGCGAGCGACTTCTGCGTCTCCGCGTACCTGTCTGCGGCGTCCGAGGAGAGCGCGTTCTGTTGCAGGCCGACCAGGTTGGCGGCGCTCTGGTAGTTCAACAGCACCTGCGACGTGGCCTTGTAGAGGCTCGGCTTGGTCACCTCGCGAAGCAGGAAGGCGAAGAACGCGCAGAGGACTACCACCAGGACCAGCCACTTGCGCCGCTGGAGGACTCGGAAGAATTCGATGACTGTCATGGACTACGGATGGAGCAACCGAGCGCCCCGAACTACCTCTGTGCCAACGATATGATCGACTGAGCGGGCAGAAACTTGACGCTTGGGCGGCGACTCACGTCGGTTTCGATTGAGTTTAGCCGTGAAACGCGCGAACTGCGCCCGTTCGCCGGTTCGCGGCCGGGCTAGCCGAGGACCTTGTTCCCCGAGACGAGGATACTCGGGCCGTCGGCGCTGACCAGTCCCTGATAGGGGTATCCGGCCGGCCCGCTGTAGCTGTTGTCGACGACCTCGCCATGGGTGAGCGCCGCGTTGGACTCGACCCGGATGACGTAGGTCTGGGGCATGCGCGCGCGGTTCACGTCGACGAGGGTATTGGCGTTGATCAACAAGCGGCCTGCGACTCCGCGCGTCGCATAGATGCCGAAGTCGCCGACCTGGGCCACCGTGTTGGAGACGACCGTGGCGTCGCGCGCACCCTCGAGGTAGATGCCGGTGTCGGCGATGTTCGTCAGCGTGTTTCCCGAGACCGTCGTCAGCTGGGTGTAGCCGCCCACGTGGAGACCGCGGCCGCGGGTGTTCCGGACGATGTTGCCGGAGACGACGGTGCTCCGGACGAGGTTTCCGGGCTGACCGAGGAGCTGAATTCCAGCGTGGCCGATCTGACCGAGATCAGTCGTGTCGATCACGTTGTCCGCCACGACGACGCCGTCGGTCCCGAACGTGCCGTAGTTGCCGTCGGATGCGATCAGGACGCCCGCCCCGTAGGTCCTCGAGATCGTGTTCTGACGGATGGTCACGTTCCTGCCGCCGATGGCCGTGATGCCGCGCCCGTTCGTCTGCCGGTCGACGCTGTTGCCCGTGATCAGGATGTCCGAGCACGGAGTCCGGTCCGAGAGGTAGCTGACGACCGCGATCATGTCGTCGCCGACGTCGCGCACGGTGTTGCCCGAGACACGGACGGCACTCGTGGCGGCGGTCAGGTGAATGCCGTCGGCGAGGGCTCCGGAGACGGCGTTGTCGGCGATCAGGCCGTTCCTTCCGGCGAAGACGATGATGCCGGAGTTCTCGCCGCCCGCAACGGTGACCCGGCGGACCACGAAGCCGTCCGCGCTGTCCACTCTGACTCCGGCTGCCGCGCTCGTCTGCACACGCTGGCGCGGCTTCGGCGAGACCACTGCGATGTCACGCAGGACGGGGTGTCGACCCCTGAGGACGACGGCGGAGCGCGCGGGGTTTTCCGCGAGGAGCACCGATGACCGTCCGACGCCGAAGGCGGTCAGCCCGTCCAGGACAAGGAGCCCGCGGTGCCTGTACGTGCCCGCGGCGAAGTAGAGCGCGCGGTGTGAGGCTCGGGCTGCTCGGATCGCCCGGCGGAGGTCGGAGTCGCTCGTGCCGAAGCTACGCTTGACGTCGATCGTGCCCGCAAGCCGATGCGCCGAGCCGCTCTTGCCCGACGACGCGACGATGCTCGCACCGATCAGGAGCGCGACGAGGAGCAGGGGTACCGTCCAGAACGAATGCCTGTGCTCACGGCCTGCGCGGCGCTGTCCCGGTGGGTGCATCTCCCCTTCCCGTCGCAGAGGATACGCCACGTTCGTCCACCCGGTTTCCGGCAGCGGGAAGGCGCACACCGGAGTCGACGTCTAGATTTGCCGGGAGATGAGTGCCTCGGATCATCGCGTACGAGTCGCGCACAGCATGGCGCGGTGGCTTCCGTGGGGTGGCGCCTGGATCTCCAACCAGGTCGACGGAGCGCTCGATCAGGTGGAGCCGTCCGTCGTGTGCGACACCTCGGAGAATCTCGACCAGTTCCCGATCGACAATCTGTACGTGGGCGGCAGGCTGCTCCTCGTCGATCGTGTGCTCCGCAGGACCGCCCTGCAGCGTCACCGGTCGAATCTCGCCGAGGTCGTCCGAACGAATCACATTCAGGTGATCCATTCGCACTTTGCGCAGACCGGCTGGCAGAACGCGCGCTTTGCGAGGCGAGTGGGGGTCTCACACGTCGTGAGCTGCTACGGGGAGGACATGACGAAGGTGCCGATTCAGAGCCGGCGCTGGCGGCGACGCTACGCCGAGACCTTCGAGTCGATCGACGCGATGCTCTGTGAAGGGCCCTTCATGGGCGAGACGGTCGAGCGGCTCGGCTGTCCGCCCGAGAAGATCCTCGTGCATCCGCTGGGAATCGACCTCGGCCGCATTCCGTTCCGGCCGCGCCGTCCGCCGGCCGACGGCCCGGTGCGGATCCTGATGGCGGCGGCGTTCCGGGAGAAGAAAGGATTGCCCTACGCGATGCACGCCCTCGGGCTGCTGGCGCGAGACGGAGTCCCCGTCGAGGCGACGCTCGTCGGCGACATGCGCCGTGGTGACGATCCGAGCGTCAAGCGGGCGATCATCGCCGCGCTCGAAGAGTTCGGAATCGGAGACCGCGTCACCCTGACCGGCGTGCTGCCTCACACGAGGCTGATGGAGCTCGCGTACGAGCACGACATCTTCCTGTCCCCGAGCGTGACGGCCGCGAGCGGAGATGCGGAGGGCGGCGCCCCGGTGAGCGTGATCGAGATGGCGGCCTCCGGGATGCCCGTCATCGCGACGACTCACTGCGATATTCCCTTCGTGCTCGCAGCTCCGAACCGTGAGCTGCTCGTCGGCGAGCGCGATCCCGAGGGGCTCGCAGACGCGCTGAGGAGGCTGCTCGAGCTGGACTGGGAGCCGCTGGTTGCGGCCAATCGCACGCAGATCGAAGAGCAGCACGACACTCGGCGGCAGGCGCTCGAACTGGCGGCCGTCTACCGCGGGCTGCTCGACTGACCCAGCCAGCCTCGTGCGACGCGCAGTGCCGGCGAGGTCTTCAGGAGGAGTCGAAGCCGGCTGTCCGGCCCGTAGACGCCGACGCGCGGCCATTCGAAGCGAGACGTCGGCGCGCGGGAGAGGCCCGGCTCGACCGTCGCGGCGACGGTGTACCCCGCGTCCTCGGCCGCCCTCGCCACTCGAGGCGTGACGTCGCTGAACGGATACGCCAGTGAGGTGCAAGGCACCTCGAGCTCGTCCTCGCAGCGTTGCTTCGATCCGCGCAGCTCTCCGGCCAGAGCATCGTCGTCGAGCTGGCTGAGACGCGGGTGCGTCTCGGTGTGAGAGCCGATCTCCCAACCTGCGGATCGGAGCCGGCGCAACTCGTCCCAACCCATGCAGCGAAGCTCCTCCTGCCACGGCGTCCCCAACCAGCGACCGAGGGTCCCGAACGTGAGGAGGTCTCTGCGGTCGGAATACGCGGTCGGGACGAACACCGTCCCCGGGATGCCGAGCCGTTCGAGCACCGGATACGCATGCGCGATGACGCTGTGGTATGCGTCGTCGAACGTGACCGCGAGCGCACGATCCGCGCTGCCGTCGCAGGCGGCCGCCGTGAATGTCTTCCCGACCCAACCTCGTGCCAGGAGGGACTCCAGTCCCTTCGCCAGCGCGGAGGGCGTCACCGTCAGCGGGTCGTCCCAGTCGGGACTGATGCCGTGGTAGCCGAGCACCAGGATGTTTCTCGGCGTTCGTTCGAGCGGCGCCACGGCCGTCACACCCTACTGGGGCCGCTCGGGCGTGGGTGCCCGATCTCGGCTAGCCTACGGCCGCGAGATGCGTGGGCGTTCGGCGCGTCCCGGTTGAGCGCCGGCCGGACCGTACCGATAACCGGATGAATGACCGATCGCCGACGAGCGGAACAAGGCGGGCCGGGTCCGCGGAGCACCGATGACGGTCGACCACGACCCGAAGCGGCGCCTTGCACCGAGGATGGTCGCGAACTCGGCGGTCCAGATCGTCGGTCTGGTCGCCTCCTTCCTGATCTCGCTGGTCACGTTCGCGACGATCACGCGCCATCTCGGCCCGACGAACTACGGCTACTACTCCGCCGCGCTGGCGCTCCTGTTGATCCCGACCACGATCAGCGACCTCGGGCTCTCGAGGACAGTCGTTCGCCGCATCGCCCGGCACCCGGATCAGACACAAGAGGTCGTCAGTGCCGGGCTGACCGTGCGGACCGCGGTTGCGGCCGTCGCGTTCCCGATCACCCTCGCGCTCGCCTTCGTCATGCCGCTGCCCCACGGCACGCGGATGGCCGCTCTCGTCGCGAGCCTCGGATCGTTTCTGCTCGTGGTGAACGACGGACTGCTCACCGTTCTCCAGGCCGAGTTGCGCATGCAATGGGCGACCACGGCGAACATCCTCGGCCGAGCCCTCACGCTCGGTCTGACGGTGCTGGCGTTTCAGCTGGGAGGAG
>Ga0126377_10003039_pt1 | contig 11753 bp, 9 predicted proteins | sample PanSoiMetPlot_22_FD_92647 | JGI IMG/M metagenome (GOLD analysis project Ga0126377, IMG submission 92647) | Tropical forest soil microbial communities from Panama - MetaG Plot_22 | ecosystem: Environmental > Terrestrial > Soil > Tropical forest > Bulk soil | place: Panama | collected 2016-02-17
AACGGAGGTCGGACGGAGGCAATCCCGTGGCGATCGACTAAAAAGCGAGAGCATTCCTCGAAACTAGGAGGCTCCGTCTGACCTCCGTTTCTCCGTTCCTCCTGTTAATCCGTTTCCTCCGTCAACCTCCGGTATCTCCAATTTTGAATGGCGCTATAGTCGCGCATTCACCATGACGCGATTTGAACAGCTGCTCGCCAAACTCAAGAAATACTACGGCGCGCTGCCTGAACCGCCGTCGGATGCATTTGAGCTGTTCGTGTGGGAAGTGCTGTCGTGGCACTCGACGCCGAAGAAGCGTGACCCGGCGCTCGCGGCGCTCGGGCGTCTCAAGCTCCTGACTCCGGCGGCGATGGCAAGGGCACCGCGTGCGAAGCTGGATCCGATCGTGGCAGCGGCGGGCCCGTATACAGAGCGGCGACTGATGGCCTTACGCCGCGCAGTCGATGTATTCCGGGAGCGCTCCAATATCGTAACGATCATCAAAGGACCGATACCGGCGGCGCTCAAAGCGCTCAAGGGTCTCACCGCCATGGGTGGCGACAGCGGTGCGTATCGGATGCTGCTTTTTGCAGGCGATCACCCGGTGCTGCCGGTGAATGCCGGTGTCGAACGTACGGCTCGTCGTCTCGGGTATGGAAGCTCAGGCAACGATTTCAAGCAATCCGCGAAGAACGTGCGCGACGCGGTTGCGCGTGAATTGCCCCAGCTGTCCGCTGTTTACCGCGATGCGTACGTGTACCTCGCGCATCATGGTGTGACGATCTGCAAGCAGGCCGATCCCGACTGCCCGATCTGCCCGGTCAAAGCGGGGTGCCCGGGCCGCAAGGCGATCGCCGCTGGAGTGCCCTACTCGTAGCGCAACGCCGCGATCGGGTTGACGCGAAGCGCGCGACGCGCGGGCACCCAGCACGCGAGGATCGCCACGCCGAGGAGACCCGCGGCGGCCGATGCCACGGTCAACGGATCGCGCGGCCCGACTCCGTAGAGCAGACCGACGAGAATGCGCGACGAGGCGAGCGCCATCGCCACTCCGATCGCCACACCCAGCCCCGAGAGCAGGAAGCCCTGCCCCATGACGAGACGCAGCACTTGCACGGGCGTCGCTCCCAATGCCACGCGAATGCCGATCTCGCGTGTGCGCTGCGCTACTGAGAACGCGACCACACCGTAAATGCCGATCGACGCCAGCACCAGCGCCTGCAGACCCGCAGCGCCGAGAAACAGTGTGGCCACGCCGAACGCGCCGAGCGAGACCTCGATCTGCGACTGAAGCGTGCGCACATCGAAGAGGGGCAGCGCGCGGTCGACACGGTGAACGGCATCTCGCACTGTCTTTTGCGCCAGCGCCGCATCGCCCGCCGATCGCACATGCAACGTCACCTGCGGCACGTAGCTCTGGGCCAACGCGATGTACACGTACGGTCGCGGATCCTCGGTCAGGTTGACGTACTTGATTTTCCGAACCATGCCGACGACGCGATGAGCGTCGCCGCCTATGTGAATCGTGCGTCCTGTCGGATCCTGCCGCGGCCAATATCGTCGGGCGAATGGCTCGTTGACGATCGCGACCTTTGGCGCCGACCCGTCATCGCGCGCCTCGAACGATCGTCCCTGCACCACCGGAATCCGCATCGTCGCGAAGTAGCCCTCGGAGACGACGTTGAAGCCGAAGTTCATGTCCTCACGGGCGCCCGGCGTGTATCCTTCGACATCGACGCCCCGCGTCATCATCCCGACGACGACGAGCGGAAGCTGGAACGCGAGCGCGGCCGACTCCACGCCGGTGGTTGTCGACACCTCCCGCAGCAGGTTTCGATACAGTGTGGGTCCGGTCGTGGCGTCGTAGCCGCTCTGCGACGCATCCATCGCGAACAGATTCACACCTGACGAATCGAACCCTGGATCGGCACGCGACACCTGCGTCTGGCTTCGGACGGCAAGCGTGGCCGCAATGAGCAATGCGAGCGAGACAGCGACCTGCGCGACGAGCAGCCCTGAGCGCAGCCATGACCTGCGGAACCGCATCGTCGATCGCGCATCGATCAGCGTGGGCGCCAGTGCCGTCCGCGATGATTGCCACGCCGGCATCAGTCCGAAGACGAGTCCACAGAGCGTCGATGCCAGCGCGGTGAACAGGAAGACGAGGCCGTCGATGCGGGCGTTCACGACCACCGGGTACTGCAGCGGGATCTCCACGCCGTTGAAGTACTGATTCGCCCAGAGGCTGAGGAGCAGGGCCGCCCCGCCTCCCAGCAAGGACAGCAGTACTGATTCGGTCAGCAACTGCCGAATCACCCGCCCTCGGCTCGCTCCGCTGGCGAGGCGCATCGCGATCTCCTGACGCCGGACGGTCGCGCGCGAGAAGGATGTTCGACAGATTCGTACACGCGACGAGCAGCACCAGTCCGACCATAATCATCGACACCGCAAACACGGGCAGCAGCACCGCCTGTGCGCCGTACGGCGACTGACTGAGCGGAACGAGCATGGCGTGCGCCTCGAGAAACGGATCGGGAAACTGCGCCTTCAATTGATCGCTCAGCACCGTCACCGCCGCCCGCGCCTGATCGAGGCTCACGCCCGGTTTCACGCGGCCGAGGGTCATGAGCCAGTGGTTGTCGCGTTCGACGCGATCGATGAAGTTGCCCATCGGCATCAGATCAGGCTGCATGCGGAGGGGGACGAACACATGCAGACCGAGACCGACCATCGATCCACGGTACTCGCGCGGTGTCACGCCGATGATCGTCAGCAGGCGTGTCCCGACCTGCAGCGGCTGGCCTATGACACCAGGATCGCCATGGTATTTGCGTTGCCACAACGCGTCACTGATCACCGCAACCGGCTGCCCGCGCGGTGCGCGGTCGTCCTCCTCGTTGATCAGCCTGCCAAGTGCGGGAGCGACACCGAGTACTCGAAACAGATTGCCGGTGACGAGCTCGCCCCAGACCCGTTCGGCGCTATCGCCGCGTCCGATCGTCATCGCTACAGGGAACGTACCCGCCACGCCTGAGAGCACGGTGTTTCGATCGCGCACGTCGATGTAGTCCTGGTAGTTCATGGGCGCGCGTTCGCCGCTTCGTGACATCGTGAGGAGCACGACCAGCTGGTCCGCGGCGGCGACACCGGGAAGTGGACGCAGTACGAGGCCCTTGAGCATCGTGAAGACCGTCGTGTTCGCGCCGATGCCGAGCGCCAGCGTCAGCACGGCGATGGCAGTCACGCTGCGATTTCTGAGCAGCATCCGCGCCGCGTACTTCAGGTCGATCCACAGAGTGTCCAATGTGCCGCTCATCCTCAGAGCTTCTTCCATCCCCAGACACGCATCACGTCCTCGCCGCGGAACTCGTGCCCGAGGTTTTTCGCCAGCATGAAGATCTGCCCCCTATGATGGGCGTCGTGCTGCACCAGATACATCAGCATGTTGACCGCTCGTCGCGGCATGCCTTTGACACGAGCCTGCCGAGACCCGAAGGCGCCCTCGAACAGCGCGACGAGATCTGTCGTCGACTGACGCAGCGCCCGCTGCGCCTGCGCCCGCGTGCTCGTATTGCGGTCGAGCGACGGCGGTCCCGGCCGTGCGCCACCCATCCGGGCAAAGGTTCGCCGCACGCTCTGCATGTGCGCGACGATCGCGGCAATGGTGCGCCCGCGCTCGCCAGGCGGCGACATGCGCCAGATCGCATCCGGCAGTACGCGGACCAGATACTCGTTTACGTGGCCGTTATGCGTGAACTCCTCGAGGAGCTCGCGCTCGATCTCCAGCGGACGACGTGTCGCCATATCGTTTTCGCGACCTCCGAAACGCGCCGGAGATGCGGCTTCCACCCCCCACCGCGCAAGCGTGCGCGGCGGGGACCCCGGTGCTTCGACGGCGAGCGGAGCGCGGCACGCCTGCCCTGAGCGAGCGAGGCGGGTCGAAGGGGAGGAATGCGTCAGCCAGTCGGGTGCTGGTCGGTGTCAGAGGCGGGTCGTCCGTCGCAGGTGATCTCTTTCACTCGACCCCGATTGTGCCAACCAGGCTGACGCGTTCCCGTTTTACTGCCGATGGAAGCGTGCGACGAGCACCGCCTTGCCGAGCACGTGGCCGTCCATCGCATTGACCACCGCGTTGCGCGTGTCGGCGGCCTGTTGCGGGGTGGGCTGCGCGATGTCGAGCTTGGTGTCGAGAGCGTACAGCTCGAACGTGTAGTGATGGTACGGTCCGGCAGGTGCGCCAGGGCCCATGTAGCCGTTCGACCGCAGGCTGACCTGACGCGTCCCGTCGGGCAGCTCACCCTGCATCACGCCTTCGGGCAATCCGGTCGACGTCCCCGGAATGTTCCACACCAGCCAGTGTGTGATGTCCATCTTCGATCCCTTGTTCAACACCGGCTCGGGATCGTGCATCAGCAGCACGAAGCTCTGCGTGCCCATCGGCACCTGCGACCACTTGAGTTCGGGGGATGGCGAGTTCGCCCCGGCGGCCGCCGTGTATTTGTCCGGAATCACGCCCCCGTCTTCCCACGCTGTCGACGTCATGATCAACGGCGGTGTCTGAGGACCACGCCCGCCGCCTCGCCCCTGTCCGCCCGCCGCAGGTGCGCCCTGACGGTCCTGAGCCAGCGCGAAGCCGGCGGTCAGCACCGCTCCTGCCACCAGCACACCGATCGATCGACCAATCTGTTTTCTCATTCCCCACTCCTCGAGTCTGAAGATGCCGCCAGGCTCAGCATGTCTGCCTTGCCTTCAATACGACGCCAATCCTAGCTCGATTTCACAAGAGAACTGGGATCAGAACGTGGAACGTTCGAACCCCTGAACCCGAGGTTCAGGGTTCAGGAGTTCCAGGTGCCAGTTCCGGTTCCTGGGGAATTACGCTTCCGATGACGGTTCGTTGACTGTCGTGTTCACGTCGTGTTTGGACTCCTCGGACTCGAATTCGTCCGTACCGTGAACCCGCGGCAGGAAGATGTTGAAGGTGAGCGACGCGCCCGGCACGCCGGCGACAGACACCTCTCCGCTCATTCGGCTGACGCTCCTGCGCGCGACCGCGAGTCCTTTGGTCACGTCGTTCGCTGCAGCTCCAGTGACCGTACCTGACGCACGGTCCTGAACCTCCGCGTCGATACCCCACCCGGATGCCGTGATCGAGAGGAGCGCGTAGGGTCCGGCTCGGAGTGAATCGGGTGCATCGCCTTGCGATCCGACCTCGCGCAACGCCGTCGCAATGTCGATACGGCCACCGGCCGGCAGCGCGCTCGTTGCTGCAACGGTGAGATGGACGACCGCCTCCTCCAGTGCCGGCTCGGATGCCTCGATGCTCCCGAGCGAAGGCGCCAACGTGATCGCGATCTCAATGTGCTCGTCGATGAGACGACGCAGCATGCCTTCGAAGCGGCGGACCGCATCGTTCAAATCGACCGCTCTCGGGTCGCGCGCTTCTTTGCGGCCAAATGCGACGAGCTGACGGCTCAACGCCGCTGCGCGAGAGACCGCCTGTCCAATCGCCTCCACATGCTGACGCGTGGTCTCGTCCTGCGACGATTCCTGCAGACGCTCGGTGGCTTCTTTGATCGCCTCGACCACGTGCGTCAGATCGGCAGCAATCCCGCTGGTCACAAGGGCGGCATCCTCCCACCGACGCGCGCGCCGAAGCTGCGTCTCGAGCCCGCGCTGCGCCCCGAGATCCTCGGCCACGACCTCGACATAGTCGGCGTCGCCGCTCGCACTCGACACGACACGTCCGTGAAGGCGGAGGCTGGACAGCCCTCCATCTTTGCGCCGCCAGTGACTCTCGGCCGGATCGGTCTCGCCGGCGCGCCAGCGCTCCACGGCAGATCGCCATCGGACGTCATCCGTCAGCTGGCTGATGGGCGGACGCATCTCGGCGAGAAGTTCGGGCGAGTTGGCGCCAAGCATCATCGCGAATGCGCGGTTGGCCATCTGCAGTCGATCGTCGAGCGACACGCGGAACACACCGATTGCGGCCGACTGCACGAACGCTTCGTATGATCGCCAGTGCTCGAGCTGCTCGGCTTTCACACGCGTGTAGGCCTCGACCTGTCGGGTGAACGTGGCGTCGTGCTGCGACGCCGCGTCGTGCAGAAGCGTTCCGAGCTCGCTGAGAGTCGTGCGGGCGCGATCGGCAAGACGATTCAAGTCGGCCTCGAGATCGCGAAGGACGTGGACATCAGGCGCCGCAACGGGTGCGGGAGCGGAAGACTCCACCGACGGGGCAGCGCGCCTGATCGCTTCTTCGAGCTCACGTTCGAGCCGCTTGCGATCACTGATGTCGCGCAACACGATCAGGCCGGACGCGCCGCTGCCTCCCTCCGAGGGAGAGGACACGCCGACCGCCTCGATGGTGCGGCTCGCACCGTCGAGCGCCGTGATCGGCACCTCACACGACCGCTGTTCGCCGTCGCACACCCGCGTGACGAAGTCGTTCCACGTGCTGCGCTCGTCCTCGTCGACGAGCACATCGAAGGGCTTGCGAAGCAGCTGATTGGGCTGCGTGGCGCCGAGCAGCGACTGCGCCAGCGTGTTGGTGGCGAGCACCTGACCGTCAGGCGCCACGCGCACGACGCACGTGGGCAGCTTGTCGACCAGTGCTCTCAGCCGCGCCTCCTTCTGACGGAGAGCGGCCAGTTCCTGCGTGAGCGAGGCGACTTGTCCGGATGGCGCTTCGTCGGCTGCGTGTTTGATCAGATCGACGGTTGTGGCTTCGGGGCTCGTGGCTTGGTTCTTCACGGCTTCCTCGATGGCTCCTGGCAGCCGCGCCAGCAGCGAATGGCCCTTTTGTAAGCACTGATCCGCGCCGGCCTGGCGCAGCGTATCGAGCGAGTGCTCGGCGATGGCGACAATCGCGATCGGGTAACCTTTGGCACGAACCTGGGAAACGAAGGCCGCGGCGTCGGACTCGGACACGCTCCATCCGACGACGAGCGCGTCATAGCGCCCCGACTCGCCGATGCGGGCACTTGCCTCGGCCAGATCGCCGGAAATATCGACCGCCAGATGCGGATGGTCCTGGCTGAACGCGCCCGTCATCAGGCGTGTTTCGCGCGTATCGCCGAGGTACAGGACCGACGTGGATCGGCCACTCGAGACCCGCACCGAGGAGGGCGCACGGATGCCCCCGAACAGCGTGCGGTCGGATTCACGATCCTTCGGGTCGCTGCGAGACCCCTTCAACAGCTGTTTGAACGACATCGACGTAGTACCTGCGGTAATCATGTCGGCCGCTCGACTACCGGGCAATAGCGCGTATCGCCGTTACTTCATGACGAAATCTGATAGGGGAGGTCAGTTCTGCACAGTTCTGCAGACCGTAGCGCCAGGCACCCTGGAAGGCTCACCAGGTCAGCGCCCGGAAGATGTGAGATGGAGTGGAGACCAGCACTGGTTTCCGCAGAACGCGCTGGCCGTAGGGGCCGCTTTCAGGCGGCCCGGAACACACTAATCGCCAACAAGACGCGCAAGATCCCCAGTCGTTCCCTGACGCTGCCAGACCTTTTCGTACACGTGCACCAGGTTGTCACGCGCCACGAGTCGACGCGCGATCTCGTTGGCGAGCCCTTCGGTCTGCAGGTACGGGTGATGCGTGAAGATCCACACGTGTCCAAGTTCGTGCGCGACAACAGCCTTCACCTCGTCATCGGTGAGCCCGGCGAGGAAGGATGCCTCAAACGACAGCGTGAACGCCTTGATCTGATCGTCGACCGGCTCGACCGACACGATCAACGGGTTCTTGTCGACGATCGTGACGTCGACCCTCTGGGGCACGCCGAGCTGTCTGCGAAAGTCGTCGACAATCCCTTGAATCCACTTCGAGTCGCGCACGGACACCGCCGTCTCGTCGAAGTCTCGTGCCCGAATCGTGCGGCCGGGCACTGAAAAACACAGCACGAGAACCAACCACATCATCAACGCAGGCTTGCGTACCCGACTCTGCTTGGACACACGGACATCGGCGAGCTGTCGAAAGACCATGAGGGACCTTGAAGGAGCGGTGATGAGAAGCACAGCTGTCACAGAGTGCACGCACTCGGCAACGGCAGTGCACGCGGGGAAGCATAGCACGTATCAGGGAAAAACCTGAGGGCCCAGTCAGGTAAGGATTACGTGCATCTCCGGTAAGGAATACGCAGCGGCGCGCAGCACGGCCGCTGAGACTCTGCTGCGATTGGAGCCGCATTCACGCGGATTCTTTGGGATTGGCTCGCTGGTACGTCGGTTGCCATGACCGGGGCCAGGCTCCCTGGGAGGTATTCCTATGCACCGCATACTCACCTTGCTCGCGGCCTTCGTGCTCGTGGTTGCCGCGTCTGCTCAGGCGCAGGACAAGCCTTCGTCACCGCCGAGTTCCCCGGGCGTTGGCGGCGCGAGTCCAGGAGGCTCGCAGGCGAGCGCGACGGCTTCAGGAGAGCTCACTGACGTCGACGCCAAGGGCGGGATGTTCACCGTCAAGACGGCAACCGACGAGATGAAATTCCGTTACGACGATCAGACCAAAGTCACTGGCGCACAGAAGAGCACCGCTGGCCTGGCCACCATGAAGGGATCGCAGGTAACGGTTCAGTACAAGAAAGAGGGAGCGAACAACATCGCGACCAGCATCGAGGTTCACGCGAAGTAGCGACGTCGATCGTCTGGTCGAACAGCCCCTCCGAGCCTCAGTCGCCGGATGGGTCTGCGTCAAAGTCCGCAGGCGCGCGCCTGCTCTCGCGCGAGCACAGCCTGATCGCGATCGCCGTCGCCATGTGCGACGGCGCCGAGCAAGCGATCGCGATAGACGTTGTGACTCGGCATCGGCACGCGCGCAAGGTCCGCGGCAGCTGCGATCAGGTTGGCATCCTTCAGGCCGACGTGAATCGGTGAACCCACCTGATCGTAGCTTTCGTCCACCATCTTCTGTCCGTACACCTTGTACGCAGGTGCCGAGAAGAGTCCTTCCGTCATCACGTCGTAGAAGACCTGCGGCGCCACCTCATACTTGCGCACCAGCGAGAAGCCCTCCGCCATCGCCACCATCGCGCAGCCAAGTACGGCGTTGTTCGCGAGCTTGATGGCAGTCGCCGACTCCGGTTTCGGTCCAGCCAGAAACGTGCGACGGCCCATCACAGCCAGCAGCGGCTCACAGCGGCGCACGGCGTCCTCGGGACCGCCGACAACAATGCCGAGCTGTCCTGACGCCGCGAGATCGGGACGACCGAGTACCGGCGCCGCGACCAGCTGCTGACCCGACTCGGTGTGGAGTGCGGCCAGCGTGCGAATCATCGCGACGCCGTGCGTGCCCATCACGAGGTGAATCGCGCCGCGTGGCATCGACGCACGCAAACCGCCCGCGCCCAGCGCCACCTCACCGACGGCAGCATCCTCGACCAGCATCGTGACGACCACGTCGCGCGCGTCGCAGACCTCGCGAATCGAACCGGTCGCCCGGGCGCCCGCGGCCGCAAGCGCGGTCGTCTGCGACGGGACGGCGTCGTAGACGAGGAGATCATGTCCCGCCTCGAGGATGCGCCGCGCCATTCCCTGGCCCATACGACCGAGGCCGATGAAGCCGACGTTCATGATTGTTCCACTTCTCTGCTGTTCGACGGTTCCACTTCTACGTGAGCTGCCCCTTCACCCACTGCAGCTCGCGCGTGACGTAGTCGACGATGTCACCGGTCTTGAGGTGGTCGGGCAACACGTCCCACGTATATGTTTCGATCTCGAGGTGCGTCGAAAGCGGGGTCTTCTTGTGGAACGCCAGCGCCTGCTCGAGGGCGAACCGCGTGGTGCCAAACGCACCGCCGAGATCGTCCAGGAATACCGGTACGTGGAAGTGCGTCCGCCACTCGCGCGGGCCGGGATCCTTGTAAAACGCCTCGAACGCGTCCTCGAGATTGAGAAACCACGTCGTCGTGCCGTTCTTCTTCTGACACGTCTGCGAGAGGTAGATCGTCTTGGCAAATGACTGCAGCGCATCGACTGTCTTCTGGGTCACGTCCGGCATGTAGACGGCTGCCGCTTCCTGCAGCTTGACGATCTGCACGCCGTGGTCGACGAGCTTCTGCAGCGACAGCGGGATGTCCTCGTAGCCGACGGACTGATGGCCGATGTCGAACACCACGCCGGTGTGCTTCTTCATCGCTGCGGCGGCATCGTCCGCGTTCATGCCAGCCGCCTTCGCCAGGCGCTCCGCGGTCCGACCCGAGAAGAGATGACGCGTGAAGTACTCCACCGTTTCATCGGTGGTCTCGAGATAACACCGTGGCTCGGGCTCGAGGCCGAGCGTGACGACCTTGCCGGTCTTCTTCTCGAGCTCGACGAGGTGCTTGACGACGTCGATGACGTTGGTCGTGTAGGCCTCGACGACATCATCGCCCGTGACCCTCGGCTTGAAGCCGAGCGGCGCGCTCTGGATTGACGGATTCACACCCTCGGGCGCGAGCTCGGCGAGCAGATCGGCGACCTGTTTCGTGTAGTCGCGGCGCTCCGGCGTCCGCCAGTCGGGCTCGTAGACGTCCTCCTTGATGACCTGCTTCTTGAAGACTCCATAGACGAACGCGTTGGAGGTGTAGAGATACAGATCGTTGTCGGCGAAGAAGGTCTTGAGGTCGGCGCGTTTCGAAGGGTCGGCGGCGAGCGCTGCCGCCGAGGGCGCCGACGTCCGCAGACACACACCGAACTTCTGGTTCGGCGCGATGCGCGCCTTCACCGCCGGCAGATACGTGTTGACGCTCTTCCAGAGCTGATCCCAATTGTCGGTCTGGTGTACGAGCGTCGAATACGTGAGGTGGCCCAGGCCCTTTCCTAAATCCATCGATGCTTGTCCTCTACGACACTTTTTCGGTTTGCTTCGTGGCTGCCGATCGCACCACCGCCTCTGTCACCGCGGCGCCGTGGATCATTTCAGCGGGGGTGATCGGGTAGGACACGCCGCCGGATGCCGCGGTCGCAAACGCTTCGAGACATGCCCGCGTGACGTCGAGGCGCGCGGCTTCCCATGTTTCTGCGGGCCCCTTGATCGGTTGAAACTTGCAGGTGCCGAAGAGTCGCGTGCGCCGTTCTTCCGAGGACGCACCGGCAACGTGCGTCATCCCTTCCAGACGCACCCAGCCCTTCGACCCGAAGACCTGAAAGCTGAAGCCCGGACCGGTGGCGGTGATCGTGCCGAGATAGCCCGACGCGCCGTTCTTCATCCGGAACAGCATCGAGGTCGTGTCGTCGCTGTCGATCGGCACGACGCGATGGAAGCTCTGACAGTAGACCTGATCGATCTCGCCGCAGAGATCGATCATCCCGTCGATGGCGTGCACGCCCATCGGCGTGAGCCCACCGCATGGGGTTTCGTCCCTGTGCGCACGCCACGCCTCCGGCTTCAACGCCAGCGCATTCGGGAACGTCATCGTCGCTTCCACGTGCAGGACCGTACCGAGTTCGCCGCTGCGGATCTGATTTCGCAGCTTGGTCATCTCGGGATGGAAACGCCGGTTGTAGCCGAGGCCGAGCGTCACGCCCGCCTTCGTCGTCGCCCCCACCGCGGCTTCGGCATCAGCCTTGGTCAGCGCAAACGGCTTCTCACAGAAGACATGCTTGCCCGCTTTGGCCGCCGCAATCACCTGTGTCGCATGCATCGAGTGCGGTGTCGCGAGGACCACTGCGTTGACTGCCGGATCGGCGAGCAGAGCTTCATAGGATTCGGCGAGCTTCAGCTTCTGTGCGTCAACGAACGTCTTCACCTCGGGCGACACCGTTCGCGTGCTGCCGGCAACGAA
>Ga0126377_10003040_pt1 | contig 11751 bp, 11 predicted proteins | sample PanSoiMetPlot_22_FD_92647 | JGI IMG/M metagenome (GOLD analysis project Ga0126377, IMG submission 92647) | Tropical forest soil microbial communities from Panama - MetaG Plot_22 | ecosystem: Environmental > Terrestrial > Soil > Tropical forest > Bulk soil | place: Panama | collected 2016-02-17
GTCGATCTTCACCCAGCACCTGCCGGACGCGCCGCCGTATGTCGCGCTCGGCAACGCCAATGCGCTGGCGCAGTGGGAGTACTGCTACGACCGCGCCGATACCGATACCAGCCGTGGCGACACCACTGTCGGGAGCGGCGTCGGCAACAACTGGGATTGCAGTGTCACCGGTAGCCTCAACGCGTCGGATCCGAGCTGGAACGCGACCGCGCAGAAACTGATTCCCGCCGGCGGCGCGGGCTCGGGTGTCCGCGGCCACAACAAGTCCGTGGAAGGCATCAAGTGGATGAGCGAAAACCACCCGGGCGAGAGCTACTACGTGCCCGCGCACCTCGAGCGTGCCGGGCCCTTCAACCCGGACGGCAACAACGGCTTCAACATCGAGCATCTGCGTGATTTCAACAACGCAGCCCCGCGGATCGCCTTCGGCATGGAGACCCAGCCGGGTCACGGGGCCTCGGACGCACGCGGCGAGTACACGATTCGTCGCAACAACATCGGTGGCACCAACATCGACTCCGTCGGCGGCACGACCTACGGCGGAACGGGTGTCTACGGCGCACAGATCGGCGGCGTATGGGATGCGCTGCTGGGCGAAGGCCGCGCGTTCTGGTTCTTCGCCAGCTCCGACTGGCACAACCGCGGCATCTTCGGGCCTGACGACCGGCGCACCACGCAGGACTTCTATCCGGGCGAGTACCAGCGCGACTTCGTGATGGTGCACGACGCGGACGGTCGTCATCACAAGGCCGATGAGCAGCTCACCCCGCAGGAAATCGTCGACGGGCTGCGCACCGGCAACAGCTGGGCCTCCAGCGGCCAGCTGGTCGACCGCCTGGCGTTCGTGGTCTGCGAGGACACGCGCCTGCCGAATATCATCGGCGACGCGCTGGTGGGGGCCGCCGTGCTCGCGGCGGGCGTGGGCAATACGGACGTCGACCTCGACTCGCACTGCGCGACGATGGGCGAGAAGCTCACCGTGCGTCGCGGCCAGGGCGTCGTGGTCGGCATCGCGGTTCGCGACCCTGTCGGCACGAGCTTCTCGCCGTATACATTCCCGAACCCGTCTCTCGCCCAGATCGGCGTCAGCCAGCCGCTCAATCAGCCGGTGCTCGATCACCTCGATGTGATTCGCGGCGAGGTGACGAGCGGCATCAAGCAGTCGACCGACCCGGACTATGCGGGTCAGTGGCCGAACGACTGGATCACGAACCCGAAGCTGGACAACGTGCCGGCCGCAGCGAAGAACACCACGGCGGCGCTCCTGCGCACCTTCTCGAGCGCCAACTGGAAGAGTGCGCCGAACAGCAACCTGACGCGTGGCTTCAAGGTCATGGTGTTCCGCATCCCGGGAGTGACCAAGAGCCAGTACCTGCGGTTGCGTGGGACGAACCTGCCCGCGTCGGTGCCGTTCGAAACCGATGCGAGCGGCAACCCGCTGCCGGATCTGAACACGAACGCCGGCGTCGTCAACCCGACCAAGCCGGGCGGGACCGACGGCTTGCCTGCGGGCGCGAACCTCAAGATCGCGTGCAACACCGTGGGTACGACGGAGTTCAACGGTTGTCCATCGCACTTGCCGACGGTGAACAACCAGAAGATGGTGGCGTTCGATGTGGCGGCGTGGTCGGACCTCTGGTTCTACAGCAACCCGATCTACGTCGAGGTGACCGGCGGACAGCTGGTCGCCGGCGTGAAGTAACTCTTCGTGGTGTCCTGAAATCGGCGCCGCGCGGCAACGCGCGGCGCCTTCTTTAATGTCGCAAGAGACTACAAATGTCCGCCGTATTGCCTGCTGAGAGTGTTCAAGCTGCGCCGTCCTCCCGACGCCGCCTGGATGTGCCGAAATGGCTGCGTGAGCCGCTGCTGCACTTCGTCGTGCTTGGAGCAGTGTTGTTCGTGATCGATCACTTCGTCGTCGGGCGCTCCGACGACCCGCGCGTCATCGTCATCGACGCGAGCGTGGACCAGCAGGCGCTGGACACGTTCAAGGCGGCACGCGGTCGCGCACCCAACAGCGATGAGCTCTATGCGTTGCGCCGCATCTGGCTCGACAACGAGGTGCTGTATCGCGAGGGGCTCGCCATGCAGCTCGACAAGGGCGATCCCGCGATCCGCGAGCGCGTGATCTTCAAGGCGCTGAGCATGATCGATGCGAGCACCAAGCTGCCGCGTTACACCGATCAGCTGCTGCGCGAGTGGTTTGAAGCGCATCGCGCGAAGTACGACGCGCCGGCACGCTACAACTTCCAGGAGGCTGTGCTCTCGGGCGATGCCTCCGAGGCGGCCGTGCGCGCCTTCGTCGGAGCGCTGAACGCCGGCACGCCCGGCGACGCCAAGGCCGGCCTGCGCGTCTTCACCGGGCGGCCGCGCGAGAATCTGGTGCAGAGCTACGGGGCAGAGTTCGTCAAGGCGCTCGAGGATTCACCGGCCGGCGAATGGCGCGCCCTGCCGACGCGCGACGGAGTGCGCGCGATGCGCCTCGAGTCGATGACGCCGCCGCAGGCTGCGGACTACGAGAAACTGCGTGCCGTTGTCCTGCACGACTGGACCGACGCCACGCTCGCCGAGCAGCGCAGCGCCGCGGTGCGCGCGCTTGCGAAGAAGTACACCGTGAAGTACGCGACGCACACGCCGACACCGAAGGCGGAGACCCTGAAGGCGGAAGTTCAATGAGGCGCAGCAGGGCACTGCTGTTCGCGGCGTTGGTGCTCGTGTGCGGCATTGCCGGCGCACACGAGCTCACCATGGCCGAGATGGAGCTGCGCGAGACCTCGCGCGGCGAATTCCTGTGGCAGTGGACGGCGAGCGGCAACATCCCGGTCGAACAGGAACTGAGACCGGTCTGGCCGGCGGCCTGCAGCGCCGATGAAGCAATGATTCGCTGCGGCGCGGCCGGACTGCGCGGCACGCTGACGGTCGACGGTGTCGGCAACAGTTACTCGGCGGTCATGGTGAAAGTGTTCTGGCTGGACGGCCAGACGCGCGTCTACACGCTCACCACCGCACAGGCCAAGGTACAGCTGTACGGTTCGGCCGACGACCAGCGCGGCATGGGCGAGATCGCGCGCGCCTACACGGTGCTCGGCATCGAACACATCCTCACCGGCTACGATCACCTCATGTTCGTGATCGCGCTGCTGTTTCTCGTCGGCTTCAATCGGCGCCTGTTGTACACGATCACCGCCTTCACGCTGGCGCACAGCCTGACGCTCGCTCTGAGCGCGCTGGGCCTGCTGACGTTGCGCTCACCGCCCGTCGAAGCGACCATCGCGCTCTCGATCATGCTGGTCGCCGGCGAGGCATTGCATCGGCAGCAGACACTCGCGCGGCAGTGGCCGGCGCTGGTGGCGTTTCTCTTCGGGCTGGTGCACGGCCTCGGCTTTGCGGGTGCGCTGAAGGAAATCGGCCTGCCGCAGAAGCACCTCTCCGTGGCGCTACTAACCTTCAATGTCGGCGTCGAGCTGGGGCAACTCCTGGTCGTGGGGCTCGCGTTCCTCGTGTATCGAGCGCTTGCACGGACGCCGAGATTCGCGCTGGCGCGCGCGCCCGCGCTCTACGCGATCGGCGGCGTCGCCGCGTACTGGTCGATCACGCGCATCGTCAACATCCTCAGCTGAGTCGCAAAGCGGCTTCCCGGCCAAGATCGGCGGATTCTGCGCGAAGTTTGCCTCGACGCGCTCCGGTACCTTGTGTCAACTGCTTGACAGAAGGCAGCGCCGGCGCGGCGCAACATGCGCCCAACACAGAGGAGTTACGCCGATGCAGAACGACAAGACACTGTTCGACTGGACCCTGGAGTACGCCTCCCGGCCGACCTGGCTCGAGGTCATCGCCTCGCACGCCCAGATACTCGCCGCGAGCGAGGAAAGCACCGGTCTGTTTCCGGTGGGCGAGCTGCGCCAGGCCTGCGCGGGCCACGAGGACTGATTTCCCCCCACGCCGGCGCGCCCACCCCCCAAGGGCCGCCGGCATTTCCCGGGCGAGCGATTGGCATTGCACGCACGGCGTTGCGCAGCCCCGCGGTTTTCGTTACACAGGCGAAGACTCGGGGCTCGCGGCGTATCACCACCTGAAGAGCACAGCGCAGCGCGGACCTCGTTGAACAACAACGGGCGGGGGGGAGCATGCGCACACCACCGGGCGTCAGCGAGCACGACTTCGCGGACGCCCTCCGGCAGTTCGAAGCTGCGATCGGCAAAGAGTGGGTCTTCACCAGCGACGAGGATGTTGCGCTCTACCGGGATGCCTATTCCCCGTACTGGGGTGAGCCCGAAGAGCGGCTCGCCTCGGCGGCGGTAGCGCCCGCAGCCGTCGAGCAGGTGCAGGACGTCGTCCGCATCGCCAACCGCTTTCGCGTTCCGCTCTACCCGATCTCCACCGGGCGCAACCTCGGCTACGGCGGCTCGGCGCCGGCTTGCAGCGGCAGCGTGGTGCTCGATCTCAAGCGCATGAACCGCGTGCTGGAGGTCAACGAGTCGAGTGCCTACGCGCTGGTCGAGCCCGGCGTGAGCTACTTCGACCTCTACAAGCACATCCAGGAACGTGGCCTCAAGGTCTGGCTCGACGTGCCCGATCCCGGCTGGGGGAGCCCCGTCGGGAACTCGATGGATCGCGGCGGCGGTTACACCATGCCGCAGTTCCGTCATCACTTCGATGCGCATTGCGGTCTGGAAGTGGTGCTGCCGAACGGCGAGCTGATGCGCACGGGCATGGGCGCGATGCCGGGCTCGAAGAGCTGGCAGGAGTTCAAGTGCGGCTACGGGCCGTGGGTCGACGGCCTGTTCTCGCAGTCGAACTTCGGCGTCGTCACCAAGATGGGCTTCTGGCTGATGCCGGCGCCCGAAGCCTACTTCAACGCGACGGTGTCGGTGCCGCGCTACCGGGATCTCATCCCGCTCATCGAGCACCTCAACTACCTGGAGAACAGCCAGATCACCAACGGCATGCCGGAACTGATCTCGACGGTGATGGGCATGCCGCCCGCGTTCGACGCCAAGCCGATCAGCACCGAGCTGCGCGCACTGATCGACAAGGCCGTCGACGGCGATGCGAGCGGGCTCGACGCCTACGGTGAACAGAGGAAGCTTGCGGCGTGGAGCATCGTGCTGAAGTTCTACGGCCCGCCAAAGGTGATTGCCACGCAGTGGGAGTACTGCAAGGAGCGCTTCGGTCGCATTGCGGGCGCAACGTTCGCGGACGGCGACTTCATCAGGTTCCCGCTGCAGCCGGGGCAGGTGGAGAAGGTTCGCAAGAGCGAGATGGGCGTTCCGGCGCTCTCGATCTGGGCGATGATCGCGCGCAATGAGAACAACATGACCCCGACGTACGGGCACCAGGGCTTCTCGCCCATCGTGCCGCGTTCGGGTGAGGCGATCTTCGAAGCCAACCGGATCTTCGCGCGCGCCGGCCGTGAGCATGGGTTGCCGGTCCCGCCGTACTCGATCCCGTTCTTTTTCTGGCAGCGCTCGCTGGTCTTCATCTTCCTGTTCCCGGTGATGCGCGATCCGCAACAGAACGGGAAACTGCGCGAGGCGATCCGCCAGCTCGTGCACTTCGCGGCCGAGGCCGGCTTCGGCGAATACCGCGCCGCGCCCGCCTACCAGGACCTGATCATGAGCACCTATTCGTTCAACAACCACGCGCTCCTGCGCTTTCACGAGACCTTGAAGGACGCAGTCGATCCAAACGGCATCCTCTCGCCGGGACGCTATGGCATCTGGCCGAAGCACCTGCGCAAGGCAGCCTCGGAGAAGCCGGGAGGTGCCGCATGATGACGAGGCGCGAGATGTTCCAGGTCTGCGCCGGCCTTGCGGCAAGTCCGGCAGTAATGGCGGCGGCAAACGCAACCGGCATCGATGCAGGGCGCAAGCATGTGTTGCGTGCGGTCCTGGTCGATCGCTCGAGTGAGGCGCGTGTCTTTGCTGAGGCGGTGCGTACTCGCGGCCTCGCGGTTCACGAGCTGGGCAGTGACCTCGGCGATGTCTATGCCGGCGAGCTCGCGCCCTGCTGGCGGCGCGAAGGCGCGGCGCCGATCGCTGGATTGACCGCGGCAGCGCCACTCTTTTACCTCGAGCGCCTCGCCTGGGATGCGGGCATGCGTGTGGTGTTCCTGGGCCGTCATGTCCTCGAGAGCCCGATGCGGCACACGGTCGACGGCCCGCGCGACGCGGTGGATGCGTTTCAAGTCACCGCGCGCGTCATCGACTGGCGCATCGCGCTCGCCAACCTGCTGCCGGCGCTCCCGGCTTCAGCCCCGACTCTCGAGCCGCTGAGCGCGGTGCGCGATGCGTTCATCGGAGAGGATCCGGCGCTCTTCAGTTGGGTGCTGGCGCCGGTGGATCGGGCCTCGCGCAAGGTGCTGCGATGAACGGCCCGCGTTGTCTGCTCGGCGCTCTGCTGGTGCTCGGCGCGATTCCGTCGACGCACGCCGATGAGTCCACGGGCCACCAGGTGTTCGCCAAGTGGTGCGCGCCGTGCCACTCACGCGGCCCCGGCAATCCGGGGACCGCGGCGCTGGCGGCGGTCTATCGCAACTCGAAACCCGCTGCGCTCGAAGATCGAACCGACATGACGCCAGCGTTCGTCAAGCAGGCGGTGCGCAACGGCGTCAATGTCATGCCGTTCTTCCGCAAGACCGAGATCAGCGACGCCGAGCTCGATGCGCTCGCCGCTTATCTCGCGCGTGCGCCCAAGGCCAGGTGAAGTCCCGGCGATGAGAGCGGGACGCCGCGTGCTGGTCGTCGGTGCGGGACCTACCGGTCTCATCACGGCCTTCGGCCTCGCGAAGGCCGGCGCCGAAGTGACCGTCATCGATCGCGAGCCCGATGTCGTCGCCTCGCCGCGCGCGACGGTGTACCTGCCGTCGACGCTCAAGGTGCTCGATGAGCTGGGCTTGCTCGAGGAGGTCTTACGGGAAGCCGCGACCGGTTACATCCTGCAGGTGCGGTTCAAGCTGACCGGCTTCATCGGCGAGATCGATCACCGCCTGGTGTCTGATCTCACGCCGTACGGGTACACCCTGCATCTCGGCCAGCACGAGCTCGCGCGCCTGATCATGCGGCGGTTCGTCGCGCTGCCACACTCGCAGGTTCGCTGGCACACCACCTTCGAAGACCTGCAGCAGCGCGGTGACGTCGTCTCGGTGCGCGTCGCTACACCGACTGGCTCCGAGTCACTGGAATTCGACTGGGTCATCGGTACCGACGGCGCGCGCAGCTCCGTGCGTCGCGCGACGGGCGCGAGCTTCGAGGGCTTCACGTGGCCCGAGACGTTCATGGCGACGAACGTCTATTACGATTTCGAGGACTTCGGCTACGCGTATTCGAACATGGCCGCCGATGCCGCGAACTGGGTGGTGGTGGCACGGCTCGACAGCCAGGAGCACTACTGGCGCGTGTCCTATGGCGAGAGCAGTGATCTCACCGAGGGAGAGCGCGTCGCGCGCATCCCGGAGCGTTACCGGTACTTCATGCCGGAGGGCCGGCGCTGGGAGCTCGACCGCGCCAACTCCTATCGCGTGCATCAGCGCTCGGCTTCGCAATACAGGGTCGGACGCGTGATGCTCGCCGGCGATGCGGCACATGCGACCAACCCGATCGGCGGCATGGGCCTCACCTCGGGCATCCAGGATGCGAGCACGCTCATCGAGTGCCTGTCGGCCGTCATCGCTGGTGCCGAGGGCGGTGCGCTCGACTGGTATGCCTACGAGCGCCGTCGTTGCTTCCTGGAAGTCGCCAACCCGACGGCGATCGAGTTCAAGCGCCGTGCGCAGGAGGCCGATCCCGCGCGGCGGCTCGAGGACGAAGCCAACTTCCGCGCCATGCAGGAGAACCGCGAGATCACGCGCGCCGGCTTGATGGCGATCTTTGCCCTGTGCTCGCGGCCGTACCGGCCGGACTGGCGCGAGACGCTGGTGCCGGAGGATCGAAGTCGAGGCGCGGCGGGTGAGACGCTGATTCTCAGCGGCCACGCGGCGCACACCGTGACGCGCGATATCGAGTGAAGCGCTCGCGCACTCAAATCAACTGCGCTGAGCCGCCTTCAGCGCGCGCGCGGCCAGGCGTTCGCTCCCCATGCGCTTCGCGCGCTCCGTGAACTCAGCACGCGGTCCCGCCCAGCGGAGCTCATCGACGTCCTTGAAGAGCGGCGCATCGGTCTTCAAGGTCGCGAGGTTCTTGAAGAGCAGTGCCGCCTCGCGATGCTCCTTCAGCACCGTCGGCGGGAAATCCTCGATGGCGCCGTAGCGGCCGATCAGGCGCGCGGCGCCCGCCGGTCCGATGCCGTCGATGCCCGGATAGCCATCGGCACTGTCACCGACGAGCGCGAGATAGTCGGGAATGAGCGCCGGCGGCACGCCGAATTTCTCGCGCACGCCGTCGGCGTTGCGAATCTTCTGCGAGCGGCGATCGATCTGCACCACCCGGTCATCGACGACGCACTGCGCGAGATCCTTGTCCGGCGTCCAGATGCAGACCTTCTGCACGCGCACGTCGGCCGCGGCCAGGTACGCAGCGGACGCGAGCGCGTCGTCGGCTTCGAGCTCGATCATGGGCCAGACCGCGACGCCCATGTCCGCGAGCGCCTCCTCGAGCGGATGAAACTGTGCCCACAGCGCCGGCTCGATGCCGTCGCCCGTCTTGTAGTCCGGCCACAGCTCGTTGCGGAAGGATTCGATGATGTGATCGGTCGCGACACCGAGGTGCGTCGCGCCTTCCTCGACCATCTGCAGCACCGTGCCGAGCACGCCCGCAACCGCACCGAACGGCTTGTCCTCGCCCTTGTTGAAACGGCGCAGGCCGTAGAAGTGGCGGAACAGCTCGTACGTGCCGTCGATGAGATGGACGATCACGGTACGCCTGGGAGCGCTCGGTGTTCCGGGTTGCGCGACAACGCCAGGCGTGCGGCCGGCAGGGCCTAGCCGAAATAGATCGTCTTGAGCTCGAAGTACGGATCGAGGCCCTCGAGGCCACCTTCGCGGCCCATGCCGGACTGCTTGAAGCCGCCGAACGGCATCTTGATGTCGACGATCATGCCGTTGACCGTGACACTGCCCGAGCGCACACGGCGCGCGAACTCGTAGCCTTGTTCCGGATCCTTCGTGTACACAGCGCCGTGCAGCCCGTAGATGGTGTCGTTCGCCTTCGCGATCGCGTCCTCGGGCGAGTCGTAGCTGATGAAGGACACGACCGGTCCGAAGATTTCCTCCTGCGCGATCGTCATCCTGTTGTCGACGTCGGTGAACACGGTGGGCTCGACGAAGTAGCCCTGCTTGAGGTTGGCGGGACGCCCGCCACCGAGCACGAGCTTGGCACCTTCCTCGCGTCCCTTGGCGATGTAGCCCTGCACGCGGTGCAACTGCCGCTCCATGGTGAGCGGGCCCATCTGCGTCTCGTCCTTCCAGGGATCGCCCACCTTCACCTGGCGCACTGCGCCGACGTACGCATCGAGCACTTCCTGCTTGCGCTGCTTCGGCACCAGCACGCGTGTGAGCGAGAAGCACACCTGCCCGGTGATCGGCATGGAGAAGGGCACGAGACTCTGCAGCACATTGCCGAGATCCGCGTCCTCCATCACGATCGCCGCGGATTTGCCGCCGAGCTCGAAGCTGGTGCGCGCGAGGCGCGGCGCCACGGCGGCGGCGATCTTGCTGCCGGCGGCGCTGCTGCCGGTGAAGCTGATCTTGTCGACGCCCGCGTGGCGCACCAGGTAATCGCCGACTTCACGACCCGCCGGCACCACGTTGAATACGCCGGGCGGGAGCCCCGCGGCTTCGATGCACTCGGCGAGCAGGTACGCGTCCATCGGCGTCTCGGGCGCGGGCTTTGCCACCACCGTGCAACCCGCGGCGAGCGCGGCCGCAACCTTGTAGCAAAGCAGGACCATCGGCGCATTCCAGGGCGTGATGGCGGCGCACACGCCGACCGGCTCCTTCACCACGCGGACGCGGCCGCCGTTATCGCGCGTGCGCTCATCGACCAGCGTGTACGACTGGATGAGCTGTCCGTAGTACGCGAACAGCCCCGCGCCTTGCCCGGAGGCGTAACGGGTGAAGGAGATCGGCGCGCCCACCTCGGTGGTCCAGATGGCCGCGAGCTCCGCATGTCGTCCCTTGATGATCTCGGCGAGTTTCAGCAGCTGCTTGCCGCGCTCCGCCGCTGAAAGCCGCGGCCATGGGCCGTGATCGAAGGCTTCGCGCGCGGCGGCGACCGCGCGGTCGATGTCCTGCGGGCTCGCCTCCGCGTACGTCGCGATGACCTGCTCGGTCACCGGCGAGATCACGGAGAGCTTGTTGTCGGTGGCGGGCCTGACCCACTTGCCGCCGATGAACAACGAATGGGGATGCTGGATCGAGTGCCCGGAAGGGGCGCTCACTGCGTTCATGGTGCTCTCCGGATGGGGTGCTGACCGCGGGGTTGGCGGTTCGGAGTATACAAGGCGCGCCCGCGCCAGATCTGCCACCGGGGCGACCGCCGCAGCGGGCGGCGGTCGCAGGGGAGGGTCAGACTTCGCCGGCGGCGCGCCGCGCCAGCGGCCCGCGCTCGTCCACGGCGGCGCCGAACACCTTGAACAGCCTGGAGGTGCGGAAGTGCACCAGCATGCGCATGTTGAAGAAGTGCATGAGCCCCAGGATCACGACCACCAGCCCGACCTTGGTGCTCAGGAACTCGAATGCGCCCACGACGTCGATCGGCTTCTCACCGTAACGCAGGGCCAGGGACACGAAGCCGATGTTCACCAGGTAGAACCCCACCAGCAGCAGGTGGTTGATGGAGTCCGCGAGCCGCTCCTGGCCCTGGAAGTTCTCGACCAGGAACACCCGCCCGTTGTGGTGCAGGCTCCGGCCCACCCAGACCGTGATCGCCAGGCTGAGCAACAGATATATAGAGTAGGTTGCGACCATCATGTTCTTCTCCTTTCCGTCCACTGTTGTATATTTAGCTTAAGTGCTAAATGATCCTAGCCGCAGTTAGATAGTTAGTCAATAAGCTAAATATAGGGGGCGCAATGAAATGGCCGGAATGCGGTTTGCAGCAGACGCCGCCCCCGCGTCCGCTCGGGCGGCGCAGCTGAAACCTGTTATGAGGGCCCCATGAGCCTGGACAAAGTATTCGAAGCCCTGTCTTCCACGGTGCGGCGCAAGATCCTCGCGTACCTCTCGGCCACGGATCTCACCGCCGGGGAGATCTCCGACCGGTTCGACATCTCCAAGCCCTCGGTGTCGAAGCACCTGGCGATCCTGGAGAACGCCGGCCTCATCCGCGGCGAGCGGCGCGGCCAGTTCATTCACTACAGCCTGGTCTCCGACAACCTGGTGAACACCTTGAACAGCTACGTGCAGGAAGTCTGCCCGGTGTCCAAGCCGCTCAAGCGCGAAAGCCGGGCGAAGGCGGCGGCGCGGGCGGGCGTGCCCGCCAGGGGCAAGGCCTGATGCGGGCTTTGTAATATCGCAGGCGGTGCGCCGGTCGACTTGGCAGCACCCGAATTTCCCGACCCCGAGGTCAAATCCATGGATTTCGCGACTACGCCTCGAACCCGATCGTTCGTCGGACTCCTCCTCATCGCCTGTGGCGCGCTGGCGCAGATCACCGCTTGCGGTGCCGAGCCCGCGGTGGAGATTCCCGCGCCAAAGGTCGACAGTCCCAAGGCCGCGGGCCCGATGCAGACCGCCGTTCTCGCGGGTGGGTGTTTCTGGGGCGTGCAGGGCGTGTTCCAGCACCTGCGGGGCGTGAAGCAGGCGCTGTCCGGGTA
>Ga0126377_10003041_pt1 | contig 11751 bp, 10 predicted proteins | sample PanSoiMetPlot_22_FD_92647 | JGI IMG/M metagenome (GOLD analysis project Ga0126377, IMG submission 92647) | Tropical forest soil microbial communities from Panama - MetaG Plot_22 | ecosystem: Environmental > Terrestrial > Soil > Tropical forest > Bulk soil | place: Panama | collected 2016-02-17
CGCACTCCTGGGCGTCGGCGTCCGGGAGGTCGGGCGCGGGCCACGGGGGGTCGCACAGCAGCGCCTCCACGTCGCGGGCCCGGGCAGTGTGCCCGACGAGGCCGGCCACCGCCGACCCCTGACGCTCGAGCTGGGCCAGTGCGATCTCGACCACCCGACGCGCCGGCAGGTCGCCCCAGCGGCCGCCGGCCCCAAGCGCGCCCCGGGCGGTGGTCATGACAGACCCTGTTTCGAGAGGTCGAACTCGACGTCAGGCCGCATGCCGCGGTACTTCAGCTCCTTGCTGACGCCTTTAGCCCGCAGCCGGAACCCGCGCTTGAGCGCGGAAGCCCACACCGACCAGGCCAGCCACACCGCCGCTACCAACAACGCCCACTGCCCGGCCCGGCATACCCAGATCATCGACCACTCGCTGGCATCCGCCGAGTTCGTAGTGGCGATCACAGCCGCCCACAGGCCCAGCAGCCCGGCGATGCAGTAGGCCTGCCCCCGGGCGGCGAGCCTCAGCGGGCTGAGCACGCTGGTGCGGTCGGGCAGCTTCAGCAGCGTCAGCGTGAAGCCGGGAACTAGCAGCAGAACGGCGACGACGGCCTCCGACTTGTTGGCCAGCGTGGTCGGCGTCGCCGCGTCGAACGTCGACTGGGGCAGGAACCAGGGAAGCCCCCAGCTAAACCAGGTCGCGCTGTCGAGGGCCAGGGCGCCGACGAGCCAGATCGCCAGGACGCACAGCAGCGAGACGATGATGTGGCGCACGCCGTAGACCGAGTGATCGTCGGTGAGCGCGACCCACAGGTCGAGCCGGGTCACGGCGGCATCGGGGTTGGCCCGGTGGTGGTGGCGGTTCACCCGCACCCTGGCCACATGGCCCGTCGCCACTTCCTCGGTCAGGAAATGCCGGTCGGCGCTGGTGCGGCTCCGCTGAGCCGGTTCGAGCCGGGAGAGCACGCGGTCTAGACCCTCGCCCAGCGCCACCACGTCCTGCGTCGCCAGCGGCGTCGGTGTTGCGGCCAGCCCCTTGGCGTCCTCCCGCAGCGCGGCAATCTCGCTGCTGGCCGCGTCGATCTCGTCCGCCAGTGAGCGCAGCCGCGTGGCGGTCCGCGCGCTGATCTTCTCGTCCTCCCATTGCGCGCTCAGACCCCGGATCGACGCGGCCCGCTCGGTGAACACGCTCTTGGCCGCACCCAGGCCTGCGTAGGCGACCGCCGCGATATAGCGATCGGTCGGCCTGGGGCCACGCCCAGCGTCGTCCGGTGTGGCTCGCAACATCCTCACACACGTAGCGATGTTGGCGACCGCGTCGCTCTCGTACGGGGGGCTGAAGGTGGCCTTAGCCATCATGGTGACCGACGTCTCACGCCGACCGTTACCGCCGGCGCTGCCCTCAATCTCCAGGCGGTACTGCCCGACCCGGTAGGCGACCGGGGCGGCGATCGTGGCGCTGTAGTTCTGGTTCCAAGGCAGGAGCGCCCGCCCATACCGGCTGACGATCCCCCCGCGTGCCCGGCAGCGCTGCGTCGCGAGCGCGTCCGGCAGGTCGAACGACAGCGACTGGTAGGGCTCGTCGCCGGCGCCGACGACAACGAAGTAGCTTCGGTGAACGAGCTCGATCACCTCGTGGATGGCGGGCGACGCCAATACCAGGGCGAGGCAGCGCAGGGCCAGCGCAAAGTGGGCATTGGTCTGGCGACCGGCGTAGTGGCGCAACAGATCATGGGTCGTCCGCGTCGCCCGCGACAGCGGCTCGACTTCCCGGCTGCGTCGCAGGCTGCGGGGGTGGGCGGGCGAAGTGTCGCACACCTTCCTGATGGCGTCGTAGACGATCGACCGGGCCCGGTCGTCCTCGCGCATCAGGGTCCGGGCGTCGCCGGGCCGGTCGGCGGCCGCGCTGAGCGTCTCCGCCACCAGGTGGTGGATCGCCCAGGTGAGCGCCTCGCGGACAAGGCGCTGCGGCGGGCGGGGGAGCTCGCGACCGCTGGGATCGCGCACGACCACCGCCGCCGTCACCGGCCTCGGGAGGACGGCGACGGGCAGCCACAAAGTCGACGGCCCGTCCGCCGGCGCGAACCGGGTCTCCTCGCCCGCCATTTGCCGCGACAGCAGCTGGGCCCTGGCCTTACGGCGCGTGCTGAGCCGGTCGAGGGTGATGTCGACGCTCATGCGGCGGCGAAGCGTCAGCGCCGTCGCGAACGACAGCGACTCGGTGGCCCGGTCGACGTGGTCAGGCATCAGCAGCAGGTCGAGCAGACTGAGGCCGACCAGCGACTCATGGTTCTTGGTTGAGACCGGGCGCGGTGGCGCCTCGTTAAGCATGATCTCGCCACAGAACTGGCGCGCCAACTCCCCGTCAGCCGAACCACCCATGTCCGCCCCTCTCGCCAGACGGCCCCGCCACGAGCCACCGATGTCCGGCCGAACGCTACCGATGCCGGCCGCGCAGTACGAGGGTTCCCGGTGGCAACCCGTGACAATTGGAGCCGACGTCGAACGGCTCATGGTGTCCCTGGGATCGCCGGGCAAATGCGGGTCGGCGACTCCGCACTACTCGCGCCGTCCACGGCGCCACCGACCACCTGACACCCTTATCAGCCGCAACAACCTCGCCATCGCTTAGCAGGAAGCGGGGACGGGGCCCGGGCCATCCTCGCTCGCCAGCCGCGACAGCCTCTCCGCCCCAAGTCAGGCCGCCAGCCGACAAGAATGACCTGGTCTCTCGTCAAAATGGACTCACCCCGCCGGCTTCTTAGGTGGCATTGCAACGAGATACGCCCCGGCCGGCGCTGCCGGAGGGGCAGCGCCTGCTTGACCAGATCAAGTCCGACCCGTGGTCGCCGGCACCGAGAGGGCGGAGTCGCCGGAAGGCGCGGCGGAAGTGCACCGCTTTGACGTGCGCGTGTTGCCGAGCCCGGAGACCATGGGGGCGGTGATCGACGCGATACCGAGTCACCAGCCGGGGAACCGGATGTACCAGGTGATGACGGCCGTCTCCTACTACGCCGGGCTGCGTCCTTCCGAGGTTGTGATGCTCCGGCCTCGGCGCTGAATCTTTCGGCAACTGGGTGGGGGAGCATCGAGGTCGTCGAGGCTGACGTCGACTACGACGAGCCGGGGGAGCCGAAGACCGCTGATCGGCCCGTGCCGATTCCGCCGCGGCTGGTCGAGCTGCTGCGCTCGTGGGTCGAGGTGCACGAGCTCGGGCCGGACGATCTCCTGTTCCGCACCCGGAACGATCGGCGGCCGGCGCCGTCGAACTGGTCACGGGCGCTGCGCCGGGCCTACACGAAGGTCGGGCATCCGCCGCTGCGGGTGTACGACTGCCGGCATGCGGCGGCTACGACGTGGCTCCGTGCGGGCGTGCCTCTGGGCCAGGTCGCTCGGCGCCTGGGGCACAGCGTCGAGACGCTCGTGTCCACCTACGTCGGTGCGCTCCAGGGCGACGACGTGGCTGCGAACGCGCTCATCGACGCCAGCCTCGCCGGTACTCGCGAGGTGATCGCCGTCGCCGGCGAAGCCATCCCGCGCTCGGGGCGAAACGAGGGCACTCGCGGTCTATCGCGGACGAGGCGGTGACCAGGGGAGATGCGCTGGTCAGACCCAAGATGCAGCAGCGCCCTCGGCAGGATTCGAACCTGCGCACACGGCTCCGGAGGCCGATGCTCTATCCCCTGAGCTACGAGGGCGGGGGTCGCCACAGTAGCGCTCCCTCGGCCGCAGGCCGAACTGGTTCGGGTCGCTCACCGGCCGGTCGGTAGGATCGACCGTCCATGGTTCGTGACCTGCTCGAGGCTTCGCTCCGGTCTGCGCTCGACAAGCTGGGCATCAGCGCGCCCGACACCATCTCCCTCGAGCGCCCCGCCAGGCGGGAGCATGGGGACTGGTCCTCCAACGTGGCGCTCGCTACCGCCAAGGGGGCGGGGAAGAACCCGCGGGAGCTTGCGCAGCAGATCGTCGACCTCCTCCAGGGGGCGCCGCCCGCGCACACCGAGAGGATCGAGGTCGCCGGGGGCGGGTTCGTCAACTTCCACCTTGCTCCCACCTGGTTGCACGACGTCCTCCGGGACGTCGTCGCGCAGGGGGAAGCCGACTTCGCGCGGCTCGACCTCGGGCACGGTGAGCGGGTCATGGTCGAGTTCGTGTCCGCCAACCCCACCGGCCCGCTGCACGTCGGCAACGGGTGGTTCGCCTCCTACGGCGACTCGCTCGGCCGCATCCTCGAGCGGACCGGCCACCAGGTCGCCCGCGAGTACTACGTCAACGACACCGGCGGGCAGATCCGCCGCCTCGGTGAGAGCGTCCTGGCCCGGCGGGCCGGGCTGCCCGTGCCCGAGGACGGCTACCCCAGCGGCTTCGTCAAGGGCCTCTCCTCCGCCTACGACGGCCCCGACGACATCGAGGAGGCCGGCCGCTGGGCGGCCGAGCACGTCCTCGGCTTCATCCAGAACCAGATGGCCCGGGTCCACATCCACTTCGACGAGTGGTTCAGCCAGGCCTCCATCGAGGAGAGCCAGGCCGTCGCCGACACCATCGCCGAGCTGGGGGCCCGGGGACTCGTGTGGGAGGAGGAGGGCGCCCTCTGGCTCAAGACCGCCCCCTTCGGCGACCCCCGGGAGAAGCGGGTCATGCGCAAGTCGGCCGACCAGGGCGGCGACTACACCTACCTGGCCGGCGACCTCGCCTACCACCGCAACAAGTTCTACGAGCGGGGCTTCGACCGGGTCATCAACGTCTGGGGCGCCGACCACCAGGGCCAGGTCGCCAGCCTGCTCGCCGGCGTCGAGGCGCTCGGCGTCGAGCGGGGACGGCTCGAGGTCCGCATCGGCCAGATGGTCTCGCTCGCCGGCGGCCGCATCGGCAAGCGGCTCGGCAACGCGGTCGACCTCGACGACGTGGTCGACGACATCGGCCCCGACGTCATGCGCCTCCTCAGCCTGGTCGCCTCGCTCGACCAGTCGCCCACCATCGACCTCGACAAGGTGCGGGCCGAGTCCAAGGAATCGCCCGTCTACTACGTCCAGTACGCCAACGCCCGCATCCACTCGATCCACCGCAAGGCCGCCGAGCTGGGCGTCACCGCCAGCCCGCTGGCCGACGTCGACCTGGCCCCGCTCACCCACGAGCGCGAGATCGAGCTGCTGCGCACGCTCGAGGCCCTGCCCGAGGTGGTCGAGCTGGCCTGCGTCGAGCGGGCGCCCCACAAGGTGACCGCCTGGGTCCGCGAGCTGGCCGACCGGTTCCACGGCTTCTACCACGACTGCCGCGTCCTCGGCGACGAGGTCGACCCGGCCACCACCCAGGCCCGCCTGTGGCTGGTCGAGGCGACCCGCATCGGGCTGGCCGTCGGGCTCGACCTCCTCGGGGTCACCGCCCCGGAGTCGATGTGAACGACGACCGCCCGTCGCCGCGATGAGCTTCAACGACGACCGCCCCCTGCCCTGGCACCTGCTGCCCGACAACAGCGCGGTCGGCGACGACGGCTGGCTCGCCATCGCCGGCTGCTCCCTGGCCGACCTGGCCGCCGAGTTCGGCACCCCGCTGTTCGTCTACGACGAGGACCACCTCCGGGACCGCTGCCGCGAGGCGGTCGCCACCTTCGGCGAGGGCGTCTCCTACGCCACCAAGGCGTTCCTGTGCCGGGCCATGGCCCGCCTGGCCCACGAGGAGGGGCTCCACCTCGACGTCGCCACCGGCGGCGAGCTCCACGTCGCCCTGGCCGCCGGCGTCCCGGCCGACCGCCTCGTCCTCCACGGCAACAACAAGAGCGACGCCGAGCTGGCCCGGGCCCGGGAGGCCGGCGTCGGCCGCACGGTGGTCGACAGCTTCGACGAGCTCGACCGGCTCGACCGGCTCCACGCCGCCGACGGCCGCCGCCCCCGGGTGCTGCTCCGGGCCACCCCCGGCGTCGAGGCCCACACGCACGAGTTCGTTCAGACCGGCCAGATCGACTCCAAGTTCGGCTTCGGCGTCGCCGCCGGCGACCTGGGCAAGGCGGCCGAGCGGGCCCTGGCCTCGCCCAGCGTCGAGCTGGTCGGCGTGCACACCCACATCGGCAGCCAGGTGTTCGTGGCCGACTTCTTCCGCCAGGCCGTCGACGTCATCGCCCCCTGGGTGCGCGACCTCGGCCTGCCCGAGCTGTCGATCGGCGGCGGGCTCGGCGTCGCCTACGTCGCCGGCGAGGAGGCCCCGACCATCGCCCAGTGGGGCCGCACCATCCTCGACGCCTGCCGGACCGCCGGCATCACCGCCCGGGTGACCGCCGAGCCCGGCCGGGCCATCGCCGCCGCGGCCGCCGTCACGCTCTACACCGTGGGCACCCTCAAGGACGTCGCCGGCGTGCGTACCTACGCGGCCGTCGACGGCGGCATGAGCGACAACCCCCGGCCCGTCCTCTACGGCAGCGGCTACGAGGCGTTCCTGCCCCGGGCCCCCGACGCCCCCCGCCCCCGGGCCGTGACCGTGGTGGGCAAGCACTGCGAGTCGGGCGACCTGCTGGTGCGCGACGCCCGGGTGCCCGAGGACCTGAGGGTCGGCGACATCGTCGCCACCCCGGTGACCGGCGCCTACGGCCACTCGATGGGCTCCAACTACAACAAGGTGCCCCGCCCGCCGGTCGTCTTCGCCCGCGGCGGCGACGCCCGCCTCGTCGTCCGGCGCGAGACCGAGGACGACCTGCTCCGCACCGACGTCGGTTAGCGGCAACGCCTTCGTGCCCCGGACGGCCCGGCCGTACGATGGTCGGCCGTGACCCCGCCCCCCGAACCCGTGCGCGTCGGCCTGCTGGGCTGCGGCAACGTCGGCGCCCCCCTGGCCGAGCTGATCGAGCGGCGCAGCGAGGACATCGCCGCCCGCACCGGCCTTCGGCTGGAGCTGACCCGGGTGGCGGTGCGCAGCCTGGCCAAGGAGCGCCCCGTCGACCTGCCGCCCGGCGTGCTCACCCTCGACGCCGCCGGCCTGGTCGTCGATCCCGGTGTCGACGTCGTGGTCGAGGTCATCGGCGGCATCGAGCCCGCCCGCGAGCTCATCCTCGCCGCCCTCAAGGCCGGCAAGCCCGTGGTCACCGGCAACAAGGAGCTGCTGGCCAACGTGGGCGCCGAGCTGTTCGCCGCCGCCGAGGAGGCCGGCGTCGACCTGCTGTTCGAGGCGGCGGTGGCCGGCGGCATCCCCTTCATCCGCCCGCTGCGCGAGTCGCTGGCCGGCGAGCGCATCCGCCGCATCCTCGGCATCGTCAACGGCACGACCAACTACATCCTCACCCGCATGACCGAGGCCGGGGCCAGCTACGCCGACGCCCTGGCCGAGGCCCAGAGCCTGGGCTACGCCGAGCGCGACCCCACCGCCGACGTCGAGGGCTACGACGCCGCGGCCAAGGCGGCGATCATCGCGTCCATCGCCTTCGGCGTGCGGGTGGTGGCCGGCGACGTGTTCCACGAGGGCATCTCCGGCATCACCACCGCCGACATCGACTACGCCGCCAAGATGGGCTACGTCGTCAAGCTGCTGGCCATCGCCGAGCAGCACGGGAACGGCGGCGCCGGCGAGGTGGCCGTGCGGGTCCACCCGGCCATGGTCCCCGAGGACCACCCGCTCGCCTCGGTGCGAGACAGCTTCAACGCCGTGTTCGTGGAGGGCGACGCCGTCGGCGACCTCATGTTCTACGGCCGGGGCGCGGGCGGGTCGCCCACCGCCAGCGCCATCCTCGGCGACCTGATCGACGCCGCCCTCAACCGGGCCCGCAACAGCCACGCCACCGTCGGCTCGCTGGCCAAGGCCCGCCTGCGGCCGGTCGACGAGGTGGCGTCGGCCTACTACCTCAACCTCGACGTCATCGACCGGCCGGGGGTGCTGGCGGCGGTGGCGGGCATCTTCGGCGACCACGGCGTGTCCATCCGCTCGATGGAGCAGGAGGGCCTGGGCGACGAGGCCCGCCTCGTGTTCATCACCCACGTGGCCCGGGAGGCCGACATGCAGGCCACGATCCGCGACCTCCACCACCTCGACGCCGTCGACCGCATCACGTCGGTCCTGCGGGTGATCGGCCCCGAGGAGCGCCCGGCGTGAAGTACGTCTCGACCCGGGGCCAGGCGCCGGTCCTCGACTTCTCGGACGTCCTCCTGGCCGGCCTGGCCGCCGACGGGGGCCTCTACGTCCCCGAGACGTGGCCGCCGCTGCCCGACGCCGACCGCACGCGGGGCCGCCCCTACGCCGAGCTGGTCACCGACGTGGTCTGGCCCTACGTCGAGGGCTCGGCGTTCTCCCGGGCCGGCCTCGAGGGCCTGGTCACCGCCGCCTACGCCACCTTCGACCACCCCGACGTCTGCCCGATCGTGGAGGTCGAGCCCGGCCTCCATGTGGTCGAGCTGTTCCACGGCCCGACGCTGGCCTTCAAGGACGTGGCCCTCCAGCTCGTCGGCCGGCTGTTCGAGCAGGAGCTGGAGCGCCGGGGCCAGCGGGCCACCATCGTCGTGGCCACCTCGGGCGACACCGGCTCGGCCGCCATCGCCGCCTGCGCCGGCCGTCCTTCGCTCGACATCGTCGTGCTCCACCCGGCGGGGCGGGTGTCCGACGTCCAGCGCCGGCAGATGACGACCGTCGACGCCCCCAACGTCCACAACGTGGCCATCGAGGGCACCTTCGACGACTGCCAGGACCTGGTGAAGGCCCTGTTCGCCGACGCCGGCCTGCGCGAGCGCGTCGGGCTGTCCGCCATGAACTCGATCAACTGGGCCCGGGTCGCCGCCCAGATCACCTACTACGCGGCGGCCGCCGCCACGGTCGGGCCCTGCGACGTGGCCGTCCCCACCGGCAACTTCGGCAACATCTTCGCCGGCTGGATCGCCCGCCGGGCCGGGGCGCCGATCGGGCGGCTGATCATCGGCTCCAACAGCAACGACATCCTCACCCGCTGGGCCCGCTCCGGCGACATGTCCCAGACCGGCGTGGTCCCCACGCTCAGCCCGAGCATGGACATCCAGGTCAGCAGCAACCACGAGCGGCTGCTGTTCGAGCTGCTGGGCCGGGACGGGGCGGCCACCGCCGAGCTGATGGGCCGGTTCCGGGCGCTGGGGTCGGTCGAGGCGCCGAGCGACCCGGCCTTCGTGGCCGCCAGCCTCGACGACGACGCCACGCTGGCCGAGATCGCCGACCTCCACCGCCGCACCGGCTACCTGGCCGACCCCCACACCGCGGTGGGCGTCGGCGCCGCCCGGGCCGTGGGCGCCGGGCCGGCGGCCGGCGGCGACCGGCCGGTCGTGTGCATGGCCACCGCCCACCCGGCCAAGTTCCCCGACGCCGTGGAGCGGGCGACCGGCGTGCGGCCCGAGCTGCCCCCGCACCTGGCCGACCTGTTCGACCGGGAGGAGCGCTACGACCTCCTCGGCACCGACCTGGCGGCCGTGCGGGACCACGTCGAGCGCTGTGTGGCCCCCGGCTACTGACTGACGCTACGGTAAGTAAGCGATCCGCCGGCACCGCGCCCGGCGACGAGACTCCGGGGGGAGAGACGTGGGAACGACGATGCGACGAATCGCGTGGGCGCTCGTGCTGGCCGGCCTCCTGGCGGCCTGCGGGGGCGGCGGCTCGGACGGTGCGTCGGGGTCCGGCGACGGAGGGTCGTCGGGCTCGGGCGGCAGCAAGGCCACCGAGCCGGCCAAGGCCCCGACGGCCGCCAACTACGTCGACGCCCTGGTCAAGGCGTCGAAGGGCAACGGCCTCGGCGACGACCCGAAGATGAGCCGCTGCTTCGCCGAGTCCTACGTCGCCACCGTCGGCGCCGAGGCCATGGCCGCCAAGATGTCGGTCGGCAAGCTCGCCTCCCAGACCGGGATGACCGTCGACACGTTGGGCATCCGGCTCACGCAGGCCCAGCGCGACGCCTTCTACCAGCGGCTCAAGGGGTGCAGCGACCCCAAGACCTACTTCGTCGACATCTTCGCCAAGGGCAACAGCCTCGACGCCAGGGACAAGGCGTGCCTGTCCGGGGTGGTCGACGACCGCATCCTGGAGACGATGCTGGTGGCGGCGTTCGACGGCGACACCACGCCGGTCGAGGGGACCCAGGGCATGACCAGCGCCTTCCAGCGCATCGGCGCCGCCTGCCCCCACATCCTCCAGGCCGGGGGCCTCGCCCCGTAGCGGCCCCACCGGCTACCGCCCCCGGGGCCCCGCCCGCGAGACTGGCGGGGTGAAGTACGTCATCTGCGTCCCCGACGGCTGCGCCGACGAGCCGGTCCCCGAGCTCGGCGGGCGCACGCCCCTGGAGGCCGCGGCCATGCCCTCCCTGGCCGGCCTCGCCGCCCGGGGCGAGGTCGGGCGGGCCGCGGTCATCCCGCCGCGGATGGCGCCGGGCAGCGACGTGGGCAACATGTCGATCCTCGGCTACGACCCCGCCCGCTACCACACCGGCCGGGCGCCCATCGAGGCCGCGGCGTTGGGCCTGCGGCTGCGGCCCGACCAGGTGGCGTTCCGCTGCAACCTGGTCGACATCGGCGCCGACGGCACGATGCTCGACTTCGCCGGCGGCCACCCCCGCACCGACGACGCCGCCGTGGTGATCAAGGCGCTCGACGCCGCCCTCGGCGCCGGGGCCGGCGGTGAGGTGGAGTTCCACCCCGGCGTCCAGTACCGCCACATCGTGGTGGCCCCGGCCGACTGGGCCGACGCCGTGTGCACGCCGCCCCACGACCTGACCGGCCGGCCCGCCATGCTGCCCCGCGGCCCGGCCGCGCCCCGGCTGATCGAGCTCATGGACGCCAGCCGGGAGATCGTGGGCGCCTCCGGCCTCGGCGCCAGCCAGGTGTGGCTGTGGGGCCAGGGCCACCAGCCGGCGCTGCCGTCGTTCCGGGAGGCGACCGGGCGCTCGGGGGCGCTCGTCACGGCCGTCGACCTGATCCGGGGCCTCGGCGTGCTCACCGGCATGGAGATCGTCGAGGTGCCGGGGGCGACGGGCTGGTTCGACACCGACTACGAGGGCAAGCGGGACGCCGCGCTGCGCACGCTGGCCGAGGGCGCCGACGTGTTCCTGCTGCACGTCGAGGCGACCGACGAGGCCGGCCACGCGGGCGACCTGGGGGAGAAGGTCAAGGCGCTGGAGGCGTGGGACAGCCGCATCCTCACCGGGCTGGTCGAGGGCCTCGACGAGCTGGGGCCGTGGCGCCTGCTGCTGCTGCCCGACCACCCGACCCCGGTGGCGCTGCGCACCCACACGTCCGACCCGGTGCCCTACCTGCTGGTCGACAGCGAGCGGGACGGACCGGGCGGCACCTACAGCGAGCCGGCCACGGCCGACGCCGTCCCGGTGCCGGGCCACGAGATGCTGGGCCGCCTGCTCTCGCGCTGACCCGACCTGGGACGCGGGCTTCGGCCGGGCGGGACCCGGCGGAGCTGGGGGACCACCACCTCGACGACGAAGCAGCCGCCGGGGACCAGATGGGCGGCGGCGTTGGCGAACACCGCGGCCTGCTCGTCCTGGGTGGTCACGTTCTGGATCGTGTCGTAGCCCAGCGACTTACGCCGCCCCACGCGGAGAGCGGGGCCGATCGCGCCCGCCGCGGTGTTTCGACTGCGTCGGCATCGCGCTAAAGTGGTGACGTTCTGCCGGGGGGTACCGCTGCATCAGAGCGGATGGCACAGAGCGGCCCCCGATTCCTCTTGGACTGCGGAGCGGTTCCCCTCCCGAGCTCGTCGAGCTCTCCGGTGCACGCCCCGGTACCAGGTCTCCCCCTTCAAGCAGTGAGGTACAGCCACCGATGAGCGTGGAGC
>Ga0126377_10003042_pt1 | contig 11750 bp, 10 predicted proteins | sample PanSoiMetPlot_22_FD_92647 | JGI IMG/M metagenome (GOLD analysis project Ga0126377, IMG submission 92647) | Tropical forest soil microbial communities from Panama - MetaG Plot_22 | ecosystem: Environmental > Terrestrial > Soil > Tropical forest > Bulk soil | place: Panama | collected 2016-02-17
ACCGGTCCGTATCGAGCCGACGTCACGACGACCGCGAGACTCGAAACGCAGGACGGAGCCATTCTCGAAATACTGAGTCTCGCGAGTCCGGAGAGACGCAATCTTGAGTTAGTCGCGATCTGTATGGAGACGACCGTTGGCTAGCGTCACGTTTCTGTTTGAGAATCTCGCGGAATTCAAAGCCGACTTATTACGGCTGCCGATTGAACTGCGAGCCGAGGCCGGAGCAATCGTCCTGGCACAAGCACGACTCGCGGCTGCCGCAATCCGAGGGAAGTATCCGAGAGGCAAGACCGGCAATCTCCAGAATGGCGTGCGAGTCAGTAAAGAGGCCGCCGATCAATTCTCGGCTATGGCACACGTTGTTAGTGCGGCTCCGCATGTCCTGATTTACGAGAGAGGCACGAGGACGCGACTCGTCAAGAAAGACCGGAGACGCAAACTCGTCGTGAGATTCCCTGACGGCTCGTATCGAACCATGAAACGCAATCGAGGTGCAATGCGTCCGAGGCCGGTCTTTGTGCCGACGATAGTGCCATTCCGACACGGCATGGAGCAACGACTCGCGGAGCTAATGAGACGGGCCGGTCTAGAGGTTCAAATGTCAGCATGAGTGAGACACTGCTCGATCCGTCGGCTATTGATAACGCTCTCGTCGTCAAACTCGGGACAGACCCGCAGCTGTTGCTGCTGTGTCCCGACGGCGTGTTTATCGATACCGCTCCGCTCGGCGCAGTGGCGTACATCACGGTAACGGTTCTCGACGCCCGCAATGAGTTTGTCTTTGGCGGCTCTCGCGCATGGGAGGACCGGCTGTATCTCGTCGAGGCCGTCGACGAAATCTCAGACGACGACGGCTCAAACGCCAAGCAAGCCGCCGCGAGAATCGACGCACTGCTAGAGAATGGGAGTCTGACACTCCCGACAGGATTCTTTCTCGCGGCCATGTTTCGAGAGACTGCGCTGAGATATACCGTCTATGACGACACGAGTCCGGCCGGTCGTCAGTGGGATCACAGAGGCGGACAGTACCGGATACAAGTAACGCCAACGGACTGAGGAGGACTTACCATGATCCTAAGTGGACGCAACGGATCGGTCTTGTATGATCCGGCCGGTACCACGCCAGTTGAAGTGTTGAGTTTGAATAACTGGACGCTGTCAACGAAGACAGATCGGATTGACGTTACCTGTTTCGGAGATACGAATAAGGTGACGATTCCCGGGATGAAATCGGTCGACGGACAGGTAGCCGGTTTTTGGAATTCGGCAACTGGCGCGAGTCCGATTCTCTTTAACGCAGCAGACGCCACGACTCCGGGTAAGTTGAAGTTAGTCCCGAATGACACAGAGCCAACGTTCTTCTGGACGGGTCTTGCCTGGCTCGACGCGGAGATTACTGTCCCGGTGAACGGCGCGCCGACTGTGACTGCGACGTACTCGGCTGCTGGTCCATGGGACTTCATGCCGTAAGTCTGTGTTCAAGAGTCTGACGATCGTCGGCTCGCAGGGCACTGTTAACCGTGGGTATCAGACAGCGGCAGTCCTCGGTCAGTGGCGTATCGAGAAACGGGAGGAGACCGGTTGGACACTGAGAGCCGACGTCTCTCGTGTTGACCGGTTTCGTCTCAGTCAACGCGACTTGTATATGACTGCGCCGAGAATGGGCGGAGGAGACTGGTACTTTACCGTCCGGGATATCTCGGTCGTTGACGGAAAACTGAGAGCCGTCCTCTCTCCGCCCTCGGCCTCATGGGAGAAACGCTGACTATGTCTCGATTCGTCCGGCCTGATGTAATCGTGCTGCCGCTCCCGTCTGGCGGAGATACCGTCAGTCTCAAGAAACGATTAACGACCGGCGAGAATCGCGCGATGTATGCACGGATGTACAAGTCTGGCGTTACGCCGTGGACGCTCGATCCGTCTGCGACTCTCGTCTCTCAAGTCGCGGCGTATCTCGCGGACTGGACACTCGTCGACGATAGCGGAGTGAAAGTCGAGATACGCGGGAAATCTCCCGAGGAGATTACGGAGATTCTCGACGCCCTCGATCCGGACTCATTCACAGAGATTAAAGACCTCGTCCTCGTCCATATCGAAGTACAGGACGCACTGCGGGAGGACGAAAAAAAAACGGACACTGGTACGAAAGAACCGTCAGTGACTTAGCGATATGCCGCGCGATGCACTGGACGCTGCCGGAGTTGTACGACGTCCCGGTTGACGTGTACGACGTCCTCGTCTCCGAGTTAAACAAGACTCCCAATGTCTCCAAGGATTAACGGCAAACTCGTTGCGGACTTTACGAGTTTCTTTCAAGCCGTCAAAGAGTCGGCAGAGAAACTCGACGGCTTAGAAGCCAATGCCTCGACGGCTGCCGCTCGTCTCAAGTCCATGGCGGAGAGTTTTTCCGGCTCAAAGATTATCCAACAAGCGACAATTGCGGTCGCGGCTCTGAATGAAATCGGAGACACCACCAAACTGACAACCGCTGAACAAGTCAAACTCAACAAACTTGTGAGTGAGGCAATCGAGAAATACAACGCACTCGGACAGCAAGCACCGGCCGACATGGTTGCAATCAAGAATGCAACACAGGGAGCCGCTGACTCCATGGAAAAGACCGGAGGTCTCGGCGCACAGGCCGGACAGCTGCTCGCGGGAGCCTTTGCCGTCGACAAGATTAAAGGGTTTGCCTCGACGATTCTCGACACAGCCGACAAAGTCCAGAAGTTTGCCGATCAAGCCGGTATCACGACCGACGAGGTACAGAATCTCAATTACATCGCGGGACAAACCGGTGTCTCTGCCGAGGGTATGGTCAGTGCCATTCAGAATCTGACCGACAAACTCGGCTCAGGTGATACCGGCGCGACCGGCGCAATGGAGAAACTGAAAATCAATACGGATGATTTTCTGAAACTCGATCCGTATCAAGCGTTTATGAAACTCGCGGAGGGAATCAACGCGATACAGGATCCGACGGAGAAAGCGAAACGCGCACACGAGTTATTCGGCAAGTCGTGGAAAGAGATCATGCCTGCGGTTATTGCAGACATGAAAGAGATGGAGGACCAAGCGCCGAAAATGTCCGATGCCACGATCAAGAGTCTTGACGCTGCCGGAGACAAGTTACAGGAACTACACGACCGACTCATTGTGTGGGGCGGAAACGTCGTCGACGTGTTGTCGAAGATACCGGATTACATCACGATATCTCTGTCTGACGTCGTCAGTGAGTACGCCGCAAAGATTGGAGTCCTCGCAGGGATACTCGGTAAGTTTGCCTCGACGGTCTCGCCTACGCTCGGAGCCGGACTGACCGCACTCTCGAAAGAGTTTCTCTCGACGGCGCAGTACTATCACAACGTTTCTGAAGCACAGATTGCGCAGTTAGCCAAACTGGAGAGTCAGTCGAATAAGACCGGGACCGCACTCGGACATCTCGGAGACAGGAACAAAAAGGGAGCCGACGAGGCAAAGAAACATGCGGACGAAATCAAGAAACTGACGGACTCGTTGTCCGGCGCAGACCTCGTCAAGAAAATGAAAGATCTTGACGAGGCCGTCTCGGCACTCAAAGGTACCGGACCGCTCACTGGCCAGTCGCTGACGAACATTGCCAAAGCCGCACAAGACTTGTTTGATAAGGGCGTCAAACTCAGTCCGCAGTTGTGGGAGATTGTCGCGACGTTTGGAGACCTCGGACCGAAACTCAATACCTCCGCTCTGGATTTTCATCACCTCGGAGAGGAGATTGCGATTGTCCCGCCCAAGTTAGACGAGGTCTGGAAGAAACTCGAAACGATTCACGAGGGGATTACTCCGGACTTCTGGCGCAATCTGACGCAGATACCCAAGCCGGAGATTCCGAAACCTCCTCCGCCGGAGGTCTTTGCAAAGATATTCGATTTCAGTCAAGTCGGCGCGTCACTGACAAACGCCATTATCGGAGCGGTACAGGGCGGCAAAGCGTCAGACATTATCGGCTCTGCCGCTGGCGGTATCGGCTCGACCGTCGGAACTAATATCGCAAAGAATCTGACAGCCGAGGGCGGGAAACTCTTTAATACCGCACTCGGCTCTGTGATCTCCGGCGCACTGCCGATTGTGGGCGGACTGGTCGGTCCGCTCGCGGGCAAGATTGCCGACGCACTTTTCGGCACAGCCGGACGAGACGCAGTCAAGAAATTCGCGGAGTCGTTTGGGGGATTCGACGAGTTACACAAGACACTCGGAGAGAAACTCCCTGCGGACGCTGAAAGGTTTTGGATCAAGCTGACACAACAGACCGGCCGGAATGATCTCAAAGGCGCACAGAAAACAATCGAGGAGATACAAGCCGCACTCGCCAAAGTCGGTCCGACGATTGACGAGCAGATCGGACAGGCCGGATACAAGACGAAAGACCAGTTACGGCAGATTGCCGAGAGTGCCGTTAAGGTTTACGAGACCATGCGGGACTCGGGACAGTACACCGCAGCTGACGTACAAAAGGCGTGGCAAGCCGCACGGGACGCATTGATTGCGACCGGCAGTCAGACGGCCATTGGCGCACAGAAAGCGACTGACGCAATTAAGCAACTCGACGATCAAATCAAGGGACTACAGGACTCGATTGCCAATGAGGCCCCCGAAGAGGAGATGGGCGTTATCGAGAAACAGACGCGGGCACAGATCGACGCACTGCAGAAACAGCAAGAGGCCGCACAGAAACAAATGGACGAGGCGGCAAAAGCCGCACAGGAAAACAGCGACGAGTCTTTCAATCATCAGAAAGACAATCTCGACGAGAACAAAGACGAGTGGCAGAAATGGCAGGACGACGTACTCCGGCGACTCGGTATCGTCGGCAGTGCGATTACGAGTCTGCCTAAGCCGACTGTCCCTGGCAGTGTACCCGGGTTTGCCGGAGGGACCGGAGGTCAGTATCTCGACTTTGGCGCAGGGACTCTCGCGATTCTCCATGGGCGAGAGAGAGTGTCGACACCGGGAGAGGAGACCGGAGGGACGCAACACTTTACTGTGCAGATCGGCAACGACGTCATTGCACGAGCCGCTGTGCGTGGGATGCCGCGACAGTTCACATTACAGGGACTCTAAGTCGTGGCGTGGTATCTCAAGATTAACAACGTCGACCATACACACGACGTCCTCGTCGGTACCGTCCCGCAGCTGACGTCGAGTCTCAACGAGAGATCGACGCTCTCATTCTCGGTCCGTCCCGGATATCTCCCGAATCGATTTGACGACGTCCTCGTCTCCTATGACGGGACGAATCCAGCGTTTCGCGGAATGATTCTGAAACGCTCGATTGCGTCCGTTGCAATGGGAGTCGTCAAGTACAGCACGAGGATTGATTGCGGAGATTACGGGGCCACGTCTGATTGGACGTTCGCGACGCTCGATTACTCGTCGTATACGAGCGGCGTCTCGGTCTATCAAGTCCTCTCCGATCTGGTCGCCAACTATCTCTCGACGTTTGGTCTCTCTCTCGATCCGGCTCAGGTGAATCCCGGTCCGACACTTGCGCCGTTTGCCTGGAAAGACAAACGAGTAAGTGATTGTCTTCGCGAGATCTGCGATAAAACGGGATGGGTCTGCCGATTCGGACCGTACAAGTCGGTTGCGATCTTTGCGCCCGGTACGACGTCGGCTCCGTACACCATCACGGACGCCAATCCCTACTGTCAGGATCTCACATGGTCAGACACCGACAAGATACCGGCGAACAACGTCATTCTGACCTGTGGTCCGACGACGTCTCCGTCCTCGACTCCCGGACTGCTGGAGTCATTCAGCGTCACGGCTAACGGGACCGCAACGTCGTGGGTCTTTCCGGGAGCCGGAGTCGGCAGTTATCCCTACACACCGGAGGGCGGAGGGTCGTCGATTAAAGTCGGCTCCGCAATCGTCAACGTCTCTGTCGGTATCGATCAATATCATTGGGAACCGTCGACGGCGACACTCTCGGTCGGCTCGTGGGGCGGAGGCGCACCTCCGTCAGCCGGTACCGTGATCTGGTTTCAACGCAGTTTCACGTATCCGCTAATCATCCGCGCGGCAACCGGCGAGACTCCGGTAATCACCTATCTTGCGGCCGCGCCGGACGTCATGACGTGGGCGGCTGGAATCCAGTTAGCCAACGGACTGCTCGCGCAACTCGATCAACAGCCGCGCGACATCTCGTTAATTTCCAATGAGCCTGGCTGGATTTATTCCGTCGGTCTCTATGTCTCGATTACCCTGACGGGCCGACTTGTCTGTAGTGCACTGATTACGGACTTTTCGGTTGGCGTCGTGGTAACACACGGTCCGGATCCACTCTGGCACTATCAGATTCGCGCACTCGAAAACACAATCTTTCAGGGGTCCGTGCTCGACTCATGGCGTGCACTCCTCGGATCGAGTAGTTCGTCCTCGACACAGCCGGTGATTACGAGCGGAGGCGGAGGCGGAGGCGGGACCGGAGGTATCTCAGGGACACCGGGACATCTCGCGAAGTTTACCGGACCGATCAACGTGGGAGATGCAACCACGTACGAGGACGCGAGTAATAACCTGATTACGGCCGGACAGGTGATTCGCTCGACGGCTCCGGTCCTCAGAATGACCGAGACCGACGCCGCGACCGATCAAAAGAATTGGCAGTGGGTCACCGACGGCGGAATGCTCTATCTCGAAGCACTCAATGACGCGGGCAATACGCTACTGTCCAATCCGATTCGCGTCTCTCGCAGTGGACTCGTAACGCTCTACAACGATTTTAGTGTCTTTGGATCGACGCAACTCAACACGACAAACATTGTCGGACCACTCTCGACGGCAGCCATTACGGCAAGTGGCAATCTCATTGTCAATGGGACGTCGTCGTTGAAAGGGACAAACATAGACGGCGGACTGAGTGTCTCATCAGGGAATACGACACTGCAAAGCCTGAGTGTTGGCGGGACTCTCGGCGTCACGGGAGCCGCGACACTCCAGAATAGTCTGACCGTCAACGGCTCGACCGGTCTCCAGAATGCGACGGTGAGTGGGACGCTCGGCGTCACGGGAGCCGCGACATTTCAAAATAATCTGACCGTCAACGGGTCGACGACACTCGGCAGTATTGCCGGACACTTACTCCCGTCGCTAACGTCGACGTACGATATCGGCAGTCCAACGAAGATCTGGAGACAAGGGTATCTCTCGCAACTCAATGCGATTCTTTTCGTCAAAGCCACGCAAACGATCTTCGGCGGTTACAGCACAATCGGCAAAGACGCGGGAACCTTTGCGGCTGACGTCCTTTCGACCGATACCACGATTGATTTCGGCCATACGATGTCGGCGTCTGATTTTGTCGTCGTCCGCGCGACGGATACGAGCGGCGTAATCCGAGAGGAGTATCTCCAGATCGGCACAGGCGCACCGACAGGGACAAGGTATCCGGTCACTCGTGATCTGTCTGGTGTTAGTTCGCCGGATCCGGTCTGGACCAAGGGCACTCCGTATCTCGTCCTTGGTACCGGAACCTCGACAACCGGAGATGGCCGGATTGATTTATTCGCCTATGACGGTCGTCCTCGGATTATGTTCGTCGAGCAGGGGGCGAGCTATAACGCGCAAACCCTGCGAGCGATACTCGGGAATCTCAATACGTTTTACGGCTATACGTCGAACATCTACGGAGCCGCATTTGGATCCGAGAGTGGGTCGAATCTCACGATTGATCCGACTAACGGTCTCCGGATCCGGTACGGCTCGACCGTCTTTGCACAAATGGCGTCGAGTCTCTTTACGCTCGGCGCACCGGGAGGGAACCGCGTCACATGGAATGGTACCGATCTAACGGTCGTGTCCAGTATCGTTACGATCAATAACCAAGGAATCACGCTGACGCCGTCTCCAGCACAACCGATCAGCAGTACCGACTACGGTTATAAGTTTCGCAACCAAGGCAGTGACTCTGGATGGTTCGGTCTGTATGGTTTGGAGTATCCGGACGCCTCTCTTAAACGTATACAAATCCAGTGCAGTGGCGCAACACAAACATACTTTGACGTGTTTCTCGGCGGTCCTGGATGGGGCACTCAGGTATTGCAGATCGGTGCGCCGTCCAACGTTCTGGCCAATGACGCGAGTTTGTCGTTTAGCGGTAACGCTCTCTTTATCGGCTCGATCACTGAGCGGAATCGATCCAAGCCGATAGGCGAGTGGACGGCCGTCCCATTCAATGCGAGTGATTTTATTGCCGAGGGCGGAGGTACATGGACAGTGCAAGCCGCTGACGTGATCACGTTTGCGTACTCGCTGGTTGGCAAGATTATCATTGTCGCGTTTGAGATTCAGACCACTGATACATCCGGAACGGTCTCGACATTGAGTATCAAGATACCGGGAGGATTTGTCCCGGCGAGGACGACACGCAATACGATCACAACAAATCCGGCCGCCGGATCAAATGTCGGCTTTGTGGTTGCTAATGCCACGTATAACTTTCTCCGGTGTTATGCCAATTATGCCGGAGGCGGTTGGGGTGCGAGTACTGGCGGTACACACGTTTGGGGTCAGATAAGTTTTGAGGTGTCGTAATGGCGAATGACGCATATACACAGACGGCACTCTCGCGTGATCTGAATTTTCAGCAGCGAGTGCGAGCGAATCTCATGTCCGTTGCCTGGACGGTTCTCGACGAGGACGTCTCGACAGAATTCCATTCGCAACGCGCGTCCTTTGCGAGACTCGTCGTCAATAATCCCGACGGTTATGTGCAGACGGTCTCGGCATGGGTCGTCATGCGACCGGGCGTCTTTAACTTTGAGACGACGTACAATTTCCCTGCGAATGCGTTTATCTCTGCGACCGGCGATCCGGATATCAGTGGACAGTTGCTCGCGGACTGGAATGATCTGGCCGGAGTGATTACGACGGTACCGCCTCCGGTGTAAACACATGATCACGTTGACGGTCTCAGACGTGTTGTCGGCCTCAACGGTCCTGCAAAAACTCTCAACGCGAGAGATGTCCGCGAGAACCGCGTATCGCGTGGCTCGTCTCATGCGACAGACAGACGACGTCCTGCAACCATGGCACGAGACGAGACGACAGTTGATCAAGAGACACGGCAGCGAGAGACCGTCAACGGACCTCGAAAAGAACAACGGCGCAGACGACGTTGTCTCTGAGGTTGTACCCGGATCGCAGAGTTGGAATGCATTCCAGCAAGAGCTAAAAACGCTGCTCTCTGAGACTGTGACGATTGAGGCGGTTCCACTCGTGGTCGACGAGTTGCCGTCGGTCAGTCCGTCGGATCTATTGGCTCTCGGCTGTCTCGTCGAGGACGGAGACGGCTCTCCGAAAGTGAGGCCGGTATGAGACGACTCTTGCTCTGTTTCGTCGTCGTGGTCGGTCTCGTCTCGTGTGGCAGTGACAAGGACGAGCCGCAGTCGACACCGACGAGTCCGACTCCGGCTCCGACTCCGGCTCCGACTCGCGCGTTTTTCGTTCCGGTCGGAGGGTTCGCGTTTACCGAGTGCGTTGCAACGGCAGAACCATTCTGTACGTTTATTGCGCAACTGGAGAACCGAGGTACCGGTTGCGCCGAGGCCGTACGCGGGACCGTCCGGTTTTTCTCTGCGGCCGGTATTCAACTCTCCTTACCGCTTGCCTGGAATCTCCCGCCGAATCAAATCGTGACCGGTAACGCAGTCGTGACGTACCGCGTGCACTTCGTCCCGGTCAACGTCGCGCAGCTGACAACGGACTACATCGTCGTACCGCAATGGACGGACGTCTCGTGCACTCCGGCTCTCACTCGCTGAAACGGAGGACGTATGCTGCTCGGCAATCTCGTCTCGATTCTGCTGACGGTTCTCGGGATTGCGTTGATTCTCTGGCTCGTGGAGACGTACTTTCCGAAAGTCCCGGTCCTCGTGCGAGCCGTCGTGATTGCGTCACTCGTCCTCGGTCTGATTCGGACGTTGCGGGTTTGGATCTGCGGCTGGCTCTGTGGAGGATAGGGCGGGAGAGAGGCCCGTTAGCAGGGATGGGCCTCGGACCGGCCGACGAGGGCAGTAGACTGGGGATCTCCTGTCACTCGTCGGCCGTCTCTAGCGGCTCTCAGACGGGCGTACAGACCGCCTGAGAGGCAATCTACGCAGTGCGTCGAGAGTGGGCAGACCCTCGGAGAGTGGTACGTACAAGGTTCCTCGTACTTGTATGAGGTTTCTTGTACGTACCCGCAAAACCGGTGATTTTCAGGCCGTCCGCTGGCATCTCGAAATCCAGTCCGTTGGCAGACCTCGACCGTGTGAACCGAATCGGCCCGTCGAGGACTCGGCGCAGCATCTCCCGGATCGGTTCCAATTCTCCGCTGTTGAGCACTCGCAGTGCCTCCGCGAAGTCTGCCCGGACTCGCTGGTCAATCGTCTTGCGGCTCTTGATCGGAGCCGAGGGCGGCTCGACTCGCGAGAGGTGCAACCGGAGGTCTCTCGCGGTCTCTCTGTGCCTGGCAAGACGAGTCTTGAGAGGACCGGCCTCGTCGTCTGTCGACTCAATCACGTCGAGGAGCCGCTCGATTTTCTTTTCGACAGCGGCAAGCTGATTGCGAATCTCAATCGAGGGATCCGGCGCAACCGTCGAGTACATCGACCACAACTCGTCGACGAGAGCCGAGACGACGGACTCGTCCGAAAACATTGCGTGCAGCTTGCCGAGGACTGCATCGTCGACGACGTCCATCCAGACCGTGCGATTGTTGCTGCATGGGATTGCGGAGTCGTACCGGTTGGCTCGCTGGCAGCCGTACCGCTTTCTCCCGGTCGACGTCCTCGTAAAGACGTGCATCCGAGAGCCGCACTCGGCGCACCGGCCGAAACCCGTTAGCGGGTACCGAGGTTCCACGTATCGCCCGAATGTCCCGCGAGTCGTGTTGTCGGTCCTCGTCTGCTGTGCGGCGTACCACAGCTTGTCCGAGACGATACGCAACTCGTCCTTGTACTGACTCTCGCACTCGGACTCGGGACGTTTCGCTTTCTTGCCCTTGTGGGAATACATATTGATCACGAGTTGCCCGCGATAGATCGGACGTTGCAGCATCTTGCTAATCGTGATGTGGTTCCACGGAGCCGAGGACCGCTGATGTTTGCTCTTTTTCACTCCGTCGAGATTCAGCTGCTTGGCAATCTTGCGAGTGCCCCATCCCTTGGCTGCCCACTCGTACACCAGGAGGACGACGATTGACTCGTCGGGATTGATCACGCGGACTCTGTGTCCAGTCGGATCCGTGAAGTGGTCATAGCCGTATGGCGGCAGACCCCACGCATATCCGGCAGCGAGTCGTTTACCGGCAGCGTCTCCGGTCCGGAGTCGGATTCTCTCGACCTCGATTTCGTCCGTGAATCCCTGAATCGCAAAGAGCAGTTTATCGGTCGCGCTATCGAGCCGTCTCTCTCGTCCCTCCAAGTAAAAGAACACTCTGATGCCGCACTCAATGATTTGCATGAGGACGGCGGCTGTCTGATACATCTCGCGACCGAGTCTCGACTCCTCTGAGAGGACGAGGATATCAATCGGTCTCGGCTTGCTTTTGCAGTAGTCGAGCAGTCGGAGGAGATCGTCTCGTTTCTTGAAATCTCCCCCCGAGATTCCGTCGTCGAAAAAGATCGCGTCCTCGACAAGACGGACCTCAACCGTCTTGCCGTCAATCGGCACATGTTTCATGAATTTCTTTGAGCCCTCGATCTGTCTCGGGACAGATTTCAAGT
>Ga0126377_10003043_pt1 | contig 11750 bp, 15 predicted proteins | sample PanSoiMetPlot_22_FD_92647 | JGI IMG/M metagenome (GOLD analysis project Ga0126377, IMG submission 92647) | Tropical forest soil microbial communities from Panama - MetaG Plot_22 | ecosystem: Environmental > Terrestrial > Soil > Tropical forest > Bulk soil | place: Panama | collected 2016-02-17
AGGGCTGCATGTCCTGTTCGGCCCGGTGACGTTCTACGACGGTCAGGGATTTCTCGTCCCCGAGAGCCTCCACGCCGATCACGCGGCGCAGCTGGCGGGCATCCCCGTATGCGTTGCCGAGGGTTCAGAACACGACATCACGCTGACCGCGTACTTCCGACGACACCAGATCACACTCAACAAAGTCCCTGTCGCGGACGGGTCGGCCGGTGGACGTGCGCTGGCAGAAGGGCGTTGTCAGGTGTTCAGCGCCGACGTCTCGGAGCTGGCCTCGGTCCGGAGTGGGATGGAGAATCCACGAGGCTTCCGCATCCTCGCCGATCGGATTTCCCAGGAGCCGCTCGCGCAGCTCGTACGCGAGGAGGACGTCGACCTGTTCAACGTCCTGCGCTGGACTGTCTTCGCGATGATCGCTGCGGAGGAGCTCGGCGTCACGTCGGCCAATGTCTCGGAGATGGCCGCGCGCGACGATCCCGAGATCGCGCGACTGCTCGGAGTGAACGCTGGGAATGGGGCCGCGCTGGGCCTCGACGAGGCGTGGGCCCGGCACGTCATCACAGATGTCGGCAACTACGGCGAAGTATTCGAGCGCAACCTCGGAACGGCTACGCCGATTGCGCTCGAGCGCGGGCTTAACGCTCTGTGGACTCGCGGCGGCCTACTGTTTGCGCCACCGCTGAAATAGCCGCCAGTCCGAAGCAGGCTCCCAACAGGAAGAACGTCGGCTTTGACGAGTCCACGGGCGTGCTGCTGCCGCTGCCCGCCGCGTCGGGCTGGCTCGCGGCCGCAATGGATTCGCTGGCGCTGGTGTTGGCGGCGTTTGCTTTCGGCTCCATCTTCACGTTGAGCTCGACGGCGCCCTTCGACCGCTTGGGGACGTACTTCACTTTGATCGTCTGATAGCCCGCCGCGCTGACCATGATTTCCATCTGGCTCGTGTCAATGGGCCGGGAGCTGACTTCCAAAATGGCGGCGCCGATGTCCGGGCTCCTGAAGTGTCCCGGGGTGTCGCCCTGGAAAGGAATCACGATCCCGGTGAATGGATCGACGATGGTGACGTACGGTTTCTTCTGGATTGGTCTACTTGTTTTCGCGTCCTTGACGCGCGCGAAGTAGACGAGTTCCACCGGCCCTCTGTTCGGCGCCATGAAGAAGGCTTGACCATTCGCCAGGAGCGTTCCGGCGCTCGCGAAAACAAGAGCCGCAACCGTCGCCAGTTTCCTCATTTGCTCCTCCGGTTACGAGACGAACCACCGGCGCTCGTAAATCAGCATCCCGACCACCACGGCCGTCGGTATGATCCACGCCCATCCGGGCCAGAGACGGTCCGCCATCTTCCTCGGTACCGCAAACGCAATCGCGGCGCTCGCGAGCGCCGAGGTGGCGATCCAGCCGTACCACAGTATCACCACGCCGAGGTTGTCGTTACGCAGGAAGTGGAATTGCCCGGCCTCCGGGTAATACCGGAACAGCGCCAGATCGTAGTAGAAGGCGGCGAGATAGAACACGCCGAACAACATGGAGAAGATCGTCAGCCTGGAACCCGTCATGACGGCAGCAGTCCTCTGATGTCGTTGAGCACATGTCCGACGATGAAGCTCCACCAGACGAAGAACGCGAGGAGCCACGTCAGGTAGCGGCGTGTTGCAGCCGTTTCCGGTCCGTGCAGCCTCCGCCAGTACAGCCAGTACGCGGGCAATAGTCCCAACCCGATCGCCACGAGGTGCTCCTTGATTTCGAACACCCCGTTCGCGGCGGAGTTCTGCGTGTCCTCGAGCGCCGGCCGCACGTCAATCCGGTACTGGGGATAGAGAAGCGCGCCGCCGATAGCGGTAACGGCAAACAGCACCACGATGGGCGTTGCGTACGCCGTGGCATCAACGCCGCGGAACCGGTCGACAAAATTCCATCGACCATTTGTCGCCCGCGCAACGGTGAGCACACTGAGCGCCTGATGCGTGATCGCTCCGAGCAGGGCAACCGCCAGTAGTCCGTGAAGAATCAGCAGGACCACAATCATCGTGTAGCACCCGTCTGCTCGGGCCAGGACCGGCCGGTGGCGTTCAGTACTTCGCGTGCAGCCCGCTCGCCCGACTCGAGCGCCCCTTCCATCCAACCAGTCCAGATCGACGTATGTTCCCCGGCGAAGTGAAGACCGCTCTCCGCGGACGCGAGCACCGGCATCAGCGTCGTCATCTGCCCGGGACGATACAGAGCGAATGCACCGCGGGTCCAGGGCTCGGTGCTCCAGCGGTAAGACGCGCCCTTCTCGAACTCGGATCGAATGCCGGGAAATGCATCGGCTATGAGATCGACGCCGAGGGAGAGGCTCGCGTCGGGCGTCATGCCGAGCGTGCGGCGGCCCATCTCACCACCAGTCGTGGCAGCGAGGATTCCGCGTGAGGACGCGGTCTGTTCGGTGGCAGCATCCCAGATTTCAGTCGCTCGGTCGGTTCTCGCCGACCCGCTAAAGCCTGCCGCCTTCCAGAATGGACGCTTCACCTGAATCAGGAAACGGACGCCGTCATAGTACGAGAGCTGCTCGATGGCCTGTTCCTTCAGGCGGGACAATCGGGGTTTCATTTCGATCTGCCGCATCGTACTCGCCGGAACCGCAAACACAACGCGCGCGGCCGCTATACTCCTCACGGCACCCTCGCGATAATCCACGCGGAATCCTGTCGATTGACGTTCGACGCGAACCACCGGCGCATTGTAGCGGATGATCCCACTGAGCGATGCCGCCATCGCACCGGGCAACCGGTCCATGCCGCCACCGATCTTGTAGCGCTGCGTCGACGCGCGAAGCATGGCGTACTGACGCAGCACATAGAGCGCAGAGACGCCGCTGGAATCACCGCCTACCGTCATGAGCCTGACGGCGTCCGGAGAGGCTCCGCGTGATCGCAGCCACTCCGGCCACGTAAGCCGCTCGTACGCCTCCCACCGGGCAAAGGCCGATTGGGGGGCGCGCGGGTCACCCAGCTCGCGCGGCAGTTCACCGACATACCGGTCCAGCAGCTCCGCTGGCGTCGTCATCTGTTCGTCGCGCTTCAAATCCAGCATCCACGCTCGCTGACCCTGAAGCGTGCTCGCGGGCCGACCGTTGACGGCTGTCACGTCGGCGCCAGAAGCCGCGAGGGGCACAAGCGGCAATTTGTAGGCGCGTGCGGCTCGGAGTACCGCCGCGTGCGCACCCGCGAATCGTGTCGGGCCAGCCTCCGCATGTAACCCGTCGTCGAACGGTGCCCGAACGGTGAGGACACGCCCGCCCGGAAATGCCCGGGCTTCCAGGACGATGACCGGTACACCGGCCTTGTGAAGAAGATCAGCTGTGCGCAGGCCGGCGAGACCCGCGCCGACGATCACAACGGACGCGTTGGCATCGAGCGCACGCGCGGAGACGCCTCGAACCGCTGCCGCGGCGAGAGGAAACGCAGTCGCGGCCTGCTGAAGAAATCGTCTGCGATTCACATCCTGTTATTTGTACGCCAAAACACCGTGCCGTCGGCGACCGCGGCATCATGGCGAGGGCAATCGGGACGTGTCAAGGAGGATAGCCGTCCGCTATAGGGTGATCATAGAGCGTCGACGTCCACGAGTAGGCGCTCAAGGGGAGGCATTGCTGTCGACAGGTAGTTAGACGCACAGTGACATTGTGAGCACGAACGTCGAGCGGTACTGGAACCAGTACCTCAGTTCGATCCCACGCGGGCAGGAGCAACCGGGCCGCTACGTCGAATCCTTTTCCTTCGGGTTCACGGCAGCGGACGCCCTCGCGATCGCTCAACTTGTCGTGAACGGGACCAAGACGGCCACCGGATCCGTCCTCTGGTCATACGAGGCCGATAAGAAGCCTCTCCCGAGTGTCGGAGATACCTGGATCGTGACTGCTGGTATCGATATCCCCGTGTGCATCATCAAGACGACGGAAGTCCGGATTATTCCGTTTGATGAGGTGACCGCGGACTATGCATGGGACGGGGGAGAGGAAGATCGGGATCTCGCGAGCTGGCGCGAGATCTACTGGGAGTACATCGAACGGGAGTGCCAACGGATTGGCTTGGGGCCGAACTCCAAAGCGCCGCTCGTGATGGAGCGATTCCGCGTGGTTTACGCGGAACCGCTCCGGGTGGGGAATGAGCAGTGATGGCAGCGGCCGTAGTGCTCCGACGCTACAGCTGCTTGAATAGCCGTAGCTCGAATCCGATTCCGTCGGTGACAATTTCGCAACCGCCAAAGCGGCTTGCCGCCGCCATCCGTTCGATGTCATATCGCGGGTATGCACTCTTCAGCAACGTCGTCTTGAAGATCCACCTCGTGAGCAGCGCGTTCACTGCCGAGAGTTGCATGTCGCGTACTTCCGCATCGATTTCCTTCGCGGCGGCGTCTCTCCGGAGATCGAAGATTGCCGCTCTGCCGCTCGGCCGCAGCACACGATGGATTTCGTTCAACGCCCCGATTGGGTCCGAGAAATTCTTGAAGGCGGCCATGCACACGACGAAATCGAACGTCTCATCCGCGAACGGCATGCCCGAGGCATTGCCGTGGCGGATGTCGATTGCCACGCCGGCTTTGGCGGCATTCGCACGTGCGATCCGCACGAACGACTGACTGATGTCGAGCGTCGTCACCCTTCGCCCGGATTTGGCGATCTCGATTGCCAGGTACCCTGGTCCCGGTGCAACCTCGAGCACTTCGCCACACGGCGGAACTCGCTCCGCCACTGCCCGTGCGGCGGTCCGGAACCGGCGCTGATCGCGGCCGGTGTTCTTCGCGTACCAGTTTGCGATTGTGCCTTCCATCGCGATGCCCTTGTAGGGCTTCTGTTCTACCTGCGCACTCATTCCTTGCCTCGCCATTTTGAAGTGAACACTGATCCCCATAAGTTAACGGCGTTAACTTATGCGAACCATGTTGGCGTGTCAAGACCTCACTGATAACATTTCACGACGGCGGCGGCACGATGACCATCCTCCCCTATCGACAATCCGAGCGTCGCCGCAAACGCGAGGCGCTCGACCAAACACGAATCGTCCGAGCGGCGCTCGCGCTGCTTGACGAAGCTGGCCTCGACGACCTCACGATGCGTCGGCTTGCCGACCGCCTCAACGTCAAGGCCGCATCGCTTTATCGACACGTTCGCAACAAAGACGAACTGCTGGTGTTACTCGGAGACGAGATTAGTAGTGAAATCCCGTTGGTGCGTCCGTCCGGTTCGTGGGAAAACCAACTGAAGGAGATGGCGCGGAACGTCCGTAAAGGTCTACTGGCCCATCGGGATGCCGCTCGCCTCCTGGCCATCACGCCGCCATTCGGGCCGCGCCGGCTTCGGCATATTGAATCGGTCCTCCGGACGCTGCGCGCATCGGGCCTCAACGATCGCGATGCGGCGAGCGCGGCGTATCACTGCAACAACTTTGTGACGGAATTCGCGGCAGACGAGGCTCGTTTCGCGTCGATGGCGATGTCGACCGGTGGCAATCGTCGGAAGATGTTCGACGAGGCGCGTAGGCATTTCAAATCGCTGCCGGTCGAGGAATATCCGACGATCGTTGCGCTTGCGGATTATTTGACCAAGGATGATCCCGATGCGCTCTTTGAATTCGGCCTCGACATGTGTATCCGCGGTCTTCAATCGCTGTCGAAACGCCGCGCGTGACCTTCGCGCGGCAGCACGGACGAGAAGTCGAAGACGACCAAGAGTTTCATGGCCGCGACATCGGTCGCGGCAGGCGATGCCGGGACCGATGTCTCGAACAACTCGACCGCTAGGACTTCTTTGCCTGCACCTCGATTTCCGTTGCCACGTTGTCTTGGCCCTTCTTGGTGTAATGGATCGTCAGCGACGAACCGGTCATCGTCGCCAATCCAGCAACACCCTTGTCTGCTCCCGTGATCTTTGTCGCGTCCGTGTAACTGAACTGCATCTGCGGCTCTGAATCGGTCTTGATCACAATCGTCTTGGCGCTGGTGTCGATCTTCACGAGCTCTCCACTAGCGACACTGGCCGCCGGCTGCTGACGAGCGCCGCCAGCGTCTTGCGCGAACGTGGGGATCGCTATGGCGATCAACAGAATTGCTGCCAGAGCAATCAGCGCATTTTTAACGAGTGGCATCGGCATACTCTCCTTTTGGGGGTGTGCGCGGAGCGACGACCAATGACCGTGCCAGAAGAGACCGCGTGGCTTTGCGGCTATTACGGTTTTGATTCCTCACAGTTGTCTGTGCCGAGGTTTCGTGACCTGCTGCGAATCAGAACTCAGCTTCCGGATGGTTTTACACGATCGCCGGTGGTGGCGTGTTTGCAGAGTTAACTCGACGTGGTACCGTGAAGGCCTCTGTTGAGTTCGCGTCAAATGAAAACTGAACCGGCGAATGCGGCTGCTGCAGAGTCGCGGCCCCCGCGAAAGAAGCGTCGAGCTGCGCGCGTCTTGGGTCGATTGCTCAAGTTTTCCTTCGTCGTGGTGCTTCCGCTCATCCTTATCCCCACGTTACTGCCGCGCAAGGTGTCAGCCAAGAAGCTGTCAGGAGCAGAAGCCCCGGAGGGTCCGACTGGGCGAGAGTCTCTTGTTGCCCGCGAAGCGCAGATCCAGGATCTGGTGAACAAACTCAAGATCCGGATGTCTATCCCCGACATGGTCGTCGTGTCGATCGTCGAACACAACCAGCTCGTCGTGTCAGTCGAACGTGCGAGGGACGGTACAAGCGCCTTCTCGCTCTCGATCGATCGGGATTTTCTGGAGGGGTTGACAGCGGACGAAATCGACGCCGTCGTTGCGCACGAGCTCGGGCACGTGTGGATCTTCACCCACCACCCCTTTCTGCACACTGAGGAACTGGCTAACCAGATCGCGATGCAGGTCGTTCCTCAGGACACTCTTGCGGCTGTGTACGACAAGGTCTGGAAGCGCGTGGGCCGCAAAGGCGACCTCGTGTATCTGCCGCCCGCAGCGGCGGTGTCTAGCGCCCAATCAAAATAGCGATACGGAGTGTTTGCATCGCGCTTTTCACTTGAGCAGCGCGCCGTGGTCGGTTCCTCGATCGTGCAACAATCGGCACGTTGCCGAGAGAGACCTACACCCACGGACATCACGAGAGCGTTCTGCGTTCACACACGTGGCGAACGGCACAGAACTCCGCCGCGTACCTGCTTGATCATCTCAGGCCAGGCTTGAGTCTCCTCGACGTCGGGTGTGGGCCGGGGACAATCACCGTCGATCTCGCCGCGCGTGTCGCGCCCGGACGAGTCGTCGGTCTGGATGCCGAGAGGCCGATCATTGAGCAAGCGCGCGGATTGAGCGACTCGGTCGAGTGGCGAGTCGGCGACGCCTATACGCTCGACGCGGACCTACACGATTTCCATGTCGTGCACGCTCACCAGGTCTTGCAGCATCTGGCCGATCCGGTTGCGGCTTTACGCGCATGGGGGCATGCGTGCCGTCAGGGCGGTATCGTAGCGGCGCGCGACGGCGACTACGAGGCATTCACCTGGTATCCGCACGACCCACAGCTCGATCGATGGCTCGAGCTCTATCGCCTCGCGGCCCGGGCCAATGGCGGTGAGCCGGATGCTGGCCGCCGCCTGTTGGCGTGGTCTCACGATGCCGGATTCGAAGATGTCACTGCGACCGCGAGCGTATGGTGCTACGCCACCGCCGCCGAGCGCGAATGGTGGGCGGGGCTGTGGGCCGATCGCATGACGACGTCGGCGGTTGGGACACAGCTGGTGGCGTCAGGCGCGAGCTCGGTCGAAGAACTTCACTCCATCGCCGACGCCTGGCGCCGGTGGGCGGCGCACCCCGATGGGTGGTTCCTCGTGCCCCACGGCGAGATCATCGCCAGGGTGTAGCTGCGAGATGGAGTCGTATACTTCGGCCTCAGTGTCATTACGCTTTCCGAGTGCCCTGCTGTTGATCCTCTGGCCGCTCGGACTGAGTGCCGCCGATGTCGATACCCCGCCCGGAGTCTTGGTTGACGTTGGCGGACACAAGGTCCACCTGTATTGCACGGGAAGCGGAGGTCCAACAGTCGTCCTCGTTGCAGGCGCGTCATCGTTCTCGATTGATTGGGCACTGGTTCAGCCGAAGCTGTCGACCACAGCCTGCGCATTTGATCGTCCGGGATATGCGTGGAGTGAGGGGGCAGGCGTTGTCGATGACGGAAATCAGGTCGTTCGCGATCTTCACGAAGCCCTCCTGCGGACACATCAACCGCTTCCTTATGTCTTGGTGGGCCACTCGCTGGGCGGGTTGTTTACGCGCCTCTTCTACGACACATTTCCAGAGGACGTTGGTGGAATGATCCTCATGGACGCGGCGCACGAAGATGGACTCCTCACCAGCGTCGATGGAAACCCAGTCCCAATCACATCGTTGAGTGAGGCCGAGTATCTTGCAGCGAATCTTCCGTCGCTGCCCCCGCGAGTGCCCGAGGCGCGGCTGGAGGACGCATATCGAAGGCTTCCTGAAGACGTCCAACGACTTCACCTGGCACTGCTGACGAGATTTCTCGAAAGCATGAAGTCGGCAACGGTGCTCGAGATGATTGCGTTCCAAAAGGCCAGCTACGCCACTCTGACGCGTCTACACGAAATCAGCTCTTTACACGAACACCCGTTGGGCGATGTGCCTCTCGTAGTGCTGTCCAGGGGCATGAACACCGGCGCATTGCAGGAACGCCTCCAGGCCGAGCTTGTCAGGTTGTCTACCAACGCCATTCATGTGACGGTCGATAACGCTGACCACGAAATCCATTTGTATGCCCCGGACGTAACAGTCAGCTGGATCGAGACGATGGTCGACGCGGTTCGCAACGGGCAGGCATTGGGGTCTGGAGCTGCGCAATGAAAGATCATCGCGCCGCACACAATGCTGGCGCTACGTTCTCAGCTCACGGACTTCGAACGCAGCGCTTCACTTCGATGGCGAATCTCTGAGTTCGACTCAGAAACCGGAGGCCAGCGTCGACGGGCACCAGGTGGAGCGGCCAGCGCACACGACGCGTGCGTGCTACGTCGCAATCTCTCGAAAACCGGTTGCGATGAGCGTCAGTCGCCCGACATCTGCTTTTTCGCAGAGTCGTTCATCCGCATCGCGGCCCCGGAACAGCTGGCTTGCAACGATGTCGTCGGGGCTGTATTCGATTCGCAGCTCGAGGCCAGTCTGAACCCTGTAGGCGCAACAGGTGAGATCGCGGTTACTCGGGCCACGCACCGTCCATAACGTTCCGAGATGTTCGATGCGCGGCTTGGAGAGGTGAAGGAATCGTCTGAGCCAGTCAAGCTTCTGCAGCATTGGAAACGAACGCGATCTTTCGTTCGCGCCCTCCTGCGTCTCATGAATTATCAGGAGCGCCGCCATGTCGTGGCGCTTCGTTACTCGACATCCCAAGGGGCTAGACCGCCAAGCAAACAAAGGTCCCGGGGCGATCTCGCAGACGTCGTGTGAAATGACGGAATTTGTTCAGTTTTCTGGTTGGTCACACAATGACGCGATTACACAGGTCATTCGTTTTACGTACCCGCTCTGCCTCAGAGACGTTCCCTTCGCGGGCAGGTTGCATCGCCAGATTTCAGCGCGCTCGGCCAATCACGTTTTCATCAGGTGGTAAAGGAGCATCAAAAAGGAGCAGAGCCCGGCACCGCTGCTCAGGCCGTCCGGGCTCTGTTTCAATCTGACGCACACCCGTACGCGGATTACACGCCTCAGCAGGACGTTACTGACAGCTTGCTGACACCATCTTCACCGACTCGACCTTCAGCATCGGCCCCGCATCGGCAGAACCCGGCGCAGGATTCGCTGCCGCCGACGCTGACGACGTCTGAACCGTTCCGGTGATCTCCACCTGGTGATTCAAATGCGGCGAAATCTTCTTGTCGTCGCCGTTGAGACGATATCGGTTTGCGGTACTCGAAGCGCCGCTTGTTCCGACTGCGGTGCTGCTCGACGCGTTGCTGCCGGCTTTGGCGTTCGCAAGCACATACTTGGCAGCAAACGGGGACGGGGTTATGCCGACTGGTGCCGAAGCATTCTGGATACAGCCATTGATCGTCACCTTGTTGTCCTGGGCAGCCTCAGTCTGGCGCTGCGAACCCGCAGGACGCTGCTCCGATGGAGCAGCCGGCGCTGCATCCGTGGCGGGCTGCTGCGCTCCATTAGCAGGTTGCTCGCCCTGGATTACCCGTTGAGGACTCTGTGGCGCTGGTTCTCCCTGAGCAGCGACGCTAACGGCGGCGCTCAACGCATATGCCACGAACAACGCTGACACAACGTTCTTCATCGCTACCTCCGCGGATGAGTTGATGTGGTCACGCGTTCCGCGAAAGTAGCAAGGGCGACACCATATATTTCACGCTCCAGGTGAGTCGTGAATGGCCCGCGCGGACGAAACGATACTGGGCAGAACGCCGGAAGGCGCAAGCGAAAGTGAAGTAAGAAAGAGGTCGATCTTACTTCGTCGGCACAAGACGCTTCAGCTCTTGATCCCAGTTCTGCACTACGACCAACTGCCGCAGTGCGCCGCCATCGTCGGTTCTGGGAACGTCTTTGAGCATCAGGAAACGCTTCCCGTCAGGCGTCACATCGTATGAGCGGCTGTCGCCGGATGCTACGTACGGTCCGGTCAGCACCGCGTGCGGCGTGCCGGCCGAGAACGTAGGCACCAGCTGAACTGGCACGGCGACCAACTTGTCGATGGGGGTCCCTGCTTGAATTGGAGCAACGAGGTAGAACAGTTCGCGGCCATTGGGAGCCCACATGGGACGAGTACCGCCTTCGGTGGAAATCTGCCATCGACTGGCGTTTACATCGGGAAACGGTCGCACATAGACCTCGGGTCGCCCTGACTCATTGGACTGATACGCGAGCCAACGGCCGTCGGGCGAAACCTCCGCACTCATCTCGCTGAATGACGTCTGGAGGAGGTTCTTGATTTCCCGCGTGCCGTCGAGCGCGAGAACCGCAATGTCGAAGGCGGGCGGTCTGGATCGATCGAACAGCAGACGCGTCCCGTCTGGTGAGAACGACGTCGGAAAGAATTGTGCCTCTGTCTTGGTCAGTGCTTCCGGAGTACCGGAACCGTCCGCCATCTGCCAATACAGGCTTTCCTCGCCACCAACACGGGCATCTCCGGTATGGGACGCGGCGAAGACCAGGCGCCGTCCGTCAGGTGTCCATACGCCGCCCCGGTTGAGCCCGGGCTCGAATGTCAGACGTGTCAGCGTCTGGCGCGCAAGATCCCACACCCAAATGTCGTTCTGCTCGTCGCGGATATCGAGCGCCACACGAGTACCATCGGGAGACAGCCTCGCGTATCTGTACGCACGTGGGGGCGCGGCAATCGGCGTCTCCTTTCCTTGTCGATCAACCCATACAAGCGTTCGTCGCTGAACAGATGCCCCGCCGCCAGACCGATACGCCAGAGTGCCGTCATCTGCCACTCCGAGGTCGGCGCCGCCGTTTTCCGTGACAAATACGTCAGCAACAACAGGCACCGGTGTGCCACGGATCTCCGATCGTTCGGAGTCGAAGGCGACCGCGCGCACAACGCCCGCCGCGGCGTATACGAGATGCCCTGTCGACACATAGTGGCCGTGACTGCCGCCGCGGACCAGAACCTTGCGCGCCTGCGTCTGCAGATCGAGAACCGCAATCTGGAATATCGCGTCAGGATCTTCCCCTTGTGTGGCAATGGTGAACAACACCGCGCGGCCACCAGGCATCATCTCGGGCCACAGGTGACGAGCTTCC
>Ga0126377_10003044_pt1 | contig 11749 bp, 12 predicted proteins | sample PanSoiMetPlot_22_FD_92647 | JGI IMG/M metagenome (GOLD analysis project Ga0126377, IMG submission 92647) | Tropical forest soil microbial communities from Panama - MetaG Plot_22 | ecosystem: Environmental > Terrestrial > Soil > Tropical forest > Bulk soil | place: Panama | collected 2016-02-17
CCGATCTTCAGCAGCAGTTCGAGCTCGAGCGACTCGAAGTCAACCTGTTCCGCGGCCAGAGCCGCGACACCGGCAGCCCGCAGGTGTTCGGCGGGCAGGTGCTGGGGCAGGCGCTGAAGGCGGCGAGCGCCACCATCGACGATGGGCGGGTGTGCCACTCGCTGCACGCATATTTCCTGCGGCGCGGCGATTTCACCAAGCCCATCGTCTACAGCGTGGATCGCAGCCGCGACGGCGGCAGCTTCTCGGCGCGGCGCGTGCTGGCCATCCAGGACGGCGAGCAGATCTTCATCTGCTCGGCTTCCTTCCAGGCGCCGGAGCCCGGGCTGGACTACCACGCGCCCATGCCAAAGGTGGCGCCGCCCGATGATCTGAAGCCCTTTGCGAAGCCTCCGCCGGAGGTGCTCGCGAAACTTCCGGACAAGCTGCGCCGCTGGCTGCAGATCGAGCGGCCGTTCGAATTCCGGCCGGTGCAGCAGTACAACCCGCTGGCGCCGGTGGCCTGCGACCCGGTACGCCAGATCTGGATGCGCGCGGTCGACAAACTACCGGACGACGACGCGCTGCATCGCTGCCTGCTGGCGTACATGTCGGATTACTGGCTGCTCGACACCACGACCATGCCGCACGGCTCGTCATTCCTGCGCGGCAACCTCATCATGGCGAGCATCGACCACGCCATCTGGTTTCATCGCCCGGCGCGCGTCGACGACTGGCTGCTGTACAGCCTCGACAGCCCGTCGAGCTCGGGTGCGCGCGGCTTCGCGCGCGGCAGTCTCTATACGCGTGAGGGAGTGCTGGTCGCGAGCACGGCCCAGGAGGGGCTCATACGCCTCGTCCAACCGCAATAGTCCTGGCGCTGCTGGCACTGGCGCTGCCCGGTGCGCCACGTTGCGCCCAGATCACCGATGAACAGGTCACCGATGAACGCGATGCCCTCACCGACCTCTGGGCGGGCATGTACGACATCTCCGAGGAATTGATCACCGGCGAGCCGAGCGACTCGCCGCTGGCCTCGCTCGCCGACCAGGAACGCGTCCAGGTCAACGTGCGCCGCATCCCGTTGCCATGGCTGGGATCCCACGTGCTGTACGTCGAGGAGTATCTCTACGACGAGCCCTTCGAGCGCCGCCGCCGCGTGCTGCTGAGCATCGAGCCGCTGCAGGCCGATGGCACGCTGCGCGTGCGGCAGTTCACGCGCAAGGCAGACATCGGCAACCCCGCCACGCTGAGCGCCGACGACGTGGAATCCGTGGCGGGCTGCGACCTGTACCTGCACCGCGACGGCAGCCAGTTCCGCGGAGGCACGCGCGATCACCAGTGCCTGCAGGACGGCGGGCGCGAGCCGCGCTGGCTGGACTACCGCGTGGTGATCGGCGACGGTCTCTTCTGGTATCGCAAGCGCACGCTGTCGGTGGCGCATGATGAGTTGCGCGAGGAGATCGCGGGCTTTCCGCACGTGGATCTCGAGCAGGCGCGGCTGTTCTCCTGCGGGATTTCCTGGACGCCACAGAATGCGAAGGGCCGGCCTGCGCGCCGGCCGCTCGACAGCGTCGACCTGCACGACCGTGGCGGGCGCGCGCGCTTTCGAACGCCTGACGGCCGCGAGCTGCAGCTCGAGCTGCACGGACGCGACTGGCCACTGTCTGCGGGACGCGAGTCGCTGGTGCTGATCCTCACGGATGCGCGCGCTTCGGGCGACTCCGTCGCGTCGAGCTGGACTTCACTGGACGCGGCCCGCGTGGGCATCGACATCGGCTGGCTGGCCATCGACTGCGCGCCGGTGGTGTCGGAGACCGGCGAGCAAAAATCCTAGCCGGCGATCCAGCGGAACAGCGCGTAGAGCGCCCACACGCCCAGCGCCGTGAGCAGCGCGAACACGGCGAGGATGGCCAGCGGAATCAGCAGCAGGCCGCGCCGGCTGCGTCGCGCGGTGTGATCGGGCGACTGCATCCAGGTTTCGAGCAGGGCCAGGTTGCGGGTCTGCGCCTTGTAGAAGAAGTCGAACAGGTCGCCGATCACCGGCACCGTGCCGACCAGCGCGTCGATCGCGATGTTGGCCAGCATGTGCAGCTGGATGGCGCCCGGCGCGCGCAGCGTGCGCGCCACCTGGAGTGCATACACCGCGACCACCGCGCCGACCAGGTCGCCCAGGCCTGGCACCAGCCCGAACAGCGCGTCGATGCCGAAGCGCCAGTTCGTGCCCGGCACGCCGAATGCCTGGTCGAAGAGCCGCGCCAGCGCGCGCAACCGCTCCAGCCCGCGCCGGCCACGCGCTTCGCGCCCGCCGTCGTCGCGAACGGAATCGTCCACGCTAGCTACCGGCGCCGCGCAGCGCCTGGATCTCGGTTTCCAGGGCGGCGTTGAAGCGTGCCGGGTCTTCCATCATGAGGAAATGGCCCACGCCGGTGATGATGTTCGCGTGGAATTTCGGCAGCACCTTGCGGATGCGCGTTTCGTTGACCGGCTCGCCGAGGTCCGAGTCGATGGCGACGATGGGCACGCTCACGTCCTTCAGCGGCTCGCTGAAGTCATATTCGAACAGCGCGCGCAGCGACGGGATGGCCACCCTGGGCGACGACAGCGCCATGTCGTAGGCGATCTTGTTGGCCAGTTCGCGATTGCCGGTGGGCGCGAACAGGTGCTCGGTGACCAGCTGGCGGGTGTGGCCGATGAAATCCGCCTCGAAGGGCCGGATGATGGCATCCACCTGCGCCTTGCTGGGCGGCGGCGCGCCGATGGTGTTGAAGGTGTCGACGCCGATGATGCCGATGACGCGGGATTTCATCAGGCGTGCCGCTTCGATGGCCACGGGACCACCCATCGCGTGGCCGACCAGGATGATCTGCTGGTTGGGGACCGCGGACATGGCCGTCGCCACGTCCTGGCCGAAGCGCGCGATCGACCAGTCGGTGCGGCTGCCGTCGGTGCCGCCATGCCCGGCGAGGTCCACGGTGACCACGGTGTAGTGCTGCCTGAACACCGGCACCTGCTCGCGCCAGTAGTTTGAATCGGCCGACCAGCCATGGATGAATACCAGGGCCGGCTCGCCGGAGCCGTACACGTGGAATTGCACGTGGACACCATCCGGTGCGATGGCGATGCGCGGCGCGCCTTCCGCCGGACCGGATGACTGGACCGGCGTGGCCGGTGTCGATTGGGACTGGGTGCTGGCCGCCGGCGGAGCTTCTTCTTTCTTGCTGCAGGCGGCGAAGGTCAGCGCGGCGATGGTCAGCGCGCAGCAGCACGCCAGTCGTCGGATTCTCATGGCCCCCGACCTTACGCGAACGATGCCACGTAGTCACCGATGGGCAGCGACGACGTGAAGCCGGGGCTCTCGATGCCGAGCAGGTTGACCAGGCCGGCGATGCCATGATCCTTCGCGCTCTCGATGCGGAAGTCCGGCTGCGGCTCGCCGGGTCCATGCAGCTTCGGGCGGATGCCGGTGTAGTCGGGCATCAGCGCGCCGTCGGCGAGATTCGGCCAGTAGCGGCGGATGGCTTCGTAGAAGCTCGCGGCGCGCGCGGCGTTCACCGAGTAGTCGATGCGGTCTATCCACTCGACGTCGGGCCCGAAGCGCACGCGGCGGCCCAGGTCCAGCGTGGCATGGATGCCGAGGCCCGCGGTGCCGGGCACCGGGTAGATGAGATGGTGGAACGGCGAGCGCTGGGCGACGGTGAAGTAGTTGCCGCGTGCCAGGTGCAGGCGCGGGATGCGGTCGCGCGGGTATCCCTCGATGCGGTTCAGCAGGTCGACGGCCCCGAGACCCGCGCTGTTGACCACGAAGCGCGCCTCGATCTCGGTGGCCGCCTCGCCACCGGTGACCACGCGGAAGCCATCCGCGAGTCTTGCCACGCGCTCCACGCGGCAATCCGTGACCAGTGTGCCGCCGGCATTCTCCATGTCTCCCTGCAGCGCGAGCATGTACGGATGCTGATCGATGATGCCGCTGGTCGGGCAATGCAGCGCCGCCGTGCAGCGCACCTCGGGCTCGAGCTTCAGCGCCTCGGCGGACGTGATCATGCGCACGCCATCCACGCCGTTCGCCCGCGCCCGCTCGAGGAGGCTGTGCAGCACCTGTTCTTCCGCTGGACTGCCGGCCACGATGAGCTTGCCGGTGTTGTGATGCTCCACGCCGCGCTGCTGGCAGTAGGCGTACAGCGCACGATTTCCGGCCACGCAGAAGCGCGCCTTGAAGCTGCCGGTGGCGTAGTAGAGCCCGGCATGGATCACGCCGCTGTTGCGCGCCGAGGTCGAGGTGCCGGGATGCGGCTCGGACTCGAGCAGCAACACTTCCTTTCCAGCCAGCGCCAGCGCACGGGCCACCGCGAGGCCGACCACTCCTGCGCCGATCACCACGCAATCCACCCGGTCTGTCACGTTCTAACCACCTTGCCGGGATTCATGATGCCGTTGGGATCGAGCGCCTTCTTGAGCATGCGCATGACGTCCAGCTCCACCGGGTTCGCATAGCGTTCGAGCTCGAACACCTTGAGCTGGCCGATGCCGTGCTCGGCGCTGAAACTGCCGCCGAACTCGCGCACCAGGTCGTGGATGGCGCGGCGCGCCTTCTGCTCCACGGCCTGGAGCTGGAACACCTGCGTGCCGGTCTTCTGGTTGATGTTGAAGTGCAGGTTGCCGTCGCCGAGATGCCCGTACGCCACCAGCACGCCCTGCGGAATGTTCTTTTCCACCCAGCCGCCGGCCACCTCGATGAAGCGCGGTACCTGGGACACCGGCACCGAAATGTCGTGCTTGAGGCTGACGCCATCCTTGCGTTGCGCTTCGGGGATGGATTCCCGCAGGCGCCAGAACATGTCGCGCTCGCGTTCGCTCATGGCCACGCTGGCATTGAGCACCCAACCGGCTTCGAGCGCCTCGCCGAGGGTTTTCTCCAGCACGGCATCGAGCGGTTCGTCGGCGCGCGACGTGGACAGCTCGCACAGCGCGTACCACTCGGCCTGGGTATCGAGCGGTTCGGCGACGCCGGGAATGTGCCGCAGCGTCAGTTCCACCGCGATGCGCGGGATCAGCTCGAAGGAGCTCACGGTGTCGCCGCTGGCGTTCCGCAGTGCGCCCAGCAGCGAGACCGCGGCCTCGGGATCGCGCACGGCCACGAAGGCCGTCGCGCGGGAGCGCAGCGCGGGGTAGAGCTTGAGGCAGGCCGCCGTGATGATTCCCAGTGTGCCCTCGGCACCGAGGAACAGTGATTTCACGTCGTAGCCGGTGTTGTCCTTGCGCAGGCCGGTGAGCGTCTCCATCACGCGGCCGTCCGCGAGCACCACCTCGAGGCCCAGCACCAGCTCGCGCGCCATGCCGTAGCGGATCACGTTGAGCCCGCCGGCGTTGGTGGAGAGATTTCCGCCCAGCATGCAGCTGCCTTCGCTGCCCAGGCTCAATGGCAGGTAGCGGTCCACCTCGGCGGCCGCGGCCTGCAGGTTCGCGAGCAGGCAGCCCGCCTCGGCGATCATGGTGTAGTTAGTCGAATCGACGGCGCGCACCTGGTTCAGCCGCGCCAGCGACAGCAGGACCTGGCTGCTGGAGGCGTCGGGCGTGGCGCCCCCGCAGTAGCTGGTGTTGCCGCCCTGGGGGACCACGCCGATGCGCTGCTCGTTGCAGTAAGCCACCACGCGCGCCACGGCGGCGGTGTCGGCCGGGGCGACCACCGCGAGCGCGTGGCCGCGGTACAGCGCCCGGTGGTCACGCAGCATGGGCGCGGTGCGCACCGGATCCGTGACCAGGCCGGCCGGATCGAGCAGTTCGGCTAACTTGTGGGTGATGCTGGCGTGATCGTTCACGCGGGGATCATAGCGCGCTAGGCTGCGGCCATGGATCGCAATCCCATTCGCCGCGGGTCGGTCACGTCGTCGAAGACATGACCCGAAATCCCTTCACGCCGCCGGCGACCCCGGTATCGGATCTTCAACCAGATTCCGCCGTGGATCTTCACCGACCGTGGCAGGTGCGGCTGGCCGTGTGGATCTGCTTCGTCTCCCTCGCGGTCCAGGTGCCGGCGTTGTTCATCGTCGTCACCCGCTGGTTGCGGCAGGGGTATGCCCCGTTCTATGTCGCGCTGAACGCGTTGTTCCTCGTCGGCGTGCTGGCGTTGATGGTGGTCATGTACGTGTGCATGTACCGGCGCCAGCGCTGGGCGCGCGTGCTGTACGTGGCGCTGGTGCTGCTGGCCTTTGCGTTGGCCTACAAGCTGGCGCCCGGGCGCCTCGCCGGCGGGTGGTACTGGGCTGGTTCCTATCTATTTGGCACCGCGGCCGAGGTGGTCAACCTGGCGTTGCTGCTGTCTCCGGCGTCGAACGCCTGGTTCCGGGATCAGCGGCGCGGCTGAATCCGCCGCGGATGCTGGTCGCGCATCGACACCGGCACCGGCTTGAGATCCCAGACGATCCCCATCCACGACATCGCCTTCAGCATGTAGTAGGTGATGTCGACCTCCCACCAGTAGAAGCCCTGGCGGGTCGAGCTCGGATAGTGGTGATGGTTGTTGTGCCAGCCCTCGCCGAGCGTGATCAGCGCCAGGAACCAGTTGTTGCGGCTGGAATCGCCGGTGCGGTAGCGCTGCTTGCCGAACACGTGCGACAGCGAATTGATGGTGTACGTGCCGTGCGAGCAGAGCACGGTGGATACGAAGAAGCCCCAGACCAGCATCTGCCAGCCATTGGTATGCAGGCCCGGCGCCCACTTCTCGAGGGCGACGCCGAGAAAGAACACGGCCACGGCCAGGAACACCGGCACGATGATGTCGAAGCGGTCCAACCAGCGCAGCTCGGGGAAGCTCATGAGATCGCGCACGCGCTTGAGATCCGGCGCGAAGCCCTTCTTCGACAGGAACCAGCTCATGTGGGCGCGCACGAAGCCGTGCTGGATGGGCGAGTGCGCATCCTCGGGCTTGTCCGAGTACTGATGGTGATCGCGATGGTGCGCGGCCCACCAGATGGGCCCGCGCTGCACCGCCGATGAGCCCATCACACCGAACAGGAACTGCGCGACGCGCGAAGTCTTGAACGACTTGTGCGAGAAGTACCGGTGATAGAAGCCGGTGATCGCGAACATGCGGATGAAATACAGCGCCACGCAGACGATCAGGGCGACCGGGCTCCAGCCGACCATGAACACCAAGAGACAGGCCGCATGCATGAGGATGAACGGCATGGTGCGCATCCAGTCGATCCTGTCCGCACCGGGTTGATCCTTGGCGCCGGCGTCGAAGCTGGACGAGCGGCTCGTGTCGAACCACTGCAGGAAGGCGCGGCCGATACGGACCAGCGGGTTCAGCGTCTGCGTTTCAAGATTCATGAAGGATCGGGGTTTCCTTGTAGAGATATGACAGGGCCGAATGCGAATCTTGTCGCATTCGGCCCTTTCGGTCAGGTAACAGATCGCGTTTAGGCGGGCTGCTTTAGTGCGGCAATTCGCTCTTCGAGCGGCGGATGCGACATGAAGAGCTTCTGCCAGCCCTGGGGTGTGCCACCGCGGATGCCGAACGCCGCCATCTTCTCGGGCAGTGCGGCCGGCATGTGCACGCGCCGCAGCGCCTCGAGCGCGCCGATCATGCTCGGCGCACCGGCGAGGCGTGCACCACCGGCATCGGCGCGGAATTCACGTCGACGCGAGAACCAGGCGACGATCATGCCCGCGAGAATGCCCAGCACCAGTTGTGCGACGAACACCGTGACCATGTAACCGGCACCGGCGCCACGTTCGTTCTTGAGGATCACGCGGTCGACGACGAAACCAATGACCCGCGCCAGGAAGAACACGAAGGTGTTCATGACGCCCTGGATGAGCGTGAGCGTGACCATGTCGCCATTGGCGACGTGGCTGACTTCGTGGCCGAGCACCGCTTCGACTTCGTCGCGGCGCATGTTCTGCAGCAGGCCGGTGGAGACCGCGACCAGCGCATGGTTGCGGCTCGCGCCGGTCGCGAAGGCATTCGGATCCGGCGAGTCGAATACGCCCACTTCCGGCATGCCGATGCCGGCGGCTTCGGCCTGCCTGCGCACCGTGCCAACCAGCCATTGTTCGGCTTCATTGCGTGGCTGCTCGATGACCTGCACGCCCATCGACATCTTGGCCATCCACTTGGATATCAGCAGCGATATGAAGGAGCCGCCAAAACCGATCACCGCCGAGAAAACCAGCAGCATCGGCAGATTCAGACCCTGCTGCGTGAGATAGCGATCGAGGCCAAGCACGCTGACGACGAAGGACAGCACCAGCATGATCGCGACGTTGGTGGCTATCAGGAGGAATATGCGTTTCATGGTTTGGGTTCGGGCTCCGTTGGGTGACTCGCGCGCGGCGAGTGCGGCAATTCTGGCGACGGGGGTGCGGATTTCAAGCTGGCCAGGCTCGGCTGTCAAATCAACCGCTTAGGATGAAATCCAGCACCGCCTCGGTATCGTCGAGCGGTAACTTGGCTCCAGGGTATTGCGGCAGTGTGACCCCGACCGGCGCGGCCACCGCCGCGATGCCGGGATCCGCCAGCGCCAGCGGTTCACCCGCTCCACGGAACACTTCGACACGCCGCAGCCACTCGAGTTGCTTGAAGCCTTCGACCAGAACGAGGTCCACGGGCCGCAACTCCGCGAGCAGGGCCTGCAGGCTGGCCGGCTGCTGCGATGACGCGATGCGGGCCCACCCGGAGTCCGAGGCGATGATGACTTCGGAGGCGCCGGCGATCCGGTGCCGGTGACTGTCCTTGCCCGGCGGCTCGAGCTCGAACTGATGATGATGCGTGTGCTTGATGGTCGAGACGCTGAGCCCCCGACGTCTGATCGCCGGGATCAGCTTTTCGATCAGCGTGGTCTTGCCGCTGCCCTGGCGCCCGATGATGGCGACCGCGCGCATCAGGCCACCGCGGCGCCCAGCAGCTTGCCAATGCCCCAGGCGGCGAGGCCAGCGCCTCCGCCGATCACCATCTGCCGCAGGCCGCCCCGGAACGCGCCGTGCCCGGTGAACAGGCTCAGGGCGACACCCAGGCCGAAGAGCACGCACAGCGTGATGCCGGCTGCCACGTAGATGGCATGGCTGCCCGTGACGCCCGAGAAGAACGGAATCAACGGAACGGTCGCGCCCACCGCGAACGAACCGAACGAGGACAGTGCGGCACCGACCGGCGACCCGAGATCATCAGGATTCAAACCGAGTTCCTCGCGCGCCAGCACCTCGAGGGCGTGTTCCGGGTTCGAGAGCAGTGTGCGGCTCACGCGGCGCGCTTCCTCGAGGTTCAGCCCGCGCGCGTTGTAGATGAGCGCCAGCTCCTCGACTTCCGCATCCGGGTAAGTGGCGAGCTCTTCGCGTTCGAGTGCGATCTGGTACTCGTAGAACTCGCGTTGCGAGCGCACCGACACGTATTCACCCGCCGCCATCGACAGGGCACCGGCCAGCAGACCGGCGAGGCCGGTGATGAGCAATGCCGTGGATTCCACGCCCGCCGCCGCCACGCCCATGACCAGCGCGGCATTCGAGACCAGCCCGTCGCTGGCGCCGAAGACCGCGGCCCGCAGGTTGTTGCCCGCGCCGGTGCCATGACGCCGGCCGACTTCGCTGGCGGAGGCTGGCAGGGGATGCGAGGAGGGCAGCCGGGGGCCGCTGTACACCGACAGTCCGCGCAATTTCATGGCCGCCAGCACCGGCCGCAGCTTGCGCGGTGGGATGCGTTGCAGCAGCAGGCGCACCACGCGCGCCCGCAGCTTCGGGGAGAATCGATCCCCGATGGAAGGGTCGGTGCGCCGCCAGCAGGCCGCCTGTTCCTCGGCGGCGGCCGCCAGCTTCAGGAACAGCTCGCGCCGGGCCGGGTCGGTTTCCGCGGCCGCCACGGCTCCGTACAGCCAGGCGGATTCCTTCTCGTGGTACCAGCTTTGCGCGGGCGCCGGCACGGCTAACTAATCAGTAGTTCTCGTCGTCTTCTTCGTCGTCGAAATCTTCGTCGTCATCGTCGTCGTCGTCTTCATCGTCCTCGTCATCGTCCTCGTCGTCGAAGTCTTCGTCGTCCTCTTCCTCGTCGTCTTCATCGGCATCGTCGGACCAGCCTTCCGGCTCTTCGGTCGGCTCGAGGTCCAGCTCGTGCCAGGTGTCGAGGTCCAGCTCCTCGATCTCGCCGTCGAGGTATTCGATTTCCACGAGCTCGTCGTCCTCGTCCACGGACAGGACGCGGAAGGTTTCTTCCTCTTCTTTGTTCTCGTACCACTTGCCCGGGACGGGTGCGTATTCTCTGCTCACGAATTCAAGCCTCTTGCTGGAGGGCCGAGAGTTTAGGGGCTGCCTGCGAATGCGGCAACGGGCTATATTGCCCGGCTCATGAGCCATTCATTGCCACTAACTCGTGCACGCCGCATCGTCGTCAAGGTCGGTTCGGCCTTGCTCGTCGATCAAGCCAACGGGCAGGTCAACCGGGCATGGCTCGGGACGCTGGTCGAGGACCTGTTGCGGCTGCGGGCACGCAACCAGGAGGTGGTGCTCGTGTCCTCCGGTGCCATTGCACTCGGCCGGCGCGAACTGAAGCTGCCCTCGGGGGCACTCGCACTGCCGCACGCCCAGGCGGCGGCGGCCGTCGGGCAGATCACCTTGGCACACATCTATAAGGAGCTGTTCGCGGCTACCGGTGTCACCGTGGCCCAGATTTTGTTAACGCTCGAAGACAGCGAGCATCGCCGCCGCTACCTCAATGCGCGCGCCACGTTGTCGGAACTGCTGGAGCTCGGCGCGCTGCCCGTCATCAACGAGAACGACACCGTGGCCACCACCGAAATCCGCTACGGCGACAACGACAGGCTCGCCGCTCGTGTCGCACAGATGACCAGCGCGGACTGCCTGTTGCTGCTGTCCGACGTATCCGGTTTGTATACCGCGGATCCGAACCGCGACCCGACCGCAAGGCTGATCCCCGAGGTGCGCGAGATCACCCCGGACATCGAGGCCATGGGCGGCGGTTCTGCCTCGGCGGTCGGCTCCGGCGGCATGGCCACCAAGATCGCCGCCGCCAGGATCGCGACCACCGCCGGTTGCGCCATGGCCATCGCGGCCGGTGCGCCGTTGCACCCGGTGCGCCGCCTCGAGGAAGGCGCCGAGTGCACCTGGTTCCTGCCGTCCCAGAACCCGGAGAACGCGCGCAAGCAGTGGATCGCCGGTTCGCTGCGTCCCAGTGGCGCCGTCACCATCGACGCCGGCGCGCTGCAGGCGCTGCGATCCGGCAAGAGCCTGTTGCCCGCCGGGATCGTGTCCGTGAGCGGCCGTTTCGCGCGCGGCGACACCGTCAGCGTCCTGGACCGCGACGGCGCCGAGATTGCGCGCGGCATGATCGCCTACAGCGACCGCGACGCGGCGCGCATCATCGGCAAGCGCAGCGCCGATATCGAGGCACTGCTCGGCTTCCGCGGGCGCGACGAGATGATTCATCGCGACGATCTGGTCATGATGCGCAATGAGCTCGCATCCGTTTGAGGTAGGACACGTGAACGCCGTCGAAACCCACAGCCCGGACATCGCCGCCCTCATGCAGGCGCTGGGCCGTGACGCGGTGGCCGCCGCCGGCGAGCTGGCCCGGGCCGATTCCGACACCAAGAACCGCGCGCTGGCCGCGATTGCCATGGCGCTGCGCGCGCACGTGCCCGAGTTGTTAGCGGCCAATGCGCGCGACATGGACGCCGCCCGCGCCAAGGGGCTGTCGGGTGCCATGCTCGACCGGCTGGCGCTGGATCCGAAGCGCATCGAGGCCATGGCGCGCGGCGTC